>Ga0302270_10004281_pt1 | contig 13351 bp, 16 predicted proteins | sample III_Bog_E2_3_FD_198773 | JGI IMG/M metagenome (GOLD analysis project Ga0302270, IMG submission 198773) | Peat permafrost microbial communities from Stordalen Mire near Abisko, Sweden - III_Bog_E2_3 | ecosystem: Environmental > Terrestrial > Soil > Wetlands > Peat | place: Sweden: Abisko... | reverse complement strand
CGTCAATTACATCGGTTTACGTTACAGGGTATACGGGCGATTTCCCTTACCATGGCATATCGTTGCAGGTACGCCCCTATATTGGGACGTTTTACACGCCTGTTATCAGCTACAATGGGGGGGATCCGTTTTACATATATGATAATTCCGGTATTGCTATTACTGGTCTACGTCCATTTTGGTGCTCTTACAATTCGGCATATTTTGGCAACGTAAATCCTGGAGGCACGGTTCTGAACCTGGTTTCGAGGCCCAGTTTGGGATTGGCCATCGGCAATGATACGGACGTTGAGTCTCTTTGGCCGTATAATCAAGTTCCATCGTGGGATAATCAGGGGCGCGGGCATATTGTGCTAAGCAACAGGAAGTCTGATCAGCCCGTATCCGTTCTGACTGCACCGCTGAACAGGGACGGCTCGGCCGGCGCGCCGGACTTACAATGGGGGCATACTTTCGGGTGGACGCGATTTGCTTCGATGATTCCTGATCCGTCGTTTCCATCGGCCCCTGTATATCCAAAGCCGTACTACGCCCCGGACGTTCCGGCGTTGCCCTTACCGCCCGACTATGATCTCACAGCAGCAGTGTCCAGCAACCTCGCTTTGGGTTCCGTGCTTATTGCGCAAGGCTCTGGCAATGAGACCATCTACACGAACCGGTATGGCAAGGTCACGTATTACGATGAACAAGTCGATCAGTGGGTTACAGTCGCTACGGATGCTCCTGTCGCGTCTCCTGATGGTCAGTATTTATATACGCTAACGTGGCACGACCAGCTTCAGCAGATGGTATGGGTATTCGAAACCTCTGCGATAAGTCCATTAATATATGAAAGTCCAAAGCTGTCATCCTGGGATATTGATGTATCTATACTTTGTTGTGTCTGGATTGATAGGTGTACGCTCGGCGGCAGGCTGATCGACGTTTCGGCCGTCGCCGGAGGGCAGCCACCTGATGCCGTTTGCGGAATGAGCTTTCCAACGGGTGGGGGCTCGCCTCGACTGCATGTGGCGTTGTCGCGCAGCCAGATCAGTGTTGGCAGGCCGTCTGATTGGGTGATCACGGAGACATTTCCAAGTGGGCCTTCCGCCGAGTTTGTAATGACAGTGCAGTTCCCGGTGACGTTCCAGAATAGCGCTGTGCGGTTTTCGTCGTCGTTCGACCTTGGAAAAACGTGGTCGGTGGGTCAGGATTTGGGCGTCAAGGCCGCTGACGGAACTGCGATCACTGACGGGTTAATGGGCACTGAGATCTGGACGGCTCGGTTCCTGGGCTACTACTATGGCGGTGTGCTTAACCTGATATTTCAAAAGGTGACATACCCTGCGATTGGCGCGGCCGCGCCGTATAAATGGGCTAGGTCTACGTCGATGCAGTTTCTTCCGGACGGCTCGATTATGGTCAATGGGGTTCATGGCGACTGGATCAACGCTGCGTCGCTGCCCGGTGGCACGAGCGACGCGGGGTATGCGGATGCTATGGCTACGCTTCTGGCGCAATCGTGGCAGTTCGGTAAGCGATGCCCAAATGATGTAAGCGGTCGTACGGGCTGGCGTGATGCGTCGACGTCAAACGCGGATGCCGGGTTGTCGGCGTGGTTTCCGATCTGGTCTAGCCGCGGTGGCGCGCAGGGAGTTCGCGGCGGGGGCGGAACGACGGCAGGCCCTTGCAGGATATACGCGTCGAGCGGTCACGGTGTCAATTACTACTCCGACGACGGCGGAGACACCTGGCATTCGATGGCGGAAACCGGTAATCCTCAGCAATCCGGGTTGTGGTTTTCGCAGGGCGGTTCCTGGGACGGCGCCAACACGAGCAATGTGGATTATATCGGCGATAGCTCGGCCACGCCGTTGACCCTGACGGGCATGGTGCATCCGCTGGGGTGGACAGGTAGCGGGGCGCCAATTCAGCGGGCGGTCGCGGAGCGCAGTTACGCGACCGGCTACATGATCGCTAATGCTACGGATTTGCGGTACGGGCCGCAAGGTGGCCCTGGCTGGAACTGGAACCAGATGACGATCCTGCTCAGACATGCGGTGGTTGAGCCGTTCGGCCCGATTGCGGCCATGATCGCGTCATATAACGCCGGCCAGACGTGGACGTGGCTGAACTATTCGACGGATGGCATGATTACCTGGACGGGCACGGGCGGCGCGGATGCTTTTGGCGGTGTGACGGCCGCAAGTCTCGTGGGGAATGTGAATTAGCATGTCGATAGCATCATCCCTAGAGCCATACATTATGGCGACGGCGCCCGATACGGCGTATTACCCAAACGCGATCAAGCTACCTCCGTTCTGGTACAGCGGAACGACGCCACCCGATGACCTTAGCGCCGGGTGGATCGATACGACTGACAGTGGTTTTGTGGCAAATGCCTACAACACGATCACGAACGCATGGGAGCCGATTGCCAACTCGCCGGGGGCGGTGGGCGCAAATGCGCAGGTTTCTTCGCTTCTTACGGCATCATTTACCGCTGGGGCGCCAGGCGCGACTGGTCTCCTCGTCAATGTCGTTGATAGGGAATGGTTGCAGGTTGGCGCCTATGTTCTGGTAATCGATATGACCGGAGAGCTCGCGGTTTATCAGATTACAGCGTGGTCGACGGATCCTGACCATCTGAACGGTTTGATCCTCACTCGTGCGGACAACGGAACAGCGGCGATGGCGGCCGGTTCCGCTTATTCGTTCACGACCGCGAACGGAACGCAGGTGCAGATCACGGGGTTGCCGGCCAGTGCTAGCGCGCTGGCCGGAGTAATGAATCTCAAGGGGACGTGGAATGGCGCTACGAACACGCCAACGCTGGCTAGCGGGGTAGGAACGCAGGGTGATGTATGGGTCGTCAACGTGGCTGGGACTGTTACTCTCGATGGCGTGACTGTTGAGAATGTGGGGGACTGGCTGTTGTTCGTCGGTGGGGAATGGACGGTTGGCGGTGGGTTATCGGTCCCGCTCTCGGCGTCGACGCCTCAGCCTGTTGCGGCAGCCAGCGGGGGTTCGGCGGGCACGTCTACGCAGGCATCGGCGTCCGACCATGTTCATGCGGCTCCCGTGTATTTGACTGAGGGCTCCGGGTCTGCCGCTGGTTCCGTGCCGTCGCCAGGTTATCCAGCCGCATTCAGGCGCGTGCTGACGTCCGATGCAGGCTGGGACATGGGGCCGATCTATGCTCCGCTCGTAGAATTGGACGGCGACGGAAATCCGATGGTTGTTTTTGAGCGCAGCGGCTCGGACTATTTCGTGGTGTTGGAGGCGGTTAGTTAACTGATGGCATCTCTTCACAGGATTATGAGTGGGGATCAGATACATTCTCCCTGGTTCAATGTCTACGCGGATGCGTCCGACAGGACTAGCGACACGACGACGCCGTGGGACTCCACGTACGTTAACCGCGTCGCCTACGATGTGGACACGAAGACGGAATGGCGCGTCACGGCCGTGACTGGAGGCACGCCGACATGGGAACAGGTAAGTCCTCCAACGGCTGGCGGTGGCGACTTGCTCGCGGCCAATAACCTGAGCGACGTTGCCAGCGCCGCAACGGCCAGGACGAACCTGGGGCTCGGGACGGCGGCAACGCACGCAGCAACCGACTTTGACGCATCGGGTGCGGCTGCTACCGCGCAGAGTAACGCAGAAACATACGCCGCAAGCCAGGCTGCATCTGCTCAGTCTGCCGCAGAGACGGCAAGTATCCCGATCGGGCAGAAAGGCGCGGCCTCGGGTGTCGCGACGCTTGACAGTGGGTCGCTCGTGCCGCCCGCGCAGATGCCCGTGGCCACGACGGCCGCGGTAGGCGGCGTCAAGGTGGATGGCTCTTCGATCACGATTTCGGACGGCGTTATCAGCGCGTCGGGTGGGGGCGGCGGCGGGGCGCCTACGGGTTCGGAGATTGTGATGGGGTCGCAGGCGTATTCGCTGACGACGACGTATGGCGTGATACAGCCTGGCGGACAGGCGCCGATGCAGATCTCGTTGCCGTCCGCCGGTTGGTATAAGGTGACCGCAGTGGTGCAGATCCAGGCGGGATCGACGGCGAACGACGATATCCGCTGCAAGCTTTATAACCTGACGGCTTCGGCGGATGTCGCAGGGAGCGAGCAGGTCAACGACAGCATGGCGGCGAGCGCGGTCGGGCAGATCGTGCTGGATCAGCTGGTGTATGTGGGTGCGGCGACGGTGGTGCAGTTGTGGGCGGTGAATAATACGGCAGGGCGGGGGAGCGTGACCACTGGGAGCACTGTTTACGGATCTACCCTTATACCCGCAATGACGAGCGATTCGGCTCCGACGGGTACGGCAAGCGCTTCGACGGAGTTGTCCGGCTTTAGTGCGTATCGCGCCCTGAACGCGTCAGTCGGGAACTGGATCGCGAACGATACTCAGACCGGGTACCTACAATATGAATTTGCAGCGCCGACGGTGATAAATGGTTATGCACTGACGCCGTATTACTATGACGGTTCGAGTGGGAGATCTCCATCGGCCTGGACCCTAGAGGGGTCGAACGACGGATCGAGCTTCGCGACGCTCGACACGCAAACGTATAGCAGCTGGAGTCCGTATACGGCTCCCGTACCGGTTTATTGGCGATTCGCGAACACGACAGCTTACCTGTATTACCGATTGAATATCACCGCGGATGGCGGCAACTCATATTTGGGACTCGGGTTGATGCAGCTCTTCCAGGTGGTCTCCAATCCGGCGACGACAAGGATCAGCGCTTTGGCGCTGGCGTCGGGATCGACGAGCTACGCGGTGCCGGCGATAACGAGCTGCATGCCGGCGTATGGCGAGTCGGTGTCGATGACGATTCTGGGATCCGGATTGACGGGCGCGACAGCGGTGACGGTGAACGGGGTGAGCTGCACGTCGGTGGTTGTGGTGAACGACGGGGAGATAACGTGCGTGAGCCCGGCGTCGTTTACGACGGGGCCGGTGAGTGTGACGACGCCGGGCGGGACGGCGGTGAGTGTGGGGAATACGGGGCCAGCTGCCCTAGCTCCGTCAGTGGAGAATTCATATCAGTCGGCAGCGTTAGGGACAACCGGAGACGCAACAATTAATACAGGTGGCACTAATCGCCTGATTCTGTTGTCTGGATCTAGCGGTTTAAACGGAATGATTGATGGTGTGTCTGATACTGCGGGGTTAACGTGGACTCTGTTGACCGGGCATGGAACGATATACGCCGGTCCCGTGTATTGGGCACTTGCTCCGACAGCGTTGACCGGCGACCTTATATCGGTATCGCGGGGTGGGGCAGAGGACACATATGGTATGACGGTCGTAGTAATAAACAACGTCAATGCAACGACGCCAATCGACACGTTTGTCTACCAAAATCCGTCAGGAACTATAACGACTGGCGTTAATCATGCGCTGGTTCTAGCTCAGGGTAACGAGGACGGTATTTTTAGCGGGTGGACGCAGTTGGTATCGACTGGCATGGATAACAACGCGCAGAATGCCGTGTACGAATATACTGGCAGCACAGCGGATTCTGGTAGCACGTCCACATCGATCGGCAGCGGGAGTTACAATGGCCTGACGCTCATTTCTATCGCGCCGCCATAGTTTGGTTGTGCATATAGATGGCCAGGGGGATCACCGTGAATGGAATCGTTTCTATCCACACGCGTTGCTCGCCGACCCACCCGAAACAGCAGATGGCGGCCAACATCAGCAGATTAGTTATCATTACCGGCGCAAACCTGTCACCAATATGTCTTTTGAGCAGCAAGGGTGTGCAGATTAAAGCGAGTGCGGATAGGATTACAGCCGGACGATTTGGTATCATCCATGCGAGGTTCCATGGCTGAACGCTGAACGTCCACCACTGACCTCCAACGGTCGGCGCGAGTGCGTTCAATGATCCGTGGTAAAACACCGATCGGGACCAATGAACAAACGCAACCCCGATGGCGAATAGGATTATGCCTGTCGCCAATTGGCGAACGTTCACATTTTGGCCACGGCGGAACGCTGACAGCCCAATCCAAACCGCTATCAATAGTCCGGATTCCTTGTTGAGCATTTGAATCGCGAACACGGGCAGGAATGCTGTCCACCGACAACTATAGTACATCAGATATACAAACCATGCGAGGATCGCCACATCGTACATGTCCTCAAGATGGCCCTGGTTATGCGTTGTCAGGCTGACGATTAGGAACATTGCGGCAACTACTGCGCCGACCGCGGTCGGCATGGATGCCCTCTTCCGTACTCCAAAGTAAACGGAGAGTGATGCCAGATAAAGGCCGATCTCGCACGTCGTTTGGATTGCGTCCGCGCCCGTCATGCCGAATGCGTGTTGAATAACGGCGGCAATTGCGGGAGTCAGGAATCTGTTTTGAAACACCTGAAATCCGGCGTGGCCTGCGAAGAAGTTGGCAGGATTGGTCCCCTGTGTCCAATTGCCGCCATTGATTAGGTCTAGGACCCTCGCGGCGCATAGGGCGATCATGATGCTGATTGTTGCCCCGCAAGCAACTACGGCCCACTGGTCGCGGCTGGGCGGTGCGTCGGTGGAGAGTTGAGGGTTGAGAGTTGAGAGTGGCGCGGCGGGGAGCATTATAGGATCCTCGAATCGATTTCCGCTGCGGTTAGCAGTTGTCTGGCGACGTTGACTGCCGTCGTTCCGCGCTCGGCGGCGATGCGCTGTAGATAGGCGGCAACGTCGAGCGGTACGCGGACGTGGAGGCCGATTGTAGGGGTGGTGCTCGGTTTGCGGCCAGAGCCCTTTCGGGCTCCGCCGTGGGTGCGTGGAGTGGTAGTTGTCATTGCTGCTCAGGTAAGGCTCGTTCAGGTCCGCTCGATTGCGGTGCGATGGAGTGGAGGATACAGCCCATCGATCCCGTTGGCGTCGTGTAGTCAGCGCGGGTCTACAGGGGTCCTCTCTGGCGACCGGACTAGCCGGGGTTGAGTTTCGCGTTTTGTACGGGTAGGGCTCCGTATCGCCTGACCGTGCCGCTATTACAGACCGGCGGCTTTCATAGCCGCCCTGTACTCGCCGAGTATCTCCCACCCTCCGGTGGGGGTGGCCCTCTCGATTCGCTCCCGAATTTCGGCTTCCTCCGCCTTTACGTCCGATTGGACGTAAAAGTTGGACGTACCTTTCATGTACGTCCGCCGCAGCGCAGGGAGCGCTGCGACGACATACATGATGTCGGTCTCGGCCGGCGGACCGCCCGTCTCGGGCTTTCCGGCCCTATACCACACGTCAAACATGTTCGTCACGGCTGTGACCCTCCTAGCGTATAATGCTCGCCAGCATTCCCGATGGGTGCGATTAAAAATTCGGTCAGGCGTCAGTGTCGAAATTACTAACGCAAGCGGCGTAGGCCGCCGTCGCCCGCTCTTCTTCGTTTGGCTCGAAGAGGTAGGTCATATAGACCCCCTCGAATCCTTTGTCGCACACTGCGTAACTCCCGTCACGCAGCTGCAACATTGTTACAGAAAGGTGAGTGAGATTTTCGTCTTGAAATTCTTTGATTTTCTCGTTCTCAGGATCTGCCAGGATACTCCTCAGTACGCTCTTGCTGTCGATGATATTGTTGTGTGCTCGTGTCATTGTTATCGTCTCCGTTCGTCTTTATTGCTCAACTTGATATATTATACTACTAATCAAGTTGAGCGTCAAGGGTTTTTGGAAATTATTGTCATTAATTTTACGGCGATGGCGTTTGAGCCCTTCCGGGATACGGTGGGGCTTTTTGGTTGGAATGGGAGGGTTGGAATATGAACTCGTTGATTAAGTGGGTGCTTTGTCAGGCGCTGGGGACAAACCGGGGTAACATCGTTTACAACATCTATGTGGCGACGACAGGGACGGACGCGGGGGCGTCGACGCAGGCCGTGCTGCTGGTGATCCTGCAGTGGGTTTGCGGTCAGTTGCTCGGCGCAACGCGCGGGGCGGCCGCGTATGGGACGGTGGCGGCGATCGTTGCCGGGACGGCGCCGGGGAGCTAGGCGGTTCACGGGCACGGACGCCCGCGCCACGGGCGACACACTTGGCGAGGAATCTGATCATGCTAGACAATCAATTAGACAGCATCGTCGATTGTCAGGATTACGGCAACGGTCCGCATTGACGTTTAGTTTTCGACATTTAATTCTGTGGCCTCGGCAATCCTGCCGGGGCATAGCCAGCGCTAAGGAGGCGCAAATCAATGGGTGCATCCACCAGCATCGCAACAATCATCGAGAACGCCGAGGACGAGGCGCAAGGCGCAATAATGCTCGCGGCCACATACATCGACGGGCACTTCCCAGGCGCCACGCAGAAAATCGTCTCCGCGATCGAGACCTACGCGAACGAGCTGATCGCGGACCAGGCGCCGCAGGAACAGGTCGTCACGCTCGTCAATGCCGATATCGACGACCATATTACACCACTCGCCGAGGCCGCGGGCGGCAAGACGTTCGCGCCGCTAATCGTTGACGGGATCAAGACCGTTGCCGATGGCTTGTTGGCACAGATCTACGCCGAGATACCTGTTGTCGAACAGAAGATCGTCGAAGCTGCAGCGCCTGAGATCGAGACCGCGAGCGACCAGGCGCTGCCGGAGATCCAGCCCCAGGGGGAAGCCGAAGCCGCCCAATAAGGCGGCTTGGAAGTCTGCAAGGCCGCCTCGTTGAGACATTCTGGGCGTTGCGTGTCCTCGTATCCAACAGGGCAGGATGGAACGTAGTTTGGGCATCGCTCGGAACGGCGCTTGCCTATACTGTAAACGACTACATTACGTCCAACTATCATTTTGACGTGCGCAAGTTCGTGTCGGCCCTGGGGATTGCATGGGTGATCGCGTGGGCGCGCGCCTGCCATTCAAAGCCCCTGCCTGAGCCGTCTGGACCTGCCTGATGGCTCAGGCATTTTGACTAATCATCGATCAGCGCTGGGACTTGCCTGGCGGGAAAGCGATATTTTGCAATGCCTCTCTCAATTGACGAACGCCAAATCCTCACTACTATTCAGAGTGATGTTACGCAGGCGCGGGACCAATCGTTCCAAATATTGTCACGCATGGATGACCTCCGACGTGACATAGACAGGCGGTTGGAGGACGGGTCTGCATTGATCGCCGACCACGAAGCTAGGCTGGTTCATGTCGAAGAAAAGCTGTCCAAGACTGCAGACGCAAAGCGGTCCGTAGCACTCGTGACGCTAGCGGGTACTTTTACGCTTCTGGGGCAAAAGTTGTATTCGCTGATTTCGCACATGTTAGGCGGAAAGCCGTAGTGATGTGCCTGAGCGCAGCGGTCGTACGGTCCCGTGCAGAATATGCGAGGCCAAGCGGCAGTCGGCGCGCCATGCCGACCAAGCCAAAGCGCCTCGCGCGCCCCGCAAGCAAGTCGCTTGAATCGTTCACAGTATGCTCCCACCGATCGACGAACGCGGCCTCGGCTGGGTTAGCAAGATCGTTCAGGCCGCGATTGGAAGAAAAACGATGAAATACACATATCTACTACACGCACTCCCGGCCGTGCTCGAATTCGAGGGCGGCTACTCAGACGACCCCAACGATAGCGGGGGCCCGACCAACTTCGGCATCACACAGGCCGAATATGACGCGCACCGGTCGGCATGCGGAGAAACGCCGCAGTCCGTAAAGCTGATCAGCCAAGCGGAATATCAGAACATCTACCGCAATAACTACTGGACACCGATACATGGGGATGACCTGCCGTATCCGCTAGACTGGCTGACATTCGACGCCGCAGTAAACATGGGCGTCGGAACGGCAATCAGCCTGCTCGCAGAGGCATCTGGGGCGCAAGATCCACACTACACGGTCGACCCGGCTCTGTTGGCACTCATTCAGCGTGACTGCGCGACGTTGGCCGGCACGCATGCGGTCAAAGAGGCCGACATTTCAGACCGCATTGCGCTCTATCGGGAGATTGTTGCCGACCACTCGCAGGACTCGGTGTTCCTCCAGGGCTGGCTGAATCGCGCCGCTCAACTGAGTGCGGAAAGCTAACAGGACCGTCAATAACACCAACCTGGTTCCTTGGCCGATTAGCGTTACACCTTCCTAGCCAACCAAGCCGAATCATCCCAACTCACGGCGATTATCCTAGAATCGTGCAACATAGCGGTCGGTAGCAGAGGATTTTGGGCGTGGCGTACCGAACCGTAGGAACGTTGGCACTCCTCGCGTGGCCGTACTCTGCCAACAGCCCCTCAAACTGCGCCATGTTCACAGAGTTTCCTTGCCCAGGTCTTCAACGAGTGCCCGGATCGTCAGTTTCTTGATATGGTCCGCAAGCCTATCCGGGACCGAGAACTCGCTGCCGTCTTCGAGTTTGATTACCTGGCACGGCTCCTTGAGGTCGTAGTTTCCATTCTCGTCCCGGACGTACTCAGGGTCACCCTTGAGCTCCTGGTCGGTCACGCGCCGCATGTCCAGGTAATATTTTCCTCCCGGCTCAAAGAAATCAAACACCTGCTCGTTGTTGATGTAGATGTCGAAGTTGGCCCACGGGGAAGCCTCGCAGAATCGCTTCTCTTCCGGGATCGTCTTGTCGTACTCCGCCATCATCTTGATGTGGCGCCGCTTGTTGTAACGCGAGTGAACCACCTCGTCGCAAACCAATAATGCCCTAACGGTCTTCATGTTTCACCAGACCTGAACGCGCCGGAAGCCCCGTGGTTTCAACCTGGCGGTTAGGCGCGTTTCTCGGGTTGGGATTTATCCCGCCGTACTGGACTAAGGCCGACAAACCACCCGAAAATATTTTTGACATAAGCCTAAAAACCTATTGACAATGTAGTAGACAAGTGGTATACTATCTACAGTTCAATCGACAAACGCAAAGGGGATAAGACAGACAATGGAAACATCTACAATCAATTCAATTATCGGCAAAACAATCAATGACCCGTCCGTATCGGCAATCGATTTCGGCAGTTACTACCCAGTCGTTAACGTTAAAACTCTCAAAATCGAAGGCGTCGTTGACGGCAACTATCCTGAGACGCTGAACGACGGCAATTGGACCACGGCGGCCATCGTTCACGGCGAAGTGAAAACTGGCGAACAGTATGCCGATTTCGCGATTGTAAACTAATGGATTACATCCGCGACGAACACCGCGTACACCTAATCGTTTACCACCTCGTTTTTTGCCCTGCCCGACGAAAGAAAATCCTTGTCGGGCAGGTTGCCATCGACTGCGATAAGCTCATTCGCGCCAAATGCGACGAGAAAGGCTGGACTATCGCAGAGTTAGCCATACAGCCCGACCACGTGCATTTATTCGTACAGGTCTACCCTGCCACCGCTTGCACCGAGGTACTGAAAGAGGTCAAGGGAGTAACCTCCCGCGAACTTCGAAAGCGCCACGCGCACCTGCTCAAACTACCGTCCCTCTGGACACGCTCGTATTTCGCGGCCACGGCGGGTAACGTCTCAGCCGCCACGATAGCGAAATACATCGCCGCGCAAACAGGCTTCTAGGGCCAACCCGTAGAGGCTTCTCGCGCACCGCTGAGCGTTAGAAGCCTCGCCCATTTATGGGCTGTGGAGTGTCACCTCCGCGCTGCTTCATCATCCCGCATTTTCTCGTAGATCGTGTTCGCGACCTTCATTCGGTCCGCAACCTTACTGTCAGGCCATGGACAGGTGGGCCCTTCAGCAGGGAGATTGCCTGCGCGGCAGCTTTTCTGGCGTGCGAGTCGGACAGCTGTTTGCAGGCCTGCTCGTACTGCTCAACCGCGTTCAACAGATCCTGCCCCACTTCCTCGTCGGTCTTCTGGACCGTGTCGCGATAGATCGCCTGGGCCAGGCTGCAAGTCTGGCGCGTGATTGCCCTGCTTGATTTCTTGATGTCGATTGCCATGATGTTCTTGGTGTATGGCGCTGCCGCCGAATGCTTCACTTACATTTTACCGCATGGCTAGCCCGGTTGAGCCGCCACTCCGCACTATTGCGACTGTTGGGCTCATGGTCTGTTTTCTTTCAACATTGCCAATTCCGCAAGCGCGGCGTCACGTTCGTCGATAGCCTGTCTTGCGACCTTTGCATTCCAATCACGTTGGTCGCACACGCCCAGGAAGCCATTGTGCGCTTCTTTAGCCTTAATGGTCGCGTAGAATACGAACGCTACGAACAGAAAGGCAAGCACGAAGAACATAGTCGTCATGTGATCTTCCGCGTCGCAAACGCGCACGTACTCTGCCAACAGCCCCTCAAACTGCGCCATGTTCACTCCTTCGCCGCCGCGAACCATCGTCCGCAACGTTCATTTTATACATCATAACATACCGTTCAAGAAACGTCAAGAAAGTTCTTGACATTCTTTGCTCGGCGTGGTATTATTGGGATATGAAGATAAGCGACCTGTTTTTGAAGCGGCGCGAACGGCGGATCACGCAAGCTCAACTCGCCCAGGCGATCGGCGTTGACGAAAACACGATGGGGGCTCTTGAGCGTGGCGCCATTGACATTACCGCCGAAGAGCACTCGCGCATCAACGCCGCGATTGACCACATCTCCGAGTCTAGATCGGCCGACACATCTACGAAAGGTGAAATTACATGAACACATTGAAATTAACCAGATCGGACTTCGACGCTAATGGCAAATACGTCGGCGCAGTGGATATTAATGGTTACGACGGAAACGTCGAAATCGAGGAACGGCTTGGATGGTGCGTTTTCGTCGCCATTAAGGTCACGGGCTATCTGCGTGCAAAGGCCGGTTCGGGCATCAAGGCCGGTTCGGGCATCGAGGCCGGTGAGGGCATCAAGGCCGGTTGGGGCATCAAGGCCGGTGAGGGCATCAAGGCCGGTTCGGGCATCAAGGCCGGTTCGGGCATCGAGGCCGGTGAGGGCATCAAGGCCGGTTGGGGCATCAAGGCCGGTTCGGGCATCAAGGCCGGTTCGGGCATCAAGGCCGGTTCGGGCATCGATTTCAAATTTCAACTGTTCGCAGGCGTCGTCACGTGGCGTAAACGAACCGCGGAGGATGGCGTTATACGCTGCACATCGATCAATGGCGGCGATATAGTGCTAGGCGAAGTTATCATCACTGCCGACGCCGCATAGCGGATATGCCAAACCCTATGGAGACAACCATGACAGACGTTGATTTATCGGTAGACGAACTAGCGGCCAAGCGCCTACGAGAGGCCCCGCTGCGCAAGTGGCTGCGGGAGCGCGGAGTTTACGCCCCGGCCGACCTGGGCGAGATCACTCGGCTCTCCGCCAATGGCAGCACGTTGCCTGCGGAGATCGGGCAGCTGGTGAACCTCGAGATGCTCTCCGCCGATGGCAGCACGTTGCCTGCGGAGATCGGGCAGCTGGTGAACCTCAAGACGCTCTACGCCGATGGCA
>Ga0302270_10004273_pt1 | contig 13365 bp, 9 predicted proteins | sample III_Bog_E2_3_FD_198773 | JGI IMG/M metagenome (GOLD analysis project Ga0302270, IMG submission 198773) | Peat permafrost microbial communities from Stordalen Mire near Abisko, Sweden - III_Bog_E2_3 | ecosystem: Environmental > Terrestrial > Soil > Wetlands > Peat | place: Sweden: Abisko... | reverse complement strand
TGCTCCTGGCGGATGATCGATACATGCTGTGGAGGACGGCCGCGACCCATTCCATAAGAATGCCAGGGTTTGCTTTTTATTGATCGTATTTCAGGGATGTTGCACTAGAAGTGCGTTCCTGGAAAACCGCATCAGGGGGGTCTCAGCCGGATCGGTCCTTTTTTAGCCGCCTGAAAGCCGCGCCAGGACTGCGTTTTGGCGCATTTCGGGGTGGAAATGCAGAGGGCCGATCAGATGCGGAAAACCGGCTGGTTTCCGTCACGATTACGGCGACCGGCCATCGAAGTGAGTTCGGATATGACGGCATGGGGCGAAGAGTCGAGATCCGCGAGCTTTGGCTTCACCGGCGACTTCTGGCATGCGCAGAGTGGTTTGGATCTGACGTTATTCCGGGCCTATGATCCGAGCTTGGGGAGGTGGATTAGCCGTGACCCGATTGCATAATCAAGGACTATGTCTCCCGCCGCGGATGGCTATTGGCTTCGAGCGAGGTTTGTCCTGGTTGGTGGTGTTTGGCCAATAGCGGCAGCGGCCGCGGTGGCATAGCGCCGGCTGGTTCGCCCCGCCAGGTCCGGGCCTCCGCTGTGCTGCTGCACGGTTGCGGCCTGCGGCCTTGGGCTGCGCCGCCTTGCCGTGAGGGCGGCCGTGTAAGGAGCCGATCTACCCAGGCCCCAGGGACCGCATCGATGCTGTCAACCGCCCCGAAAACCACCCCGCCATCGGTGGAGAAGGGGCTGCCGATCTCCACCTTCAGTCCAACGATCTCAAACATCGGCCCACCCTGGATCATCACCCATTGGGTGGAATCAAGGGCTGGGCCATTCCAAGAACTGAGGTGGGTTTTAGGCGGGAATGGCGATTGTCCTGCTCAGGTCAAGATCAAAACGGGTCGCTGTACGACGCTGCATCAGCGGTTACTTGCATTGCCTGGTTTCGAATCTTTACCTGCAGAAGCCGGGAATCACGATTCAGTGGCGCTTCTGACGCCTTGCCGTCCTTGGCCGGAACCGGCTCAACGGGTTCCCTGGGCCAACGCATCCGCCGCTGCCCCATGGACCGGGGCCACGGGCACGGCCTTGGCGTCCCAGATCTCGCCGGCATACTCCCGTACGGTGCGGTCGATGGAGAACCGGCCCATGCCGGCGACGTTGAGGATCGACCAGCGCGCCCAGTCCCCGGGCCGGGCGTAGCGTTCCGAGACCCTTGCCTGGGCCTCCACGTAGCCGGCGTAGTCGGCGCAGTGGCAATAAGGATCCGATTCCAGCAGCATGCGCGCCAGCGGCTCGAACCGGCCGCCTTCGAGCCTGGCGATCGTGTCGATGGCCCGGGCCAGTTCCGGGTTGGCCTCGGCCCACTGCCGGGGACGATAGCCGCGGTCCCTCAGCTCGACGATGCCCTTGGCGGTGTGGCCGAAGATGAAGATGTTGGCCGCGCCCACCTCGTCCCGGATCTCGACGTTGGCGCCGTCCAGGGTGCCGATGGTGAGGGCGCCGTTGAGGGCGGCCTTCATGTTGCCGGTGCCGGAGGCCTCGGTGCCGGCGGTGGAGATCTGTTCGGACAGCTCGCAGGCGGGAAACACCTGTTCGGCCAGGGTGACCCGGTAGTTCTCCAGGTAGGTCACCGAAAGCCGGCCCCGGCAGGCGGGATCGGCGTTGATGGCGGTGCCCAGGGCGTTGGCCAGCTGGATGATGGTCTTGGCGACCCAGTAGGCCGGGGCGGCCTTGCCGCCGATCATGACCGCCCGCGGCACTCCGGCGTCGGCGCCATCGCCCAGCCGGTTCCAGAGCGTCACCACGTGCAGCAGGTTCAGCAGCTGCCGCTTGTACTCGTGGATCCGCTTCACCTGCACGTCGAACAGGAAGGTGGGATCCAGCACGGTTCCCTGGGCCTGGCCCAGCACCCGGGCCAGGGCCTCCTTGTTGGCGTGCTTGGCCTGGGTCCAGCGGGCCTGGAATCCGGCATCGAAGGCGAAGGCCTCGAGCCCCCGCAGCTGCTCCAGCTGCCGGGTCCAGCCCGGGCCGATGGCCTCGGTGATCAGCCCGGCCAGCCGCGGATTGCACTGCAGCAGCCAGCGCCTGGGGGTGATGCCGTTGGTCTTGTTGTTGATGCGGCCCGGGAACAGCTCGTTCATCTCGGAGAAGGTGGAGGCCTTCAGGATGTCCGTGTGCAGCTGGGCCACGCCGTTGACCGAATGGCTGCCGACGATGGCCAGGTTGGCCATGCGCACGCTGTGGCCATGGTCGATGATGGCCAGGCGGTCGAGCTTGGCGTCGTTGAAGGGATAGCGTTCCCGAACCTGCAGCCGGAAGCGGCGGTCGATCTCCTCGATCAGCTCGAGGTGGCGCGGCAGCAGCTGGCGCATGAGCTCCGTGGGCCAGACTTCCATGGCCTCGGGCAGGATCGTGTGGTTGGTGTAGGCGCAGACCTTCCGGGTGAGATCCCAGGCCTGATCCCAGCCCAGGTTCTCCTGGTCGACCAGGACCCGGAGCAGCTCCGGCACCGCCAGGGAGGGGTGGGTGTCGTTGAGCTGGATCGCGACCTTGTCCGGGAACTGGTCCCAGGTCCAGTCCGGCCCTTTTTTGAAGCGCCGGACCACGTCCTGGAGGGTCGCCGAGACGAAGAAATACTGCTGCTTCAGCCGCAGCTCCTTGCCCGCGCTCTGGTCGTCGGCCGGGTAGAGCACCTTGGAGATGTTCTCGGACCGGGTCTTGTCCTGGACCGCCTGGGCATACTCGCCAGCGTTGAAGCGGCCCAGGTCGAACTCGCGGCTGGAGCGCGCCGACCATAACCGCAGGGTGTTCACGGTGCCGTTGCCGTAGCCGGCGATGGGGGTGTCGAACGCCATGGCCCACACGTCCTGGGTGTCCACCCAGTCGACCCGGTAGCCGCCGTCCGGGCCTTTGCCGACCTGGGTGCGGCCGTTGAACCGCACCGGGAAGATCACGTCGGGCCGCGGGATCTCCCAGGGGTTGCCGTAGCGCAGCCAGCTGTCGGGGAATTCCACCTGGGCGCCGTCGATGATCTTCTGCTGGAAGATCCCGTATTCATAGCGGATCCCGTAGCCATAGAAGGGCAGTTCCAGGGTGGCGGCGGCATCCAGGATGCACGCGGCGAGCCGTCCGAGTCCGCCGTTGCCCAGGCCCGCGTCCCATTCCTGCTCGGCCAGTTCCTCCATCCGGAAGCCGATCTCCTCCATGGCCCGGCCGTAGGCGTCCTCAGCCCCCAGGTTAAGGATGTTGTTGCGCAGGGAGCGCCCCATCAGGAATTCCAGGGAGAGGTAATAGACCCGCTTCACATCCTGGCGATAGTAGGTGTTCTGGGTCTTGAACCAGCGTTCGATCAACCGGTCCCGGACGGTCTGGGCCAGGGCCTGGTAGACGTCGAACTTGCGGGCGGTGAACTGGTCCTGGGCCACGCTGTACATCATCCGGTGCGCGAAGGCGTCGACGATGCCGGGCACATCGAGGGTGCCCGGAGGAGGTTGCGGAATGTTCCGGATGCCGAGGACCATCGTGGGCTCTTTTCTGGATTTTGGCGGAAGCGTGCAGCAAGCTTAGCGTCCCGGGCGGGCCACGGCCCAGGAATTTCACCGGGACTGGGTCCATTCATATAAGTATAATTAATGGAGCCGGGACAACCTGACGATAAAAGAACAAAAGAATTGAACCGGCGCGGATTCCCGATTCCAACCGTCGAGGTCGGAGTGCTTCCGGCTTTGCCCCGGTACGGTGCCGCTCCTCCGCATTTTCTGAGCCCTTCCGGCAAAGGCTGGCAATGAACAGGACTTTCCCGCTTGCGATGCTTGGCCGCCCCTTGCTGCTGGGGGTCCTCCTGGTCGCGAGCCCTTGGCTGATGGGCGCGGACCATCCAGGCCCGGCCAGCCAGACCCTCACCCTCGACCAGTGCCTGCGCTCCGCCATGGACAACAGTCACCGCCGGCCCGCCTCCGCCCTGGCGCTGGAGATCGCCGAGGCGGAACACGCCCAGGTCCTGGCCGGGTACTGGCCGCAGATCTCCATGCAGGCGGGCTTCCAGCGCATGGACCAGGCGCCGGACTTCCTGTTCCCCAGTTCCACCTTCTCCGTGCCGGCCCAGGCCATCCCGGTCGGTCCCGGGGTTAACATCCCGATCCCGGCCCAGACCTTCCAGGTCCCGGCCCAGGATGTGAAGCTGATGGACCGGGACAGCTTCGTCGCGTCCCTGAACTCCACCTGGCTGCTCTGGGACGGGGGCATGCGCCTTGGCCTCGCCCGTCAGGCCAAGGGCGGCGTGGACCTGGCCAAGAGCGAGGTCCGGCGCACGGATCTGGAGATCAATGACAGCGTGACCCGGATGTACTATGGGGCGATCCTGGCCCGGCAGCTGCACCAGGTCGGCAAGGACACCCTCGCCCGCATGGAAGCGACCCTGGTCCTGACCGAAACGATGTACAAGGAAGGGTCCGGCCGGGTCAAGAAGACCGACTTCCTGGACAACACGATCATGGTGGAGACCATCCGGGCCACGGTGGCGACCCTGGAGAAGAACGAGCGGATGGCCCAGGCCGCCCTGGCCAATACCATGGGGCTGGGCTGGGAGTCGGACGTCAGCCCGGCCGACCTGGAGATTCCGTTCGAGCCCTATGCCGCCGACCTGGACCAGCTGGTGAGCACGGCCTTCCGCTGGAACCTGGACTGGGAGCAGCTGGAGGCGGGACTGGGGGCGCTGGAGGGGGCCGAAACCGCCGCCCGGAGCGGGCACTACCCCAAGCTGGTCATGACCGTGGACCTCCACCAGCTGTGGAACGATTATGACGCCGGCATCGCCACCGACCGGAACAAGCAGGGCTGGACCCTGGGGCTCGGGGTGAAGATTCCCATCTTCAACGGGCAGCTGGTGACCAACCAGGTGCGGGAGGCCCATGCCCGGCTCGGCAAGACCAAGGAAGAGCAGTTCCTGCTCAAGGAAGGCATCGGCCTGCGGGTCAAGGACGCCCTGCTCGGCCTGAACGCCGCCCGCAAGTCGCTGGAAGCCACGGGGCGGGCCATGAAGGCCGCCGAGGAGAACCGGGACCTGAACACCCGGGCCTACCAGAACGAGCTGGTGGATACCCAGGACGTCATCAAGTCCCAGCTGATCGAGTCCCTCATGACCGCCCAGCACCTCAAGGACCGGTTCGACCATATCGCGCTCCAGTCCCAGCTCACCCTGATCATCGGCAATGAAGTCTGGAAGCAGCTGCGGGTCGCCGAGTGAGGTTCGCGGCCGGCCGGATCGCCAGCCGCCAAGTCTGGGAAAGGGTCCGCAGGTCGCTGGTCCCGCTCGGATATAGCGCGGCGCTGCTGCTGGCCGCCACCGCGGTGACGGCCCAGACGGCGCTCCCGGTCAATGGCAACGTGCGGATCGGGTTGTCGGCCCGGAGCCTGGACAACGCCAACCGGGGCGATGTGACCGCGGCCATGAAAGCCTGGCTGCTGATCGTCGCCCAGGAGGCGCACGTGCCGGTCCAGACCGACGCCCGGGTCTTCGATACCCTGGCGGAGATGGAGAGCGCGTTGCTGCGGGAGCGGATCGATGTGCTGGACGCCCCCACCGATGAGTTCGTCGCCCTGGAGAAGGTCACCCCGCTGTCCAGGATCTTCACCAGCAGGGTCCATGGCCAGATCACCGAGCAGTACATGCTGCTGGTGAACCAGGACGGCCCGGTGCACGAGTTCAAGGACCTGCGGGGCCAGACCCTGCTGCTCCTGGACAGTCCGCGCACGGCCCTGGCGCCGTCCTGGCTGGAGCTGGAGCTGCTGCGGCGGAAACTTCCGGCCAGCCCGCGCTTCTTCGGCAAGATCACCCGGCCCAGCAAACCCGGCCTGGCCATCTTCCCGGTGTTCTTCAAGCAGGCGGGCGCCGCCCTGGTGACCCGCTCCAGCTTCGAAACCGCCAGCGAACTCAACCCCCAGCTGGCCAGGACCCTGCGCGTGCTGGACTGCTCCCCGGAAGTCATCCCCACGGTAGGGGCGTTCCGGGCCAACGCCCTCACCGGGGCGGTGGACTTCTACCGGCGCTCCGCCCTGCAGTTGGGGCAGACCGAGGGCGGCAAGCTGGTCCTCAACCTGTTCAAGGCCGATGCCGTGGTCGAGATCAAGGACTCGGACCTGGCGGGAACCCGAGCCCTGCTGGCGGACTATGCGCGGCTCAAAGCCCAGGGCGCCACCCCCTGACCCCCCCCGACCCCATGGAGCCCAAGATCCCGATGCCAGCCACCCCGCCCCTCCCGCGCCCTCCCGCTCCGGCGGAAGTGAAGCTTGCTGTGGGCAAACGCCGGACCGGAGTGGCCGCCGTCGCCCTGGGCGGGTTGCTGGCCGTGGCCGCCTGGGGACAGCCGGCGGCCCAGCGGGGGGTGGTCGTTCGGATCGGAATCTCCACCCGGGAAATGGCCAACACCAACCGCGCCGATGTCCAGGCGGCGATGAAGGTCTGGATGAAGACCTTCGCCCGGGAAAAGAACCTGGACGTCGATCCCGACACCGTCGTGTTTGATTCGCTGAGCGACATGGCCGATGCCCTGCGGCTGAAGCAGCTGGATGTGGTCACCGCCTCCACGGACGAGTTCCTGGTCCTGGAGAAGGTGGCCGCCTTGCCCCGGGTGTACGCGGCCAGGGTCAATGGCAAGGTGACCGAGCAGTATGTGCTGCTGGTGCGTGACGACGGTGCTTTCAAGGGGCTTGGCGGCCTGCGAGGCCAGCCCCTGGTGGTGCTGGATTCCCCACGCACCACCCTGGCGCCGATCTGGCTGGACACCGAGCTGATGCGTGACAAGCTTCCCGTCGGCGCGCGGTTCTTCGGCAAGGTCAGTCACGCCGGCAAACTGAACCTGGCCATCCTGCCGGTGTTCTTCAAGCAGGCGGGGGCCGCGCTGGTGACCCGGGCCGGCTTCGAGACCGCCGTGGAGCTCAATCCCCAGCTCGCCAAGGAACTCCGGATTCTGGCCGGCTCGCCGGACCTGATCCCTTCGCTGACCGCCTACCGCTCGGGCGGCAATCTGTTGGTGACGGACAACTACCGGAAGGAGGCCGCGCGGCTGAGGGAGGACCCGGCCGGCAAGTTGATCCTCGATCTGTTTCAGATCGAAGGGGTTACGGAACTCCAGCCGTCGGATCTGGTTCAGACACGGGACTTCCTGGCCGACTACGCCAGGCTCAAGACCTTGGCCGACCGCGCTGAGGCTGGCCGCAGGGGGACCGCGCCATGACCTCCCCCTCCGCCTTGGAGCGCCGCTCCAGGCCGGGCGCCGACCCCGGCCGTCAGCACTTCAGCATCGCCCTGAAGATCGCCCTGGTCTCCTGGCTGGTCACCATCGCCACCCTCCTGGTGTTCGTGGCGGTGATCGTGCCGGAGCAGAAGCGGACCTTCCAGGAGAATCTTGCCTCCAAGGCCCGGGGGTTGTCGGCCTCGCTCCAGGACGTCATCGCCGGAGCCGCGGTGACCGAGGACTACAGTTCGGTGGTGGACCACTGCCGGCAGGTGCTCCAGGGGGACGACTCCATCGCCTACATCGTGATCACCAAGAACGACGGGTTTTCCCTGATCCACGAGTCCGTGCCCGGACCGGACCCCTCGGTCCGGGCGGAGCCGGTCTGGCGCCAGCAGACCCTGGACAGCGCCTGGCATCCGGCCCTGCGCGAAGCGGTGAGCGGGATTGGCACGGTACCGGTCCTCGATCGCCGGGTGTTCCACTATTCCCGGCCGTTCGACTACTCGGGCATCGAGTGGGGCTGGATCCACGTCGGCCTCTCCATCCGCAGCTACGACCGCAGCGTCGCCGCCGTCTACCGCCGGACCGGGATCCTGGCCGTGGGCTGCATCGCCTTCAGCCTGCTGGTCTCGATCCTCTACGCCAGGCAGCTGGTCCGGCCCATCCTCGCCCTGCAGACGGTGCTCCAGCGCGTTTCCCTCGGGGATCTTTCGGCCCGGGCCGACATCCACAGCCGGGACGAGATCGAGAGCCTGGCGGATTCGTTCAACACCATGACCGGAACCCTGCTCCAGCGCGACCGGATCCTGGAGGCGGTCCGGCTCGCGGCCCAGTCCTTCCTGTTCTCCACCGACTGGACCCTGGTGATCGACGAGGTGCTGACCCGGCTCGGCCAGTCCACCCTGGCTTCCCGGGTGGACGTGTTCGTGGCGGACGAGGACTCCGGGGAATCCCTGGGCGTGAACCATCTGTTCCAATGGGTGGCGGAGGGTTCCCCGGCCCCGGACCGGCGAGCCGGCGGTATCCAGGGGGCCCCGAACGGGCCGGGGCTTCTGATCGCCGAGACCCGGGGCTCCGGCCTGATCTCGGGGCCGGTCGGGGAGATGGCCGAGGTGGTGCGCGAGCTATTGCGGCCGCTGTTGATCCGGTCCACGGTGCTGGCGCCGGTCATGGTCAACGGGGCCTGGTGGGGCTTCCTCGCCCTGGGGGAGTGCCGCCGGGACCGGGTCTGGACCGACCCGGAAAAGGACAGCCTGCGCGTTCTGGCCGACCTGCTGGGGGCCACCGTGGCCCGGCAGCGGTCCCAGGCGGAACTGATGGAGGCCAAAGTCACCCTGGAGCGGCGGGTGCTGGACAGGACCTCGGAACTGCTGGAACAGATGGCCGCCAAGGAAAATGCCCACGCCGACCTGGCCGAAGCCCAGCATCTCCTCATGGACGTCTCCCGGGAGGCCGGCATGGCGGAAGTGGCCACCGGGGTCCTGCACAACGTGGGCAACGTGCTCAACAGCGTCAACGTCTCCGCCATCCTGATCCGGGAAAAGCTGCGCCGTTCGGAGATCTCGACCCTGGCCGAACTCAGCGCCATGCTCCGGCTCCATGAGGACGACCTTGCCGGGTTCCTCACCGTTGATACCGTGGGCCGGGAGATCCCGCCGTTCCTGATCCAGCTTTCCGACCACCTGCAGGAGGAGTGGGCGGTGCTGCAGGCGGAGCAGGACCACCTGGCGGCCAACATCGAACACATCAAGGAAGTGGTGAACATGCAGCAGAACTACGCGCGGGTCACCGGCTGCCTGGAACAGGTCCCGGTGGCCGCCCTGGTGGACGACGCCCTCCGGCTCAACGCGGCCATGGTCCTGCGCCAGCAGATCGAGGTCGTCAGGGATTATGCGGAGCTCGAACCGCAGATGCTCGACAAGCACCGGGTGCTCCAGATCCTGGTAAACCTGATCCAGAATTCCGGCCATGCCCTGGAAGCGTCGGGCCTGGACGAAAAACGTCTGACCCTCAGCATCCAAAGGCCTGAACCCGCCCGTCTGGCCATCGCCGTGGCCGACAACGGCATCGGCATCCCGGCGGAAAACCTGACCCGGATCTTTTCCCACGGGTTCAGCACCCGCTTCGGCGGCCACGGGTTCGGCTTGCACAGCGGCGCCTTGGCCGCCAAGGAGATGGGCGGCACGTTGAGCGTATGCAGCGATGGGACGGGAATGGGCGCCCTTTTCACCCTCGAACTCCCCATCGCCGCCGCGGGTTTCGAGCGCAGGAGCGAACGATGAACCCTACCGTTACCGCCAAACCTTTCCGGCTGCTGATCATCGACGACAACCCCGCCATCCATGACGATATCCGCAAGGTCCTGGCCGGTCCGGCCGAGCCCAAGCTCGCCTTCGCCGACGCCAAGAGCCGGATCTTCGGCAGACCGGCCCCGGCGCCCCGCACCGTGCGGTTCGACATCGATTCGGCGTTCCAGGGCGAAGAGGGGCTGGCGAAGGTAAGGGAGGCCGCCCGTACCGGCAGGCCCTACGCCCTGGCCTTCGTGGACGTGCGCATGCCGCCGGGTTGGGACGGGATCGAAACCACCAGCCAGCTCTGGGCCGTCGACAAGGACCTGCAGGTCGTCCTGTGCACAGCCTATTCGGACTATTCCTGGGAGGAGATCCTGGGCAAGCTCCCGGCGACCGACAGCCTGGTCATCCTCAAGAAACCCTTCGACAACATCGAAGTGTCGCAGATGGCCTATGCCCTGACCCGGAAATGGCAGTTGACCCGCCAGCGGGAACTGCAGATGGAAGAACTGGACCGCCTGGTGGCCGAGCGGACCGGGCAGCTGAGTTCCGCCAACGAGCTGCTGAAGCGGGAAATCGAACAGCGGACCCAGGCCCAGGAGGCGGTGCACCAGAACCTGCTGGAGCAGCATCGGCTGGAGCGGCAGTTCGTCCAGGCCCAGAAAATGGAGGCCGTCGGCCAACTGGCCGCCGGCATCGCCCACGATTTCAACAACCTCCTGCAGGTGATCCACGGCTACTCGGGGATGCTGCTGGAGAACGAACCGGTGGGCGAAAAGGGCAGGAGGCAGCTGCAGCGGATCATCGACACCACCGCCCAGGCCGCCAGTCTGGTCCGGCAACTGCTCACCTTCAGCCGCAAGACCAGTCTGGACATCCAGCCCATGGACATCCGCAGGACCTTCGCCACCTTGGCTGAGATGCTGCCGCGGCTGCTGCCGGAAAACATCGGCATCTCCCTCACCACGACGCCTGAGATCCCTCTCATTAACGCCGACGAGGCTCTCATTCAGCAGGTGCTGCTGAACCTTGCTGTCAATGCCCGGGACGCCATGCCCAGCGGCGGTTTCCTGACCATCGACGCCAGCGAGCAGGAACGGGTCAACCCCGAAGACGATGGCAACCCGGATGCCCAGGCGAACTTTTTCCTCTGCCTGAGCGTGGTCGACACCGGCTGCGGGATGGCCGAGGACGTCCTGTCCCGGATCTTCGAGCCGTTCTTCACGACCAAGGGGGTCGGCCAGGGGACCGGGCTTGGATTGTCCATGGTCTTTGGCATCGCCAAGCAGCATGGGGGCTGGGTGAAGGTGGAGAGCCAGCCCGGCGCGGGCACCCGGTTCCTGATCTACCTGCCGGCCTGCCACCATGGCCCCGAGCGGCGGTTCACCCTGGCCGCCCCGGTCTCCGCCCTGATGGGGCAGGAGACCATTCTGGTGGTGGAAGACGAGCCGGATCTGCGGGCGTTCCTGGTGGAGAACCTCAAGGCCCATGGCTATCGGACCTTCGAGGCGGGGTCGGGCCCCGAGGCCCTGGACCGCTGGGCCGAACACCTGGGTGAAATCCAGTTGCTATTCACGGATATGGTCATGCCCGGGGGCATGACCGGTCAGCAATTGGCCGAACGGTTGCTGGCCGAGGCGCCCTCCCTCAAAGTGGTCTGCTCCAGCGGCTACCTGGCCGAAGGCCTGGAGGAAGGGCCCGTGATATCGCAAAAATACCGGTACTTTCTGGCCAAGCCCTTCGCACCGGACAAAATGCTCAGGATGATCCGGATGTGCCTGGATGAAGACCCCTGGGAGTATCTGCCCCGGGAGGATGGGCCTGGGAAATGAGTCCCCGGGCCAGGGCCCGGATGCCGAATTCGAAGTCCCGTTCAAAGAAATCCCCGCCGCAGAGGAGTTCCTCCCGCAGGCAGGGGAACTGGGCGAGCGGCAGGGCCTGGGCCATGGCTTCCAGCTGCCCTTGCAGGTGCGGCTCGGTTCCGGCGGAAGCGACCATTCCCACCGCGCCGCGCACCGCGGCGGCGATGGTGTTCATGCCTGCCAGGGCATAACCGGGCGGCAGCCCGGCGGCGCGCAGGATGCTGAGCAGCAGTTCCACCGGCCGCATCGCCGCCGGGGTGACCGGGCCGCGTCCGAGCATGGTCGGCAAGGCGTTCCGATGGGCGAGCATGGCGTCCCGGTAGGCCCGGGCCGCGCCCATGATGCGCTCCTCGGGCGGGTCGTCCGGGTTGTCCACGGTGAGATCGATGGCGGCCATGACCGCCTCGACGATGGCGTCGAGCAGGGCCTCCTTGTTCGGGAGGTGGTGGTAGACCGCCATGGGATCCACCCCCAGCGCGGCTCCGAGCCGGCGCATGGAGAGGGCGCCCAGTCCCTCCCGGTCCACCAGGGTCAAGGCGGTGGTGACGATGTGCTCGCGGGTGAGCGGGCTGGCAGGACCTTCCCGGCGCCGCCGCGGGGGACGTCGCTTGGGGGGCGCTGGGCGTTCCGGTTTCAGGTTGCTGGGCATGGTTGCGGGCTCCTGGGACGTGGCCAAGGCGAAGAAGGTTCTACGACGTAGATGCGGCGGGCCGCCGCCGCTGATCATAGCCTCCGGAAGGGCGGCGGCCCAATCGTTATTGGTCGAATGGGGGCCCTTGACAGTCCATTTCTACGACGTAGAATTTGATTGTCCATTCAGATCTACGCTGTAGACCAAGCATCCTTGTCCAAAGGAGCCGCACCATGCGCATCACCATCCTCAACGGCGAGCCCGACCCCGGCTCGTCCTTCCATCGTTATGTCCATGAGCTTGCCGGGCAGCTGACGGCCTCGGGCCACCAGGTCCTGACCCTGGATCTCGGCGGCCTGGACCTGAAGGGCTGTTCCGGCTGTTTCGGCTGCTGGGTCAAGACCCCGGGCCGGTGCGTCAAGGGCGATGACAGCGGCCGGGTCTGCCGTGCCGTGGTGGAGGCCGATCTGCTGGTGGCGGCCTCCCGGGTCACCATGGGGTTCACCAGCGCCCTGCTGAAGCGGGCGGCCGATCAGATGATCCCGCTGGTGCACCCGTATCTGGAACTGGAGGGCGGCGAGGTCCACCATCGCCCGCGCTATTCCAGCTACCCCGGGTTCGCCCTGGTGCTGGGCCCGGGACCCGGCGCCGACGCCGAGGACCTGGAGATCAGCGCCGGCCTCTGGCTGCGCCTGGCCCGCAACCTCAAATTCCGTACGGTGTTCACCGCGGTCGCCGACCGCCCTGCCAGGGAGGTGGCCTTTGACCTCGTTGCTGCTGCTTGACGGCTCCCCGAGGGGGCCGCGCTCCAATTCCATGAAGATGCTGTCGCGGCTGGCGGAGGGCTGGATCTCGGCCGGCGGCGCAGCCCCGGAGACGCTCCACCTGGTCCGGCCGGCGGACTTCGACCGGGCGGTCGCGGCCTTCGCCCAGGCCGAGGTGGTGCTGCTGGGCATGCCGCTCTATACCGACGCCATGCCGGGGCTGGTGATGGCCTTCATCGAGGCGCTGGCGCCGCGGGTGGCGGTGGCCGCGGCCGGGGGCCGCAACCCGGTCCTGGCCTTCCTGGTGCAGTCCGGCTTTCCCGAGGCGCTGCATTCCCGGCCGCTGGAACGCTACTTGCAGAAGCTGGCCCGGCGCCTGGGCTCGCCCTATGCCGGCACCATCGTCCGGGGCGGCGGGGAAGCGTTGCAGATGCGGCCGGACTCCTCGAACCAGAGGCTTTGGGCCCAGCTGCGGACCCTCGGCGGGCAACTGGCCCGGGACCTCCGGTTCGGCGCGCCGGAACTGCGGGCGATCGCCGGGGTCGAACGCTTTTCGCCCGTGACCGCGGCGTTGCTCTCGGTGGCCTTC
>Ga0302270_10004267_pt1 | contig 13383 bp, 8 predicted proteins | sample III_Bog_E2_3_FD_198773 | JGI IMG/M metagenome (GOLD analysis project Ga0302270, IMG submission 198773) | Peat permafrost microbial communities from Stordalen Mire near Abisko, Sweden - III_Bog_E2_3 | ecosystem: Environmental > Terrestrial > Soil > Wetlands > Peat | place: Sweden: Abisko... | reverse complement strand
GAGTCCCGGGGGCCGGGGCACCGGTGGGGTTGATCGGGTTGGCCGGGCCCGCGTGGTTGCCGTTGGCGGTGGGGGGCGGTAGCGGCAGCGCCACCTTGGCGGTCGAGGCCTGCTTATGCTCCTGGGCCCGGGTGGTCTCCTCCTGGTGATCCTGGTTGTCGGCGCACTCCCCATGGCAGTCAGGGCTGCCGCAGATCGGGCAGCCCCCGTCGTACAGGGAGCCCCCGGACGCGGTCTTCTTCGGCACCACCCGGACGATCCGGGCTTCCTGGCCCTCGCCGCCCTCGGCCGCGATGAAGTTGCCCAGCCGGTCGTCGTCCATCCAGAGCTGAGCCACGCTGTGGTTCATCCGGGTGGCGTCTTTCTGGTTCGGGCTGAGGCTCGGCTTGACCCCGCCCTGCTCCAGGTCGGCCGGATCCTCACCCAGCACCAGATACTGCTCGCCCAGCTTGATCACGTGGTTGTCCGGCTCGGCGGCGGCGGTCAGGGCCAGGGTGTCCGGCACCACCGGGGGGGTGAATGCGGCCACGGCGCCTTCGTCGTACGGCAGGTCCTCCGGCCGTTCCCGGTCCGGGATCGAGTTCTCCGCTTCCTTGTCGGCCGCGAACTTGGGGGCCTTGTCGTCCTCGTGGTTGAAGCCTACCCCGCAGTCACGGCAGCGGTAGTGCTTCTTGCTGCCCTGGGTGCCAAGCGGAACGCCGGGGCCTGAGCACTCCGGGCAGGTGGCTTCCTCGTCCGCTTCCTCGAACGCCTTGACCAGCTTGAGCGCGATCTTGCGGCTGGTGGCGAACTGGACCAGGGCACCCAGGGTGGCGGGGCCCGACTTGAGCCCGGCCACGTGGATGCAGCCGTTGCTGGCGATCTTGCAGCGGGTGGCGTCGGTGGTCAGCTTGGCTTCGGCCAGGAAGGCCTGGACCCGGTGGAACGATGCCTCGACCGCCTGTTGCTGCTGCTCCGGGGTGGCGGTGGGGCCCGGATCCTGGACCTTGGGGGTCCCGTTCACCTGCTTCTGCAGGGCGACCAGGGACTTGATGACGGTGACCGCATGCTCGGCGGTCTCCGGGTCCTCCTTCCCGGCCAGCACCTTGGTCAGGTTGCCGCCCGCTTCGGTCTCGATCTCATCCAGCTCAAACAGGACCTGATTCAGCTGCTTGATCAGCTCCGGATCTCCGCCCTCCACCTTCTGCAGCAGTTTCTGGGTCACGGCCCGGGCCTGATTGAAGGTGGCCACGTTGGCCTTGGGGCCGGAGGTGGGGGTGGTGGGTGCCCCGGCCGCCTGCTTGGAGCTGACCACGGGAGAGGCGGTCGGCGCCGGGGGTAGGGGGGCCGGTTCGGGGGAAGGGAGCGGAGCGGGCGCAGGTTCCGCCTGAGGCTCCCCGGCACCCCCCTGGGCCTGTTCCAGCGCCGCCTTCAGGTTGTCCAGCCGCTGGGTCAGGTACTCGGTCGGGCGCAGGCCCTTCTTCTGGGCCAGTTCGACGTCAGCCTTGAACTCGGGCAGGGCACCGGCATCGATCTCGCTCGCCCTGGAGGTGAGCCAAGCCAGCGACTGTTCCACCTGCTGCAGGGCGGTGGCGAGCACCGCCGGGTCGGTCACCATGCCGCCGTTGGAGGCAAAGGCATAGAGCCCGCCACCATCCTGGTGCCAGTCGTAGGCCGTGGCGATCGCCGCTTCCAGATCGGGGGCGGCCGGAGCCGGGGGAGCATCCATCGGAGCGGCGGTGACCAGGGATGAGAGCAGGGAGTGAGCGGGCATGAGGTCCTCGCAGGAATGGGGTGGAGAAGCGCGTTCATTGAGGAACTGGGTAATCCTTACGCGCCAATCCACGAAGGCCGGAGGTGGGGCTACCGGCCTTCGTGGATGGTTTCAAGCAGCGAAGGCGACCGTCCGGCTAGGAGTTGGAACCGGCCGGGGTGTTGGTCGCGGTCACTATGAACGTTACGTTTATCCACAGGGTGCTGAACATCGGCTGGACCGGGACGGTGACATTGACCACCCGCTGGTCGGTGGCCGAGGGGGTGACGATGGCCGGTTGCGCCCCGCCCAGGATCTCGGCGGAGACGAAGTTGCCCATCCGGCCGTTGACCGCGACCGCGATGTCGGTCAGCCGGGACTGAATGTTCTTCTTGGCGATGAACTGCTGTAGGTCGGTGCGGGTGGCCTGGCGGACGGCGTCGATGCTGGAGGTGACGTAGGGCTCCATCAGCAGGACCGAACCGGTGCTGGTGGTCACGTACTGCCGGATCTGGATCCCGGCCGGGGTCTGGACCAGCACGGTGACTCCGTTCGAGGCCATCAGGTCCATGACCGGTTCCTCGGTCTGGGAGATCAGGTTCTGGAACCCGGTCAGCAGCTGCAGGCTGAGGTCGGTGGCGACATCGTTGCTGGAGTTGAGGAACAGCCCGGCCAGGGCGGCGGCCAGGAACTCACCGCCAACGGCGTAGTTGACACCGACGTTGTTCTGCTGCACTTGGACCGTGGCACCGCCAGGGTAGACCAGGATCATGCGCTCGGAGTTGAGCGCCTGGGCCAGAGCGGAGGCCTGAGCGGCGGTGCCGGTCAGGGGCAGACCGACGAAGCCGAGCGCCTCACCCTTGTTGCGCGGGCTGGCCTGGGTGGCCAGATGGGTGGCCAGGTAGCTGAGCACCGGCTGGTCGGTGGTCATGGGGATGATCACGTTGGCCTTGTGCCCGGCGATCGGCAGCGCCTTGCGCAGCGAGGCGATCGCATTGGTGTAGCTGGCGTCGGAGGCGGTGGTCAGACCGGTCTGCTTCGGCACCTGGAGCACGGCGACCAGGTTGGCGCCGTTGGCAAACATCAGGCTGCTGCCCAGGGAGGCCTTGTTGAGGGGGACAGCGGCGCCCATGTCGGTGGCGACGGCGGTCGGGCTGGTGTAGTAGTGGACCGTGGCCAGCTCGGTCGCGGACTTGGCCACCACCAGATCGGCGTAGTAGTAGTTGCCGACCGCAGGCTCGGACCCGGCCCGGTCATGGGTCTGGATCAGCAGGGTGTCGCCGATGTTCATGCCGTAGGTGCTGGGCAGCGCCACCTGCATGCCGTAGATCGCGGGGCTGGGGGTGACGGAGGCGATTTGAACCCCGTGCCCGGTGACCGTGAAGGTGACCTTGTCGCCAGGCAGGAACTGCCACTGCGGGGTGATGGTGGTGGTGAAGCCGTAGTCGGAGGCATAGGTGGGGTTGGCGGCATTGTCGAACGCCAGCGAAGGATCGACCAGGGTGAAGGCAACCCCGGTGTTGGGGTCGACGTAGGTCTGATTCAGCCAGCCGTCGGCACCCAGAGTGGGGCTGCCCGCGTTGGTGGTGGCGCCACCGGTGATGCCCAGGTTGTCGGCGTAGCTGTTGGCGGCGGTGCGGCTGGAGGTGACCTTGAAGTGGGTGCTGGCGCTGTTGGTGACGGCGGTGGCGCCACCGTAGAAGCCGGTGGGATAGCCCGCGACGGCCAGGGTGGTGCCCACCCACCCGGTCTCCAGGGAGGCCGTCAGGCCGCCCAGTTTGTTGCTGGTGTCATTGGCGGTCAGGGACTGGGCGTTGACCAAGCTGACGATGTCGGCCAGGGTGCGGGTGGGCATCGAGCTGTTGGTGGAGTTGATGTTGATCGAGATCACTTCCAGGGCGACGGTGATGGCGGCGGAATCGGCGCAGGCGGTGCCGGAGGTGAGCAGCACCTGGGGCTCAGTGGTCAGCGGAATGGCCGGATTGACGGCGTTCGGGGCGACGCCGGTGGTGACGGCGGTGAAGATCACCCCGGGCAGGGCGGTGGTGTTGACCGCCGGGACCGCAGGGGCGACCACCGAGATGGTGTCGGCCTGGAAGGTCAGGGTGACGGTCTCGGTCGGGGTGCGGCCCATGATCCCGCGCAGGTCGGACTTGCTGGCGGGCCAGATCAGTCCGGTGGCGGCGGCAGCGGCCTGGGAGATGGTGCAGACCCCGGGGATCAGGGTCGGGGCAATGTTGCCGGACTCGTCCTGGATCTGGTAGGAGCCGACCCCGGCGGCACCGGCGGTGAGCACGGTTTCGGTGAAGGTGTGGTTGCCCATGGTGTTACGCCAGTAGGTGGCGTAAACATTGCCGCTGGTGGGCGGGTTGTACAGGGTGATCTGGCCGGAGGCACCGGACAGCTGAGCCAGCTTGACCGGGCCCGCGTCATAGGCCAGCACCGGCGTGGTGCCGACGTAGACCTGGACCAGGAGCGGGTTGTCCGTGCTGACCCCGAGCCCGGAGCCGTCCACCGGCAGGTCGGCCAGGGTGAACACGGCGTTGACCCCGTTGACCTGCCCGGTGCAGGGCCGCAGGTGCATCTTCTCATCCACCAGGGTGGTGCTGACAGCGGTGGCGTTGAACGGCACGTAGCCGGAGGAGGCGATGCCCGGGTTGAGCAGGCTGGCGTTGCCCCAGTGGATGTCGCCGTCGGAACCGAGGATGAAGTCCGTCCCGGCCACGAAATCGTTCCGGCCCGGGGCATAGCCGACGTTCAGGGCCGCCGTCACCCCGCTGTAGGGCAGCAGGTCGAAGGTGTCGGGGTAGGTGTTGGTGTGGTAGGTGGCCAGCATGCGGCTGCCGTACGCCACCCCGGAGGCCAGGGTGAAGTAACCGGTGCTGCCGTTCAGGGATACCACCGGGACGGCGACGTTGTTGACGGTGACCGTGACCATGCTGGGCAGGTTGGTGACGATGCCGCCATTGGTGCCGTCGACCACCGGGACCTGGGGCAGTTTGAAGGTGGTGTTGGTGCTCTGGCCCGAGCCGCCACTGAAGGCCGTGGCGGACAGGACGCTCAGGGTGATGTCGGCACCGGTCAGGGGAGCGACGTAGGTCAGCATGCCGCTGGAGGCGGTGCTGATGCCCGCCTGGATCAGGCTGAGCAGGGTGTAGGAGTCGCGCACCGTGTTATCGGGACGGCGCAGTTCGATCGAGATGACGTTGGAGCCGTTGCCGGACACGGCGACCAGATCGGGCACGCCGTGGTTGATGGCGGCCAGGGTGAGTTGCAGGGTGACCGAGTTGCCGCCGAACCCGGGCTGGCTCAGGCCCAGGGTGATGCCCTGGAAGGTCAGCGAGGCGAAGGCGGGGACCTGGACCGAGATGTCCTGATTGGACAGCAGGGTGTCGGAGCGCTGGAACTGGTAGGAGGCGTAGAGCGGGCTCCCGGCCTGGAGCAGGGTGCCGAGTTGCAGGGTGCGGGTGGCACCGACCAGGGAGGTCACCTGGAGTGGGATCTGGTTGGCCTGGGAGTCCAGGGTGTAGACGGTGACCTGGGTGACGTCATTGGTGACGACGCCCCCGGACGTGGTGGGGACGTTGGCCAGGATGAAGGTTGAGGTGGTGCCGGTGACCTGTCCGGTCAGGCTTTCGTTGGTGACCAGATTGGCGGCCACGGCACTGCTGCCCCGGATCAGTTCGACCCCGGTGTAGGTCCGGGTCTCCTGGCCTTCGCCAATGAGCACCGGGATCACCGTGGACCCGAACAGGGTCACGCCGCCCTGCTCGTAAATCACGGACGTGGTGACGGTGGGGGCAAGATAGGCGCTGAATGAAGCCATGGGGAATCCTCCGTGGTGGGCAGCAAGGCGGTGCTCACCAGGAGGATTTGGAAGCTAATTAGCGCGTTCGCGAGAACCGGGTTACCCGGAAGGGGGAGAGGCGAGAGGGGGCGGAAAGCCCCGGCCTGAAGGCCGGGGAGGAAGTCAAGAGTTTCTATGTGCGGCGGGCGCGGAGTTCATCTATAAACCTGCTAGGCTTAGCGGCCCTCATCGTGTTGCCCCAGGAGATGTTGGATGGGACACAGACGTAAAGCACCTCCCTGGCCCGGGTGCACGCGACGTACCAGAGTCTCCGTTCCTCCTCGATTTCGGCGACGGAACCCATGCATTTACTGTGAGGTAGCGACCCCTCCACCATATTAACTACGAACACCCGGTTCCACTCCAGCCCCTTGGCCGCGTGGATGGTGCTGATGACCGTCTTGCCGCCGCTGTCCTCCTCGCTGGCCTCCTCCTCCTTGTCCATGGTCAGCCGGAACACCACGTCCTCCAGGCTGGCATTGGTCAAGGCCGCCTCAATGGCGTCGATCGCGTCGAGCAGGGCAGTCAGCGCGGTCTGCTTGTTCTCCAGCTCTCCCGGGTCACCCATGTAGCGGGCGTTCATCAGGGACTGGTAGCCGATCTGCTCGATGATCTGGTGCAGCAGCTCCAGCACCCCGGGCCGGTCAACCTCCTGGGTGATCTGGAACCGGTGGATCAGGCAGCCGAACTCGTTCATCTTCGGATTGGGGGACGCCTTGGCCGCCAGCACCAGATCCCCGCCATGGCCCTTCCCCGCCTGCAGCAGCAGGGCCCGGATCCCGGCGTCGCCGATGCCGCGCTTGGGCACGCTGCTGGCCCGGGTGAAGGCGGATACGTCCCTCGGGTTGGAGATCAGCCGCAGGTAGGCGATCAGGTCCTTGGCCTCCCGGCTCTGGAACACCCCCTGGCCGCCCCGGATCACGTAGGGCACCCGGCAGCGGATCAGCTCCAGCTCGACGTCCTTGGTCTGGTTCCGGGTCCGCACCAGGATCGCGTTGTCCCGGTAGCGCAGGGTGCTGCCCACCTGCCGGTTGCCCTGGGCAATCTTCTCGGCGATGTTAGCGGCGATGTCACGCGGGGTGGCCGACTGCATGAACAGGGTGCAGCGACCTTCACTCTCATCCCGCTGGCTGGTCATGATCAACGGGATGGTGGCGGCCATGTTGCCCTGGATCTGGTTGGCCAGCCGGACAATGCCCGGCACGCTGCGGTAGTTCCGGCCCAGCTTGTAGAGGGTGGGGACCACCCCGCGCCAGCCCTTGGACATGGCGGTCAGGATGCTGGGGTCCGCGCCCTGGAACGAGAATATTGACTGGTTCGAGTCCCCCACCACATAGATGTCGTTCTTGCTGTCACCGACCAGCAGCTCCAGGAAGGCCCACTGGATCGGCGAGGTGTCCTGCGATTCGTCCACCAGCACGTGCAGGAACTGGCTGCCGAGCCGGACCGCCCAGTCAGGATCCGACTGGCCCCGGCGCACTACCAGATGGATCATGTCGTCGAAATCGAGACTGGAGCTGTCTTTCTTGGTTTTTTCGTATTCGGCCCACAGCTTGTGCTCGCCGGTATCCAGCGCCATCCGGCCCTTCTGATACTTCAACGCCTCGGCGTGCACCTCCGGGGTGTAGTCGGTGCTGAAGCTGAGCCCCCGGTTGCGGTGGTAGCCAATCTTCTCCAGGAAGCCCCACTTGTTGAACTCGGCCCAGGGGCTGTCCTTCTTGGCGCCGGTGATCTTGGCTTGGACCAGGGTGTCGACCATGTCGGCCTGATCCATGGTGTCCAGCGGGCTGATCCGGGCACTGAAGCCGAAGCCCTTGGAGTCCTTGCGGATCGCCCCCAGGGCCAGGGAGTGGATGGTGCAGGCCCGGGGTGAGTCGGGATCCCCGGCGGTGACCCCGATCCGCTCGCAAAGTTCGTTGGCCGCCTTGTTCGTAAACGTCACCGCTACGATACGTTTAGCCGTAACTCCCTGATCTATCAACCACTTGACCCTGGCAGTTAGGCACGTAGTTTTGCCGCTACCGGCCCCCGCTACCACGATGGCCGGACCGCCGTTCAGGGGGTGTTCTACAGCGGCTTTCTGATCGGGGTCCAGTTCGCGCATGGCTACTCCTTCTTTCATGATAGCTGCCAGCTACCCAACCCAGGTACGGAGGCCCCAAAGTGCTCACCTTTACCCCCGGCCGGGCCCTTACCCCCGGCGACCTCTACCTGATGACCCGGGACGCCTCGGGCAATCCGGTCATCCCCCACTCCATCGTCTACACCATCTACCAGGTCCAGGACGGGATCAAGTCCTTGATCACCGCCCCCGGCCTAACCCCAGTCGTGTCCACCGACCAAGGAACCTACTCGGTCGGCATGACCATCCCCTCCACCTGGTCGGGCGCCTACCAGCTGGTCTGGACCCTGCAGCAATTGGACAGCAGCCCCGTGCAGACCGCGACCGAGGACTTCTGGATTCAGCCGGTCAAGCCGGGCACCAACCTGGAAGCGCCCTCGGTGCTGCTGGCCCCGGCCACGGTCACCCAACCGCAGTATGCGGACATCGTCATGCAGGTCCGGGAGCTGCTGTCCGACACCAACCCGGACCGCAACTACCACTTCCGCCCGCCGACTGCCGCCACCGCCGTGGCCAACTATTCGAACCGGGTCGGCTTCATCTGGGAGGACACCACCGTCATCCGCATGCTGCGGATCGGGCTGCAGATGGTCAACACGGCCAACCCCAAGAACTTCTACAGTTTCAGCCTGGACAACATGTCCCAGCCCAGCAATGACGCCTTCGCCGAGTGCGCCTGCCTGGCCGCCGCCTACCTCTGCCTGACCTCGGAAGGCTGCCGTTGGACCGCTGACGAGTTCGGCTACTCGCTGAACGGGGTCTCGCTGGACCTGCAGAAGGGCCAGAACTACCTCGGCCTCGGGGCCCAATACAAGACCGCGTTCGATGCCTGGGTGCCTGCCCTTACTGCCAACAGGCCTCGCAGCATGGGCGTTCGGCAGAATCGCTGGATGCGGTAGGGGAACCCATGGCCGTCACCAACCTCATCATCCTGTCCGGTGCCGTGCCCGGGATCCGCGACCTCAAGTGGCGGCCCGACCCGGCGGCGGCGCTCGGCTACCTGCCGCACCGGGCCCCCAACCGGTACGGGCCGTGGACCGCGCTGTCCGCCACCCCGGTACCCGGTGAACGGTTCCGCGACCAGACCACCCTGACCCCGGTGGTGCGGACCGTGCTGCCGACCGACTGGACCGACCAGGGCACCCTCGGCTACTGGGCGTTCCGGGTCCCAGCCCCGATCTACGGCGCGGTGGTGGCAGGCCGAGCCATCCTGGCCAGCCTCCCGGAGCATGTCACCCTGCTAGTGGACGGCAACCCGGTGACGGCGGCCCGGGTCGACGGCACCGACGGCACCATCTGGCTGCCGCAGTGCATCATGATCCAGGGCACCAGCCCCACCCCCACTCCCTACGTCAACCTGACCCCGGACTCGGTGGTCGTGGTGGTCTACCAGACCTTGACCAACTTCGTCGAGCCCGCCCCGACCCAGCGCGACTTCTACACCATCGTCCCGGTGGCCGCCGACGGCTCGCTGGTCCACCCCCCGGGCCAGCAGGGCGACGTTATCAACATCCTGGAGGTGGATCGGATGGACTGGATCCAGGCGGAGGAGGTCCGGCGCAATGCCTGGCAGTTCACCCTGTCCGGCGAACCGGCCCACCTGATGATCCGGATGACCAAGGGCACCCCCTGCGACTGCCTCACCGGCGGGCAGGCCCGGACCGGCTGCACCAGCTGCTACGAGACCGGCTTCGTCGGCGGCTACTACGGCGCCATCGACCTCCCCTTCATTGATCCCGACGTCGGCACCACCACCGAGACCACCGAGGGCGGTCGCAAGGTGACCCGCTCCAGCCGGTCCTACCTGGGACCCACCCCCTGGATCCAGGCGGGCGACCTGATCATCCGCAAGAACGGTGAGCGCAACGTGATCGCCAACCCCACCTACAAGATGCCCCGGGGCGTCCTGCTGCAACAGGAGTTCGACGTCGCCCTGCTGCCACCTGGGGATACCCGGTACCGGATCCCCTTGCGGCCCCCGCTGCCCCCGATCCCGTATGACCCGGCCTACCAGCCCAAGCCGGGGCCCGCCGGAGAGCCCGTGGTCAGCCCGGCCGACAACCCCAATGTGCCCTGGCAGAACACCCAGGTGGTGCCGGAGGGGCGCACCGTGGTCTTTGGCAACATGAACCGCTGAACTTTCAGGATCCCCTAAGAAGGAGTGCCCCATGATCGGTCTGCTCGATGGCCTGAAGCTCGCTGGACTGGATCCGGTCGCCGAGACCGACCCGAAGGTGCTGGGCCCGGCGGCGGAAGCCAAGGATCCAGACTCGCTCAATCCGCTCAACAACGACCACCTGTTCTACACCTACCTGGACACCGGCGCGGTCTGGCAGGCGCTGGACGGCAGCCAGTGGATGATCAACGAGATCACCCCGAACGGGCTCTACAACTGCTCCAACATGTGGTACCCCCGGGAGCGCAAGCTGCTGACCCGGAACCAGATCCGCAAGACCATCGAGGCCTACGTCGAGCCGGTGCTGCAACATGTGCCGCCGCCCCGCCCGGGTGACCTCGACCCCGAGTAGGGGGGTCGCATGAGCCTGGACCTGACTGGAGGCCTGCTCGTCTCCTTCCTGCTGGACGAACTGCGTCCGGTGTTCGCCCGCCACCCGCGCTACCGGGATAACGCGGGTGAGACCTTCCAGACCTATGCCAACCTGATCCAGTTCCGCGACGTCTCGGTCACCGTCGGCAACCTGCGCGGCGATGGGGCCCGGATGAGTCCGGACTACTACATGGCCACCCAGTGGGCCCGGGCCCTGTACGTCCAGGTCAACGGGAAGCCAGGAACCTTCATCGAGTGGATGCAGGAGATCGACCCCACCCTGCAGACCCCGGTGGCAGGCATGTACCTGCTGGCCGTGGACCAGATCGACCCGAAGAGCCGGGCGGTCCGGTTCATCACCACCTCGGTTCGAACCCTGACCGGGTCGGTCAAGAATGCCGACGGCTGCGTGATTGCCGTTGACCCGGCGATTCCCCTGGCCCTGGTCCAGCCGACGGATCCCAGCGTCCAGCTGGAGCGGGCTGGGACCAAGATGTGGCTGACCCAATACGTGGCCGCCCTGACCCTGATCCGGACCGACACCGGCGCTACCCTGGCTCCCGGGGTCGACTGGTGGCTGGAGCGCACGGTGACCCTGCCGCTGGGCACCACCGTCGGCGGCGCCGAGTACTTCGCCCTCCCGGCCGAGCTGGTCAACCTGCGGCTGCTGAACGGATCCACCCCCCTGGTATCCTCCTGGGTCATCACCGGCGATGGCCGGATCCTGCTGGCCACCGCCACCGCCCCCGGGCTGGTGCTGTCCGCCACCGGCCTGATGCGGGTCGACCCGCGCACGTCACCCCTGATCCACCCGGAGAACCTGCTGCCGGTCACGCTCAACCCGAACGAGACCTTGACCGCCAGCTCGATCGCCTACTGGACCCCGGGGGGCGGCTACACGACCGCCGACACGGTGACCGTGGACGGGGCCATCTATATTAAGGACCTGCTCACCCCAGGCGACGACCTGTATTGGGAGGCCTGCACGGGAAACCCCCAGGTCTACGTCACCGCCAACAAGATGGAGCTGACCACCGCCCTGATCCCAGGCCTGCGGATTGCCATCGGCGACATGGTCGACGTGGGGGATCAGGCCTGCGTCCTGGTCAGCCCCTCTGCCACCGAGGTCTACAAGATTTATGGCGGCAAGGACACCATCAGCTTCGACCTGACCATCAAGACCAACGATCTGGCCACCAGCTCCGAGCTGGCCACCTTGGCCCGCAGCTTCCTGGTGGCCAAGGGTCGCAACCGGATGGAGTCGGCGGGTGTCACCATCCACACCGTCTCCTACGCCTATCAGGGCGGAGAGCGGGATGCCTCAGGCACGGCGGTCAGCCACGCGGTCACCCTGAGCGTGACCGCCCAGGCCGACTGGGAGTTCCTGGAGCCGATCGTCAGCAGCATCGGTGCCATTGGCCTCGACCTGGAAATCGTCCCGGGTCAGGTGGCTGCCGTGGCCAGCTCAGCCGGGCGCTCCCAGTTCGTGACCAGCTACTTCTAGGCTATCATGAGGGTATAAGGGGGTAACCCATGCTGTTTGTGGTAGGCAAGTCGACCGCCGATACTCCGCACGGGGTCGTGTGGGAGCTGCAGGGCGTATTCACCACGCCGGAGGCTGCTGAGGCGGCGGCTTCGGGGCACCCAGACTACTGGATCGGCCCCCTGGAGGCCGATACCCTCCTCCCGGATGACACAGCTGCCTGGCCGGGAGTCTATTTCCAAGGAGAGAGCCCCCATGCCCCTGCGTGAATACAAATGCCCCAGCTGCAGCCTGCTCGACGAGCACCTGATCAACGGTGAACCCCCGGACACCCGAGCCTGCAAGCGCTGCGGCGCCGCTGCGGAGCTGAAGCGGATCCCGTCCTCGATCGCGCTGGCTCGGTCCGGCATGGACAATGCCCCGTTGGACAACTTCATCGGCAAGGACTCCGAACAGAAGTGGGACCTGCTCCATGCCCGTCAGCAGGCGCGCACCACGGCCCGGGTCGAGGCCAATACCCAGGGCCTGACAGCGGTAGGCCTAGGCAAGACCGGAGCTGAGAAATACCAGCCGATCGCCCAGGCCCAGAAGGTGCAGCGCACCCAGCTGACCAAGACCATCGAGCGGGCGGGCTACGGCAAGACCCTCAAGGTGCCGGGAAGCAATTGACTTCCTCCCCGGCCTGAAGGCCGAGGATTCCAGGGCTCACGCCGCCGGGTTCCTGTGTTTGGCAGGCTGTCTCAAGGGAGTTGCCTTCCTTTTGACCCCCGTGTGCCCCACGGTGCGTTCGGTGTGGACCCCCGCCGACAGGATGTTCTTCGAGGCATTGGTGTCTGCATTCTCAGCATGGCCACACTTCAGGCAGCAGAAATCCGCTTGAGACTTCCGGTTGTCTGCCTCGGTGTGGCCGCACTCGGAACACTTCTGGCTCGTGTAGGCCGGGTTTTCGGCCAGGAGTTGTGAGCCGTACCATAAGTGCTTGTAGTCCAGTTGCCGCCGAATTTCCCCAAAGCCCTTGTCCAGGACCGCCCGGTTGAGGCCAGCCTTGGCGGCAGCCCCATTGGGCAGAAAGGAACCTTCCTGATCCGGATCAGCTTTGGGTTTCGGTGCCCGCGTCATGTTCTTCACGCGGAGGTCTTCGATCACGATCAGGCGGTGGTTCTTCGCCAGATACGTTGTTGCCTTGTTGATGCTGTCTCGCCGCCTGCGGGCGACCGTGCTGTGCAATCTGGCGATCCGCCGCTTGAGCTTCTGCCAGTTCTTTGAGAATCGTTTCTTTTTGGCCAGAGTTTGTTGGAGCTTGGCCAGCTTCTTCTGCTCGGCCTTGGTCATCCCGAGCACTTCGAGAACCTCCCCGGTGGACATGGCGATGGCTTTCGCCACCCCCAGGTCGGCCCCCACGGCGAAGCCGTGGACGGCCGGAGGAGTGGCCACCTCCTGCTTGCAGAGGATGGACGCAAACCAGTGGTCCCCGTCCCGACTCACCGTGATGGACCGGACTTCACCCTGGATCTTCCGGGCTGCTTTGCCCCGGCCCTGGCGATAGCGGACCCACCCCATCTTGGGGAACTTGATCCGGCGGTTGGCCTCGTCCACCTCGAACCCCTGGGGGAACCGAAAGCTGTCCCGCTGACCCTTTTTCTGGAAGGTC
>Ga0302270_10004264_pt1 | contig 13385 bp, 12 predicted proteins | sample III_Bog_E2_3_FD_198773 | JGI IMG/M metagenome (GOLD analysis project Ga0302270, IMG submission 198773) | Peat permafrost microbial communities from Stordalen Mire near Abisko, Sweden - III_Bog_E2_3 | ecosystem: Environmental > Terrestrial > Soil > Wetlands > Peat | place: Sweden: Abisko... | reverse complement strand
CGGAAACCACGCCGCCGCTGCAAATGGCGCTGGTCTTCGGCTGACCTGGACAGCAGGAACTCCCCATATGGCCGAAGGCGCACGACTACAGAACGGAATCGGAGTCCATCTTAGACAGCAGACAACTTTATCCATAACTCGAAACCGCCCAACCTGCTCCGTAAAAACACGGAGGCGAGGGAGTATGTCCTGTCAGATCAATGTCCGTCCAAGACGTTTACCGCTGTCTTGGACAGCAGTGATCTGCACATGCTTTTCTGTAGTGGACCGATTCATGCTTGGATTCATGTTCTCATACTCCTTTCGAGGGCAAAAGAGAATTGAGACACGCGGCCATTGCCTTTCGGCAGGCTGGCGCTAGCTAAGGATGAAGCTGGTTGGTACGTTTCATGGTCGCAAGAAGAGCTTGCGTAATTCCGCGAGAACCATAGGCGCATGGCTGGATGATGTCAAGGGGTTGTAACTTAAAAATGTAGTTACTAAAGGGTCTAGACTAAAGGTTGGTCTGTGCTTTTAGACCGTCTGAAGCCGTGCCGTGTAGATCCGATCCTTGAGTAGTGTGTGGGCTTCCCACCCATTGCGCGATGAAGCCTGCGCAATGGATGGGGCACTCGAAGCTCTAAGAACCTGTCTATTGATCCGGCAAGAAAACAGTGACATCGCATTCCCACCCATTTCCGCAAAAAACGCGGAAATGGATGGGGCACCCTGACAGTATTTAATTGCCGAATCAATAATAACTTGTGGACGATGAAGCGGACGGGCTTCAGCCCGTCCGCTGTAGGATCAAAAAGCTATCCGGCTTTAGCCGCCGAGGGAGTGCAAATGGCTGAAATCGATTCCCTCAGGGGCTAAAGCCCTGTTCTACTTCGGCCTTTAATGTACGGGCTAAAGCCCGTACCCTCCAACTAAAGCCCGTACCCTTCGACCAAAGCTGAGTTTTTAGACAGTTTCTAAGGGTTCCTCGACGGCTCGGTGCGCTGCCAGTTGTGCGGTTGGCCGACTCTGGTGACAGCAACGCCTCAGCCGAGGCGGTAGCGAAAGAGCGCACCATAGCGCATGAATCTGCACGACCGCAGCGACAGGAAGCGGAGTCAAGGGAGTTTTGCACATTCCTTTAGCAAAAGGCCTGACAGCCAGTGCGCAGATCGCATTCCGGTGAGACGTGATGTGTATCACTGATTGCAGTCATCGCCGGTTCTGTACTCTGTTACCGAACTCAGGAGGTCAGTCCGTGAATAGCTTTCGTGCACGCTTGTTCGGTCTCACCCTGTTCGCTTTTCTCGTTTTGGCTTTTGCCGTCCAACCTGCCATTGGTCAGCAAGAGCAAGCCAAGCATATTTTCCATCGACTGATTCCAGCTGGGGATACCTGTGCCAGCTGCCACAAGGCGTTGTATGACCAATGGAAAGCCAGCCCTCATGCCGCCAACGGTGTCGAATGCACCGTGTGCCATGGCGAGACAACAGCACCGGACTTTGCGGGCAGGCCGGCGTTAAGCACATGCGACACCTGTCACTCCGATCAGGTGGCACAACTGAAGTCCGATCCATTCATGGCAGGCAAGACGTGTGTGAGCTGTCATCAGGCACACACCTTCGTGGAACACAAGAAGACGGCCCCGGCAGGCAAGTAATAACAATTTCCTGTCGTGACATTCTCGAACTGCTGGCCGGTGCATCCGCTCTCACCGCCTTGGAAACGTGTCATCGCATGGCAAGGGAATGTTGACCGGTTGCCCCGAAATCCAGCAGGTCGTGCGCCCGGAAAATTCCGCGAAACACGGGGATACCCGGCAAGCTCGTTTGCCGGCAGTGCGAATTGGACGCTGCCGGGACCCTCTTCAATTTGTCTGTTCTGCTTGGGCAAACGCCGAAAAATGAAGTCGCGCAGCTCACTCATTGGTGTGAATATCACCAATGAGTGAGCTGCGCGATAGCTGTTGGATCGACAATCCGGAAGTACCCCAGATTGCACGCTGTTCCTCGGATAGGTTTCCTGCGCCTTGCGCTGAGTGGGCGAGCGGAGGGTGGGCGGAAAAACAACCGCATATCCTTCGACGCCCTTCCGCTGCGCGTGCGGTTGCTCAGGATGACAGCTGGGTGTGATTTGGGGTTGTTTGCAAGTTGTTTGCGGGGGCGGAGTGGATTGTGGCGGCATTCTGCCGCTTGTTGATCCGGTCCTTGAGTAGTGTGTGGGTTTCCCACCCATTGCGCGATGAAGCCTGCGCAATGGATGGGGCACGGTACTTCTGTTGGATGGGATACGGTGCTTCTGTTGGATGGGATACGGTGCTTCTGTTGGATGGGATACGGTGCTTCTGTTGGAGGGGATACGGTGCTTCTGTTGGAGGGCCGGATCAATAGAGGGCCTTTTTGTAGAGGGCGCGGACGTCGTCTGCTGTCAGGTCGCGGGGGTTGCCGGGGGTGCAGGGGTCGGCGAGGGCGGGGGCGATCCACTGCTCGATGTCGGCATCGTTGATGCCGAGGGTGGCGAAGCCGGCAGGGATGCGGACGCGGGCGGAGAGGGCGCGGATGGCATCGAGGGCGGAGATGGAGGCTTGCTCGGTGGTGAGGCCCTTGGTGTTGACGTCCATGGCTTCAGCGATGCGGGCAAAGCGCTCGACGGCGGCGGGGCGGTTGAACTCCTCGACGACAGGCAGGAGGATGGCGTTGCAGACGCCGTGGGGCAGGTTGTGGGTGGCTCCGGGCTGGTGGGCGAGGGAGTGGACGCAGCCGAGGCCGGCGGAGTTGAAGGCCATGCCGGCGAGGTACTGGCCGTGCGCCATCATCTCGCGGGCTTCGAGGTCCTGGCCGTTGTCAAAGGCGCGGGGGAGCCACTTGGCGATGATGCGGATGGCTTCGAGGGCGGAGTGGTCAGTGAGGGGGTGGGCTCCACGGGAGACGTAGGCCTCAATGGCGTGGGTGAGGGCGTCCATGCCGGTGGCGGCGGTGGTTCCGGCGGGCATGGAGGCGAGGGCGGCGGGATCGTTGACGGCGATGTCGGGAATGATGGAGTGGGAGATGATGACCATTTTGACGTGGCGGTCGGTGTCTGTAATGACGGCGTTGGAGGTGACCTCGGCCGCAGTGCCGCTGGTGGTGGCGATGGCGACGAGGAACGCGCCGGGCTTGAGGCCGTGGTGGGCGCCTTCGTACTGGTTGATGGGGCCGGGGTTGGCGGAGAGAATGCGGACGGCTTTGGCGGTGTCAATGACCGAACCGCCGCCGAGGGCGATGAGGGCGTCGGGCTTGATCTGCTGGAACTGCTCGAAGGCCCGGTTGACGGTGGCGACGGTGGGGTTGGGCTCAATGGCGGAGAAGACGGTGTAGGCGATCTGGTTGGCGTCGAGCAGCTCGCGGAGGAGGGTGGCGGCGGGAAGCTTGACGAGGATGGCGTCGGTGAGCAGGAGGACGGAACTGGTGCCCTGCTGGTGGAGAGCTTCGACGGCGTCTTGGATGGCGTTGGAACCGGAGAGGGCGATGCGGGGGAGGGCGAGAGTAAATGACATTTTGTTTATCCTTTGAAACCGAGTTCGCGCAAGAGGGCGCATGAAAGCGTTGACGAAACCATTGTCGCGCAGGCGGGTGGGGGTGCGCTGTGACGGCGAACGGCGGGTCTCAAGGAGCGGAACGAGGAGTTAATCTGTTGTCTATGGCGGAGAAGGAACAAAGCGGACCTGCGCTGAGGATTGAAGGGCTCAGGAAGGCATTCAGCGACGTGCAGGCGGTGGATGGGCTCGATCTTGAGGTTAGGCGCGGAGAATGCTTCGGGCTGCTGGGGCCGAATGGGGCAGGGAAAACGACGACCATCGAGATTTGCGAAGGGCTGTTGGAGCCCGACGCGGGTACGGTGGAGCTGTTCGGGCTGGATTGGAAACGGTACGCCGGAGAGCTGCGGCAGCGGATCGGGATTCAACTGCAGGAGACACAGTTTCCTGACAAGCTGACGGTGGAGGAGACGATTCGCCTGTTTCGCAGCTTCTACAGCCGGGGGCTGGAGCAGGAGGAGCTGATCGGACTGATGCAGCTGGAGGAGAAGCGAAGCTCGCGCGTGGGCGGGCTGAGCGGCGGGCAGAAGCAGCGCCTGGCCATGGCGACGGCGCTGGCCGGCGATCCTGAGTTGGTTTTTCTGGATGAGCCGACGACGGGGTTGGACCCGCAGGCGCGGCGGCACTTGTGGGAGCTGGTGGAAGGGCTCAAGCGCGCCGGGCGGACGATCATCCTGACGACGCACTACATGGAGGAGGCGGAACGGCTCTGCGATCGGGTGGCCATCATGGACCATGGACGGGAGATTGCGCTGGGATCGCCCGTGCAGTTGATCGAGATGATGGGCGGGGAAGAGATTGTGGAGCTTGGCACTGCGCGTGCAGCGAACGCTGGCACTGCGCGTGCGGCGGATGCTGAAGAGTTTGTTGAGAAGCTGAAGGCGATTGAGGGGGTGCGGGAGCACACGGAGGCTGAGGGGACGCACCGGCTGGCGGTGAGCGGGCTGCACAGTGTTGCACCGCGCATCTTTGCGCTGCTTGAGGCTGAAGGGCTGCACCTGAGCGAGTTTCGGACGCACTCGGCGACGCTGGAGGATGTGTTTGTGCGGCTGACGGGGAGGAATCTGCGCGATGAGTAACGGATGGGCACAGAGTCTGCACCGGAGCAGCTTGTTTCAACTGACGTGGACGCGTTTTCGGCTGATTTTGCGGGAACCGGAGGCGATCTTCTGGATCTTCATCTTTCCGATTCTGCTGGCGGCGGGGTTGGGAATTGCGTTTCGCAATCGGCCGGCGGATGTGCTGCCGGTGGGCGCGACTACGGCGCAGATGGCGCAGGCGCTCAATGCGGGTGGTGGGTTGCGCACGGCGGTGGTGAATGAGGCTGAGGGAGTGCATCAGCTAGCTACGGGCGCAATCGTGCTGCTGGCGGTGGGTGAACCGCAGGGCGTGCGCTACGAGTACGACGATACCAATCCGGATGGGCGCGCTGCGCGGCTGCTGGCTGATCGCGCGCTTGAGGTGGCCGCGGGCCGTCGCGACCCGCTACCAGCCGCTGACCGGCTGGTGCATGAGACTGGTTCGCGCTACATCGACTTTGTGATTCCAGGCCTGCTGGGGATGAACCTGATGGGGTCGGCGATGTGGGGGCTGGGCTTCTCGATTGTGGAGGCGCGGCAGAAGAAGCTGTTGAAGAGGATGGTGGCTTCGCCGATGCCGCGCTGGCAATATCTGTTGTCGTTCTTGCTGTCGCGGCTTACGATGCTGGTGATCGAGGTGGCGGTGTTTCTGAGCTTTGCGCGGGTGGCGTTTGGCGTGCCGTTTCGTGGGAGTCTTTGGCAGTTGGGAGTGCTGTGCGTGCTGACGTCGCTGGCGTTTTCGGCGCTGGGATTGCTGGTGGCCTCGCGAGCGCGCACCATGGAGGCGGTGAGCGGGTTGATGAATCTGGCGATGCTGCCGATGTGGATTCTCTCGGGGGTGTTCTTCTCGGCGGCGCGGTTCCCGGCGGTGGTGCAGCCGTTTGTGAGGGCGCTGCCGCTGACGGCGGCCATCGACGCGATGCGCGGGAATATGCTGCAAGGGCTGGGACTGGGGCAGATGCTGGGGCCGGTGGCGATTCTGCTGGCGTGGTTCGTGGTGCCGTTTGGGGTGAGTTTGAAGATCTTCCGCTGGCGATAGGTTCAGTAACGCTGGTTGGGATCGGATAAAAACTCACCGTTTGGTGGGTGGTCCACCATTGATCGGCCTATGAATTGGGTGCCCCATCCTTCGCTTTTTTCTAGCGAAGGGTGGGAGACGACGATCCTTGACAAGTCGAATTGGTAGTAGAATTTTTTGTCACGGCGAAGGGGCTCGTTCGTTACCAGCAATCCGGCTGTTTTCACTTTGTCACGTTCAGTTGTTATCGTCGGCAGCCGTTGCTGGATCATGCGACGGCGTACGGCGTCTTCGAGCGTGAGCTTGATGTGGCGCGCATTCGGTATGGCTTTGTGGTTGCAGGCTATGTTCCGATGCCGGAGCATGTTCATCTGTTGGTCGGAGAACCGCACCGGTCGACGCTGTCGGTTGTACTGCAAGTATTGAAACAGCAGACATCGCGCAAACTGAAACAGCGAGGAGCGGTTCAGTTCTGGCAGCGGCGGTACTACGATTTCAATGTGCATAACGAAGAGAAGCGCGTCGAGAAACTGCGCTATATGCACCGCAACCCAGTCAAGCGAGGATTAGTCGTGAAACCGGAGGATTGGGCGTGGTCGAGCTTCCGCCACTACGCGACAGGTGAAATTGGCGCGGTCGAAATCGAGTCGCAATGGACGGCGTTCCTGCGAGGGAATCAACTGCCAGAATATCTCCGCTACAGTGAAGAGGGCGGTTGAGCTTCGTGCTCTCCCACCCTTCGCTAGCAGAAAGCGAAGGATGGGGCACCCACATTCAAGCTGAGTTAAGGGTGGGCCACCCGCCAAAGATGTGGTGTTTGCGACTACATCAGCTATACACCCACCGGAGATTCCACGTTGAGGTCAATGAGGATAATGGGTCACCCTGTGTGTCTTTCTTTGAGGAGATTTGAAGTTTGTTGGCGGGTGGCTCCGGTCTCGCTGGTCCTTCCAACCATGATGCGGATACCACCGGTCCCCAGCAGTTGAGGACCGGTGATGACACTACGACGTTAGGGTGTGTGTTATGACGCAAGTTGCGTTTTCCGTCATCCCGTTCTACCGCCAAAGAACGTGATACATCGCCGCGTGCCACCCTTCGCTAGAAAAAGCGAAGGATGGGGCACCCGGTCGGGCTATGGTTTGGCTGACCGGAGGATTTTTCCGTCTCCTTGAGGTCCTGAGTAAATCAGGGTGTCTTCGGTCCGATTTGGGCCGGTAAAATCAGAATCATATGGACTCGAAGAACTTGAACGCTGCCGCCAGTGCGGCTCCTGTTGACAACATTCTGGATGGCGGGCGGTTTGTGCGCGCCTGCCTTCGCCGCCCGGTGGATCGGACCCCGGTTTGGTTTCTGCGCCAGGCGGGACGCTACATGCAGGAATACCGCGACGTGCGCAAGCATCACACGCTTGTCGAAATCTGCAAACAGCCGGAGATTGCCGCCGAAGTGACCATTACCGCGGCCGAAAAGCTGGGCGTGGACGCGGCCATCATCTTTGCCGATCTGCTGCTGCCGCTGGAGCCGATGGGACTGCCCTTCGAGTTCCTGGCGGGCGAGGGGCCGGTGGTGCACAAGCCGGTGCGCACGGCAGAAGACGTGCTTGCGCTGCGCACCGATCGCGCCGAAGACCTGGCCTACGTGGCCAAGGCCATTGAGAAGGTGGCGGCGCACTTCCGCGACCGGCTGGGGATCATCGGCTTTTGTGGAGCGCCGTTTACGCTGGCCAGCTACATGATCGAGGGCGGCGGATCGAAGAACTACATCTACACCAAAAAGATGATGTATGGCGATACCACGTCGTGGCGGATTCTGCTGGACAAACTGGTCACCGTGCTGACGGACTATTGCCGCTTACAGGTGCAGGCCGGGGCGGATGTGATCCAGATCTTCGATAGCTGGGTGGGCGCGCTGTCGCTGACAGACTATCGTGAGTATGCCTTTGAAGCCTCAAAACGGTTGGTGCGCGCGGTGCAGGAGATGGGCGTGCCGGTGATCTACTTTGGCGTGGAGACGGCGGGGTTGCTGACGGAGATGGCCTCGACCGGAGCGGACGTGATTGGGCTGGATTGGCGGCAGCCGCTGGATGAGGGCTGGCGCGCTGTCGGCTCGGGCCACGCGGTGCAGGGCAACCTGGACCCGATTACGCTGTTTGCGCCGCTGGAGGTGCTGGAGGCGCGGGTGAAGGAGATTCTGCAGTTGGCGGCGGGACGGCCGGGGCACATCTTCAACCTGGGGCACGGCATTGTTCCGACGACGCCGGTTGAAAACGTGCAGGCGGTGGTGAAGATGGTGCGCGAGCACAGCCTGATCACCAATGCGGAGGCGGCGCGTGGCTAAACAGGCGCTCCTGTTGCTGGCGCACGGCACGCCGGAGACGGTGGAACAGATTCCGGAGTACCTGCGCAATGTGGTGAGCGGGCGTCCGCTGCCGGAAGCCGTGATCAAGGAGATTCAGCATCGGTACGCGCTGATTGGGCGCAGTCCGCTGACCGAGATCACGCTGGAGCAGGGCAGGATGGTGGAGGCCGAGCTGGCCGCTGCTGGCTTGGCTGTGCCGGTGTATGTGGGCATGCGCAACTGGCGGCCATACATTGCCGACGTGGTGCGGCAGATGCGCGCCGACGGCGTTGAACAGGTGGCAGTGATCTGCCTTGCGCCGCAAAACTCGCGGACCAGCGTGGGGCTCTATCGGCGCGCGGTAGAGGCTGAGGCGGGGAAGTTGAAGATCGACTTTACGGCGGGCTGGGCGCAGCATCCGCTACTGGCCGAGGCCTTTGCCGAGCGGTTGCGCCCGGCGCTGGCCAAGTTGAGCGCGGAGGTGGGCGAGCCGGTCCCGGTGCTGTTTACCGCCCACAGCGTGCCTTGCCGGACGATCCAGACGCCTGCGGCTGCCGAGGGCCAGCCGAAGCTGTGGCCGGGCGCCGGAGTGGACACTTATGCCGAGGACGCCAAGGCGACCGCTGCGGCCGTGGCAGCGCTGGCGCCGGAGATTCCGCGTTGGTGGTTTGCCTTCCAGAGCCAGGGCGCCTCAGGCGGCCCATGGATTGGCCCAGCGGTGGAGCAGACCATCGAGACGCTGGCGGCAGAGGGCGTAAAGAATCTAGTGCTGCAGCCGATTGGGTTTTTGTGCGATCACGTCGAGATTTTGTTCGATGTGGATCACCTGTTCCGGGATTTTGCTGTCCAACGTGGTGTGCGGCTGAAACGGCCGGAGTCACTGAATGCGTCGCCGACACTGGCCAGGGCCGTGGCAGGGTTGGCAAGGGAAGCACTGAACAGGCTGAGAGGATAGAGGGTGCGTGCACGGCACTGGAAGCGTGGCTGGTAATCGCATTCCGGTATCGACCAGAGGGTCGGAGGGCCAGAGGGCGATGCGCGGCCTCCATCCAAGCAACGATTTGGGGAGCGGGTGAAATTGGGCAGCAGAATCCGCGACCAGTACTGAATTGAATACGCTGACCAGGGACCCATGATGAGCGAAGAGCGATTAACGACAGAGGATTCAGAAGAGGAAGAGGCACATCGAGGCAGGATGTTGTGTCCCGCTTGCGGTCATGACCGGTTGCGCAGAGCTGAGCGGCACGGATTCTTGCAGTTGACGCTGGCGCCGTTTTTTGGGTTGTACCCGTGGGAATGTGCCAACTGCCGTGCGCATTTTTTGTTCAAGAAGCGGCATCAGCAGCATCGAAACCGCTCCAGCCGGACTCCGCAGTCCTGACTCCTTATCTCTGACCTGAGGGCTCTGGCTGAGGATGAAGTCAAGCCAGTGTCAACAAGGGCCGAACCGGCGCGAACTTCCGCTACAGCAAGCAGCACCGTCGCGTGAACTGGTCAGACCACTGGAGTTTTTCGATTGAAATGGACAGAGTGTTAGAGCAGTTCTCCGTTGCTGTAGAGGGGTTCCTTGCGTTCCCACCCTAGTGCAGTGTCTCAATGATTGGATCCGTTTTCAGTGCTCCGTAGCGGACAAAAAGAGAGAACCAACATTCCCTCAGGGGCTAAAGCCCTCTTGATTTTGCAGGCTTTATGTACGGGCTGAAGCCCGTACCCTTCAAAACGGATAAACGATCATCTGTATGAGACACACCACTAGCCGCAAGAACAAGTACGCGGCGAGGATGGGGCACCCGAAGCTCTATATCAGATGGAAAAATGCCTTAGCTGTGGGGCTCAGCAGGTTGCGGGATAGGGGAACGACGGGTCCAGGTTCAGCTCATGGAGCCTGTCACAAAGAGCCGCAATCCCTTGATAGAGTACAGTTTCGATGCCCATAGCCTTGGCTGCCACTACATTTTCCTCGATATCGTCGATGAACAGCGCTTGGGCAGGCTCAACGCCGAGCTGTTTGAGCGCGTAGTGGAAGATGGCCGGGTCGGGCTTGAGCAAGCGCAACTGGTAGCTCCAGACCAGAACGTCGAAGTTTTGAACCCAGGGAAATGTGCCGACGATGCTCTCTTTCACGAGGTCGCCGATGTTGGATAGGATGGCCGTTTGAATGCCGGCCTGCTTGAGCTGGGCCTGCCAGTGGACGAGCGCCGGGTCGCAGGTGGTCCACATGCGGGCGTCCAATGCGGCCAGTTCGGCGATCTGTTCGGCGCTCTTGTCCACGCCGGCTTCGTTGAAGATGGTGCGCCAGTATTCAAGCCCGGAGAGGATGCCTTGATCGTAGTCGCGGCGATGCTTCCAGTAGAGGGATTCAGCCAGGGCCGGTGAAAGGCCGGAGAGTTGGATCAGCCTGGCCTGGATGGTGGAGTCGGGCGGTCCGCTGAGGACCATCCCATAGTCGAAGATCACCGCGCGGAGTTGCAAAAGGCCTCCCGTAGAGCCCGTGTATGGTGAATAGGGGCTCATTTTCATTGTGCACGATGAGGGGCCTCAGGCCGTCTCAAGCTGTGGAGATGGGTCAGGCGCAGAGCTCTTATTGATCCGGCAAGAAGGCAGTGACATCGTTTCCCACCCTTTTCCGCAAAAAACGCGGAAAAGGATGAGGCACCCAGACAGTATTTAGCCGCCGGATCAATAAGCGATCTATCGCAAGGCCTGATAGGAAAGATGACCATGCAATTTTCGCGACGTACCCAGTGGAACACCGAAGAGAGCGAGCTGGCCCGTGCCCATCGTGAACGGGTGCAGGCCGGTCTGACCATTGCCGACCTAACGGCCTCAAACCCTACCCGCTGCGGATTTGAGTACCCGCCCGGCTTGCTGGCGGCGCTGGCTAATCCGGCCGCCCTCGACTACGATCCGCAACCGCGCGGAAGCCTGCGCGCACGGCAGGCAGTGTGCGATTACTACGCCAGCCACGGGGTCCGCGTGGAGCCTGAACAAATCATCCTAACCACATCAACCAGCGAGGCTTACAGCTTTCTGTTTCGCCTGCTGTGCGACCCGGAAGCTGAGATTCTTGCGCCGCAGCCGGGCTATCCGCTGTTCGACTACTTGGCGGCGCTCGACGACGTGCGCATTCGGCCCGTTTCGCTGGTCTACGATCACGGCTGGCAGATCGATCCAGAGAGCTTTCGACGGGCGATTAACGCCGGCAGCCGCGCCATCATGCTGGTGCATCCGAACAACCCCACTGGGCACTTTACGCAGCCTTGGGAGGTGGAGGAGTTGGGGCAGCTTTGCCGGGAGCATGGGCTAGCGCTGGTGGTGGACGAGGTGTTTCTCGACTTCAGCTTTGAGGAGCCGGCGCGGAGTTTTGCCGCGGGTCTGGAAGGCGTGCCGGTTTTTGTGGTGAGCGGGATGAGCAAGATTGCCGGTCTGCCACAGATGAAGGCGGCCTGGATTGTGGCCACGGGGCCGGACAGGGAACCAGCGCTGGATCGGCTTGAGGTGATTGCCGACACCTTCCTGTCAATGAATGCGCCGGTACAGGGTGCTTTGCCGTCGTGGCTTGAAAGCCGGGGCGTGATCCAGGAGCAGATTCGGGAGCGTACGCAGGCGAACCTGGCCGAGCTTGACCGGCAACTGGTGCGATTGCCGGCCGTGCAACGGTTGGTGGCCGGCGGCGGTTGGTACGCGGTGTTGCGCATTCCGGCGCTCCAGCCGGATGAGCAGACGGTGCTGGAGCTGCTGGAGCATGGGGTGTGGGTGCAGCCGGGCTACTTCTTTGGTCTTCCGGCTTCAGGCTGGCTGGTGGTGAGTTTGCTTGCCCCCGGTAACGAATTCAGCACAGGAGTAACCCGTCTTGTTGACTCTCTTGAAACGAATCAGGAAGGTAACGTGACTACCTTTTGAGGTGAAGTATTTCTTTAAGAGTTCCACGTTAAGTTGTTGAAATATAACTAAATATGAAAGGGACACTTTTGTCACTCGCCGAGCAGGTAGGGGTTACTTCTGCGCTCGACGCCAATGGTTGTCAGCGGTCCATGACCCGGCAGAACGCGGGTGGCATCGGGTAATGGGAGCAGACGGGTGCGGATGGATTCGATGATCTGCGGGTGATTGCCACCGGGCAGGTCAGTACGGCCGATGCTGCCGGCAAACAAGGTGTCTCCGGCGACAAGAAGCTGGAGCGGGGCAAAATGCAGGCAGATAGAGCCCTGGGTGTGGCCGGGAGTGTGGAGCACGGTGGCGGGATAGCTGGGGAGGCCAACGGTTTGCCCGTCGGTCAGGCCTTCGTCGGGCAGCGCCGTCTCCGGCGGTTCGACGCCGAGCCAGGTAGCCTGCTCGGCCATGGCCTGCAGCAGCGCCAGGTCGTTCTCATTCAGATAGATGGGTGCACCGGTGAGGCGTTTGAGCTTGAGTGCGCCGCCGATGTGGTCGATGTGGGCGTGGGTGACCAGAATCTGCTTGAGGGTGAGGCCGAGGGCGGTGAGCCGGTCATGGATGCGGCGAATCTCGTCGCCGGGATCGATGACGATGGCTTCGTGAGTGGCTTCATCGCCGAGAATGGTGCAGTTGCATCCGAGAGGGCCGACAGGAAAGGACTCGAAGATCATGCCTTTGATTGTAAGACCGTTGCCGGGGCAGGTCATGCAGAGGTCTTGAATGCCGGACCAGGATGACAGCGAAGATACGGAGTAGAAATAATTGTTACAGTTCGCTTTCTATTCGCTATAATGCGCCCATGGCAGTCACCCGTCGTCAAAAAGAAATTATGGATTTTCTCTCCTCGTTCGTGACGCGCAACGGCTATTCGCCGTCGTTTGAGGAGATCGCGCGGGGCATGGGTTTGAAGAGCCTGGCCACCGTTCACAAGCACATCACCAACCTGGAAAAGAAGGGTATGCTGGATCGGGTGCATAACCGCAGCCGCTCGATCGATCTGCTGCCGCCGGGCACACGGACGAGGTCGAGCGACAGCCTGCCACTGGCTGGGCGCATCGCCGCCGGATTGCCGGTGGAGGCGATGGAGACGCCCGAGACGATCTCGCTGCACGATGTGGTGGGCAACCGCGATGTGTTTGCGCTGGAGGTGCGAGGCGAGTCGATGCGCGATGAGCACATCATCAATGGCGACTATGTGCTGGTGGAGCGGACGCGGACAGCGCGCTCAGGCGAGATTGTGGTGGCGCTGGTGCATGGAGCCGAAACCACGCTGAAGCGTTTCTATCCGGAAGGCAGCCTGGTGCGGTTGCAGCCTTCGAACGCGGAGATGGACCCGATCTATGTACCTGCTGGGCAGGTAGCGATTCAGGGCCGGGTGCTGGGGGTTCTGCGCAAGTACCACTGAGGTTGAGGGACGGGTTCTATAGATCCGCCCCTTGGAGCCTGTCTAATAACTTGTGGA
>Ga0302270_10004263_pt1 | contig 13385 bp, 10 predicted proteins | sample III_Bog_E2_3_FD_198773 | JGI IMG/M metagenome (GOLD analysis project Ga0302270, IMG submission 198773) | Peat permafrost microbial communities from Stordalen Mire near Abisko, Sweden - III_Bog_E2_3 | ecosystem: Environmental > Terrestrial > Soil > Wetlands > Peat | place: Sweden: Abisko... | reverse complement strand
GACGAGAACCAGTGAACATAAAACAACCTCTCGCTACGCGGAAAGGCAACTGCGTATGCCGGGTACGAGGATAACGCATTTGCGGCGCGTTCCCTTGAATCATGGAAAGCTCGAAGGGCCCGGGCCTAAAGGCCTTGTCCATTTGACTCTTTTCAGGGGGTTGCAATCCCCTGCTCCCTCCGTCAGATGCCGAGGTGGGATTTGAGAATGCGGACGCGGTCGCGGGCGACGGGAATCTGCGTGTGCTGAGCATCCTTGAGCGAGAGGATGACTTTGCCGGCGAACCAGGAATTGACTTCGTAGATCCAGTCAACGTTGACCAGCGCGGAGCGGTGAATGCGCAGGAAGCGCGCTGGGTCGAGGCGGCGCTCGAGATCGGCAATGGTCTGATCGACAGAGTGGCGGCGGCCTTCAACGACGGCGTAGGTGAGCTTGTCCTGGGCGATGAAGTGGGTGACGGCGTCGAGGTCAAGAAACGAGATGCGCTCACCGACGCGCGAGGCGATGCGACGCGGATAGTCGGGCTGCTGGCTGCGCAGCGAAGCAGCGAGTTGCTCGAGAAGCAGGCTTGGGTCGCGCTGCCAGTCGGGCTTGGGGACGGGGCGCAGGCGGCCGAGTTTTTTGAGGGCGCGGGCCAGTTGCGCGGTTTCTATCGGTTTAACAAGATAGTCAATGGAGTTGACCTCGAAGGCGCGGAGTGCGTATTCGTCGTAGGCGGTGGTGAAGATCACGAAGGGTTGCACGGTGAGGCGCGCAAGCAGATCGAAGCCGTTGATGCCGGGCATTTGAATGTCGAGGAAGAGCACGTCGATGGGGGCGGCGGATTGCGCGTTGAGATCGGCGAGAGCCTGCGCGGGGTCGGTCGCAGTGGCGACGATCTCAAGATTGTCGAAGCCGGCGAGCAGGCGCTTGAGCCGCTCAATGGCGAGAGGTTCATCGTCGACGAGATAGGCGCGGAGTGGAGCGGCTTCCATAGTCAATTCCATTGTGCGCGGTTTCTATGCGGGAAACGACATGCGAACCACGGTCTTTTCGTTTTCGCGCGTGACGGCAAGCTGGCCGGCCTGGCCGAAGAGCAATTCAAGACGCGCGATGAGATTGCCCAGGCCGTGCTCGGGCGTGATGGCTTCGAGTGAGAATCCAGGGCCGTCATCGATAACTTCAAGATGAATGCGGCCGGAATCATGGGCGCCGGTGATCTGAATGGTTGCGCCCTCGGTGCGCTTTGCCACGACGTGCTTTACGGTGTTTTCCACCAGGGATTGCAGGGCAAGCGGAGGAACCTTCACGTCATCGAGTGATGCGGGCACGGCGATCTCATAGCGGATGCGCGCACCGAACCGAGTCTTCTCGATTTCAAGATAGTCGCGCACGATTTTCAGTTCCTGGCTGAGCGGAACGAGGCCGCTGTGATGGGCGTTGAGTGAGAAGCGAAGCAACGATGCGAGCTTGCCGACGGTATCTTCGGCGCGGACCGGGTCAGATGGAATGAGCGCGGCGATGGAGTTGAGTGTGTTGAAGAGAAAGTGGGGATGGATGCGCGATTCGAGTGAGGAGAGTTGCGCTTCAGCGAGCAGCTTATAAGCGCGCTCCTGCTCCACCTGGCGGGTGCGCAGCTCGAGGTCGGCGGCCTGAAGCTTGAAGCGGAGGGTCTCGTAGGTTGTGGTGGTGAGACCGATCATCAGCGTAATGACGATGGCAAAAGGAAGCGAGCTGCGAACCTCAATCCAATACCCGCCCTGGGAAATGATGCCGGCAAGTTGAAAGATAAAGCTGCCGGCAAGAATGCCTCCGGTCGCCGTGCAGATCAGTACCAGCGCATACATGGAAACAATGAGGCGGGGATACTTTCCGGCGAAGCGGTGGGCAATCCAATTGACGAAGAACATGGAAGGCAAAGCGATCAATACGGAATAAACGAATGCCCCGAAAATCTGGTTGGCGCTATGCGAAAGCCTGAAGCGTCCGAGAGAGAGAAAAAGCAAAAGGATGATCAGGGTTGCGCTGGAGACCGTCCAGATTGCTCTCATCAGGAGCGAGGCATAAGCGCGCGGTGTTTGCGGCGGGTCGCAGGGTTCGGTGACGGGCGCGATGGGCGGGTTATTCATAGCTGGAAGCGCACTCCCACGGATGTGGCCGCGGAATAGGGCGTCGAGCCGTACTCCGATTTCGGACTGCCGACAGGAATCTCCATGTGGAGATAGGACGAAAAGTGATTGCCGAAGCGGCGATTGGCGTCGAGGATCGCCGTGTAACTGCGGTCGTTGAGGTTGGCGACCGCGGCGGCGGAGAGATCCCACTGCTTCCAGCCGGGCAATTCGCGCAGGCGATTCTTGTATGCGGTGAAGAACGCGTAGTGCTGGCGGCCGTTGAGTGGATAAAGGGTCACGTCTTGATAGTAGGGGATGTTGGGGGGTGTGTAGAATTCGCCGAGAAAAGTTATGCCGGAGGTAGTGGTGTATTTTGCGCCCATCAGCACGGCATCATGCTCGCGCCAGGCGGCTTCGCCGTGGATCTCAAGGGCCTCGCCGATTACGCGGGTGAAGGTGAGGCCGCCAAAGGCGTCGCCGCCGCGGTCGTTGCCGGCAATGAGCGAAGTGTCGAATCCATGCACGAGAACGTTATACCGGAAGGCTGTAGTGTCGTGCAGATTGGCAGAGGCGGGAGCGAGCGCGGCGGTGGACCAGGCGAGGGTGAAGGCGTTGGGCCCGCGCACATAGTCGGCCTTCACCATGTCGCGGCCTTGGTTGAGATTGAGTCGGTCAGTGGGGTTTGTGGGGATGCGCGGCGGATCGAGCACGCCGGTAGCAGTGAAAGCATAACCTGTTCCCCAGCGCACGATGCGGCGGCCAGCCATGAAATCAAAGTCTCCCGCGGAGAGGCCCGCGTAGGCTTCTTTCACGCGTAACTGCGTGTAGGTATCGGTGTTGGTGTCGGCGAGTCCGACAAGGCTGGAGGCGAGAGTCCATCGCTGCCGATAGCGAAAGGTGAAAGACGGCTCCAGCAAGAGCTGGTTGAGGACTTTGGGGATGGGCACCTGCAGATTGCTGTACAGCGTGGCGTCGTCAATGAGGGCGACGGAGTAGCGAAAGTCGTGCATCGGCTCGGGCGGTGGGGCGTCTTGCGCGGGGGTGTTTTGGACTGGGGTTTCCTGGGCCGCCAATTGCATACAGGCGGCGAGGAGGAACGGGATGAGGAGGCGAAGTTTCATGGTTTGGTTGGATCGGTGGAACGATGCGGTTGCGTTTGTTGCTTCCCACCCTTTCGCCAGGAAAGAGGCGAAAGGATGGGGCACCCATTTCATTGGTTAGGGAAGCTCTGAACAGGCCATCGATACTTCCTCAGGGGGTAAAGCCCCACTCATTTTATTGGCTTTGTCGGCACGACTGAAGTCGTGCCCTTTCAAAACGCCGACTTATTCAGAGGCTCCTTAGAAGCGATCTGTTCTTCCCTGATAGAAGAGCTTGTCGGGTAACTCGCGGGGAGCTATGCCGGAGTACTCAAGTACGCTGTGCGAGTTATGGCGAATCTCGTCGTAGAGGGTCATGCGGCGAAGCTGGCTGTGTCCGGCGACGGACGCATACTCATCGAAGGTGGCGGACTTGATGTGCTTGCCGGAGGTGAGGTAGAACTCCGCCTTCACCGGGCGTGCGTCTTCCACGCGAACCCAGAAAAGAATGCGCTGATACGTTGCGCCCTTGCGCCTGGAGGCGAGGTCGAGCACGTAGCACGAGTCCGCGCCAACCTTCTCCGTGCGCACATAGGTGGGCGTGTAATCGGCAGCGTAGTTGGTGCGGGCCACATCGCCGTTGGAGGCGTCGCCGGAGAGCCGCTCGAGGGGCGTGATGCGAATGGGGCGGCTGGTGTCAGGTAGAAAAATCCACATATCGTCGCCGAGCATGAGCAGGTGCTGGCCCTTCTCGCGCGGGCTGAGGAACTCAACGTAGGTCTTTTCCGTTCCCTTCTGCGAAACCTCGTAGAGCTTCTCTTCATCGGCCTTGTCGGATTCGAAGTTGGTGATTTTGACGTGCAGCACATACGACGGCCAGCCGTTGCGGAATGTATCGGCGCGCTTGAGGATGGACTCGGCGTCGGGCGTGGTGGTTGGGGTTGCGGCGTGGCAGACCAGCGCACAGGCGACGAGAAAGCCGACGACGAAGACGATGAGGAATGTCCGGAGAATGCAGTTGATGTTAGACATGGGTGAGTGCCTCCGCAATTTGCAGCCGGGATGCGCGGATCGCCGGCAAAATGGATGCCAGCGCCAGGGAGACGATGACCAGGATGGATGAGCCGACCATCAGGCTGGGAACGTGCATGACGCGGAAGGTCATGGGGACGGTGGTTCCCGGCGGCGCGGGCAGATGAATGCCGGCATGGTTGATGAGCACGCCGAGCAGGTTGCCGCCAACGACGCCGACGATGGCGCCGAGAAGGCCAAGCAGCGCGGCCTCAATCACAAACAGGGCCATGATCCATGCCCGCGGGGTGCCCATGGCCAGCATGGTTCCGATTTCGCGCGTGCGTTCGAACATGGCCATCAGCAGCGTATTCACGCTGGACATGAGCACCATGAAGAAGACGATGATGCCGAGGAAGACGAAGATGGTGCTGAAGAGCGAGCGGACCTGCTTGTAGTAGGTGGCGAGGTCGATCCATTTCTTGAGAACCAGTTGCTGGGGCAGGCCGTTGAGTTCTGGAACCATCTGCGCGGCAACGAGGTCGGTGTTATCGGTGTTATCGAGGCCGACAACGAGGTTGGTGACTCGATCGCTTTGCAGCAGGCGCTGTGCCGAGGGAAGCGCGATGCGGAGATAGCGGTCGTCCATTTCCTTGAATCCGGTGTTGACGATGCCGACCACCTGCACATCGATGCCGTTGAGCGCGCCATCCGAAGTGACGGCAAGCAGCGTGAGGCCGTCGCCCGGTTTCACGCTCATGGAACGGGCGACGCCTGCGCCGATGAGCGCTTCGATTTCGCCGCCCGGCTTGGTGTCGAGATCGCGGCCCGCGTCCAGATGAGGTGTGAAGCCGAGGCTTTGCTCGGCAACCGGATCGACGGCGCTGCCCATGAACACCGAGGATTTGACGCCGTTCGAAAGCATGCCGTTGAACTCGATGCGGGGCGCGATGCCGCGCACGTGGCCACCGGTGGAGACCGATGCGGCGACGTTACGCCAGTTGTCGATGCCGGTGTCTAGGACGTGCTTCTCTTCGCGGTTGAAGTGCTCGGCGGTGAAGATCTGGATGTGGCCGAGTCCGTCGTTGATGGTGCTCTCGCGCAGCCCCCAGAACATGCGGGCAAAAAAGCCGCCGACAAGCAGCAGGCCGGTAACGCCTCCGCCAACCATGATGAGAGTCATGAGAGTGCGGCGGCGGTTGCGGAAGACGTTTCTAAAGGCTAGCAGTAAGAACTTGCCCATGGCTGAGGCTCTCCTTCGGAGCTTGAGTGAATTCGGCTGGATGGCGCAAAGCTTCGGCGGCGGTGCCCTTTTCAGTGAGCGAGTCGGAAACGACCTGGCCGTCGGTGAGGCGGACGATTCGGTCAGTGTGCTCGAGGAGGCGCGCATCGTGCGTGGAGAAAATAAATGTGAGACCGAGGCGGCGATTGAGGTCATGCATCAGGTCAATGAGTTGGGTGGCGTTTTGGGTGTCGAGATTGGCGGTGGGCTCGTCGGCGAGCACCAGGGCGGGGCGATGCACGATGGCCCGAGCAACAGCCACGCGCTGGCGTTCTCCGCCGGAGAGCAGATCGGGGCGGTGATTGGCGCGGGAAGAGAGGCCGACGCTTTCAAGAGCGGCGGTGACGCGTGTACGGCGGTCGGCTGCGGAGACACCCTGCACCAGCAGCGGAAACTCGACGTTCTCCGCCGCGGTGAAGACGGGAATCAGGTTGAAGGTCTGAAAGACGAAGCCGATCTTGAGGCGGCGAAGGGCGGTGAGGCGCGAGGGACTGAGCGTGGAGGTGTCGACGCCGTCGATGAGGATGCGACCGGAGGTTGGCTGGTCAATGCAGCCGATGAGGTTGAGCAGGGTGGACTTGCCGCTGCCGCTGGGGCCTGCGATGGCCAGGAACTCGCCGGAAACGACGCGGAGGTTCACGCTCAAGAGGGCGCTGACAAAGTTGTGGTCGAGTGGGAATTGCCGGGTGACTGCTTCGACGCTGACGAGTTCAGGCATGGGCGGTCCCTTTCGTGGTTTGTTGTTCCATCCAAAAGATAGAGGGGGCGCGGCGAAAGGGCGCGCGGTTTTGGACGAGGGGTTGGAAATGCGGATGAACGGTGGGAATGGGGGGACGAACCGGGGAGACCAGGGACAAAGGGACTAGGGACTGAGGGACTGAGGGACTCGAAAAGGCCGAAGGGGAGCAGTGACCGGTCGCGAATGAATCTCTCCTAACCGCGGTGGGTAGACTGGTGTCTAATGTTGCGCATGGGCAAGAACGACCACGAGACGATCCGGGCGGTTCTTTCGGGGGACAAGGAGGCGTATGGGGCACTGGTTGTGCGCCATAGCCATAGTCTCCTTCGGGTCGCATTTCGCATTACCGGCAATGAGGCGGATGCGGAAGACGTGGTTCAGGAGGCGTTTTTGCGCGGATATCAGAAGCTGGAAGGGTTTGAATCGCGCTCGAATTTCAGCACGTGGATTTACCGGATCGCGGTGCGCTGCGCGCTGGACAAGGTGAGCGGGCGCAAGCCGGACGCGCATAGCAGCCAGGTGAGTGAAGAGAACGATCCTGAGCAGGATGCGGTGCAGGTGGCGGACAAGGGGGCGGGCCCTGACCGGCTGCTGCTGAGCGCCGAAATCCGCGCATTGCAGCAGGCGGCGATGCAGAGCCTGACGGCAACGGAACAGACCGCGTTCGTGTTGCGGCACATGGAAGATTGCTCCACAGAAGAGATAGGAGCGGCGCTGGGAATTGCGCCGAACGCCGCCAAGCAGGCGGTTTTTCGTGCGGTGCATAAAATGCGCAGCCGCCTGTCGACATTAAGAGTGAGTATATGAAGCATTTGACGGAAGAAGAACTGATCGGCCGCTACTACCAGGAGCGCGTAGGCGAAGGGGAGGATTGCGCCGGCGTGAATGAGCATATTGCGGCCTGCGAGACCTGTGCGGAAGCGTACGCGGCGCTCGCGTGGGATTTGGGCGAAGTGAAGGTGATCGAAGCGCCGGCGCGCGATGAAGCGTATGGGGAGAGTGTCTGGGCTGCACTGGAGCCGAAGCTTGTTGCACATAAGAAAGGGCGTTGGAGCTGGCTGGGCGGCGGAGTGGTGATGAGGGGGCTGAGTTACGCGGCCGTATGCGGGCTGGTGGCTGCCGGGGCGTTCTACGCAGGCCGGCTGTGGGAGCAGAAGCAGACGCATGTGGTGGTTGCGCAGGCGCCTGCGCCGAAACCCAAGCCGCGTGTGGTTGTGGTGGTGCTGAGCGATCATCTTGACCGGTCGGAGCGGCTGCTGGTTGAACTGAAGCATGTGGATGCGGGCAGTACGGAGATGGTGTCTCCGCTGCGCGACGAGGCGAAGAGCCTGCTTGCGGCCAACAAGATTTGCCGGCAGAAGGCCAGCCAGGAAGACGATCCGGCGCTGACGACGGCGCTTGACCGGCTCGATCACGTTCTGGATGGGCTTGCCAACCAGCCGGGCGGATTGAACAGCGCGGCCATTGCGCGGCTGCAAGAGCAGATGAACGCGGACGGCCTGCTGTTTGAGGTACGGGTATTGCGGTCGAGGATTCCGGAAGAGCGGGGGGCCGGAACGAATCGGGCGAATGGAGGGACGATATGAAGACCGGACCGGTGTTGGTTGCTGGAATTCTGGCGGGAATTGTCTGTCTGCCTTTGGTGTGCAGGTCGCAGGGCCAGGCTTTTGCCGCGCCTGGACTTTCAGGAGCGGTTGCGGTTGAGGGCGGAGCGGCGGATGCGCCGGACAGCAGCCTCTATGCGGATGGAACGCGAGCCATTAACGAAGGCCGGTGGGCCGATGCGGAAAAGATTTTTGCCAAGGTTGCCGCGGAGCATGGCGCGCATGGGGATGGAGCGCTCTATTGGAAGGCGTACGCGGAGAACAAGCTGGGCCAGGCCCAGCCCGCGCTGAGCACCTGCGCGGAGTTGGGGCGCGCGTTTCCGGCGAGCAGTTGGGTTCACGAGTGCGGTGCGCTGGAGATCGAGATGAACGCGAAGAGCGGCAAGCCGGTTGAGCCCAAGGCTGGCGACGACGACGATTTGAAGCTGCTCGCGCTGAATTCCCTGATGAAGAAAAGCGAGGCGCAGGCGCTGGCCGAGATTCAGGAGATTCTGAACGGAGATTCAAGCGAGAAGCTGAAGAAGGAAGCGCTCTTTATCCTTGGCGATCACTACTCCAACTCGACCTGGGGACAGGTTGTGAGGGTGAGCTATGTTGAGGGAGACGTGCGCGTCTCGCGCGGCAAGGAAAACGAAAAGACGGGCGGCGCGGCGTGGGAAAAGGCGGTTGCGGATCTGCCGCTGGAAACAGGATTCAGCCTGGTGACGGGCGCGGGCCGCGCGGAGATTGAGCTCGAAGACGCATCGACGATCTACCTGGGCGAGAATTCGGTGCTCAGCTTCAACGACCTGAGCACCACGGCCGGCGTTCCCTACACCGACCTCGCGCTGCTTACCGGGACGGTGACGCTGCATGTGAAGCCGTACGTGCGCGGCGAAACGGTGGTGCTGAAGACGCCGACGGATCGGCTGAGCACATCGTTCCCCAACAAGTCGTATCTGCGGGTAACAAGTTATGCGGATGGAACTGCCCTTGCATCGCTTGATATCGGCGCAACTTCGCCGCGGTTTGTTGAGGCCTCGATTCCCATTGGGCAAACGGCGGTCTACCGCGAGGGAAAGCGCATTGAAGAGACCAGTTCCATCGACCCGAACACGTTTTCCGAATGGGACAAGTGGGTGGCCGGCCGGGTTGCCGAGCGCAAGACGGCAATGACGGAAATGATGGTGGCATCCGGACTGACCGCGCCTATTCCCGGGCTCGCGGAGATGAAGGGACAGGGACAATTCACTGACTGCGCGCCGTATGGGACGTGCTGGGAACCGAATTACGGCGACGATGGAGTGAAGACGGACGAGAGGGTTGCTGACGCAAATGCGAGTCCCGCCGCGGCTTCGTCCCAGGGCGCGTTGGCAAACAAGTCTCAAGTGAAAGCGCGGCCGGTAATCGAGGAGGAAGCTTTCTTCCCTTGCCTGCCCACCGCCCTGCGTTTCCAAGCGATGCGGGACCCAGTAACCGGCAGGCTGCGGTACCTGAATGGAACCCTGGACCCAAATCCGTACCCCTATGCATGGGCAGTGTGCCATGCGGGCAGTTGGATTCAGCGGAGGCATCATTACGCGTGGGTTCCAACGCACAAGCGGCATCATCTTCCGCCGGGCCGGTGGGTGAAGAGCGGAAAGACCGTGGCGTTTGTCCCGCTGCATCCCTACGACGTGAAGGGGCGGCCGGCGATCAATCGAAAAGAAGAAGTGTTCGCGGTGAACGACAAGAACGGCTTTGCGGTGGAGCGGATGCGGTTTGATCCGGAGAAGCCGATCGAGGCCCTCAAGCTGCCGCCCAAGGAGTTTCGCAGTGCGGCCTTTCCTCCGCTGGCCCGCGCGGACGAGCCGCGCATGACCGCTTACGCGGTGAAGGACGTGTTGGGGAGCAGAGGCGTGGTTAAGACTGCGGGGATCCCGCTGAGTTTCGATCACAAGTCGCAGAGTTTCCTGATGGCCAAGCAGGTAACGCAAGGTGGCAAGAGCGTGACGGTGATGGCGCCGATGAACAATCACAGCGGCAATCTGCAGGCGCGCGGCGGCAGCTTCAGCGGCGGCGGGAGCTATCATGGCGGGTCAAGCGCAGGCGGTTCAAGTGCAGGCGGTGCGCATGCGGGTGGCGGCGGGGTAAGCAGCAGTGGAGGCGCCTCGCACAGCGGCGGAACGTCTTCGGCAAGCAGTTCGAGTTCGGCGAGTTCCAGTGCAGCCAGTTCCAGCGGGAGTCATCACTGAGGGCATGCGGCCGGGATTTCAGTGCGTGGGCCTTCATCAAACTGCGTCACCCTGCCCCACCCCCCCTGGGTTGTTTGGGGCAAGTTTCCTGTTTTCAACGGGTTGGAGCCAGGGTGCTCCGGTAAAGTACATTGTTTTGAGGAATTTGCAAGCCAAACACCTCAAAATGGAGAACTTAGAGCGGTTTCAGGATAGGTATACCCTATCTGCACTACTGCGAGGTCGCCGCTCCTTGGGGTCGCGTCGACTTGAGTGTATTCCCTTTGGGTACGGCAATCCTGAAACCGCTATAACTTGAGCGGTGCGCGAGACTGAGCCGGACTGGATGGTACGGCGGTCCTTTCCATGAAATGCGGCTCTCAACTAAAGGATAGCGGATTGCCGGAAACAATCTGCAACCGGGACGCTGGTGGAAAGCGTTGAAAATAGGGTGGATAGCTTGAGGATTTGAGGGGTGGGGCTTGACGTCCAGAGTTTTGGAGACGGCTGCGGCTCGCCTCCTTCCAGCCTCAATTTGCAAACGCGAGGGAATAGGGATCATGTCCCCATTCTTTCCCAACTGCGAGCGACCGGGAGCACCCTCATCGTGGTTCGGAATCGTCACCGGGTTCGGAGCCCCCCGCCAATGGTAAACGTCCCGTCTGTCCCCGGTTTTCCCCGGTTTTCCGGTTTTCCGAGTCGCAGCACGCTCAATACCGATTCAGGGCCGACAGAACCAGCCGCTTTTCGCGGAACAGGGCCGCGCAGACCCGGACGGCCTGCGCATCCAGTTTGATTCCGGCCTCGCTTTCAATTTGCTTCAATACGACCTGCATCTTGGCTGCCGGCCGATACGGCCGATGGGAGCCCATTGCTTCCACAAAATCCGCCACTGCCAGGACCTTGGCCTGGGGCAGGATCGCATCTCCCTTGAGGCCCAGGGGATAGCCCGAGCCGTCCAGCCTCTCATGGTGTTGGCGTACAATCTCGGCGATGGGCCACGCAAACGGTATGTCCTTGAGGATCGTGTAACCAGTCTCAGGATGCTCGTGAATCAGGGCCAATTCTCCCGCGGTTAGCGTGGTTGGCTTGGTCAGGATCTCGGCAGGGATTGAAATCTTCCCGATATCGTGGACCTGTGCCGCTACATACAATCCATGCAATCGCTCCTCTGGCCAGCCCATTTCCTTGCCAATTGCGACTGCGATATCCGCCACTCTGCTCTCGTGACCTGCAGTGTAAGGGTCTCGCATCTCCATCGCGGCGACCATGGGCGCCACCATCGCGGACAATGCATCGGTCAACTTCCTTTGCGTATCTGCCAGGACGATCTGTCCGGCATGTAGAGCCAATCCCTGATCGAGAGCATGGATAGCGTGGACGATTTGCGCCACAAGGTTCTGGAATACCTCGATTGCCGGAGCTTCAAATGCTTTGGGGTGTGCGGCATAAATATTCAATACGCCACGCCAGCCATTCTCGACCAGAAGCGGAATGCACACGACGGAGCGTATGCCGTATTGCCTCGCTCGTTCGCGCCAGGGTGCATAGGTCTCGCATGTCTCGGTGTCGAAAACATTCTGCATCTTGCCGGTGCGAATGCAGGCGCCCATCGCAGCTTTTCCAGTCTGCTCATCCTCCGCCCAGCTCAGGTGCATCCCGTCCAAGTAGCTCGCGGCACTCCCCGTTGCCGCGGCAACTCGAACTGGCCTCCCCGGACCATCTTCCGCAATGCCTACAAAGGCGAGCACATAGATGGATTCGCGCGTAATGGCCTCGCAAACAGCCCTCAGAAGGTCTTGTGAGTGGCGCGCCGGGGCTAGCGCCAGAGCTGCGCCCGCATAGGCCGACAATGCCCAGTTCTGGGCCTTGAGCCGATGCTCTCTCTCTTTTTGTACGGTGATATCGCGGATGGCCGCCGTCACCAGAATTCCCTCTGCGCTTTCGAGAGGGCTCAGCATGATCTCGATGGGAAACTCGCTTCCATCCTTGCGCCGTCCGGTAAGCTCGATTCCGGTGCCGATTTGCTGCGCCAGCGCCTCGGCCGCGGTGCGGGTTTCATCGGCGAGCAGCCGCTCGGCAAATCCCTCCCGGATGATGTTGGTCACCTTCTGGCCAAGGAGCTCATCGCGGCGGTATCCAAACTGTTTCTCCGCTTGGGCATTCAGCAGGACAATCTCTGCGCCCTGGTCCACCACCACCATTCCATCCGGAGCGGCCTCAAGAAGGCCACGATATCTGGCTTCCATCTTCGCCAGATGCTGCACCGCATCGTTGATCGCAGTCATATCGCGGAACTCGCCAATGACCAGCGTCTGGCCGGGCAGCTTCAACTTCTCCGACGACCAGATCGCAACGGGCGCCAAACTTCCATCTTTGCGCTGGATATGTAAACCGAAATGGGGCGACGCCCGCAGCGCTGCCTTGCGGAATTCAGACTCGACCAGTTCGCGCTCGGATTCCGGATGCAGCATGGTTACATGCATACCGATGGTCTCGGCGCGGGGATAGCCCGTCAGAGCTTCCATGGCCGGATTCGCGTCCAAAATGGTCCCCGTCGCGGCATCGAACGCCGCCTTGCCGTCCTGAGCATAATTCCAGCTCAGTTCGTGTAGATTCCGTGGCTCGCTGACGATGGGTTTGTTTCTCATGTGCGCCTGCCTTCCGGTCCTCTTGCTTTTGTCCGAATGTGGCTCCGCGCGGAAAAAACCAAACTCTCCTATCGGTCCCTTTGCTAGATCACGAAGGGAACAATACGCGGAAACAGAATAAGCTAGACGATTTGTTTCCGATGTACCGTTTTATACAGGTCATATTGAGCGCGCGACGGGCAGGTGGCCCGGGCATAGACCCCAGAGCGTGGCCATGAGCCATGAAAAGCTGTACCCCGTCGGGGCACAGCCCTGAGTTGTCCTCTGAGTTGATCGAAGGAGGAGGGATTCAATCCATGACCGGGCCACCTGCCCAATGGTAAACGTCCCGTCTGTCCCCGGTTTTCCCCGTCCGCCTGACGGCGCTTAAAGGCGATTCAGCGCCCGTTTCGTTGAGACTTTCCTATCAAGCTTGGGCATCAGGACAAGCCCGCAGGGGCTGAAGCCCAACTCATTTTATTGGCTTTATCGGCACGACTAAAGTCATGCCCTGTTACAAATCCTGCCAGATAGGAGTTTTTCCGCATCCTGTAAAGCCCGCTCTCTCATTTAGGCTGCGTACGGCACGACGGAAGAGGCTGCGGAAAATGGGCCGATTTCGGGTTGAATTCGGAGGAGACGGCGTGGGGGCTGAAGCCCCTTCTCTCATTTTGAACAGCTTATGGCACGACTGAAGTCGTGCCCCTTTGCACATCTACGTCAAGCTGGAGTTTCTCGCAAGCTCTAAAGTCGTGCCC
>Ga0302270_10004259_pt1 | contig 13399 bp, 14 predicted proteins | sample III_Bog_E2_3_FD_198773 | JGI IMG/M metagenome (GOLD analysis project Ga0302270, IMG submission 198773) | Peat permafrost microbial communities from Stordalen Mire near Abisko, Sweden - III_Bog_E2_3 | ecosystem: Environmental > Terrestrial > Soil > Wetlands > Peat | place: Sweden: Abisko... | reverse complement strand
CCCAATCCGACGAGCCTATCTGGATGCGTCAAGAGCAGACACTTTCGCTCTCCTCCCGTGCGACCGGACGAACCGGTCGCACGAAGGTTGCGGTAAGAAGTGGGATGATGGCGATGTTGTCCGGCTGGGACTGCGCCTGAACGACTAGCTTGATGCGAGTGCCTGTTTCGAGGCGTTTGGCGAAGCTGCCCTGCTTGCCGAAGGCAACGACGTTGTAGTGAAAGGCCTGAAGGTTGCGGTCGGAGAGCCCCACAGCGGGACGCTTCTGTCTTTCCTCCCCTTTCCGTGGAGATGGACGCAAGGCGAATGTTCCAGGACTATGTCCTTGATGCGAATTCCAATGATTTCCGAGACGCGCCCTCCGGTGTTGTAGAGCATGGCGAGCAGTGCGCGGTCCCGCTGTCCGGTCCAGTTATTTGGCTCTGGCGCGTCCAGGATGGCTTCGATCTCTTGCCGTGTAAGGAACCCGAGCATGGGTCTTTCGAAGCGCTTCATCGGGACAGCCAGAGCCTGTTCGATGACAGGAAGAGCATTGATATCGTGATGGGACGCGTATTTCAGAAAGGTACGAAGAGCTGCAAGGCGAGCGTTTCGGCTGCGGGTCGTGTTGTTCCGCTCGCGTTCCAGATGATCCAGGAAGGCGAGCAGAAGGTCCCGATCCAGATCGGCGAGAGTGAATTTCGCCGGCGTTTTCCCTGTCTGCCTCTCGGCAAAGCAGAGCAAAAGCTTAAACGTGTCTCGGTAGGCAGATATCGTACAAGGACTGAGCGCCCGATGTTGCTGAAGATGCTCGACGAAGAAGCGTTGCAGCAGCGTAGCGAAAGATGGGGTCGATGGAAGTCTAGCCACGGCTGCCCCCGTATCAAGCCTTCAATGCTGGATGGGTTGACAATATCCAACCTTCAACCAAGTTCAAAAACGCCTTGGCGTGATATGCGGTCAGGTTCATACGGTTTGCACCCGCAATACATCAGACAAGAATATCCTCAACGGCATCACTTCCGTCTTGGCATCGAGACTGTATCTCTCATCGCCTGGGTAGAGCACTATCTGGCGCGTCGCCCGAATGTCTTCGCAGCCGATATAGAAGCCCTTGTTCGGCGCAGGATTGCTCATGGAACGTTTGATCTCGATGGCCCAGCGTTCTTTCGCATTGAACTCAATCACGAGGTCTATTTCTGCGCCGGCCGCACTGCGATAGAAGGTAGATCGAGCGGTGGATGGCAGCGCATCGAGGACGTTCTCGATGAGCATTCCCTCCCAGCTTGCACCCACCACCGGATGCCCCATGAGAGTTTCCATGTCGCGGATGTCGAGGAGAGAATGGAGCAGTCCGCTATCGCGGACATAGACTTTTGGTGTGCGGACAAGGCGCTTCTTCGCATTCGTAGCCCATGGCTGAAGGCGACGGACGAGCAGAAGATCCACCATGATGTCGAGATAGCGGGCAACGGTATGGCCGCTGACGCCGAGACCGCTTGCGAGTTGTGCGGCATTCAGCATCTGGCTCTGGTTGTGAGCCAACATCTGCCAGTAGCGGCGTAGTGTCTCCGCTGGGATACGTGGGCCCAGCACAGGCACATCGCGCTCAAGATAGGTCTGGATGAAAGCTGCGCGCCAACGAAAACTCTTCTCGTCGCTGGTGGCGAGGAAGCTGTCCGGGAAGCCGCCGCGTACCCAGAGCAGGTTGGCAGCGTTCGGTCCAGAGTGGGCGACCTCGGCAACGGTGAGAGGCGTTAGCTCCTCGTAGGCAATGCGTCCCGCCAAGGTCTCGGCTGACTGGTGCAACAGGTCCATGGAAGCTGATCCAAGCAAAAGGAAGTGACGGCTTCGATTTCCCTTGCGTCGTCGTCGGTCAATGAGACTTCGCAGGGTATCAAAGATGCCGGGGACACGATGAATCTCGTCCAGGATGACGAGCCGATCCTCGTGCTGGTTAAGGTACAACTCCGGGTCAGAGAGCTTGGCACGGTCTGAAGGTAGCTCCAGGTCAAGATAGAGGGCGCTTTCACCCAACGCTTCCGTCAGTGACAGGGCGAGCGTCGTCTTGCCCACCTGTCGAGGACCGAGAAGCGCCACGGCGGGAAACTCTTCCAAGAGTTGAGCGACTTTAGGCTGGACAAGACGCGGAATCATTACCCTGCAATTATGCCACACAATCTCACATTTGTGTGGCATTATTTAAACGGTTGCCGTCATATCGGACAGCGGAATATCACATTGGCGCATTGTGCCGATGCTCTGCGTCGGCAGTGGGGTTGATGTTTTCAGGTGCGTAGGTGTTCGCCTCGGCAAGAATCTGGCGACGTAGTTCCTCTTGCGAATGCTCTCTGCTGTTGGTCATGGGTGGCTCCTTGGTCTGGGTTTGCTGGTTGTGGGTCGGTTCGGCTTGGGACTTTTGAAGGTCTACGGCTGAAGTCTTTGTCACGTCGGTACTGAGGCGTTCACTCAGGACAGCGGCGTCGTTAGTGTAAATCCGCGCATCCTGCGAAGCGCGGGATACGGAGACATAGGCAAAGCGGGTATTGATGAGTTCGGGGTGAACGGTTGTGTCCATGTTCACCAATACCCGGTCTGCAGTGAGTCCTTGGGAACTGTGCGAGGTCACGGCGTAGCCGTGATCGAAGTGCTGCATCTTCGCAGCATCAAAGCTCACGCTGCGCTCTTTCTCGCCGTCCATCTTCACGTCGATATGCGTGCCGTCAATCCGCTGGATGGCTCCGAGGTCACGATTGGAGACGCCCAGTTCGCGGTTTGTGGCGGTGAACTGGATGCGGTCGCCTTCGGCCAACTCGCCCTGTGTCCAATCCAGTGACATCGCTCCTTCATTGAAGCATCCACCTGCAATGTCCGGCTGGGGTATACGCCAACCGGACGGTCGTGCCTGACACTTATTCCGTCAGTTTAGGCTAGATATGGTATTTTCTTGACACTCTCCGCGAACCGTCTTAGACTCTATCCTGACAGTTAGAGGGGTAGCGACCATGACAGCAGCGGCGGCAGCAAGACGGACCTCAAAGCGGGTTGGATACATTCGGGTCTCTACCTTGGACCAGAGCACTGTACGCCAGTTGGTCGGAGTTGACCTGGACAAGGTGTTCACCGACAAAGCCAGCGGCAAAGACACCAAGCGACCCCAACTTCAGGCAGCGCTAGAGTACCTGCGCGAAGGCGATACCCTGCTCGTGCATTCCATGGACAGACTCGCCCGCAATCTTGACGATTTGCGCAAGACCGTCTTCACCCTCACGAGCAAAGGCGTTGTTGTCGAGTTCGTCAAGGAACACCTGACGTTCGACGGAGATGATTCAGCCATGGGCAAGCTACTCCTGTCCGTCATGGGAGCCTTCGCTGAATTCGAGCGTTCACTCATTCGCGAGCGGCAGCGTGAAGGCATCACCCTGGCGAAGAAGGCTGGCGTCTACAAGGGCCGGAAGCCATCGCTAAGCGCCGAGCGGGCGGCTGAACTATGCAAGCGGGCTAAGGCGGGTGAGAAGAAGGCCGGGCTGGCGAGGGAGTACGGCATAAGCAGAGAGACGCTATACCAGTACCTCAAGGCATAGCGGGCAGCGACCAACGGGCGGAGCAGGACGGGGAGTAGACGGCAGGGTCCTCCCTTTACGGCATGGACGGGAGCTTTGTACAGGATGCCCGTCATAGGCCCAGAGCAGATATAGGGAATGAAGGGGGAGCTATACTGGCTCACATTCTGTAGCCCAAAATCAAGGACATTAGAAAATGAATCGGTTATGTATTGGATTGCTGCTCATCGCGGTTGTGGCTTTTGCTCAACAACCTCCAGCGCCGGTTTCGACACAGGATACGAGCGTCCTGCTGGCAGTAGTTTCACGCGATGCCTCAATGGTGTCCGGGGGTATCGGTCAAGGTCTATGGGCAGGGCGAGGAAGCATCTACGTGGAACCTATGGCTCGCCTGACGCAGTCTGGGGATTGGGTTGACATTCCCTGCGGCATTGACCAGGAGAGTACCTCGACTGGTCGAAAGGGATGCCTCAAGTTTGTGCGCGATTACCTGAGCAAGCAACACACATACACGGTGGTCAGCACCGATGGAGAAGGCGCGATGGTGCAGGCCAAGCCCGGTACTCTAAGCGAGTGCTTTGATTATGGCGAAACGGGAACATATTCTGGCGCAGCTATTGCAAAATGGGGACTCGCTGCCAGTTCCACTGAACTCTTTTCTACAAGCGATTCGTTGCGACCTCTCAGCGTGGAAGACGCTGCACAAATTCGTAAGGCGCTTACCGCTTTCACTCCGAAGAAATTAGATTCCGTGCAGTATTTGCGGCTGTTCTCATTGAAACTGGAGGGGCAGGAATTGGTTGTGGTGCAAAGAGCCTTCACAGACTACGCAGGCAAGCCGGAGCAAAATTGGCTCAAACAAATATTTGCTATTGGGGTGACGGAGCACGGGCGATTCCGATTTCTTCACTGGAAGGAAAACATTGACGATGAGGAGGAACGCGTAGTTGGAACAATCCATATGAAGAATGGCCGTGACTTCCTGATTACTACAGTGAGTGACCCGGAATCCCAATGGTTCCGTGTGTATGGGATTCGCGATGGGAAATTGGCATTGGTATATTCAGGTGGTGGTTCGGCTTGCTGATTCTTTATCAAGTGACAGTGGTAAAAGCTGTGGGCAATGTCCCTATGGTCGGCTAACTGGACAAGACTCCCTCCTAGGCTGCCCTCACCAACTCCCCCCCTATTCCTCTCCCCCTAACCAGCCGTGACCGGATCAGAGAGTGGACCCGAGGCCTATCCTTGTGCTGTAGCCGCAGTCCAGTCTCCCTATGCCCCTGTCCATTCCCTCGGGTGCCCCTTCCCCGCCGACATCACCGTCAGCTTCCAGCTTGCGGCTCCTGCCCTGGCTCGTGGCCGTAGCGTTCTTCATGGAGTCGCTGGATACCACCATCCTTAATACGGCGGTGCCAGCCATCTCGCAAGCACTCCATGTCTCTCCGCTCAGCATGAAGTCCGTGCTCGCCAGCTACACCTTGAGCCTCGCCGTCTTCATCCCCATCAGCGGCTGGATGGCCGACCGGTTCGGAACCCGCCGCGTCTTCGCCGCAGCAATCGGTCTCTTCACCCTTGGCTCGCTCCTCTGCGGCATGTCCAGCAACATTCATATGCTCGTCGCTTGCCGCCTACTGCAAGGCTGCGGCGGGGCCATGATGGTGCCGGTCGGTCGGCTTACCCTCGTGCGCTCCTTCGCTAAATCCGAACTGGTCCGCGCCATGAGCTTCGTCGCCATCCCTTCCCTTGTGGGTCCCATGCTCGGGCCCGTCGCCGGTGGCCTCATCGTCGGCTACCTGCACTGGCGCTTCATCTTCTTTGTGAACATACCCATCGGCCTGGTCGGCCTACTGATGGTGTACCTGCATCTGCCCGATTACCGCGAAGAGAAGACCAACCCGCTCGACATCGTCGGCCTCATCCTCTTCGGCTCCGGCATTGCCCTGCTCTCCTACGTGCTGGAGATCTTCGGCGAACACACGCTGAGCGCAGGGGAAATCACCGGCCTGCTGGGGATATCGCTCGCACTCATCGCTGGCTATGGCATCCACGGCAGCCGCACCGAGTTCCCCTTGCTGCAACTGAGCCTGTTCAAGATTCGCACCTTCCGCGCTGCGGTCAGCGGCAACTTCTTCACCCGCATCGGTATCGGGGGCGTGCCATTTCTCCTGCCGCTCCTTTATCAAATCGGCCTAGGGTTCACGCCCATCCAATCCGGCCTGCTCATCATGCCCCAGGCGCTGGCCGCCATGAGCACCAAGGTCTTCCTGCCGCGCATCCTCACGGCTTTCGGCTACCGGGGCGTGCTGGTGTCCAATACAGTAATTCTTGGTCTACTGCTGCTGGCCTTCGCCACCATCGGGCTGCATACGCCGGTCTGGTTGATTGTGCTGCTGGCATTCTGCTACGGCGCGTTCACCTCGCTGCAGTACACCAGCATGAACACGCTAGTCTACGCCGACCTCACCGAACCGCAGACCAGCAACGCAAGCTCCATCGCCAGCACTGTACAGCAGCTCTCTATCAGCTTTGGTGTGGCTGCGGCGGGGCTCACCACTGTCTTCTTCATTCCCAGTCGCCTGCATTCCAATCCGGCGGCGATGATTCACGGTATCCACGAGGCACTCATCATCCTCGGCGGACTGACCATTCTCTCCACCCTGGTCTTCAGCAAATTAAAGAGCGGCGATGGGGGCAATGTGAGCCAGCAGAAGGTGGTTCATCCCGGCGTGTGAGCAGGGCCAGAGGGCCCATGCTACGGCATCTCATGGCGTAGAATTCGGTGCGGAGGACTAATGAGACTCACAGCCTCGGATATTGTCAGTCTGTATCGCCCAACGCCATGCTCCCTGCGCCTATATCTGCGCTCACACGGTGTTCAGGAATCGGAACCAGGTGCTTTCGAGCAAATCATTCAGAAACTCGGCCAAGTTCACGAGCAAAAGCACCTCGCCACGCTGGGCATTTACGAGGACATCAATATCATCGCTGACCGGAACCAGCGGGTTGCTCGAACCTTGGAAGCCATCCGGAGTCGCGTTCCCGTGATTTACCAAGCGGAATTTGAGCACGAATCCACCATCAACGGAAGTGCAGTCGTTGTCGTCGGGCGTCCTGACTTCCTCATCTTAGATGGTGACGGATACATAATCCGGGATTCGAAGCTTTCCCGAAAAGTGGATGCAGACCATCACGAAGAGATTAGCCTCCAGCTTCAGCTTTACGGTTGGCTCTTCGAACGCTCGGTCGGCATTCCAGCAAAATGCCTGCAAGTGCATACAGGTGCGGGAGATGTTGTCGATGTTCCGTATGACGGAGGCGCTGCAGCACTCGCGAAGTTGGCGGAGGTGCTTGCAGTGAAACAGTTAGCAACTGAGCCTTACGAGCCGGTGGGCTGGTCGAAATGTAAAGCAGGTTGCAGCTACGCTGAACGGTGTTGGACGCAAGCAGAGGCACGTCAGGACGTATCTCTTGTCATGGACGTTGACCAAGGACTTGCGCTTCAGTTGCACTCTGACGGCATCACTACCCCACAGGAGCTAATATCTCGCTTGGATATTCAGAATCTGAACGATTTGAAACGTCCTTGGGGTACACGCCAACAGAAAGTTGGTAAGAAGGCCGAGTCAATTCTTAGGAATGCCGAAGTACTTATCAGCGGGAAGGAGCGCATTCTCGCTCCGGTGATAATTCCGGCGCATGACAACTATGTGATGTTCGACTTGGAGGGGATGCCTCCCCATCTCGATGAACTCGAAAAGGTCTACCTCTGGGGGATGCAGGTGTATGGCAAACGCCCCAGCATGTTTATTGGTGCCACGGCTGGATTTGGGACGAATGGCGACCGCGAGGGATGGAATGCATTCCTGGATGCTGCAAACGCCATTTTCGCCGAGTACGGTGACATCCCCTTTGTCCATTGGCACCATTACGAACGCGTCCACATTCAGATGTATGTCAAGCGGTACGGCGACCCAAACGGAGTCGCAGACCGTGTACTCCGGAATCTGCTCGACCTGTTGCCGATAACAAATAAATCAATTGTTTTGCCTTTACCCAGCTATAGCCTCAAAGTAGTCGAGGAGTACGTCGGGTTCGAGCGTACACAGGACGAGTACGGCGGCAGTTGGGCAATGGCGAAGTTCATATTGGCGACCGAGACCGACAATGAAACCGAGCGGAACAGTCTGATGGCGGAGATTCTGAAGTACAACGAGGAAGACCTCGCAGCTACATGGGCAGTATTTGAATGGCTACGTCGCATCTGAACTGGTAATGCCGTTGCTGAACTATATGGCTAGAAGCGGGCGGAGAGAAGACATCCGTATCCCTCGCTGGCGCTCTGGACCGGGGCAATGTCCGGTTTGCGCGTCAACCGCGTGTTGACTTCTATATAGACCCTCTTGCGTCCACCGAATGCAGGCGGAGAGCGTGCTTGTTAGTGAAATGAAAGCGCAACAGCGCGTATCCACCCTGGACGATTGCGTGGCGCTTACGATTGCAGAACGCGGCGGTCATTGCTCCGGCCACTTAACCCATTTGGAGTCGCAGCTTGCGAGCTTTCCTTTGCCGGGGGAGCCGACGATTTGCACATTTTGGCCAGCGGGGAGCCAGTTGGACGGGCCCGGGCCTTCGGTGACCTGCACGTTGGCGACGCGCTGCTTCATCTGCGAGACGCCGCTGATACTGACGCCGTCAAACTGCACCTCCATCTGCAACTGCGGAGCAATGCCGAGGAACACAAGATCGGTGCCGCCCTGCGACTGGACGTTGCGCAGTGTGATGCCAGTGAAGTGGGCGTAGTTGGAGTAGTTCTTGAGGGAGTCGAGGCTGGCGTAGGTGTCAGTGTAGGCGGTGCTGAACCAGACGGGGTAGCGGGTGTTGCGGATGCAGACGTCTTGATAGACGACATCCTTGACCTCGCCGCCGTGCATCGTATTGGAGCGGAGGGTGAGACCCTGGTTGTTGTTTTCAATGGTGAGGTCGGTGACGCGGATGGCGCTGGCACCACCCTGCGTCTCGCTCCCGATGGTGATGCCGTGGCCACCGAAGAAGTGGTTGTGCGCGATAGTGATGTGCGAGGAGCCGTGACCGAGGCCAGCCTTGATAGCGATGTCGTCGTCGCCGCAACGGAAGAAGCTGTGGGTGATGGTGACGTTGGTGGCACCGCCGGGGTCGATGCCGTCGGTGTTGCGGGCGGTGAGGGGCGAATCAATCTTGACGCCCCAGACGGTGAAGCCATCGCCATCGGTGAAGGTGGCGTGGAAGAAGGGCGCATTGCGGAGGGTGATGCCGTAGAGCGTGAAGTTGTTGGAGTGGCTGATTTGGACGAGGCGTGGTGCGGTCTGGTGGAGGTGCTGCACATCGCCCTGATGGGCGAGCTCCCACCAGGAGATGGACTGGCCGAGGATGACCTGGCCGCCACGGCCCTCGATTACGCCGCCGCCCATGATGGCGGAGTCGTCGGCATGGTTGGCGGTGATGAGCGAGGCGCAGGCGTAGGAGGTGGGCGAGAGGATGCCGCACGAGCCCGGTGATTTGCCGTCGTAGTCGCGGGGATTGCGCGAGGCGATAAGGGTAACTCCTTTGTCGATGAGCAGGGTGACACCTGCGCGGAGCTGTAGCGGGCTGGTGAGCAAGGCATTGAAGCCAGCTGCGGGTTTGAGTTCGATAGCGTGGCCAGCATGGCAGGTGTCGATGGCGGACTGGATGGTACCAGTGTCGAGTTTGGATTCGTCAGAGGATGGGAGCGAGCCGGACCAGAGCTTGGTGGCGGCGATGCTAGTGCAGATGGGAGGGCTGACGGGCTCGTTGACGATGCGGGTATCCTGCGCGAGTGCGAGGGGCGCGGTAATCAAGATGAAGCAAAACAGTGCAGAATGCGGCGTGTTCATGCCACCCATTTTATGCTGCAAAGGCGTAAGGTCTGAACGGTGAGGAGGTGTGCCGTGGACGGAGCTTTGTCCAGTTAGCCCGTCACTTGGACAGAGCTACTGACTCAACACGGCCACACGCCCATCCCCGCCACAGCCCCCTGGTACTTCCTTGGTCTGCAAGAGCTGCTGCATTACTTTCCACCGGTCGATTTCGCCGCGCTCGCGGTTCGCATTGGGGCTGAGCCGTACAATGGAAAGTGCTGGCGTTCCAACGCGCGGGCAGGAGAGTGTCAAATGGCATCAGGAACAGTGAAATGGTTCAACGACGCAAAGGGCTTTGGCTTTATCACACCGGACGACGGCAGCGCAGACCTCTTTGCCCACTACTCTGCAATCGTGTCAGACGGCTTCAAGTCACTTCAGGAAGGCCAGAAAGTGACCTTCGAAGCGACCAAGGGGCCCAAGGGTATGCAGGCTTCGAACATCCAGGCCGCATAAGATTTGCACCAATGGTGGTGGCTGTAACTCTGTGCTCGTCGGGTTACAGCCCTTTCCATTCGGCGATTGTGATGCACCGTAAATTCCCGTGCTTCATCGCACAGTGAAGGCTGGGCGAAATCAACTGCGGCGTTGCAGATTATCGGCCACCACTCCGGGCTGGGTCGTGAGTCCAGAGTTTGCAGATAGCTTCGTATAGCGCACCCGTCTGACCTGATTCCCCTACTTCCCCGCTATCGGCGGGTACCCTACCGACTGCGCATAGAGCGGAACCCTGGACTCCGGCAGCTTCAGAGCCGCAGTGACGCGCTCCCGCTTGACGGTATAGAACCAGGCGTTCATGCCCGCCGACGCGGCGTACAAATAGACATTCTGGCCGATGAACCCGGTGTCTACCTGGGCGTAGGCGTCCTTAGCGTCGGCCACGTACAGGATGGTCACGGGTGCCCGGGTCTCGGCCTCAGTGAGGACGCTGGCGCGGACGGCGCCGGTGAGGATTTGGCGCAACTGGTTTTGCTCGGCATCGTAGGCGTAGACGCCACCCGGCAGGATGACATCAATTTCAATGTCCTGAGTGTTCATGGCGGAGGGTGCGGTGCGACCCAGGCCAGGTTTGACCTCGCGTGGCCGGTTGACGCCGAAGGCCGCCCACAGGAGGTCTGAGAGCGTCTGCGGGGAGACCTCCCGGTCAACCGAGCGCTTTCGCCGTTTGCCTCGCGTACAAATGGACGATGTAGGCTAGGACTCGGATATACGTCGCGGTAGGGATACGAATTACTCCGTACCCCCCGCACAGATCCGGACTGGCGGATTTCCCGCATCCGGCTCCTACCTCAGGTAATGACGCCCATGCGGCGCAGAGGAAAAGGATGATATACGCGCACAGGAGGAAGCCAGCGGTCGATCAAGCGCCGCATCCGATCCCAAGATACTCGGCCATTTTGGCTGCGGCGCGACAGCGCCCGATGCCAGAGCCAGCCTACCTTGAATCGGAACGTGCTCAGTGCGCGGCTGTTCATGGGCACTCCGTAGTAGCGGATGTGTCCACTCACCACCGACCGCAACCACTTGCCTGTGTCTTGGATGGGCGCGTGCATTCGCTGTCGCAACTCGGCTTTTACCGAGTTCAACTTCGCTTGCTGCCTCTTGCGAATTGTTTGCCGTATCACCGTAAAGTAACCGTTGCTCCTCTTCTTCCCGCAGATATGCGTGAAGCCGAGAAAGTCGAACGTCTCCGGCTTCCCTACTCCGAGCCGCTTTCGGTTTCGGACCGCGAACGATCCGAACTCCAGAAGCCGCGTTTTGTCGGGATGCAGTTCCAGGCTGAACTTCCGAAACCGCTCGGTGAGTTCCGCCAGAAACTGTTTGGCATCCGCTTCACTCTGGAAGCCAACCACGATGTCGTCCGCGTACCGCACGACGATCACATCGCCGAGCGCCTGCTTTCGACGCCATGCCTGAGCCCACAGATCGAACGCGTAATGGAGATAGATATTCGCCAGCAGCGGCGATGCACTGCCGCCCTGAGGCGTCCCTTCCTCCATTCGTATTCGTTTTCCATCCTCCAGCACGCCTGCGTTCAACCACTTCTGGATGAGCCGCACGACACGCCGGTCCGCGATGCGATGCTCGATGAACTTTACAAGCCAATCGTGCGAGGTGTTTCGGTACGTGCGCGGGGTCTGTGACCACGCGGGACTCGTAAGCGCCTCGCAATATCGGCGCACACGATGCTGCCTTCCGCCTCTCCTTACGGCGTCGGCGTCCCGGAGGATTTGTTTTTCGCGGCTGAATACCCGGCCCGCACCTTCCCCTGTCAACGCTTCAGAGCCGCCCTCACGAGCGGCTCCGCATGACTCGGAGCCAGTATGGTTTGCTAAACCTTCACTGTATGAAACTTTCATTCACTACACCTCGCCGGTTTTTACCGGCGCACAAGGAGAACAACTATGTGATGCTCTCGGATATTTTTCCGACTGGATGACACGCAACGCGGCTGGCAAACCTGCAGTCTGGCGAATCCATCGTCATCTACGGCGCAGGCCCCGTCGGCTTGATGGCGGTAATGTCTGCACGGATCCAGGGTGCCAGCCAGATCTTTGTCGTTGACGGCCAGGAGGATCGCCTCGCCCTCGCAGAGCTGATCGGCGCAACCCCTATCAACATGAAGGGCGGTGACGTTGGCGATCAAATCCGCGAACTCACTGGTGGCCGGGGTGCCGATTGCGGAGCCAATTGCGTTGGCTACCAGTGTCACAACGCCTACGGGAAAGAGGTTCCAAATCTTGTGATGAACTCGCTTGTCGATGCGGTAAAAGCAACGGGTATCCTCGACCGTCTCACCGACCAGGCCCACATCATCGAGACCGGCTCTGAGTCGTACCGTTTCCGCAGAACACTGGGGAAGAAGCGCAAAGAGTAATCCCTGGAGGATGTTCGTCTCTGCTTCCGCTTCGCCCTACGGGCTACGCTCCAGCAGAGACGAACATCCTCTTAAACCTCAACGTCCCAGGGTGGGCCAGAACAAACCTCCGCCGATGGCAAGTCTGAATAGACTACCCCACCACGCGCTGGGACTAAACACCTAGATGTCGGAAACAAAAGACATTGATGGTTCAAACAATCAGAGGTTGTGGTGGCCTTATTTGATATGTATCATGATAGGTACCAGGAGGTGTCACATGAGAACAAAGGCAAAAGTGTTTATCACCGGCCGTAGCCAGGCTATTCGCCTGCCGGCTGCGTTCCGCTTCGACACTAAAGAGGTATACGTCGAGCGAGATCCTAGGACTGGAGACGTTATCCTTTCTCGTCGCCCTGCAAAATGGAATGACATCTTTGAGGCACTGGACAGCGCCGGCGTTCCAGACGACTTTTTGACTGACAGGGACAAGAGTTTACCTCAGGAGCGCCAGGAGCTATGACCCCTCCCGTTAAGTACATGCTTGACACAAATACGGTGAGCTACATCATTAAGGGAAATTCCCTGGCGGCCCGGCAGAAATTTGAGGCCGCCGGTGAAGAAGATGAGGTCTGCATCTCAGCAATCACAGAAGCAGAGGTCAGATACGGGCTGGCAAAGCGACCAATGAATGCTGTAGTTCGAGAACAGATAGAGCTTTTTCTCGACACGATCGATGTTCAACCTTGGGACTCCGAAGCAGCAAAAGAGTACGGCCGAATGCGTGCCAATCTAGAAGCCAGCGGGCGGCCGCTGGCCAATATGGATCTTCTGATTGCTGCGCATGCGTCTTCTATAGGAGCCGTCCTAGTGACAAACGACAAGGCCTTTGCAAACGTTGATAGCGCGGTTACCGTTAATTGGACGATTGACGTTTCGTAGTATTGTGGTCCTCAGTAGGTGTCAAGGGCGGAGTAAATGTATGGTCCGCCGCCTTATCGCAAGCGAAAAGTGAGAGTGACAGGTTGGTCTGCGCAAATGTATACGGCCTTTGCTGGAGTCAACGACTCCTGGCCATGATGGAA
>Ga0302270_10004257_pt1 | contig 13401 bp, 12 predicted proteins | sample III_Bog_E2_3_FD_198773 | JGI IMG/M metagenome (GOLD analysis project Ga0302270, IMG submission 198773) | Peat permafrost microbial communities from Stordalen Mire near Abisko, Sweden - III_Bog_E2_3 | ecosystem: Environmental > Terrestrial > Soil > Wetlands > Peat | place: Sweden: Abisko... | reverse complement strand
CCCAGCTATCGGCCCCGCAGAGTTCGGCCAGAATCGCCATCAGCACGACATCAAGGAAGAGGTGACGCTGGCCGCGGATTTTCCGCGGATCAGGAAGGGAGGCGAGATGGAACGTGAGAGGTCTGGCATTGGTCCCCAGGGGCTTGAGTCTCCATGGTATGTACTGCCAGAGATATTTATGAAGTACAAGTGTTCATATTACGAAATTCCGGGCATATTGGTTTTCAAACAAAATCATGCATATCATCTTTTATTTCAATAATTGGTACATGCGTCGGCCCTGTTTCACCATGACTCCTACGGTTATAGGCCCCATAAATCAGCTCTGGACGCAGTAGACGCGGCGCGAAAGCGTTGCTGGCAAATGGATTGGGTCATCGACTTGGATATCCGTGACTTCTTCGGAAGCATCGATCACGAGTTGATGTTGAAGGCGGTGAAGCGGCACACGAACCCGAAGCTCCTATTGATAACAATGCCGCCGAGAGAATTTTGAAACGGGCCATCCTGCACCGGAAGAACTCCTTGTTCTACAAAACCATGGCCGGGGCCCGGGTGGGCGACGTGTTCATGAGCCTCATCCACTCGGCGGAACTCAACAAGACCAACCCGTTTGATTACCTCGTGGCTCTCCAGCGGTACCATGCCTTGGTCGAGGAGAACCCCGAAGAGTGGATGCCTTGGAATTTCCAACAGGCGATGGAAGAACTTGAAGTCTAGAGGTCACGGATTTGGTTTGCTTGCCCCTTGAACCAAGAGATGAATGGTGAACTGCGCTTCGCGTTTATAACAGTTAAATTCATAAAGTAGGATTTTTTTGGGCGACATTTCCCAAATGCCTATAAGGCTCTACCCCCACCTGCATCATGCGATCCAGATCTACGATTTTTCTCGAGCGTGCTTTACAAAAACTATGGGATCTTTCTCCAGGTCACAAGTTACAGAATGGGGGTATCAGTTTCATGTGTTTCTCAAGATGAATTCAGGGTTGAACCTGGTACCGCATTATTTTGGATATTTCCGGCATGCAACCTATTCCAAGTTTTTCGAAAATCCCAGCTTCAACCCCAGGTACTGATGCTGAGTTGCAAAAGGAGATCCTCATGGCGGCCGAGCCCACGCTTCCCAAGTGTCCTACCGGAATCAAAGGGCTTGACGAGATCACGGGAGGTGGGCTGCCGCTCGGTCGGCCCACGCTGATCTGCGGTGCCGCCGGCTGCGGCAAGACGCTGATGGCGATGGAATTTATCGTGCGCGGGGCAACTGAGTTCAATGAACCCGGTGTGTTTATGTCGTTCGAAGAAAGGCCCGACGAATTGGCCCAGAATGTCCGTTCCCTGGGTTTCGATCTAGATTGTCTGGTCGAGCAGAAGAAACTGGCCATGTGTTATGTGCGGGTGGAGCGCAGCGAGATCGAGGAAACTGGCGAGTATGACCTGGAAGGTCTTTTCATAAGGCTGAACACGGCCATCGACTCGGTGGGTGCAAAGCGCGTTGCCTTAGACACCATCGAATCCTTGTTCTCCGGGCTCGGTAATGACACAATCCTCCGAGCCGAGTTGCGCAGGCTGTTTCAGTGGCTCAAGACCAAAGGCGTGACCGCGGTCATCACCGGCGAACGGGGCGACTCATCCCTGACCCGCCAGGGTCTGGAGGAATATGTCTCGGACTGCGTAATCCTGCTTGATCACCGGGCCAAAGAACAGCTTTCCACCCGCCGGTTGCGCATCGTCAAGTACCGCGGCAGCACCCACGGAACCAACGAATACCCATTCCTGATCGATGAGACCGGCATCGACGTTCTGCCCATCACCTCCATGGGGCTGACCCATCAAGTGTCCAGCGAGCGGGTTTCCATGGGGGTTCCGGATCTGGATGACATGCTGGGTGGTGGCCTGTACCGTGGCAGCAGCGTACTTTTCTCAGGCACCGCCGGCACCGGCAAGACAACCGTCGCCGCCACCTTCCTGGAAGCGGCCTGCCGGCGCGGGGAACGTTCCATCTATTTCTCGTTTGAGGAATCCCAGAGCCAGACCATCCGCAACATGCGCTCTGTGGGACTGGAACTGCAGCCGGCAGTCAATGCCGATCTGCTGCGGTTCCATGCCATGCGTCCGACCCAGCACGGTCTGGAAATGCACCTGGCGACCATCTTTCGGCTGGTTCGTGACTTCCAGCCGAAGTTCGTCGTCCTGGATCCTGTCACCGGCTTGCTGACCGGTGGGAACGACGGGGAGGTCAGCTCGATGCTGGTTCGTTTGCTGGACTATATGAAGGGCACCGGGATCACCTGCCTGTTCACTGCCCTGAACAGTGGAGGCAACCAGATCGAGCAGAGCGACGTGGGGATTTCCTCGCTGATCGACACCTGGCTGCTGATGCGCGACATCGAGCTCAACGGCGAACGCAACCGTGGGATCTATGTGTTGAAATCCCGTGGCACGGCGCATTCCAACCAGATCCGTGAGTTCCTGCTCACCAATGAAGGGATCCGCCTTCGACCCGCCTATCTGGGCTTGAACGGAGTTCTGACCGGGTCGGCGCGGCTGGCCCAGGAGAATCGGGATACAGCCGAAGCAGCGGTGCGGCGACAGGAGATCGCGCGCAGGCAGCGGGAGCTGGAACGGGAGCAGAACCTGTTCGAGGCCCGGCTGGCCGCCCTGAAGTCCGAATTCGCGGCCAAGGTCGACGAGATCCAGCGAGGCCTGGGTGAACTTCAGCAAAGCGAATCGACCTTGGAGGATAACCAGCGGGACATGGCTGAAAGCCGCAAAGTCGCCGAGGCCGATCTGCCCATTCAGAAGTAAGACGAGAGGGGAAAGCATGCCCAATCCAGAAGATGCTCCAAAAAAATGGGAACTGCGCCTGTATGTGGCCGGCCAGACCCAGAAATCGGTGAAGGCGTTCTCGAACCTCAAGAAGTTCTGCGAAGAGCACTTGCCGGGCGAGTACCACATCGAGGTAATCGATCTGCTAGTGCAGCCGCAACTCGCCGATGGCGACCAGATCGTGGCTATTCCGACCTTGGTCCGCAAACTTCCGGAGCCGATCCGGAAAATCATTGGGGACTTGTCAAATACGGAACGGGTTATGGTAGGACTTGACTTGCGGCCTGTGGCTCCAAAGAATGTTGAGGATTCATCGAGGGCAACATGACGGACGATGAGCAGTCCTCCACCACTCGGGATTTCGAACGACTGGCCAGTCAGGGCGATGCCAACCATTACGTGCTGAGGCTGTACGTGACCGGTATGACCCCGCGCTCTCAGCGCGCCATCGAGAACATCCATGCGATCTGCGAGGAGCACCTGAAAGGCCGGTACTCCCTTGAAATCATCGATATCTACCTGAACCCGACCCTGGCGGAAGGGGAACAAATCATCGCTGCCCCCACCCTGATCAAACAATTGCCGGAACCTTTGCGCTGGATAGTCGGGGATCTGTCCAATACGGAAAAGGTACTCTTGGGCTTGGATTTGCGTGAAAAGCCCTAGTCTCCTGGGCTGACGAGAGGAACTTCCATGCCGGGCGAAGACCCTTCGAAAATACCCACGAGCGAGGTCGAATACCTCCGGCGGCAGTTGGAGGAAGCCAACCAGACCCTAGACGCCATTCGCGACGGCGAGGTTGATGCGATCGTGGTTAAACAGGGGGATGGCAACCAGGTGTTCACCCTGGAGGGCGCCGAACGTCCCTATCGTTTGTTCGTGGAAGAGATGCAACTTGGAGCCTTGACCCTGGGTCAGGACGGCGTCGTGCTTTATTGCAACCGCAGCTTCGCCCAGATGGTCGGAAGTGAACCTACCCGAGTCGTGGGCACCCGTTTCGATCAATTCCTTTCAAAGGTGGGCGGGCCAGCTTGGCTGACCCTGCTGGCCATGGGCGAAGATGCGCGTGCAGCGGGGGAAATCGAGGTCCTGCGCGCGGATGGAATAGTCCCCGCCTACGCGACGGTCAACCCCATCCAGTCGCTGCGCGGCACCCTGCTTGCCGTCGTGGTAGCCGACCTCACCGAGCAAAGGCATTCTGAGCGCCTGATCGCCGCGGAACGGAGCCTGAGGGAAGAAGCTGCCCGCAAGGATGATTTCCTCGCCATGCTGGGGCACGAACTTCGAAACCCGCTTGTCCCGATCGGCAATGCCGTCTACCTGATCCAGAAGTCGAACCATGATCCGAAGGTGATTGAGGCCGCATGCGCCATCGTCGAACGCCAGGTCGCCCACATGGCGCGCCTAGTGGATGATCTGCTCGATGTGTCCCGAATCGCCAGGGGCAAGATTCAGATCAAGAAAGAGGCAATGGATTTGCTGGAAACCATTCGGCTGGTGCTCGAGGACCATCGGTCGAGCCTGGTTGATAAGGGTTTGGTTCTGGTGGCGGATCTGCCACCAGGGCAGGTCCTGATGGAGGGGGACAGGGCCCGCATAGTCCAGGTCCTGAGCAACCTGCTGCAGAACGCCATCAAGTTCACCGAGGCTGAAGGGCGAATCAACATAACCCTGAGCGCCATACCGGGCGGCCGATGTCAGGTTTCGGTGAAGGACTCCGGGGTGGGATTTCCGCCCCGTTCGAGCGAGTCAATTTTCGAACCGTTCATGCAGGCTCAGGGGACCACCAGCCGTTCCCCGGGCGGACTCGGGCTTGGGTTGGCCTTGGTCAAAGGAATCGTCGAGATGCACGGCGGAACCGTATCTGCCCGAAGTCAGGGCCCTGGCCAAGGCAGTGAATTCACCATCCAGTTGCCAACGCTTGAACCCAGCGTGTGGTCCGAAGCAGCCCCGCATGCGCAAGGAGCAGCCGAAAAGGCGCGTCCGCGGCGGATACTGATCGTTGAAGATCTGGTTGATTCCGCCACCACCCTGCAATTGGTGTTGGCCATGCTCGGCCACCAGGTGGATGTCGCCCAGGACGGCCGGACTGGACTGGACAAGGCCAACCACCTCGAACCCGACGTCGTGGTGTGCGACATTGGTCTGCCTGGCCATATGGACGGTTACGATGTGGCGAAGACCATTCGGAGCACGCCCCGCCTGGCGGAGGCTTACCTGATCGCCTTGACTGGGCTGGGTAATCCATCCGACAAAATCAGGGCCGAGCGGGCAGGATTCAATGCCCACCTGACCAAACCGGTTGATCCGGCCGCCTGGGCGGCGATCCTGGCCAGCATCCCAGACCGGGAGCAACTCCGGGTCTATGCAACCCTGCCGGATCAAATCTAGCCGAAACGGCCCACTTCTGGAGTTGCGATGGCTGAGGAAGACGCACGGATCGAGCAACTGCGCAGCGAAAATGACCGGCTCCAACGCCAGTTGGAGGAAGCCAACGAAACGTTGGAAGCGATTCGGTGCGGAGAGGTGGACGCCCTGGTCATAAACAAAGGCGGAGCCAATCAGGTATTCACCCTGGAGGGTGCGGACCATCCATATCGCATGTTTGTGGAAGAAATGCACCAGGGAGCTGTGACTTTGAGCCAGGGGTTTGTCGTCCTATTCTGCAACGACCGGTTTACCAAGATGATGCAATACCAGCCCGAGCAGATCACTGGAACCCCTTTCGGCACCTTTGTCCACCCCGCCAGCGGAAGCTCCTGGCAGGCACTCATGGACCGTGCCGAAACCGGTCGCGCGGAAGCAGAATTGCAACTGCAGCGAGAAGATGGCACCACCTTTCCGGTCCTGGTCGCTGTGAGCGTTACCCAATCGGCCCATGGCTCCAGGCTTATCCTGGTCGTTTCCGATCTGACCGAACAAAAACAACATGAACGACTGCAACTGGCCGAGAAGGATTTGCTGGCCAGCCAGTTACGGTTACGCCGAATCATCGATGGGGTCCTTGAAGCAATCGTTGTGGTTGATGATGCAGGAAGGTTCCTGGACGCCAATCTCGCCGCGGAACGTGTGTTCGGAGTGGAGCCGGACGGCTTGATCGGCTGGAATATCAGCGAGTTCAAAGAACCGGGCAACCACCTCGAAAACGTTTGGCAGAGATTACAAGAAGGCACCAGCCCCTTGATCGAATTCCAAATCTGCCGTTCCCAGGGCACGCTAATCGACGCGGAAGCTTACTACGTCCCTGCCATTCTGCCCGGTCGCCATCTTTTGGTAGTCCATGACATCACCGAAAGAAAACTAATGGAAAAGCAGCGGGCCGAACTGGAAGCGCAGATTCAGCAGGTCAAGAAGCAGGAGGCCCTGGCGGTGCTCGCGGGCGGGGTCGCGCACGATTTCAATAACCTCCTCGCCACCATGTTGGGCAATGCCAACCTTGCCAGCATGGTAGTGGAACCGGACAGCAAGGTCATGTCCTATATGGCGGCTATTGAAAAGGCGGCCATGAGAGCCGCAAAACTCACGCGCCAGATGGTGGCCTATACCGGCCAAGGGAAATACCACAAAGGTGAGGTGGACCTCAATCTGGTTCTCAGGGAGGCCATGCTGCACTTCTCCGACTCAATGCCCCCTCAAGTGAATGTTCACCTTCTTCTGAGTGACCGGCTCCCTTTCGTGCAAGGCGACTCCACTCAGTTCTCGGAGATCTTGGTCAATCTGCTCACCAATGCCGTGGAGGCCATGGAACCTGGCCGGGGTAGCCGCCTGCTCCTCCGAACTCGCGGCGAATACCTCGATCAGGCCGCCATTGATCGCGGTTCCTGGGCCCTGCCGGTGGCCCAGGGATACTACACAACCGTGGAGGTGGTAGATGAAGGGATCGGAATGGGGCCAGATGTGGTAGATCGTCTCTTCGAGCCTTTCTTCTCCACCAAATTTGCGGGCCGCGGGCTGGGGTTGGCCGAGGTGATCGGGGTCGTCCGGAATCACGGGGGAGGAGTCCAGGTGCAGAGCGAGCCTGGGAAAGGGTCCTCCTTCAAGATCTTCCTGCCCGCGATGCGAGCCCCGAGGTCGGCTCACCCAAGGGAATCCTCTCCGGCCTGGCGGGGGGAGGGCCAAATCCTGGTGGTGGATGATGAGAAGGATGAACGGAACAAGGTTCGGGGTATGGCCGAGGAACTTGGCTTCACCGTCATCGAGGCAGCCAACGGCATGGCGGCGGTCGAACTTTTCCGACTTCGCCATGGCGACCTCGCTTTGGTACTGCTTGACCTCAGCCTGCCGTTGGCGGATGCGCGGGTGGCCCTTGGGGAAATACAAAAGATCGACATCAATGTCCCGGTGGTGGTCGGGTGTCCATACTGGGAAAAAGAAGGAGACCTTCCCGTGGAGGTGCAGGTCGGGTCCCTTCGAAAGCCTTACCGTTTGGCTGAGTTCAGGGGCCTTCTTCAGCGGACCCTGGCCTAATTGCCACAACAGTGCCGGATTGTTTTACTGGTGTTGGGCAAGATGGGGCGGCGCCTTCCCGCCACGGACAGCTGCGTCCTGCCAACCTCGAAATGCTAACCATTTACGCACGCTTGCCGTAAGGACACGTTGAACTGGAGGTCTTTGACCTCCCAAGGGGCCTGAAGCCCGAGAGCCATCGTGAAGAGGGTCGTCATATCCATGGACCCATTTTCCCCAGAATTAGGGTGCGGAGCCACCGGCCCAATGCAGCCCTTCTTTCCTGGAAGATCTTCCGACGGTCAGGATGCCTTCAGAGCCCAATGGACCTGCCGGTTCGGCCCAGGGCCCACCCCCTTACAAGGGGTGATTACCCATGCGAAACAGCGACGGGCCGTTTATTGCTTAATTCATGTTTTACCCAGGCGGCGATCCTGACACGGCAAACCGCGAGCAGCATGCCGCGAGCGCTACCGGTGGGTCGGCAGCCCGAATCGGGACCCGATTTGGGGCGGCGCCCATCCGCGAGACCCGCATGATCAATCCCGGGGCCCCCGGCAGGGCATCCCGGGACGGGACCCAACATCCAATCGGCCGACCCGACCGACGCCGAAGTTCGGACCCTCAATCCTTGTAGACCCCGCTGCCGATGATCATGTCCTCGTAGAATTCGAGGTAGGAGGTCTTCTGGTCGATGGCGTTGGTGATGGGGTTGGGGTATTTGTAGTCGACCCAGCCCTTGCCTTTGGTCTGGGCGACCTCGATGATTTCGCGGATGAACATCACCCCGTCCGGATCCTTCAGGTCGATCCGGTTCACGCCAACCAGGGCTTCGGTGTTGAAGCCGATCGCCTTCACCACCCCGCGATCGTTGTAGATGAAGATATAGAGTTCCTTGCCCGAAGCCACATGGAACTTGCCCTTGGGGCTGTTGGTTTCCTGGATCAGTTTGCCGATCCCGTTCTGCTTGGCGAAGGCCACCGCCTGCTTCACCAAGGCCACGGCCTGGGCCGAAGTGGGCGTCTGGGCCGAGGCCAGCAGGCACGGCAGCATAGCGACCAGAGCCATTTTTGCGACATTCATGGAGTCCCCCTTTCAGGCAGGGCAGGATCGATTCCGGTATCCGCAGCCGGGGCCGCGCTCAGCTTTCCAGTTTCTGTTTGTTCATCATCAGCACGTCCTGGGGCAAAGGCACCAGCCCCATGGGCGCCAGCTGCTTCTGCCCCTGGGGGGAGACCACCATCCGCAGGAAGGCCAACAGGGCGGGATCGATCGGATGGTTCGGAGCCCGGTTGAAATAGAAATAGACTATCCGGGTCAGGGGGTATTCCCCGCTGGCCACGGTCTCGTACGACGGCTCCACCGCCACCTTGCCGCCGGGGGGCACCACCGGCACCGTGCGCAGGTTGTTGAATACCTCGCCCAGGGAGCCATAGCTGATGGCCGCCTGATTGGACAGCAGATCCTCCACCAGGGTCATGGCGTCCGAGCTCTGCTGGTTGGTCGCCTTGCCGTTTCCGCCCCGGGTGACGTACTGCCGGAAGTAGTCCCTCAGGCCGTCGCCCAGGGGGCGGTCGATGGCAACGATGGGCCGGTTCGACCAGTTGCCGCCGCTGACCCCGAGGTCGCCCCAGGTCCGGATGTCCTTGGCCGCGCCACTCAGACGGCTGGTGGTCCAGATCGCGTCCAGCTGATCGATCCGCAGCCCTTTCAAGGGATTGTTCTTCTGGACCAGCACCACCAGGGCATCGATCCCGATGGCCATGCGGGTCGGCTGGTAGCCCCACTTGGCCGCGAACGCGGACAGTTCCTCCGGTTTGAACTCGCGATCCATCGGCGCCAGCTGGCTCTGGCCCGCGATCAGCGCCTTGGCCACCTCGGTGGCGACGTTGGCGCGCAGGTCGAGCTTGGCCTGGGGGTTCACCGCCTGCATCTGATCGGCCCACAACAGCATCAGCGGTTCCAGCCCCTGGGAACAGACCACCACGGGCCTGGCCTCCTGGGCTCCCAGGCTGCTTAGGGTGAAGAGAAGCATGGGCAGGATCGATCGGAAACGCATGGTCCCCTCCAAGGGTCGGATCAGGGTATAAAATTCAGAGTCATGCCAGCGGAATCGGCAAAAAAGAACCGCACGAAAAAAGGCGGCGACAATCCATTTTCAGGCAAGTCAGGATGCATTATATTGACATGAACCGGTCCTAAATGCGATGGAATTACCAATCGTTCCCGCGACCGGGAACCAACCCCAGTAAAAGAGCACTCTAGCTAGGAGCCATCCGGGAGGGCGTGGGCCAACACACCCTCCCGGCCTTTTGCCTGAATGGAATCCCCAATGCATGCAGTCGTCGCCAGAAACGTGAGCAAGACCTTCCGCGGCAAGCGGCCGGTGGCCGCCCTGACCGGGGTGAACCTCGCCATTCGCGAAGGGGAGATCTACGGCCTGCTGGGGCCCAACGGCGCCGGCAAGACCACCCTGATCACCATCCTCATCGGCTTGACCACGCAGGACCAGGGCACGGTCGAGGTCTGCGGGCTGGACATCCAGCGCCATCTCCATGAAGTGCAGCGCCAGGTCAACCTGGTCCGGGGTTTCAGCGGCGTCCTGGAGAAGTTCACCACCTGGGAATTGCTGACCTACTACGCCCTGCTCTACGGGGTGCCGCGCAGCCGGGTGGAGGAGGTGATGGCCCTCACCGGAATCTCCGGGAAGCGGGACGCCCAGGTGGCCCTGTTCTCCAGCGGCTGGCGCCAGCGGTTCTTCATCGCCAAGGGGATCATCAACCGGCCGAAGGTCTTGTTCATGGATGAACCGACCGTGGGCCTGGACGTGGACGCCGCCCTGGCCGTGCGCGACATCATCAGCGACCTCAATCGTCAGGGCTGCACCATCCTGTTGACCACCCATTACATGCGCGAGGCCGAGGAACTGTGCGACCGGATTTCGCTGATCGCCGAGGGCCGGATCGTGGCGGAGGGAACGGCGGCGGCCTTGAAGGACCAGGTGAAGGACGAGGAGGCGATCCTCATCAGCGGCCAGCTGGACCCGCAGTTGAGGGTCCAGCTGGGCCAGGTCCCCGGGGTGCTGGGCGTGACCCAGGATGAAACCGGCTGCCGGCTCCTGGTGCGGGATCACGGCGCCATGCGGCCGGTGCTGCGCTCCCTGCTGGACAGCAAGGCGATCCTGGAAAGCATCAAGTTCGACGAACCGTCCCTGGAGGACGTCTTCCTGAAACTCACCCAGAGGGGCCTGGAGCAGGGCGATGAATGAGCTGACACTTTCTTCCAAGCGGATCCTGGCCCATGCCTACCACATCATGGTGAGCGCCAAGCGGGACGCCTTCCGGCTGTTCGACGTGACCCTCTGGCCGCTGGTCCTGTTCCTGAGCATGACCCTGTTCGCCGGCACCTTCACCACGGACCCCAGAACCACCGGCATCGTGGTCCTGGGCGCCCTGGGCTGGAGGATCATCTACCACTTCCAGATGGAGGCGGTCCAGCTCTATATGGACAACTACTGGATGGGCATGATCGAGCACGTCATGATCAGCCCGGTCCGGTGGTGGGAGTTCATCCTGGGCGGCGCCATCAGCGCGGTGGGCAAGATCGCGGTGATCGCCCTGCTGTTCCTGGGTTTGGGCCACCTGGTGTTCCATTTTACCGTGACCAACTGGGGCGCGACCCTGATCGGCTTCCTGGCCTGCGCCGGCTGCGGCCTGGTCCTGGCCGTCATCAGCATGGGGGTCTCCTTCCTCAAACGGGGCGACGCCTTCGCGTTCATCTTCGCCTTCCCCGACGCCATCGCCGTCCTGAGCGGGGTGTTCTACCCGGTGACGGTGTTCCCGGCCCCGGTCCGCCTCCTGGCGGAAACCCTGCCCACCACCCACGCCTTCGATCTGCTCAAGGCGACCCTGGGCATGGCCGAATGGCAGCCCCTGCGCTACCTCGCCACCCTGGCCGTCTGGCTGGTTCTGGCGGTGCTGTTCACCTCCTGGGCCCTGCGAAGGGCCCGCCGCCAGGGCCGGCTGGTCAAGATGAAGTAAGATTCCCTTGCGCTACAAAGAGGACTATTCCATCTTCTATGCTGACCAGTTCTGGTCGACCTGCCCCGGGATCCCCCCTTGCACCCACTATCCCAATCCGCCGGCTACGCCATCCTTGCTTTGAGTTGCCTGGACGATCCCGGCGGCGAGCCGATCCTGGTCCAGGCCGTGGCCGAGTGGATCGGAGCGCCGGGGCCATACCTGTCCAAGGTATTCCACGCCCTGGGCAAGGCGCAACTGGTGGCCACCAAGCGCGGCCGCAACGGCGGCGTGATCCTGATGCGCCCGGCCCGGGAGATCACCCTGGACATGATCGCCTCGGCGATGGATGGCGAGGAGTGGCAGACCAGCTGCCTGCTGGGCCTGGCCACCTGTTCCGACGAGCGGGCCTGTCCGGTGCACACGTTCTGGACCGAGGAACGCAAGCGCATTCTGCAGGAACTCCAGGACACGACCCTGGCGGATGTGGCCCGGTTCGAGCGCACCCATCGCCTGGTCAATCCTCCGGCCGCGGAGCAATAGCAACGCCCTGGAACGGACGGAGGCCAGCCGGGATAGGCTGGCCTCCGCAGTTCAGCAAAGGTGATTATTAAAAGTATTCAGCTAGGCTTGAAAAATGATCTATAAATTCGTGTTCCCAAAGAAGTCTGAAAAGGGGTCCGTCACATGAAGGTCGGCGGATTGGATTTGGCCAGGGTGGTCACATACTTGTCCAGATCCCTGACGTAATTGGCCGGAGCATCCATGAACTGGATCCCGGTTTCGATGAATTCGGTTTTCGGCTTATCCTGGCCATGGCTCCAGACCACCTTGGCCTTGATCGTCCCCTTGGGCAGACTGGGGTGGATCAGCTCCCAGCCCTCCAGAAAAGATTTATCACTCAGACCACTGACGGCCTGGCTGGGAACCTGGATGCAACAGCCATCGGAGCCTAGATTGGAAACCGTGATGTTGTTGTACGACTGACCCCCCAGCTGGAATCTGGCCTTGCACTGGGGTTCTACGGAAATACGTGAATGTAGCCTTTTGTCCATTTGGACCTCCCAATCAAGCAATAAGCAAGCAATTATGCTGGTCCGCCCCTCGGGGCACAGGAAGAACGCCGGCACCTTCCTTTGATGATTTGAGTTCCACCTTGTTTCTTCTTTTTTAACGAGGCGGGATCCAGGCCTCCAGGACCGCTTGCAGGGCCGCCAACTCGATGGGTTTGGCCAGATAGCCGTCCATCCCGCAGCCAAGGCAGCGTTCCCGGTCGCCCTCCATGGCATTGGCGGTGAGCGCCACGATGGGGACCCGCCCCAGGGCGTCCGGCCGCTCCCGGATCCGGCGGGTGGCCTCGAAGCCGTCCATCTCCGGCATCTGGCAGTCCATGAGGACCAGCGGGTAGCTGCTGCGATCCAGGGCAGCCAGGGCTTCCAGGCCATTGACAGCCACGTCGGCGTGGTAGCCCAGCTTCTTCAGCATGATCACCACCAGCTTGCGGTTCAGGGGGTTGTCCTCCACCACCAGGATGCTGCCCAGACTGGCCCGGGTCAGCTCCTCCACGGTATGTCGGGTCACCAGTTCCCCGGCCTTGGCCGCAGCCATGCCCGGGGCCACGATCTGCTCCAGGACCGCCTGGAGCTGGGCCCGGCGCAGCGGACGGGCCAGGTAGGCCGAGAATCCGGCCTGCTGGGCCACCTTGGCCTGCCCGTTGACGCCGAGGTAGCTGAACAGGACCAGGGGCAGCGCGCCGAACGCCGGATCGGCCCGGAGCGCCTCGGCGGCCCGGTAGACCTCCTCATCCCCGGGCGTGAGGGTCAGGATCGCGGCATCGAACGGGCGTCCTCCGGCCCCTCCCCTCAGGGCTCCGGCCACCTCGCCCAGGGCCCGGACTTTCACCACCGAGAGGCCCAGGGCCCGCAGTTCGCTTTCCAGGCCCAGCAGGCTGGTCAAGGGGCGCCCCTGGAGCAGTACCGTGCGCCCGGAAAGGTGGGCGGGCGCCGCGACGGCCGGCGGCACTTCCGCCTCGCCCAGGCGGACCGTGAACCAGAAGGCGCTGCCCACGCCAGGCAGGGTCTCCACCCCCAGGGATCCCCCCATCAGGG
>Ga0302270_10004241_pt1 | contig 13433 bp, 8 predicted proteins | sample III_Bog_E2_3_FD_198773 | JGI IMG/M metagenome (GOLD analysis project Ga0302270, IMG submission 198773) | Peat permafrost microbial communities from Stordalen Mire near Abisko, Sweden - III_Bog_E2_3 | ecosystem: Environmental > Terrestrial > Soil > Wetlands > Peat | place: Sweden: Abisko... | reverse complement strand
TACCCCTCATCTTGGGTGCGAGGAACTGGCAAAAGCGATTGAACAGATCAGGCCTAGACTGAATATCTTTGGGCATATTCACGGCGGCCACGGGCAAATGACTGCCAACGGTACCCAATTCGTGAACGCGTCCGTGGTTGACGAAGCCTACTGGCTCGTCCATGAGCCGCAGGTTGTCGAGATCGAGGTTTCCAGCGAAATTGCGTGACGTGGTCGGATTCTCAAGCTGCCCGTATACCGGCCATCGTCAATAGTTTCGCTCAGCTCGGCGCAAATGCTTCGGGCGTTTCCGTGGCTCAGAATCCATCTGACATCATGACCCAGGGGCTTCAGATTGTCTCGGACCTCTTTACCAAGGTCTCATCCACAAGCCTTCTGACGGAGCCTGGCGGGGCCATCACGACGATCTTGGCTGCCTGCATCGTGCTTGCCTCCTACATCATCATCACGCTTCACTACGTGGTCACCAAACTCGAAGCGATTATCGTGATGTCGGCGGGATATATCTTCCTTGGTTTCAGCGAGAGCCGGTGGACTTCGCCGTATTGTGAAATGTACATTTCTTTAGCTGTAAGTACCGGCGTCCGCCTGATGCTGATCTACCTCATGCTGGGTGTGTTCAAGACGATCTCGAACAACTGGATCGCGACGATGAATGGCTATACCGCCGATCAGCCCATTACTCAAATCTTCCCAACCTTGATGTCGATGCTGCTGTTTGCTTTCGCGTCCTGGATGATCCCGAAGATGGCGGCGTCGATTGCTTCGGAGACGCTTGGTTCCGGGCAGGACGCGGATTCTTACGACTGTTGCGTCGGTCTGCGCCGGGATAAGTTCAATCGAGTCTTCGCGCGGCACGAGGCTTCCCGTGGAACCGCGCACCTGGCGGATCATCGGACCGCGCTTCACGGTGTCTGGCCAGACGGCCGAGCCATCCACCGTGGGCGCTGCAGGTTTGAGCCGATAAGCGGCAAAGAGCGCCGCCGCAACCACCACAACCACGACCGCGCCGATGATGATCATCCGACGACGACGCTTCTTCGCTAAATCCGGGCGAGCAATATCCATGACACGAACAACTGTGCACTTGGGGTGCCAAAGGATTCCGCGCGGCGATTGTTGAAAGAAAAGGGGTTGTTCCCGAGTGCGGCCGGCGACTGATCGGAAGCAGTGACCGCATCAGCGCGCGGGTGCCCGATTCCGAACACTCTTGGAGCCTCGGCCGCCTCACGATTGGCCACTGATGGCTGGTGGGCGGAGATTCAGGAAAGGATCAGGGGCGCGAGGCAAAATCGAGCAGGTGGAGATAGGACTGGTAGACCTTGCCGGTGGCTCGGGTCATGCCGATTTCGCAGGTGCGGCTGCTTGAGTAGTATCCGTAGTGGTCTGCCTCAGTGGCCTGCGCGGCCTCAGTTGCAGTGGCGGACGCAGTGAGTTCCTCGAAGAGGAAGCCTCTGTCGCCAGCGAAGGCGCAGCAGCCTGCATCGGGCGGCACGATCACGTTTTCGCTGCAGGCGCTGGAGATCTTTACGAGTTTGGGAACGATGGCCATTTTGGTGGCCGAACAGACGGGATGGAGGGCAACCGAGTGGACCTTGCGCTTGATCGGCAGCCTGGGCAGCAGCTCATCGTGCGCAAACTCGACTGAGTCGAGAATCCTAAGTTTGTCGAACTTTGCCTGGTTCTCGGGCGTGAGGTCGGGTCGCGATGTTTTCAGGCCATAGGTGCAGGGACTGGTGTCGACCACGATGGGCAGTTCCCCGCCGTTGGACCAGCGGAAGAAGTTGGCCACGGTGTGATTGACGGCGGCGGCGTGGGCGGCTTCAAAGCCCTTGGATGAGAATGGAACGCCGCAGCAGTTGCCGCGGGTGTCTTCAGGAACGCGCAACCTGACTCCGGCGCGGTCGGCAACGTTGAGCAGGGCCTGCATGGTGGAGGTCTCCTGCTGCTCGCCGGGAAGCGCGCCCATGATGCGGGAGATGCAAGCGGGGAAATAGACGGCGTTGGCATTGGCGATGGGGCGAACCGGTATGGCGCCTCGACGCGGCCTGGGCATTTCGGCGGACCATTGCCAGAAGGCTTCGTCCATCAAGGAGCGTGTTCCCTTGTTGAGGATGCCGGTGATGCCGCGCATGAAACCGAGGCCGAAGACTTTCTGGGTCAAGTGTCCGGCGCCCATGGCGAAACGCGCGCCAACCTCCATCAGCCCCATGTTCCTGGCAAGAAGCAGTGCGATGCGGTTGGCAAGCTCAGTGTGGCGCAACTGGCGAAAACGTTTGGTAAGCTTGCCGGTATCAATATAAACGGGGCAGGCAGTGGCGCAAAGGCCGTCGACGGCGCATGTGTCGAGGGCCATGTAGGGGAAGTCGTGGTTGAGAGCGTCGTATGCGTCATGTGTGCCGCTATCTTTTAACCGCTGCATCTCGCGGCGCACGACGATGCGCTGGCGGGGGGTGAGTGTGAGATCGCGGCTGGGACATTTAGGTTCGCAGTAGCCGCACTCGATGCACTTGTCCACTTCCTGCTCGACGACCGGCATCCTTTTGAGGTCGGCCATGTGGGCCTGAGGATCGGGATTGATGATGACGCCGGGGTTGAGCAGATTGTGAGGGTCAGCCAACTGCTTGAGCTGCTGCATGACGGCGTAGGCTTCGGGGCCCCATTCTGTCTCAACAAAAGGGGCCATGTTTCGGCCGGTGCCGTGCTCGGCCTTGAGTGCGCCGTCGTATTTTTGCACGACCAGGGTGACGACATCGTCGATAAAGGCCTGGTACTGGGCTGTTTCTTTTTCGGTGTTGAAGCCCTGGGTGATGACGAAGTGGAGGTTGCCGTCTTTGGCATGGCCGAAGATGATGGCGTTGGTGTAGTCGTGCTTCTCAAAGAGATGGATGAGGTCAACGGCTGCGTCAGCAAGGTGCTCCAGGGGAAACACTACATCTTCAATGATGACGGTTGTACCGCTCTTGCGCACCGCGCCAACGGAGGGGAACATGCCCTTGCGGATGTTCCAAAGCTTGTCTTGCTCGGCAGGGTCGCTGGTGAACAGTGGCTGGCCGAGCAGCTTCAATCCGGCTACGGCAGCCTGTGCTTTGGCGGCATTTTCGCTTGCAGCAGCCACATTTGCAGTTTGAAATTCGACAAGCAGGCTGGCAGCGCCCTTGGGGAGTCCTTGAATCTGAGCCGGCATGCCTGGCTTGTCTTCAACGGAGCGCATGGAGGCGCGATCCATGAGTTCGAGCGCAGCCGCACCAGCCTCACGCAGGGGCACGATTGCCTCGCAGGCCGCATGGATATTGGGGAACAGGAGCAGGCCGGTGTACTTCACGGGCAGGTCAGGGACCGTCTCAAGCACGGCCCCGGCAATGAAAGCGAGCGTACCCTCTGCGCCGATGAGCAGATGGCTAAAGATCTCGACCGGCGTGGAGAAATCGAGGAACGCGTTAAGCGAGTAGCCGGTGGTGTTCTTCATTTTGTACTTGGAACGAATGCGCGCCGCAAGACCTGGATTGCTTTCAAGGCGGCGCTTCTGCTGAAGCAGTCCGGCTGCGAGTTGCGGCTCGCTGGCCCTGAAGCACTCGTCCGCATCCGGAGCAGCGGTATCGATGACCGTACCCGAAGGCAGCATGAAGGTCATGGAGCGCAACGTGTGATAGGCGTTCTGCACGACGCCGCAGCACATGCCGCTGGCGTTGTTTGAGAGGATTCCTCCGAGCCGCGCGGCAGTGATCGATGCTGGATCCGGGCCGATCTTGGCGCCGTAAAGCTTGAGCATCTGGTTTGCCTGTTGTCCGATGAGGCCTGGCTGGACGCGGAGCAGTTTGCCATTTTCTTCCACCTTGGCGCCTCGCCAGTGACGACCGATGTCGACGAGGACTCCATCTGTAATGGCCTGGCCGGAGAGGCTGGTGCCGCCGGCGCGGAACGTGAGCGGGATCTTCTTGTTTCTGGAGTACTCAAAGAGCTTTTGGACTTCATCGATGGTGGCCGGTTGTGCGACGGCTCGAGGAACGAGGCGGTAAAGGCTGGCGTCGGAAGCAAAGGCGATGCGATCGATGGGGCGCGTCAGCACTTGCGCGGGATCAAGAAACTCACACAACTGGCGGCCAATTTCCTCAGCGCTGAGCAAGTCGCCCGCGGATGTGGTGGGGATTTCTGGAACTGCAACCGGGGATGCCATCTCTCGACTCCTAAGGGCTTGGTTTCCGTTTTAATTGAAGTGTACCTACACCCGGGAAACGCGGGTGTAGGTACAGGCAAACGCTACGCTAGCGAACGACGAGCTTGCTGAATGGTTCGACATAAGCGAGCAGGTAAACGAAAGCTCCGGCCAGGCACGCGAGGCCCAGGCTGTGCCAGAAGACGAAGCGGAGAATCGAGCCTTCCTGTCCGTACTGCTGCGTTGCGGTGCTGGCGACAACGATGCTCTGGGCGTCGATCATTTTGCCCATCACGCCGCCGGCCGAGTTGGCTGAGGCCATGAGTATCGGCGAGACCCCGATCTGCTGCGCGGTCAGTTTTTGCAGGCTTCCGAACAGGACATTGGATGAGGTATCGGAGCCCGTGGTTGCGGTACCCAGCCAGCCGATCAACGTGCCGAAGAAGGGATACAGCGCACCACTGCGCGCGAAGGCCAGGCCCATGGTGGCGTCGAGTCCGCAGTAGCGCGTAATGAAGCCGAGGGCCAGCATGGCGGCGATGGTGATGACGGTAAAGCGAATGGTGAAGACAGTCTTCACGAAGGTTTTCACCAGCGCTATGGGGCCGAGGCCCATCAACAGGCCGGAGATGATGGCTGCGAGCATGATCCCGGTGCCTGTTGCCGCTGCCCAGTTGAGCTTGTAGACGGCTGCTTCCATGGCCGGCTTGAGGACGACTGGTGGGACGCGCTGGACGATATTGTGAAGTCCCTGCACGGGAATCTGAATGGTAGTGAGTTTGTCGAGAGGCTTGGCGAACTGGGGAAGGCCCCAGCAGAAGACGACGAGACTGAGTACCAGCCAGGGCAGCCAGGCCTTGAATGTGTGGCCGGCGCTGTGGTCGAAGCGCTTCCGAGGTTTGCTGGTGATGTCTTCCCCTGCCGCGTTGAGGACGCACTTAGGTTTCCAGAACCGCAGGAAGACGATGAGCGCCACGATGGTGGAAGACGATGCGACTATCGCTACGAGGGAGGGTCCGAAGTAAGACGCCATGAAGCACTGAGCGATGGAAAAGGTTCCAGCGGCGACGAGAATTGCCGGCCAGACCTCGACCATGCGCTTGAATCCGGCATATACCCAAATGAGCCAGAAGGGGACGAGCATGCAAAAGGGAACGAGGATGATCGCAGTCATCTTGGTAAGCATCTGCACGTCGAGGCCGGTGACGGCGGCAAGCGTGACTATCGGAATTCCCAGTGCGCCGAAGGCTACCGGCGCCGTGTTGGCGATGAGCGAGAGGCCGGCTGCCTGGATGGGCTTGAAGCCGAGACTGATGAGGATTGCGCCGCAGACTGCGACAGGGGTGCCAAAGCCTGAAGTGCCCTCGAAAAATGCGCCGAGCGCGAAGGCAATGAGCAGGAGTTGGAGGCGGCCGTCGTCGGTAATGTTGGTCAGGCTCTCCTGGAGGGCGACGAAGCGGCCGGTCTTGACAGTCAATTGATAGAGGAAGATGACGGGCAGAATGATCCAGCAGATGGGGAACAGCCCGTAACCGGCACCGTAAACCGTTGTGGTCATCGCCAAGCGGACGGGCATGTGGTAAATGGCGATGGCGATGATCAAAGCCGTGAGCAGGCCGATAACAGCAGCGATGTGCGCCTTTAGCTTGAAGACGGCCATGGAGGCCAGCAGCACGACGACGGGCATGGCCGCAAGCAGCGTGGAAAGCCACCAGTGTCCGGTGGGGTCATAGCCCTGCTGCCAGAGGCCAGTTTTGGGGTTGGTGGACAAGATGAAGGCCGCCCCGGCCAAGGCGGCCAGGATTCCGGCGACGGAGAGTGCGATACCGAGGGTTGAGGTTGGCGTGTTGCCTTTTGCGGGCGCGGATGAGCTTGGGGGAGGAGCAGCGATCTCCATTGAGAACCTCACGAGAGTAGTGGAATTGACATCTGCTCATCCATCCGGCGGCAACTTGGATCGCACAAGACGGTTGGCGGAATGCAATCAGGAGTGTGTTGGTGCTCATGCACTTTCGTATGTGATTTTCATCACAGCCAGATGTCCTGTATTGGCTGGAACCTCGGGAAGTCCTAAAAATCAGCTTATCAGCCTGTCTGATAAGCTGCATGTCGTCGAACCCATGATACCCCCGGGTGTCATGACCCCGGGGACCTGCAATCAGAGAGAGGCCATATGAAGTCATTTTCCAAATCCATCACTTTGGCAATCATGGGCATCGCCCTGATTGCCCCATTCGCGCACGGTTCCGACAAGGACCAGCCCGCAAAGAAACGCGTTACAGCCGCGAAGGCGAAGACGCCCCCGCAGCCCACCCTGCAGGACCAGATTCAGGCACTACGCCAGGCTCTGGACACACAGGCCAGCCAGATTGACAGCCTTAAGACCGGCATGTCCGAGAAGGACGAACGGCTCAAGAGGGCCGAACAGGCGGCAGCCGATGCACAAGCCGCAGCAGCAAAAGCACAGGCTGACGCATCCGCGGGAAACGCGGCCGTGAGCCAGAATGCCGCAGCTGTCACTACTCTGCAGACGACCGTATCGGATCTGAAAGGCAACCAGGTTTCCCTGGCGGCAACTGTATCGGACGAGACCACGAAGATCAAGAAGGCAATCGAGAGTCCGAATGCGCTGCACTTCAAAGGGATCACGATTGTTCCCTACGGCTTCTTCAACGGGGAGTCGGTTTACCGCACGCACGCTACTGGCGGCGAGGAGGCGACGCCGTGGAGCTCGATTCCGTATGAGCATGCAGACTCCTACACCATGAGCGAAACGATGCTCACCGGGCGCCAGTCACGGGCGGGCGTGGCTTTTGAAGGCAAAGTTTCGTGGGGCACACTCCGCGCTTATCTCGAGGGCGACTTCCTCGGAGTGGGCACCACATCGAACGACAACCAGTCGACAAGCTATGTTTTCCGGCAGCGGATTGCTTCAGCCGAGGCCGAGACCAACAGCCACTGGACATTCTCCGGAGGCCAGGGATGGTCCCTTTCGGCGGAGAACAAGGCGGGCATCACAACGGCGGCGGCGAACGTGGCGCTTCCTGCGCAGATCGACCCAAATTACGTGGCAGGCCTGGTTTGGGCGCGTATGGGCTACTTTCGCGTGACCAAAGCATTTTCGAAGGCGTCGTTTGCAATCTCTGCTGAAAATCCGCAACTTCTTTATACGGCGACATTGGCGGGTAATACGCCTTATGCCGTCGTGGGCAGCGCGGGCCTGAGTGCCAGCCTGCTGAACCAGACGATCAGCGCCTGCTCTCCGGCAACTTCGATTGTGAACTACAGCAACCAGGCGCAGACCGATTCCGGAGGGAACACCCAGGCCAACGCCATTCCGGTGTACAAGACGGTCAACTCGTGCGCAAACCTGGCGAACATCTCGTTCAACAAGGCGCCTGACATGTTGGTGAAGGTGGCGCTTGATCCCGGCTTCGGTCACTACGAAGTTTTTGGGATTTCGCGCTTCTTCCACGAGACGATCTATCCCGGTGAAACGACGAACAGCAACCTTTATGGGGGGAATACGGACGTTGCCACCGGTGCGGCAATTGCTCCGGCACTCACAACAGCGGGCGCATACGGGAACAGCACCGTCTTTGGCGGCGTGGGCGGCAGTATGCGCCTCCCCATCATCAAGGACAAGTTTGTGTTCGGCGGCAAGGGCCTTTTCGGACCGGGCGTTGGCCACTTTGGAACATCGACGCTTTCCGACGCAACCTCGAACTCTGCCGGCGAGCTGGTGCCGATCCACAACCTCTCTGGGCTGCTGACCGCAGAGGTTACGCCGAACCCGCGCCTGCAGATTTACTTCTACTACGGCGGCGACTACGCGGGCCGGGAAGATGAGGCCAACTCCAGTGCGACCACACTTGGCACACCCACCGCGGACTTTTGCGCCAGTGTCGCCGGTGTGATCACTTGCAGCAACAGCGCAACTCCGGTGTTGATTGCTGCGGGCGGCAAATGGGGGGCGCATTGGGCCGCGCCCTCCGCAGCTGCCGTGGGCTACGGATCGCGGTTGCTTTCGAACTCTGCCTGCAACACCAACACTGCGCCTGGCTACAACGGCAGCTCTACCGGCTACTATGCCGGCGGCTCCTGCGGTGCGCAGACGCGTGACGTGCAGGAGGTTACGGGCGGCTACTGGTACGACATCTACAAGGGAGACCGGGGCCGTCTGCGGCAGGGGTTCCAGTACAGCTATGCGGTTCGCGAGGGCTGGTCTGGCGCTTCGGGAATCGGAGCCAAGGGAATCGAGAATATGGTCTTCACTTCGCTTCGGTACTACTTGCCGTAGCCAGCAGGCACAAAGCACAAACAGGAAGGGCAGCCTTGGCGGGCTGCCCTTCTTGTCGCTGAGATTAATGCTCTTTACGTTTCCGAGATTAATGCACTTTACAACGCGCCGACCGGCTCCTCGGCTCGAACAAAGGTGTAGGGGCCCTCGGGAATCATGGCCACCCTGGCATCCGGAGGCAATCCGCCCAGGGTAGCTATTACTGCTTCGTCGATGGAGCGGAAGCAGCGCTCGCCGAGGGTGCCCAACTGGCCTGCCGTAACGCCCGGGGTGTAGAAAAAGATCTCGTACTTCTCTCCGGTGAGTGCGAGCTTCTCCAACTGCCACTGGTCAACCTCGACGGGAGAAGACTTCAACTCGTCAAGGAAGATTTTGAAGTCTCTGAGCGCCGCAAGCTTGCGCGCGAAATCGGGCGAGCCGACGCCTTCAGCGCACTGCGCCACGGTGAGAATTCGCCCTCCCGGCTTAACCACGTGGGCGGCGGCAGTGAGCCCCTTCACGATCTGGTAGAAGGTCAGATCGAGCGGATATCCGGCGGCGCTGGTGATGACCGCGTCGACGGGCTCTTCGAGGGTTTCGAGGCAGCTTTGCTCGACGAAGGCTACGCCGGCCGCATGGGACTTTACGGGCTCGCCGGCAAAGACTCCGGAGATATGGCGGTCGTGGGTGAGGGTCACATCGAGGGCGAAATCGTGCCGGGCCATGCGTGCTACCTCGAGTAGTTCGGCATGGAGCGGATTATCTGCGATAGAGCCCTCGGTGGCCATCGGCTCACGCATGAATCGGGGCGAGTGAATGACCTTGATGGTCTCTTGGGCGGCGAGGCCGGGCGCGATGAGCTTGCGCCCTCCGCTGAATCCGAGCATGAGGTGCTGCTCAATAAAGCCCAGCGTGATGTGGAGATCGGCGGCTATAAAGCGCTCGTCGATGTGGACCGGCGTGCCGCGCCGGGTTTCGCCGAGGTAGCGGTGCTCGTGGAGCGCCTTGGCATCGTGGCTGACGATTTTGTATTTCGCGGCGATCTCAGGACCGACAATGGTGTTGATCTCATCCTGGGTGGCTGCGCGGTGCAGGCCGGTTGCGATGAGGATGGTAATGCCCTCGGCTGGAATTCCCGCGGCGTGAAGGCGCGAAAGAACCGGAGGCAACGTGACACGATTTGGCGCGGGGCGGGTGATATCGCAGACGGAGATGGCTGCAGTCTTCTTGCCCGCAGCCAACTCGCGCAGCGGGGCGCAGCCGATTGGGTTGTCGAGAGCATTTCCCAGGGCTGCGGCTTCGTCTGGCAGAGCGTCGCCGGTGCGGCTGTGAATGACCTGAGTCTTAAAAGAGTCGGGAACAGTGACATCGATGCCGCTCTTACCGAACGAGAAGTGTGCTTTCATACTGGCTCCTGGAGTCATTCTCCCGGGCCTGTGCCTGCTGCGTTACCGTGCAGCACGGAGAATGATACTTGTCTGATATTCTGACGAGTTCAGGATGCAAAGTCCAGTGAATCCGCATGTCGCGTCCCATAGTGGAGGAAATTTATGATTCGCCCAGCCGCAGGACTCAAGCCGGTTTCGCGCACGACGCTCAGCGAGCAGGTTGCCAAGCAATTAGCCTCTGAAATCGAGACGGGCCGATGGAAGCCGGGCGAGAAGCTCCCCTCCGAGGCTGACCTGTGCAAGGTCTTCAACGTCGGGCGTTCGTCACTGCGTGAGGCATTGAAATCCCTATCCTTTATCGGTCTGATTCATGTAAGGGCGGGAGGAGGAAGCTATGCGGCCGACGAGCGGTCCAAGTACATCGATCGCCCGTTTCTGCTGTCTCGAGGCGTACTGACCACCGAAAAGGATGTGAACGACTTCTGCGAGGCGCGCATACTGATCGAGACGGAGATTGCCGGCATCTGCGCCCAGAGAGCCACGGTTGAGGATTTTCGCGAGATTGAGAAGATCGTTCGCGAGATGAAGGTGTCAATCGATAAAGGCGCGAAAGATTTCGGTACCCTCGACCTGAGTTTTCATATTGCGATTGCCGCAGCCAGCCGCAACAGTGTTCTGATCGAACTGCTCAAGCACATCCGTGAGGGCCTTGAAGAGTTGATTGAGAAGAGCCTGCAATTGCCGGCAGGAACTGAACTCGCTTACAAGCAGCATCGCGCACTTCTGGATGTCCTGAAGCAGCGCAATGCGAGCAAAGCACGCAAGGCGATGCGGACGCATCTGCGCTCGTTCCAGCGCGGCTATCGGGTTCTGTTCCGCTCAGCGAGCTAGAGCGGCGCGCATCGGGCGGGGTGATTCGGCGCAAGTTCCTGAGGCGGAATGGGCGGCTTCGACCATCGGGCGCAAGGCGACGGAAGAAGAGGCCGGCGCTCTTGCAGCGGGGTACAACCTCAACAGAACCAGCAGACTACGTGGCTGGAGACCATCGGCAACCCTCGATTCCGATGAATTCGCGCGTGGGAGTCGACACCAGGGAGGGAAGCTGCATCCAATCGGTTATGTTGACGCGAATGCTTTCGTGAGATTGCAAAAGGCTTTGCGGGTTGCAGTTCTCTGATGGCCATGAGCGGCCCGGGACACTGCGCCGCTGTTGTGGTCACCACTGGCACTTAACCAAATTTGCGTCGCACCCGCATCGCCGAAGGATCCATAATCGACGAAGGGTGGTGGCCGGCTCGCATCGGAGAACGCGAACTACTTGGCCTCAGGCGCAAGCACAGTGATTATGACATTCTCCGTGCATTACATCATCGGCCAATATGAACTACTTTTGCGCAACAAACCCTCGTGGTTTCGGACCGGGGTCAAGGGTACCACGCTTTGGCCTTCATCTTGACCATTGACCCTTGATTCGGCTCCTGGCGGCAATCCCCTTAAGCATGCCGTTGAAGACAAAGTGGTGGAAAGGGAGCACGGAGTACCAGTAGGCGCGCCCCAGCAACCCTAAGGGATCGAAGGATGCCGTTTGGCGAATGACGGATCCGGTGGAATCGCGCGTCACTTCGAATTCGAGACTGGCGCGGCCAGGGAGCTTCATCTCCGCGACTAGGCGCAACAAGTGATCGGGTTCGATCGCCTCCACGCGCCAACAATCAACAACATCGCCGACACAAAGCGAATCTGGATCGCGGCGGCCGCGTCTCATTCCCACCCCTCCGACTAACTTGTCCATCCACCCACGCAGTTGCCACATCCAGTTCGCATAATACCAACCGCCCGCGCCGCCAATCCGACGAATCGGTGCGAACGCATCTGCCTGAGATGCGTTCACATGAATCATTCGGGAATCGGTTTTCAGATGCCTTTTGTCGGCATTGATGGCGGCCGAAATGGCTTCGCGAAATCCGTAAGGCCGAATGCCGAACTCAGTCAGTGCACTCGGATCTTCCACGACTGTCGAATGCCGGATGCTGTCAATCAGCTTTCGGCCCACCCGCACGTAGAGGGGAGTGACCAGACCGAGCCAAAGACTGGACAAGCGGGGCGTGAGGAACGGCACGGAGATTACGAGACGCCTCAATCCCCGCTGCCGTGCATATTCTCGCATCAGACCGCCGTAGGACACTCGATCCGAGCCTCCGATTTCGAAGATATTGCTGGATGCAACTGGATAGTCTAGAGCGGCTAGCAGATAGGCGAGCATGTCGGCAATCGCGATCGGCTGCGCGTCGACGGAAACCCAGCGCGGCGCGATCATGACGGGAAGCCGCTCCACCAGCGCGCGGATCATTTCAAAGGAGAGGCTGCCCGATCCGATGACGACCGATGCGCGGAACTCGATGACTGGGACTCCAGCCGACCTGAGGATCTCACCTACCTCCTGGCGGCTGCGCAGATGGGCGGAGAGTTGGTCGGTACTGTGACCGAGCCCGCCGAGATAGATGATGCGCCGAACTCCAGCCTCGCGGGCAGTATTGGCGAAGTTCTGTGCCCCCGTACGGTCCTGCTCTTCAAAGGACTGAGTCGAGCCCATGGAGTGGACCAAATAATAGGCAGAGCCGACGCCGGTCATCGCGGCGCGTACCGATGCGGAGTTAAGAACATCTCCTTCGACGACCTCGAGCCCGGGAAGCGCCTTCGCTCTGAGAGCTTCCGGACGCCGCGCCAGGCATCGCACTGCGTAGCCCGCGTCCAGGAGCCTTTTCAGCAACTCTCCACCAACATACCCCGTGGCGCCAGCAATCAAAACAAGGGGTTTCACGCCGCGTTCTCTCCCGGCTGGCCGAACAGCGCATCAATTTGAAGGCGGCGGAAATCGAAAATCCGGCTGACGTCTCTGCGAACTTTCACCGCGTGAACAATCCGCCCGAGAACACGGAAAGGCAGCGAATATTGCACTTCGTCTATCATCTTTGTCTGGCTGCCGTGCGCCTCAAATCTGTGCGTGTGACGCCATTGCTTATACGGTCCTTTCGTCTGCTCGTCGACGAAATAATGAGGAGGATTCCACTCGCGGATCTCCGTCCGCCAGTGAATGGGCATGCCGTGAAGTCGGAGGCGATAGCGAATCACGGTTCCTTCGGAAATAGAGTTGGTGCTCATGGAGAGAATTTTGAAGCCCAACCAAGGGGGCGTGATCTCCTCAAGGTTGTGAGCGTCCGCGAAGAAGGCAAATACCTCTTCGATGGGGCGTGCAATCCACTGCTCACGGCGCATAATGTAGCTCACAACACTCACTCCTTCTCGCCGTTTTCGACTGTGCCGCTATGGTTCCTGAAGCAAAGCAGACATCTGTGTATAGAGATCCCGGTAGGCTTTTTCATCGAACGCGCCGCTGTGGCGCCAGCGCACCACACCGTGCTTGTCTAGCAAAACCAGATAGGCCGCATCCGGTGACGCGTAGCCCACGCGCTGCTTCCAGGAATCTGTGCCGCCGTAGACCGTGATTACATTTTCCTGATCGCTCCTAGGAACTTGTTGAAATAGGTACCCGTTGTGGGTCGGAGGCTGGCTTCCATTCGTCTAACAGACATGCGTGGAGACGAGCGAA
>Ga0302270_10004232_pt1 | contig 13463 bp, 3 predicted proteins | sample III_Bog_E2_3_FD_198773 | JGI IMG/M metagenome (GOLD analysis project Ga0302270, IMG submission 198773) | Peat permafrost microbial communities from Stordalen Mire near Abisko, Sweden - III_Bog_E2_3 | ecosystem: Environmental > Terrestrial > Soil > Wetlands > Peat | place: Sweden: Abisko... | reverse complement strand
GATCGCTCACTCCGGCCGCAAGGTCACGCCCAGTATTCTCAAGGCGATTCGCGCAGCTGCCATCGACCGCATTGAAGTGGAAGCGGCGGAGCTTGACGGCGCGCTGACGGCTGCAGACGTGATCGATCTGAACACCGGCGAAGTGATTGTCGAGGCCAACGTCGAGTTGACCGCCGATCGCTTGCACAAGGTGCTGTCGAGCGGCGCGGCCAGCTTTGAAGTGTTCTTCCCTGAGCGCGACGACGTGGGCAACATCATCACCAACACGCTGCGCCGCGACTCGGTGCGCAAGCCTGAAGAAGCGCTGATCGAAATCTACCGCAAGCTGCGTCCCGGCGATCCGCCGACGCTGGATACGGCGACCGCGCTCTTTGAAGGCATGTTCTTCGATGCGCGAAAGTACGATTTCTCGCGCGTGGGCCGTTTGAAGTTCAACATCAAGCTTTACGAAAATCAGGATGCGACGCATCTCGATCACCGCACCCTGACGCCGGAAGACTTCTACGCGACCATTCGCTACCTGCTCAAGCTGCGCCGCAACATCGGCATGGTGGACGACATCGATCACCTGGGCAACCGCCGTGTGCGCGCGGTCGGCGAGCTGATGGAGAATCAGTTCCGCATCGGCCTGGTGCGCATGGAGCGCGCGATCAAGGAAAAGATGAGCGTGTATCAGGAGCTTTCGACGGCGATGCCGCACGACCTGATCAACGCCAAGCCGGTGATGGCCGCGATCCGCGAGTTCTTCGGATCGAGCCAGCTTTCGCAGTTCATGGATCAGACCAATCCGCTGTCGGAAATTACGCACAAGAGGCGCCTGTCGGCACTTGGGCCGGGCGGCTTGTCGCGTGAACGCGCGGGCTTCGAAGTGCGCGACGTGCACCCGACGCACTACGGCCGCATCTGCCCGATTGAGACGCCTGAAGGTCCGAACATCGGCCTGATCAGCTCGCTGAGCTGCTTTGCGCGCATCAATGAATATGGCTTCATCGAGTCGCCTTATCGCAAGGTGAAAGACTCGCGCATTCTTGACTACGTTGAGATTGCCAACGCCGGCGAAAGCGGCCTGCGCGTGGGCGATCACATCGAGAAGGAAGAGGCGGGAAGGCTGAATGCTGCGCTGAAGAAGGCGGGCAAGCGACAGATCGACCATATTCCGTTCAGCTTCTACCTGTCGGCATGGGAAGAGGACAAGCACACCATCGCGCAGGCCAACATCGAGTTCAACGAAGAGGGCGTGATCACCGAGGACCTGGTGAACGCGCGCCGTCAGGGGAACTTTGTGCTGGTGAACCGCGCCGAGGTGGACTACATCGACGTCTCGCCGAAGCAGCTGGTTTCCGTAGCCGCATCGCTGGTGCCGTTCCTGGAGCATGACGACGCGAACCGCGCGCTGATGGGCGCCAACATGCAGCGCCAGAGTGTGCCGTTGCTGGTGGCCGAGGCTCCGCTGGTGGGCACGGGCATGGAGGGCGTCACCGCGCGCGACTCCGGCGCCGTGATTCTGGCCAAGCGCAACGGCATTGTCGACTCGGTCGACTCCGAGCGCATCATCGTGCGTGTGGAGGGTGAACATCACCCGACGCAGCTCTCGCGCGAAGTCGGTTCGGATATTTATCAGCTCATCAAGTTCAAGCGCTCCAACCAGAACACCTGCATCAATCAGAAGCCAGTTGTTCGCGAGGGCGACAGGGTGGTGAAGGGGCAGGTTATCGCCGACGGACCTTGCACGGAGCAGGGCGAGCTGGCTCTGGGACGCAACGTGTTGGTGGCATTCATGCCCTGGCGCGGTTACAACTTCGAGGACGCGATTCTGATTTCGGAAAAGCTTGTGCGCGAGGACTATTACACCTCGGTGCACATTGAAGAATTCGAGATTGAAGCGCGCGACACGAAGCTGGGACCGGAAGAAATCACGCGCGACATTCCCAACGTCAGCGAGCACGCGCTGCGCGACCTGGATGAGAGCGGCGTCATCCGCATCGGCGCCCAGATCAAGCACGGCGACATCCTGGTGGGCAAAGTGACTCCCAAGGGAGAAACCCAACTCACTCCGGAAGAGAAGCTGCTGCGCGCCATCTTCGGTGAAAAGGCCGGCGACGTGCGCGACGCTTCGCTCACTTGCCCTCCGGGCATCGAAGGCACTGTGGTTGACGTGCGCATCTTCAGCCGCAAGGGACAGGAAAAGGACGAGCGCGCCAAGCTCATCGAGGCCGAGTACGTGGCCAAGCTTGAGAAGAACCTGGGCGACGAAATCCGCATTCTGACCGATGAGCGTTTGAAGCGTCTCGACGGCATTCTTGGCGGCAAGGAAGTGTTGGCCGATCTGCACGACGAGCGGACCAACAAGCGCCTGCTGACCAAGGCTGCGATTCTCGATCGCGATACCATCGAGCGCATCTCCACCAAGAACCTCAAGCGCATCCGCTACGCCGACAAGGATCCACGCGTCAACGAGCAGATCGACGAGATCGAGGAGATGACTTCACGCCAGATCGAAGTGCTGCGCAAGATCACCAACGAGAAGATCGCCAAGCTGCAAAAGGGCGACGAGCTTCCTCCGGGCGTGATCAAGATGGTGAAGGTCTACATCGCCATGAAGCGCAAGCTGAGCGTGGGCGACAAGATGGCGGGCCGTCACGGCAACAAGGGCGTGATTGCGCGCATTCTTCCTGAGGAAGACATGCCGTATCTGCCCGATGGCACACCGGTGGAGATTGTGTTGAATCCCCTCGGCGTGCCTTCCCGTATGAACGTCGGCCAGATTCTTGAAACGCACCTTGGCTGGGCTGCACATGCGCTGGGCGCGAAGATCGCGGCGCTCATCAAGGAGAACACCGATGCGGCCTACACGCGCGAACTGATGAAGAAGGAGTTCGCGGGAACCGCAACGCTGCGGCAGTTGCTTGAGCTCGACGACGAGATGCTGTTGCGCGTCGGTGCAGGCATGCAGCGCGGCATCTGGTTCGGAACCGCTGTGTTCGACGGCGCGCAGGAGAGCGAGATCAAGGCGCTGCTGGCTTCGGCCGGGCTGCCCTCCTCTGGCAAGACTGCGCTATACGACGGCATGACGGGCGAGCAGTTCGAGCAGCCGGTGACGGTGGGCTACATCTACATGCTGAAACTCTCGCACCTGGTCGACGACAAGATTCACGCGCGTTCGATCGGACCGTACTCGCTCATCACGCAGCAGCCCCTGGGCGGCAAGGCGCAGTTCGGCGGACAGCGTTTCGGCGAGATGGAAGTGTGGGCGCTCGAAGCGTATGGCGCAGCCTACATCCTGCAGGAACTGCTGACCGCGAAGTCGGACGACGTGTATGGCCGTACCAAGATTTACGAGGCCATTGTGAAGGGCGAAGCGGCGATCGAGCCGGGCGTTCCGGAGTCGTTTAACGTGCTGATTCGCGAATTGCAGTCGCTGTGCCTCGATGTGGAGTTAATCAAGCGCGCGGATCTGATCAAGAAGCTTCCGGCGCCGGAAGCCGCAGTAGCAGATTAGTGGCGAATGGTTAGTGATTAGTGACTGACTCAGCTACTAATCACTAACCACTGACTAACCACTAACCACTGTTTTTAGGGTCCTTCTTGAAAGCGGCAAACACCGCTACCCGGGAAGGAAGGATCCTTAAAAAATCCCGGGAGATACCGCGGCAGGCGTCAAAAAAGGCTTGCCAAGGAGGGTCGCCTTGTTCCGTTCGAACCCGTTTGAGCTTACCAGCCCCATTACCGACTTTGACGCTATCCGCATCATGCTGGCATCGCCGGAGAAGATCCGCAGTTGGTCGCATGGTGAAGTAACCAAGCCTGAAACCATCAACTACCGCACCTTCAAGCCGGAGCGTGACGGCCTGTTCTGCGCGCGCATCTTTGGACCCGTGACCGACTGGGAATGCCTCTGCGGCAAGTACAAGCGCATGAAGCACCGCGGCGTCATCTGCGACAAGTGCGGCGTCGAAGTCACCGTCAGCAAAGTGCGCCGCGAGCGCATGGGCCACATTGAGCTGGCGTCGCCGTGCTCGCACGTCTGGTTCTTCAAGGGCCTGCCGTCGCGCATCGGCCACCTGCTCGACATTTCACTGCGCGACCTTGAGAGCATCTTGTACTTCGAGTCCTATGTCGTGGTCGATCCGGGCGATGCGCCGGTGAAGGAACGCGAGATCATCAAGGACGAAGGCAAGTTCCGCGAACTCGATCAGCAGTTCCGTCCCTCGGGCTTCAAGGCCATGATGGGCGCCGAAGCGATCAAGGAACTGCTCAAGCGCGTCCAGATCGACGAGCTCGGCATTGAGCTGCGCGAGCGCATGAAGACTGAAACCTCGGCGCAGAAGAAGCTGAAATATGCCAAGCGCCTGAAGGTTGTCGAAGCGTTCCGCAAGAGCTCGAACAAGCCGCAGTGGATGATTCTTGACGTGCTGCCCGTGATTCCTCCGGAGCTGCGCCCGTTGGTGCCGCTGGATGGCGGCCGTTTCGCCACGTCCGATTTGAACGATCTCTATCGCCGCGTCATCAACCGCAACAACCGGTTGAAGAAGCTGATGGACCTGCACGCGCCTGAAGTGATTGTGCGCAACGAAAAGCGCATGCTGCAGGAAGCCGTGGACGCGCTGTTCGACAACGGCCGCCGTGGCCGCGTGCTGCGTGGCGCCAACAACCGTCCGCTCAAGTCGCTGTCTGATACTTTGAAGGGCAAGCAGGGCCGCTTCCGTCAGAACCTGCTCGGCAAGCGCGTCGACTACTCGGGCCGTTCGGTCATCGTCGTTGGTCCTGAGCTGAAGCTGCACCAGTGCGGGTTGCCCAAGAAGATGGCGCTTGAGCTGTTCAAGCCCTTCATCTATCACCGCCTGGAGCAGACCGGTCACTGCACAACCATCAAGCAAGCCAAGGAAATGGTTGAAATGCAGGAGCCGGTGGTGTGGGACATCCTTGAAGAAGTCATCAAGGACCATCCCGTGCTGCTGAATCGCGCCCCAACCCTTCACCGCCTCGGCATTCAGGCTTTTGAGCCGGTGCTGGTGGAAGGCAAGGCGATCAAGATTCATCCGCTGGTTTGTACGGCGTTCAACGCGGACTTCGACGGCGATCAGATGGCAGTGCACATTCCGCTGTCGCCTGAGGCGCAGATTGAAGCCAGCGTGCTGATGCTCGCTTCGCACAACATCCTGTCGCCGGCCTCCGGCCAGCCCATCACCGTGCCCACGCAGGACATGGTGCTCGGCCTCTATTACCTCACCAAGGCCAAGAAGGGCGGCAAGGGCGAAGGACGCGTGTTTGCCAATACCGAAGAGATCCTGATGGCGCTCGAAGCCAAGGAAGTGGAGACGCTTTCGCCGATTCGCCTGCGCTACACGGGCAAGGTGCTGGACATGACCACCGCCTACGACGACCAGGATCTGACCCACACCGAGGCTGTCGACTTCAACAAGGAGTACATCTCCACGACCGTGGGCCGCGTGATTCTGAACGACTCGCTGCCGGCGGGGATGCCGTTCGTCAATGGCTTGCTGAAGAAGAAGGGCATTGGGCAACTGGTGAACTACTGCAACCAGAACCTCGGCCTTGAAGTTACCGTGGGCATGCTCGATCGCATCAAGTCGCTCGGTTTTACCTACGCGACGCGCTCGGGTCTGTCGGTCGGACTCGACGACATGGTCATTCCGGCCAGCAAGTACACCACGGTCGACGATGCCGACAAGAAGGTGATCGAGGTCCAGAAGCAATACATGGACGGCGCCATCACCAACGGCGAGCGTTCGAACAAGGTCATTCAGATGTGGTCGGCGGTTACCGATAAGGTGGCCGACGAGATGTTCGGCAACATGAAGCGCGCGGACGATGAAGGCGCCATGAACCCGATCTACATCATGGCCGACTCCGGCGCTCGTGGATCGAAGCAGCAGATTCGCCAGCTTTCGGGTATGCGCGGATTGATGGCCAAGCCTTCGGGCGAAGTCATTGAGACGCCCATCACGGCGAACTTCCGTGAAGGACTGACCGTGCTCGAATACTTCATCTCGACGCACGGCGCGCGTAAGGGCCTTGCCGATACGGCGCTCAAGACGGCCGATTCCGGCTACCTGACCCGCCGCCTCGTTGACGTGGCGCAGGACGTCATCGTCACCGAGTACGACTGCGGCACTGTCGAAGGCATTTATGTCGGCGCCATCGTGGAGTCGGGCGAAATCATCGAGCCGCTGCGCGACCGCATCATCGGCCGCGTGACACTGGAGCGCATCAAGGACTACGACGGCAACATCGTGGTCGATGTGAACCAGGGCATCGATGAAGACAGCGCTTCCGCCATTCAGGGCGCGGGCGTTGAGAAGGTGAAGATCCGTTCGGTGCTTACCTGCGAATCGCGTCGCGGTGTTTGCGCGCTGTGCTACGGGCGCAACCTCGGCTCGGGACGCATGGTGGAACTGGGCGAAACCTGCGGCGTCATTGCTGCGCAGTCCATCGGCGAGCCGGGAACGCAGCTCACAATGCGTACCTTCCACGTCGGCGGCACTGCAAGCCGTGTGCAAGACAAATCGCGCCTCGACGCCAAGAACAACGGCTTCGTGCGCTTCATCAACCTGAACACCGTCGAGAGCAAGGACGGCACCCTGGTGGCCATGAACCGTTCCGGTTCCCTGGCTATTCAGGACGAGCGCGGCCGTGAAAAAGAGCGTTACGTGGTGGTTTACGGCGCGCGCCTGAAGGTGAAGGACGGCGAGCACGTAAAGCTGGGCCAGTTGCTGGCCGAGTGGGATCCGTACACCTACTCGATTCTCACGGAGATCGGCGGCACGGTGCAGTTCAAGGACTTGCAGGAAGGCATCACGCTCAACGAAGAAGTCGACGAAGTCACCGGCCTCTCGCGCTGGGTGGTTGCCGATGCTCCCGACGAAAAGCGCCAGCCTGCCTTCATGGTGAAGAACGCCAAGGCCAGCAAGCGGTACCTGCTGCCCCGCGGCGCTCACCTGATGATTCAGGACGGCGAAGACGTGGGCCCCGGCGACGTGCTGGCCAAGATTCCCAAGGAGTCGACGCGCACCAAGGACATTACCGGCGGTCTGCCGCGCGTGGTGGAACTGTTCGAAGCGCGCAAGCCGCGCGAGACGGCCATCATTTCTGAAATTGATGGCGTGGTCCGCTTCGGCGAAGTGAGCAAGGGCCAGCGCAAGATTTACGTGACTGCCGACAACGGCGACGAGAAGGAATACTCGGTGCCGCGCGGTATCCACGTCAACGTGCAGGAAGGCGAGCGTCTTCGTGCAGGCGATCCACTTATGGATGGCCCGCTGAATCCGCACGACATTCTTGCTGTGCTGGGCGAAAAGGAACTGCAGTCTTACCTGGTGAACGAGATCCAGGAAGTCTATCGTCTGCAGGGCGTGGCCATCAGCGACAAGCACATCGAAGTGATTGTTCGCCAAATGCTGCGCTGGGTCCGCATCGACGAGGTGGGCGACACCAACTTCCTGCTCGAGCAGCAGGTTGACCGCTTCCGCTTCCGCGAAGAGAACGAGCGTGTGCTCGCTCTCGGCGGCCGTCCTTCCATCGGCCGTCCGCTGCTGCTCGGCATCACCAAGGCGTCGCTGTCCACGGACAGCTTCATCTCGGCTGCCAGCTTCCAGGAAACGACCCGCGTCCTCACTGAAGCCAGCATCAACGGGGCCATCGACAACCTGCGCGGCCTGAAGGAAAACGTGATCGTGGGACGCTTGATTCCCGCGGGCACGGGCCTGGAGTACTACCGCAACGTGCAGCTCTCTCCGGAACTCGAAGAGGCGGCGGCACGTGTTCAACAGGAAGTCACCGCGGAGATCGAGGCAGCCGAACGCGAACTCGAACTCATGCGGCAGGAAGGCGAAGCAGAAGAAATGGCGGCAGAATAACGCTCGCCGCAAATGCTTCGTTTCTTCCGATCAACTTGAAAGGCCCGGTGATAATCCGGGCCTTTCTTTTTCTGTTTTTTTTCGCGCCTGGGTCGATTGCGTGTCTTGCCGTTACGCGTCGCTCTTTAGAGTGGAATGGGGATCCGGGCTTCCGGCCAGCATCCTCGCAATCTGCTTCTTGGTGTTCTTTGTTTTATACATCGCGCTGTCGGCAGCGTTCAGCAGGCCGTCTTTGGTGAGCGAATCCTCCGGGTAGATGGCAATGCCGACGCTTGCCGAGGCATGCAAAACGTACTCCGCCACGGCCACAGGTTCGTCAAAGCTGCGTTCGATCCGCAAAGCGATCTCTTCCACGTCGGCGCGCTTTCTGACTTCGGGAACCAGGACCGCAAACTCGTCGCCGCCTAGCCGGGCCAGCAAATCGACCGAACGGACCTGGTGCTTCATGCGCGTGGCGACCGCCTGCAGGTATAGATCGCCAACCTGGTGTCCGCATTCGTCGTTCACCTGCTTGAATTCATCGAGATCGACATAGATGAGGCCAAAGACGCCGGCGTTGAGACGGGTCTCTTCAATTTGCGCGTCGAGCCGCTTGTCGAACGAGAAGCGGTTTTGGATGTCGGTCAGCAGATCGAATTCCGAGCGGCGCAGCAGATCGGAGTAGAGGCGGCGCGTTTCGATGGCCAGTGTCGCCAGTCCCGCTCCAACGGCGAGCGCCTCGGTTTCAAGCACGGAGGGCTTCGAGAGTGGACGAAGGCCGGCGATGAACGAGCCCAGCAGGGGCCCCGAACGGCCACGAATATTCATCTGGACAATGCGCAGATTCTCGCCGTCCGGCGGGCACACTCCCAGCCGCGCTCCATCGGCAATCTGACAACAGCAGGGCGCGCCGTCCAGCTTGCACGAAACAATATCCGTGATTTGTTCGATGATCTCGGCCAGCGGCGTGGCGCCATTGATGTTCTCCAGAATGCTGCTGCGGCGGCGTTCGAGGGAGGCTTCCGCCTCGGTGCGAGCGGCCATCGCGGTAGTTTGCCGATGTATCTTTCTCATCAGCGCCCAGCCCCAGGCGCCGGCGCCAATCACCACAAGGAGCAGAACGATCACAATGCGTGTGAGGTTTTGAATGTTGAGCCACGAGGGCTTGGCGATCACCGTGATGTCCGCGAAGGAGCGCAACAGGATATTGAACGCCCTGTCGTAGTCGAAGGGGTTGGAGTTTTCCGGGATGCAGACGCCGGTGGCGCGCACCCTGGAGCCGAGCGGAACCAGTTTCATGGGTGGTAGCGGAAACCGGCCGCTTGTGGCCGGATGCCGGTAAACCGCGGTAAACAGGCGCCCATCGGATGCCAGGACATACTCGTCCTGCAATGCTTCGCGGACCTCGGTCACGACGTCCCCTTCAATCGAGACCAGGTCGAAGATGTTGCCGCTTGACGCCAATTGCTCCCACGTGACGGGCAGAGGATTGATTGGGGCCTGTATATGACGATCCTGAATCTCACTGCGGGTGAGGGCCAGGAAGCCGGAATGGACATCGGGAAATCCGGTCGCATCCGCTAAATCGTCAACCTTTAACGGGCTGCGGGTCTGGGTGGATATCCACAGGCTCCTGGAGCCGTCTTGCAGCACCACAGCCGAGCCGGGCTGGTAATACGTGATGATCCCCTGAACGTGGAATCTCGGGGTGGAATCGCGCACGCGAAAGCCGGTGAAAATCTGATCCATGGGCGTGATGGGCAGAGACCACGGATCGGTGCCGGCGTATTTGAGGACCTTTATGTTTCCAAGCGAGGAGCTATGGATCACGAAGCCCACCCGCTGCATTTTCCCGTCGAATTTACCCGAGACAGTTCCGGTGACTTCCACATCCGCATCGGGCAGTTTTTTGATCGCCTCGGCATCGTCGCTATCTACCACTGTTTCGATGTCTCCACCCCCACTGAGCAACTGCAGGCTGGTAGTCAGCCTGTAGGAACTCAATATGAGGTCGGCCGAGCGAACGACGGCGTGGATAATGACCAGCCGACAATCCAGTTGTTCGTTGAGGAGATCGTGGTAGCTGACCGGTAGGGGATTGAGCGGTGCTCCATGATTCAGCACGGTAATGTCGCTGCTAAGCACATAAGGGTGGAAGCTCGGCCGCAGCGTTCCCTTAATGAGGACGCGATCGCCGGGAACCAGATCGGCATTCGTGGTGGCCGCCACATAGATGGCCACATCGCCTTCCTGCACGAAAAGCAATCTTTCGTAGCTGCGGAAGTAGGTAACCGTAGCCTGAAATGCAACCGGAAGCGCCTGGCGAGCCTGCTCATTGGTTAAGGTATGGATGGCGCGGAGGGAAGTTAGAGCGATCGGCGCCGTCGCCCAGCCAGCCGGTGCGCAGCCAAGAAGAATCGCGAAAGCGGAAATCAGTCTTTTCATCGCACGGTATCCAGGGACGCCTCCAATGCGCGTTCTGCCCCCGAAAAGATCATCGGCAGAATGGAGAAATCGATCAATTCGGAACTGGGAATGCGAACCTTCCTGCACGGGTCGTGGAAGGGTCACCTCGGCTCCTAGGTTCAATGAGAATCAAAGCCTCTTTGGTCGGCCGGGAGCCTTCCAGAGGTATGTTTGGTGTGTTTTGACACGTACATGGCGGCGTCCGAGGCGCTGAGCAGGCTGTCCCTGGTCGAGCCGTCCTCAGGGTAGATGGCCAGGCCAACGCTCGCCGAGCCATGCAGGACATATCCCTCGACCGGAAACGGCTCATCGAAACAGAGTTCCAGGCGGTGCGCAATCTCTTCGGCTACTGCGCGGCTTCGAACCATCGAAACCAGCACGGCGAATTCGTCGCCGCCCAGTCTCGCCAGCATGTCGTGAGACCGTAGCTGGCGTTTCATGCGCATCGCCACTTCCTGCAGATACAGGTCGCCGACGCGATGCCCATAGACATCGTTCACCTGCTTGAATTCATCGAGGTCGATGTAGATCAAGCCGAAGATGCCGGCATTCCGCCGTGCCTCTTCAATCAGGGCGTCCAAGTGCTTTTCCAGCGAGAAGCGGTTGTGAATGTCGGTCAGCAGGTCGAACTCCGAGCGGCGGACCAGATCGGAGTAGAGCCGGCGAGTTTCAATAGCCAGGGCAGCCAGTGCGGCGGCTACGGAGATGGACTCGGATTCGATGCTGTGGAACTTGGCCTGAGGATTGAAGGCGGCAAAGATTTCTCCGAGAGGGGGCCCGGAGCGCGCAGGGATCTCCTGACGAAGAATGCGCAAGGCGGGGAGGTTCTTCGGGCAGTTTCCCAGGAGCGCACCGCCAGCGATCTGGCACCAGCAGGGCGCGCCTTTCAGCCGGAACGAGACCAGCTCAGTGATCTGTTCGATGATTTCGGCGAGGGGACGGGTGCCGTTGATGTCCTCAAGGATGCGGCTGCGGCGGCGCTCAATGGAGGCCAATGCGGCGGTTTGTTGCCGGGCCCGGCGCTCAATGGACCAGCTTCTGGCGCCCACGGCGAAAACAATGAAGAGCAGCAGGCCGACAGCGAAAGTCAGGTTGCGTACGGTGAGCAGCGAAGGGCGTGCGACGACTGCAATGTCGTCAAAAGAGCGCAGCAGGATATCGAACGGCACTTCGTGGTCGAATGGATTGGAATCCTCAAGGATACAGATGCCGGTGACGCGTATCCGGGCCCCCAGCGGTATCTGCTTCATGGGCGGCAAATTCAAGCCTTCGATTCCCGGATGGCGATAGATAGCGGAGAACAGTTGGCCATCGGAGACCAGGACATACTCATCCTGCGCGCTCTGCCGGACCTCCATTACCACCTGCCCTTCGATGGAGACCAGGTCGAATACGTCCTTGCTTGAGGTGAGCTGGCGTCTGGTTACCGGCCTGGGCGGGATGGGAGCATAAACCGGCCTTTCCTGAATTTCGCCGTCATTCAGGATCAGAAAGCCGTCATGCAGATCGGGGAAGCCTGTTACGCTTGCCTGGCTGCCGACGCGCACGGGTTCCTCGAAGTGGGTCATGATCCACAGGCTCTTTGCGCCGCTCTGAAGAACAAGGGCCGAACCGGGCTGATAGTAGGTGATGGTTCCCTGGACCCTGATTCTTGGGGTGGAATTCGTCACATGGAAGCCGCTGAGAATCTTGTCCATCTGCGTGACGGGGAGCGACCAGGCGCTTATGCCGGCGCGTTTGAGAATCCTTACGTCCGCAATCGACGGAACGGAGAGTCCAACCCCAACCTGTTGCATTTTGCCATCGAACTTTGCGCCGGCGGTTCCGGTGACCACTACCTCGGCATCCAGCAGTTCCTGGAGCGCGCTCGAATCGGAGCTATTCACCCATGTATCGATTGTGCCCCCGTCGGCATGCAGGTACAGATGAACGATATAGTGGCCGCTACTCGATATTCGGTCGGCGCTGTGGACCACGGCGTGGACGGCGACGCGCATGCAATCGTACTGGTCGCGCATCAACTCGTCGAAGGTGGCCGGCACGGGCTGGGGCAGGGCGCCATGGCGGAGCACGGTGACGTTGTCGGCGTGCACAATGGGGCGGAAGCTGTCCTGTACCCTTCCCTGTATCAGCACGCGATCGCCGGGAGCGAGCTTCAAATTGGCTTTTGCCCACACGTAGATGCCTGCGTCGCCGTCCTCGACAAACAGCGAGGTTTCATTCGCTGCCCTGTAGGTCACCGTAGCTTCGAAGGCGGCGGGCGGCTCCATGCCAGCCTCTGCATGGCTGAGGGCGTGAATGGCGCGCAGGGTCGTAAGCGGGGCCGGCGCCCCTGCCCAAAGGGCCGAGGCACAAATCAGGATGGCCGGGAGCGGGATGAACGCCAAGGGGAAACCGGCGAATTTTGCGAACAGTTTCTTCATTTCATCTTCGGAATCCGGCACGCGTCTTCAAAGAACCTCGGTCCTGTTGAGTACCATCGGCAAAAGCCGGTAAACAGTTCAATCCGCCGCACAAAAAGCCTACACTCTGGAACGCCCTTTGCCTGACTCGAAATGAACAGTTGGATCGGATCATGACCGGGGCGCGGGCCACGAGAACCGGATAACGGCCAACCAAGCCGGAATCGGGCAATATCACGGGAGATCGTTGGGTGTTAAGCCGGTGGTTTCTCTATCCGGGTGAAGATTGGAACGGTTCTGCCTGGTGTGTTTTGACACGTACATGGCGGCGTCTGAGGCGCTGAACAGGCTGTCTCTGGTCGAGCCGTCCTCAGGGTAGATGGCCAGGCCGACGCTGGCCGAGCCATGCAGGACGTACCCCTCGACCGGAAACGGCTCATCGAAACAGAGTTCCAGGCGGTGCGCAATCTCTTCAGCTACTGCGCGGCTTCGAACCATCGAAACCAGCACGGCGAATTCGTCGCCGCCCAGTCTCGCCAGCATGTCGTGAGACCGTAGCTGGCGTTTCATGCGCATCGCCACTTCCTGCAGATACAGGTCGCCGACGCGGTGCCCATAGACATCGTTCACCTGCTTGAATTCATCGAGGTCGATGTAGATCAGGCCGAAGATGCCGGCATTCTGCCGTGCCTCTTCAATCAGGGCGTCCAAGTGCTTTTCCAGCGAGAAGCGGTTGTGA
>Ga0302270_10004216_pt1 | contig 13491 bp, 10 predicted proteins | sample III_Bog_E2_3_FD_198773 | JGI IMG/M metagenome (GOLD analysis project Ga0302270, IMG submission 198773) | Peat permafrost microbial communities from Stordalen Mire near Abisko, Sweden - III_Bog_E2_3 | ecosystem: Environmental > Terrestrial > Soil > Wetlands > Peat | place: Sweden: Abisko... | reverse complement strand
CGGGCCTTTGTCCCTTGTCAGGCAACGGCAACAACAACTGCAACAGCTAGTGGTGCGAGATGCATTCATCCCACACATCGCGATGTTGCCGCGATGAATGGGCACCCGGCGCTTGCCAGACAAAGGCAACGGCAAAAGCAGATTCCTCCGCTGCGCTGCGGAATGACAAACAAAAACGGGCAAAGGCAAGGGCAACGGCTGGTGGTGCGATCTGTGTTCATCCCACCCATCGCGATGTTGCTGCGAAGATGGGGCACCCGCTCTGTCGCTGGTCTGGGAAGAAGCGAGGATGGGCGCTTGGCTCTGCTTCCTTTTGAAATCGCTTGGCTCTGCTTTCTTTTGAGATATGGATCTGGTACCTTTCTTCCACCCTTGTAATGGGTGGAAGAGACGTGATGAAGAACGATTATCCGGCTTCAAGCTTCTATCCATTTCGCTTTGTTGTGGTTGTCGCGGTGGCGGCTCTTGGGCTGCTTTTTGGGAGTGCGCCGGAGGTGGCCGGTCAGCAGGCCGATGCTTCGCCGCAGGCCGTCGAGCAGGTTCATGGAATGGTACTCAACTCGACGGACAAGAGTCCCGTCGGAAGAGTTCTGGTCACGTCGGGCGATCAGCGAATGGCGACGATGACGGATGCCGACGGGCGATTCAGCTTCGAGGTGAGGCGCATTGCCGCAAAGACCTCTACCAGCGTGGGAGCTTTGCCCAGCGTTGGGCTACGCGGAGGTACAACCGCAGCTCAGGCAACGACGATCAGTCTGACAGCGCGTCGCCCCGGCTATATCAGCCTGAACTTCTCGTTTCGCATTCCTGTGGATCCACAGATCAGGATTGAACCGATCAAGGCGGAGCTTGTGCCGGAGGGTGTGGTTCGAGGACGTCTTTCGGTTCCGAATGGCGATCTGCCGGATGGTGTGCAAGTCGTTCTGTTTCAGAAGAGGATTACATATGGTGCGGCGAGTTGGACCCAGGCAGGATGGGCGCGCTCCAACAGTCGCGGGGAGTACCGCTTTGCGGATCTACAGGCTGGCGAATACAAACTGATGACGCTAGCGTGGGCGGATCCCAAGTTGCTCCAGTCCACGACAGCGACTGAGATTCCGGGTTATCGGCCCGCCTTTTATGGGGATGGAGCCGATCTGGCGACTTCGGCACTGATTCATCTGAGTACCCGAGCGATGGAGGCGGAGGCTAATCTGGAGTTGCATGGTGCGCCCTTCTATCGGGTGAGTGTCCCTGTGGCTAATACGACGCCAGGCTCTGGTACGGGTTCTGGTGCTGGGAATGCTGCATATATTCTTGTCGTGGGAAATGAGGATGGCTTGTCTGGGTTCTCGCTGATGTTTAATTCTGAGAAGCAGGCGGCTGAGGGATTTCTTCCCAGCGGAGTCTATGACGTTCGGGTTACGAGTGTAAACCAGCAGCCACAGAATACGGGATTGAGTCCGGCGTTGGCAGCGCGTATGAAGAGTCTGGGGGGATCGATCTATGCAGGGCCACGGATTTCGGGAGCTACGGGAGCGAGTAAGGTCGAGGTTATTGGGCCGGAGGTGAAGGCGGCGAAGATCGTGCTAATTCCCAATGGAAGCGTATCGGTGCGGGTGCGTAGAGACTATACCTCCGCGCAGGCGAATTATGGACTGTTTGCATCGCAGCAGGTATCCCTGATCCCCATAGGAATGATAGCTCCAGTTACGCCAGGACAAGGCGTGGGAGATCTGGTGGTGGGAAATGTTCGCGAGGGAAGGTACAGGGTGCAGCCTACGCCGTCACGAGGCTACGTTGCGTCGCTAAGCTCGAATGGGGTGAATCTGCTGCGCGATCCGCTGGTGGTGGGGCCGGGAGGAACCAGCGAACCGATCGATATGACTCTGCGCGACGACACCGCGACGCTGAAGGGAACGCTCACCGGAATTATTTCTACGGGGAGTTCCTCGAACTATGGCGACGATGTGCCTGAAGTGGCTATCGAGTGCATTCGTCTGGATGGCGACGTTGGGATCTCGGCATCGGAGACAACCGCACGGAATGGAGCATTTTCTCTATCGAATCTGGCTCCGGGGCGGTATCTGGTGCTGGCCTCGCGGAGTTCTTCGGAGAGAGTGAATTTGACGTTGCAGAATCTGGAGTATCGCAATGAGAACGTTCTGCGCGAGTTTATGTCCAAGGGGATGCAGGTGACTCTGGATGCTAGCCAGAGCGCAGAGATACAGGTGCCATTGCCGCCCGAAGAGGAGAACTGACCCTGTGCCGGATCGTTTGAACAAGCCGTATATCTGGAGATTAACGTTGGGCGTAGTTCTTGCGCTGGCGTTGCAGGCCAGTTGCTTGCTGGCCCAGAACGCATCGCCACGAAGCGGCAACTCGTATCGAGTTGCGGGGCATATCGTCAGTGCGGTGGATGGGCATCCGCTACAGCGAGCGACCGTGCAACTGTTGGACGACAAGCAGCAGCCGGAGTTTTCAACCGTTGCGGATGAGGATGGGAGCTTTGTCTTCGCCAGCGTCAAGGCCGGCTTGTATCTGCTACAGGGAAGCGCGCACGGCTATGTCAGCTCTCTCTATGAGGAGCATGAAGGCTACTCGACTGGCATCGTTACTGGGGGCGGAGTCGATACGGAGTCGCTCATTCTGAAGCTGACTCCAGAGTCGGAGCTGAATGGTCGCGTCACCGACGAGTTTGGCGATCCGGTGCGATATGCGATTATGGTTCTGTATCGCGAGAGTCTAGACGCGGGAGAGACGCGGACTACTCGTGTAGGGAGTGCGCAGGCAGACGATCTTGGCGAGTACGAGATAGGGCATCTTCAGCCGGGAAAGTACTATCTGTCGGCGATGGCGACGCCGTGGTATGCAATCCATCCCCAGCCAGCAGGGCAAGAACCGGCAAGGCCAACGAATGCGATTGGCGTGGTGGATTCGATCACTCCATCTTTTCTGGATGTGGCCTACGCAACGACATTCTATCCCGATGTGACGGATTCGAGCGCGGCGGACGCAATTCCGTTGAGTTCAGGGGAACAGCGAAGCATCAATCTGCGCATGTACGCCAAGCCGGCGGTGACGATCACTATTCTGCGGGGGGATGAAAAGAACGGGGGCTTTCAATTTTTACAGCGAAAGGTCTTCGATACCATCGAAGTCCTTGAGCTATCCAGGAGTATTTCCAATGCGCCGACAAAGACCACCTTCACGGGTGTGCCTCCGGGAGAGTATGTTGTGAACCAAACAGCCCCTCATCCGGGAGCCAACGCGCGGATGGTGAATCTTAATCTCAATGGGGGAGGCGCGGCAGACGTTGAGGTGAAGGCAAGCGACGGGCAGGAGATGGGCAACGTCAAAGTGCTGATGAAGGCATCCGTAGGCGAGAATCAACCCTCAAACCTTAGGTTTTCGTTAGTTTCTCTGGCCGGACATAAAGAAGTTTGGGCAGAGCTGAATGAGAAGGGCGAGGCGGAGATAAACGGCGTCGTGCCCGGAGACTACTCGTTTCAGATGACTTTGGGGAGTCCGCAGCATTTTGTGAAGAAGATGTCGTCGGGAGATCAGATTCTGCCGGAGAAGCACATTCATGTGGTGGCGGGGGAGACCGTTCCGGTGACGGTCGTGCTCGGGATCGCGTCGGGGAAGATTCGGGGATTCGCCAAAAAGGATGGGAGGCTTGCATCGGGCGCGATGCTTCTGCTGCTGCGCACGGAGGAGATTGCTCATCCTGAATTTTATCGGCTACAGCAGAGCGATCTGGATGGAAGCTTCTGGTTTTCTGACATTCCTCCCGGAAAATACACGTTGCTGGCGATTGAAGACGGATGGAATCTCCAGTGGCGACAAGAGGGGGCGCTGAGTCCCTATCTGACCTTGGAAACGTCTGTGGTTATTCCTGATTCCGGGGCTGCGGCGATTAAACTTTCGGAGCCTGTAACGGTTCAGGAGAGGGTAAAGGCGGCTTCTTCGGAATAGCGCTATAGCGCGGGCCGTTGGCCCTTGTTAGGGCGACGGCAGAAGCAGATCCCCTTCGGGGATGACAAACAAAAACTAGCAACGGCAAAGGCAAGAGCAATGGCAAAGGCGACGGCAAAGGCAGATCCCCTTCGGGGATGACAAGCCAATTAGAGCATTTTAGGAATTGCTACATACCAATTTGTTTGTCATTCCCACACTTTTGTTTGTCATTTCCGCCCTTTTGATTTTCATTCCCCCATTTGTTTGTCATTCCCGAAGGGAATCTGCTTTTTGCTCGATGCTCGTTGGTCTTGGTTGTTGACCGCAGGTTGGCTGGAGTGGGGTAGACTTAGAATCTGTGCTAAACAAGTTAATCTTCGCAAATCTTACTCACCGTCCGGTGCGGACTCTGTTGAGCGTTCTGGCGATCGCCGTCGAAGTGACGATGATTCTGACGCTGGTGGGCGTGAGCCATGGAACGCTGGACTCGACGGCGCAACGAGCGCGCGGCGTGGGCGCCGACATTGTGGTGCGTCCGCCAAACTCGCAGGTGATGTCGTCGCTCAGTTCGGCACCGATCTCTGACAAGATGACCGGTGTGTTGATGTCTGAGCCACATGTGGTGCTGGCGACCGGCACGGTGATTCAGGGACTGACCTTTCCCGACTCGATTACCGGACTCGACTATGCCGCGTTCAACAAGATGAATGGCGGCTTCACCTATCAGTCGGGCGGCGATCCGGTCAACGAGAGCGACATGATCGTGGATCAGTACTACGCCAAGCAGAAGCATCTGCATGTGGGCAGTGTGGTGCATCTGGTCAATCACGACTGGGTGATCTCGGGCATCTTCGAGGGCGGAAAGCTGGCGCGCATCTGCGTGAAGCTGGAGACGCTGCAGGAGCTTCAGGGAAGTCCGGGGCATCTGAGCCAGATCTACGTAAAGCTGGACGACCCGAAGCAGGCCGATGCGGTGGTGGCGCTACTGAAGGACAGACTTCCGGGATACCCGATCTACACCATGGAGGAGCTGACCTCGATGCTGTCGATCAGCAACGTGGGAATGCTGAAGGAGTTCATCGGCGTGGTGATTGGCGTGGCCGTGATCGTCGGCTTCATCGTGGTTTTTATGGCGATGTATACGGCGGTGCTGGAGAGGACGCGCGAGATTGGGATTCTGAAGGCGGTGGGCGGCGGATGGTGGTTTGTGCTGCAACTGCTCTTCCGCGAGACGCTGCTGCTGGCTCTGATGGGGACGTTTGTCGGCATTCTGCTAACGTATGGAACGCAGTGGCTGATGAAGCATCTGGTTCCGGCCAGTCTGGTGCAGGAGACGGTGTACTTCTGGTGGCCGATTGCGGGTGGAATCGCCATTGTGGGCGCGCTGCTGGGCGCAGTGGTTCCGGGAATCAAGGCCGTGAAACAGGATGTGACCGAGGCGCTGTCGTATGAGTAAGAGCGAGGTTTTGGTGAAGGCTGTAGAGGCGAAGGGCGGGCAGGGAACTGCGGACCCGATTATTGAGGTGCGCGGGCTGACCAAGGTCTATCGCGTGGGCGATGTGGAGGTTCACGCGCTGCGCGGAGTGGATCTGGAGATCGAGCGTGGCGAGTTTGTGGCCATTGTGGGAGCGTCGGGATCGGGCAAGTCTACGCTGTTTCATATACTTGGCGGATTGACTCCGGCGAGCGCAGGGACGGTGGTAATCGACGGGCAGGATTTGGCTCGGATGACCACTGCGGAGAGAACCGATCTGCGCAAGACGACCGTGGGCTTTGTCTTTCAGAAGTACAATCTGCTGCCCACGCTCTCGGCCGAGGACAACATCAAGATTGTAGAGTACATTGGCGGGCGTTCGACCGAGTTTACTCCAGAGTTTATGGATGTGCTGAAACTATTGGGGATTGACGACCGGCTGAAGCACAAGCCGCGGGCTCTTTCTGGCGGGCAGCAGCAGCGGGTGGCGATTGCGCGGGGAATTGTGAACCATCCGGCGATTCTGTTGGCCGACGAGCCGACGGGAAATCTGGACAGCCAGAACTCAGCCGCCGTGTTGAAGCTGTTGAAGGACTTGAACGAGAGAACCGGGCAGACGATTCTGATGATTACGCACGACGCGGAGGCGGCGGCCTATGCCAGCCGGTCGGTACATATTCGCGATGGACGGATTGTATGAGCGGAGTTCAAAGTGGAATTCGTCTTGGTTGTCGACTCATACTGTAAGGAAATTGATACGTGAGACAGATTTTATTCGGCTAAATGCAGTGCAATCGCAAAGATTAACCAAGGAGTGATCCCTGTCACTGGTCAGTTCATGCATTCAGCCATTACAATCGTTTGGATAAGTACGACCAATATGTATTTTGCATTCAGGCTATGCGCCTCATCGAAGGAGACTCCCCGCGCCATGAAATTGACTTTACGAACTCCGGTTTTGCTTGGATTAGTAGTACTGCTCGGAACAACGACCGGCTGCGACAAATTGAAGTCGCGTGACCAGATTAACAAGGGGGTCGCCGCGTTCAAGAACGCTCAGTATGAGGAGGCGGTGAACAACTTCCAGACTGCGGTGAAGCTCGATCCGGCCTCCGATAACGCCAAGCTGTATTTGGCGACCTCGTATGCCTACCAGGTGGTTCCAAACCTACAGACGCCGGACAATCTGGCTTTGGCGCAGAAGGCGTTGGATGGCTTCAATGCCGTGTTGGCGAAGGATCCGAACGATCTGACGGCGCTCAAGCAGATTGCATCGATCGATCGCAATATTCAGAAGTTCGACGAGGCTAAGGCGTTTGAGCAGAAGGTTATCAAGGTTGCGCCAACGGATCCTGAGGCCTACTACATCATCGGATTCGTCGATTGGACGCTGGCGTATAAGAACGCCGTCGCGATTCTGGCCGCAGATGGACTGACCGACAAGGGCGATGGCAACACCAAAATGACCAAGGGCGCATGCGCAAAGATGCAGGTTGCCAATACCGCTCTGGTCAATGAGGCTGTTCAGGTTCTGAATAAGGCTGTCGATCTGAATCCCAACTACGACGACGCGATGCAGTATCTCCAACTGACTTACCGCCGCAAGGCTGATCTGGAGTGCGGCAACGACGCAGCTCGCAAGGCCGATCTGGCCCAGACCGACATGTGGACGCAGAAGGCCATGGGAGCGCGCAAGGCAAACGAACAGAAGAAGGAAGAGAAGAACGCTGGCGGCGTCACGATGTAGTGGCTGTCTGCTTTTCTACACAAAAAGCCTCCCAGACGTTATGGGAGGCTTTTTGTTGAGGTGCAAAGGTGTGAATATGGACGCGCAACAAACTTCTTTGCTAATCCGCGATAACACCGATGGATGCAGCCTTGCGGTTCGCGTTCATCCGGGAGCGCGGCGCAATGCCATTGCCGGAATTCATGATGGGGCTCTCAAGATCTCCCTCACCACTCCGCCTACCGATGGCCGTGCGAATCAGGCGCTGGTCGTTTTTGTCGCTGAGCAACTTCGCCTGCCACGTGCGCGCGTCAGCCTGCTGACGGGAGCCAGCAGTCGCAGCAAGACACTACAGATTAATAGCCTCAGTGCAGACGAACTTCGCAATGCGCTGGAAGCGCTCCTTCCTAAATAGAGCCACTTCGTAAAGAGGATAAAGTGTTGCAGAGCGAGCGAATGCGGGGATTCTTCGCGGCGCTCAGAACGACAATCGCAGTGATCCTAGCCTTGGAAAAGGGGTCGCAAAATGATCCAAAATAGACCTGTGCAGCGCGGTGTATGGAGAGGCGTATATAGGTGGTGGCGGTGGAAATAATTATGTAGCTTTTTTTGTTTGCCTATGCTTTCATAGTGCGTGATCATTATCACATCCTATGGGCAGTTCGCCGTACTACTGTTGTTCAACTTGACCATGGGGTCGGCGAAATATAGCAATTCTGTAACACAGTCTGTACGGATTATTCCGTGGAGGGGCTGAATGAAACGTCTTTTACTGTATGTGGCTTTGATTGCGTTGCTGCCGGGACTCTCGCCCAGAGCCGGGTTCCTGTATGCGGCAAGTGGAAATCAGAAGGCTGCTGCGGCTCCCAAGGCCGCTGCTGCAAACCCCGCCGATTTTGTCGGCTCGGAGGTCTGCGCCAACTGTCACGCCGACGAAGTGAAAAAGTTTAGCGGCAACCCACACTCGCGGCTCGCGTTGATGCACAACGGTACGGGCGCAACCTGCGAGAGTTGTCATGGGCCAGGGCGGGAGCACGTTGAGGGCGGCGGAGACGTCACCAAGATCGTTCAACTCAGCAAGGCCTCGGCCAAGCAGATCGATGCGACCTGTCTGGGCTGTCACGCCGGTGCGCATCCCAACTTTGCACGTTCTCCCCACGCCAAGGGTGGCGTGAGTTGCAGCGGCTGCCATAGCGTTCATAATCCCGGAGTTGAGGAGCATCTGCTGAAGGCCTCGCAGCCCAAGCTCTGCTATAGCTGCCACGCTGACGTCAAGCCGGCCTTCGCCATGCCCTTCCATCACAAGGTGGATGAAGGATTGCTGAAGTGCAGCGACTGCCATGATGTTCACGGTACATTCGGAAGCAATAACATTAAGTCCACCGCCGACATGAATGCGGTCTGCACCAAGTGTCACACCGAGACGCGCGGACCCTTCGTATTCGAACACGCCGCAGTCAAGGGCGAAGGATGCATGGGATGCCACACTCCGCATGGATCGCAAAATCCGCGGTTGCTGAATGTTGCCAATATCAATCAACTCTGCAATCAGTGCCATAGCCCGGTCTCTGCGGGTACGGTGCATGGGATGAACGCAGGATCGGCAGACCGTCCTCCGTGTGTAAACTGCCACACCATGATTCATGGATCTAACATCAATCCGGCATTCATTCGGTAAGAATATCGTCGCGCCGTTCGGTTAGCACTGGACGGCGCGGACAGAGATTCAATACTCCACGTTGCACACAGATTAGAGATTTGATATTGGCCATATTTTATTCAATGAGGCTTGAGATGATGAAAACAAACAGGATCTCTCGGCTACCCCTCTTCAGGCTATCCATGGGACAGATCTGCGGAGCGACCGTGACTCGGAGCGCTGAAAGCATCGGGATCGCTCTTCTTGCGTTGACGACGGTTGCCTCACTCGGTCAGACCCCAGCGACCCCATCAGAGGCGTTGCAGGATGGCTATGCCATTCACCAGACGGCTGATCTGGGTGGGCATGTCGTCAATAAAACCGGCAGCGGAGCCATGTACGACACGCTGGTCAACATCCAGTCGGGGCCGCGTGTGCTGGGCGAGACTTTCACTATGCATGCCGCTGAGGGAACCAAGCATCCATTGCTGGATTCTCTGTCGATCTTCAGCTCAGGCTTTGGTGGCGATCCGAATAACTTTGCCAAGATGGACATCTCCAAGGGCAAGCTCTACGAGTTTAGTGGAACCTTCCGTCGGGATCGCCAGTACTTCGACTACAACCTGCTGGGCAACACGGATACCCCGGTTTTGACTGCTCCGTACGGAATGGTTAACAACGTTGCGACCGCCGCGTCGGTTGCGTGGCCCCAGGAGCGTGATTCTGAGCTAATGTTCAACACCGTGCGCCGGATGACGGACACCAATCTGACGATCCTGCCGCTCTCCAAGGTGACGTTCCGGGTTGGCTACTCGCAGAACATCTTTCAGGGGCCGAGCATGTCGCCCAGCAGATCAATCGGCAAGTATGACGCTCAGTTGATTGAGTATCAACGCAATAGCACGGATGACTTTACGGGTGCGGTCGATTGGAAGCCCTGGCAGCACACCAAGCTGACCTTTGAAGAGCAGATTGACCACTACAAGGCGGACTCATATTTCACGCTGGCGCCGAGCGACTTCATCGCACAGGAGGCCGACGGAACTCCGGTTGCGTTGGGTAACTATGACGCTTTGGCCGCACCATATACCAGCTCCGCCTGTAATACGGGCAGCATGGGCAGCGCGTACACCAGTTCGAGTACCTATACGATCTTCAGCGCTCCGACGACTCTTGGCGGTCTGCCCATTATCAATCCTGCGTGCGATGTGATTACGAGCTACAGCCGACTACAGCCGACTCGTAGCATCTATCCGACAGAGATGCTGCGCTTCCAGAGTTCCGACATTAAGAATATTGCGATGAATGGAGATCTTCGCTACTCGGTGGGCAACAGTACGCTGAACAACTTCTACGAGAACTGGACGGGGCTTGACGGAGTGATCCGCTCGGCGACGTTTACCGGTAACGCGAACGTACAGCGGCGGGTTGCAGGAGTCGACTTCGGCATTACGTGGCAGGCGACCAAGGCTGTCTCCTTCGCCGACCAGATCGACTACTCCAACGTCCACCAGCCCGGACTGACCAGCATCTCCGCCGGAGTCACCCAGAACACGCCGGGCAATCCCAATGAGACCTACACCTACTCGGGTACTCTGGTCGCAGGCGCTGCCTACAGCATTACGGGCAATCCCGGCGGCACTCCGCTGAACGGTTACTTTGGCCAGCGGTATCTGACCAACAATGCGACGGCAAGTTGGGAAGCCTCGCCGCGAGCAACGCTTGCGCTGACCTATCGCTTCCGCACACATAACATCGTGCAGGGCAACGTGACCACCCCGGGCAGCTTCGAGATCGACATCAACGAGAACGCAGGAATCTTCAACGCCGCGCTGCGACCGGCCAAGAACTGGGATCTCAACGGCACCGCCGAGATCGCATACGACGACAACGCGTTCACGCCAATGAGTCCGCGGCAATTGCAACACTACCGCGTACACACGTTATATAGGCCGAAGCCCTGGGCGACGATCTCTGGCGCATTCAACGATATGGAGCGGCATAACAACACCAACAATACAGGGGTTGCCCCCGCAGATGGGCCGCTTCAGCACGTCGATTACAGTCGCAATGTGAGTATGGGAGTCGCGCTGACGCCGAACGAGCACTATGGCTTCGATTTCAATTACTCATACAACGATACCTATATCTCTACCAACGCCTGCTATCTGAATGGTGCCAGTGCTACCCTGCCAGGAGCGGCATCGACCACAAGCTCCGGTGCAAATAATATTTGCCCAAACACTCCTGGGGACTGGGGTCCGGTTAAGGACTTCATGGATGCGCCGACGCAGTACGCCTCCATTGGAGTGACCTATTCCCCAATCAAGGCGATACGCACGGCTGCGGGTTATCGCATCAGCGCGGTGAGCGGCAATCAGTTCTTCAATGATGCGCAGCAGGTCAATGGCTCGTTGCAGTCTGCGTATCAATCTCCGTATGTGAACGTGGCATGGACGGTTCATCCTGGATTGGTTTGGAGGGCGGAGTATAACTACTTTGGCTATGGAGAAGGCGGGCCATCGGGCGCTCCGTTCTGTAGCACTGCGACGTCAGCCGCCGCCGTCGTTGTTCCTTGCAATTCTTCCACTCTGGCCGGTCCAACCGGATTGACGGAGCCCTCTTCTGGTTTGACTGCGCCGCGGAACTTCCACGCAAACAACGTAACCCTTGCAATTCATTATGAGTTCTGAGCGCAGCACCATGTCTTGAAAAAATACGCTAGAATAGCCGGAAGGTAATAAAGGAGAGTCTCAATGAAAATGGGGATGGGATTTACGCTAGTGCTTGCGATGGCGGCTACGACTGCGACTGGAGCTCTTGCACAGGGATCAGGTGCGGACACCTATAAGGCCAAGTGTGCGATGTGTCATAGCGCAGCAGGTACGGGAAATGCTGGGATGAAGGTTCCCTCATTCAAGTCGCCAGAGTTGGTCAAGGCAACGAGTGTAGAGCTTATTGAAGCGACCACGAATGGCAAGGGAAAGATGCCAGCCTACAAGGGGAAACTGACTGATGCCCAGATCAAGGACGTCGTCACCTACATTCGTACCTTGCAAAAGTAGTAGATACAGATATCGATTCAGGGGTGTGGAATGTCTCAATTCAGTAAGTTGGAGAAGAACCTTCGCCCTGTTCTCTTTTATGGGAACAACTGGATCAGCCTGATTGGCGGCGCACTGACGAGTGCGTCCGCCATTGTTTTAATTGGCTTCTGGGTTGTCAATATATTTGGACATGGCGGCTCATCCAATCCCTATCTTGGTATTATTTTTGATTTATTTCTTCCCGGGTTATTTGTACTTGGTCTTATTCTTATTCCTGTCGGAATCTGGAAGCGGCGGCGGAAACTCAAGGCGCATGGTGAACTTCCTTCGGTCTATCCGCAGATCGATTTAAAGGATCCGTTTTTTCGACGCGGGGTTGAATTTGTAATAGCAGCTACTTTTATTAATTTCGTTATTGTAGGCACGGCTAGTTATCGCGGGGTCTCTTACATGGATTCCGCTAACTTCTGTGGGCAGAGTTGCCATGTGATGGCTCCGCAGTGGACGGCCTATCAGGTCTCCCCCCACTCTCATGTGGCGTGCGTCGAGTGTCACATTGGATCTGGATTCTCTGCGGCTGTGCAGGCTAAGGTGAATGGCACAAAGCAGCTACTTGAAGTAACGTTGGGAAATTATCCCAGCCCCATTCTGGCTCCGCTTTCGGCGCTACGTCCGGCACGAGCGACATGCGAGGCATGTCATTCGCCGACGCGGTTTGTAGGTGAGAAGTTGCTGGTGAAGACCGCCTACGGCGACGATGAGAAGAACTCGTTGACGCGCACGGTTTTGGTGCTGCATCTAGGCGGAGTCGACTCGCTCTCGCACATGAGCGGTATTCATGGACACCATCTGGATCGATATGAGTATGTTGCGACCGACTCCAGTTACCAGACTATTATTGCGGTCAACAAACACAATGCGGACGGATCTGTTACACAGTTTGTAAGTTCAGACTGGAAGGGGCCGATAAAGGGTGTGACGCGGCAGATGGACTGCATGGACTGTCATAATCAGGCGACCCATGTCTTTCCGACGGCACAGGACGCTCTCAACGAGGCGATGCTGGATGGAAGTCCGAATCCGGCTCTGCCAGATGTACACAAAAAAGGTCTGGAATTGATTCAGGCTGAGTATGCATCGCAGTCTGATGCTGCCTCAAAGATTACTTCTGGACTCGATGACTTCTACCGCACACAATATCCTGCCGTGTGGAGTGCCCAGCGTGGTCAGGTGGACGCTGCCGCAAAGACTCTGGTGGCAATCTACAAACGGAATATCTTTCCAGATATGAGAGTGAAATGGGGAACGTATCCCAATAATATGGGGCACAATAACTTCCCAGGATGCTTCCGCTGCCACGACGGAAACCATACATCCAAGGACGGCCAGACAATCACCAACGACTGCACGGTATGCCATAACTTGTTGGCGGTCGATGAGGCAAATCCTAAACAGTTGGCTGATTTGGGATTGCAATAAAGATCATTATTCAGGAAACAAAGCAACACACTCATTAGCTGTGTTAGCAGCAGTGGAGTGGGAATCTACGATATTTATGGACTTTGTTGTGTTTGAGTGGGTACACTTTCGGGCATAGTTGATTTCCTTTTTTTGTCTGTTTCTGCTGTATCTGGTCACTTTATCTGCTCCATATAAATACTCTCTT
>Ga0302270_10004214_pt1 | contig 13492 bp, 12 predicted proteins | sample III_Bog_E2_3_FD_198773 | JGI IMG/M metagenome (GOLD analysis project Ga0302270, IMG submission 198773) | Peat permafrost microbial communities from Stordalen Mire near Abisko, Sweden - III_Bog_E2_3 | ecosystem: Environmental > Terrestrial > Soil > Wetlands > Peat | place: Sweden: Abisko... | reverse complement strand
GAGAGCGGAGTGGAAGGATTTCTTGAGCAGATACGGAATGAGTTAGTCGAGTTCCGCTATCTGCCGCTGGCGGTGCGAAAGAAGGAGATACCGAAAGAGAGCGGCAAAGTCCGCGTGCTTTCGATTCCGGCGATTCGCGACCGCGTGGTCCAGGGAGCATTAAAGCTCATTCTGGAACCTATCTTCGAGGCTGACTTTCAACCGGGGTCGTATGGCTACCGGCCACAACGGACGGCTCAACAAGCGGTATTGCGGGTGGAAGAAGCGATCAAGCGAGGAAAGACGCGCATCGTCGATCTCGATCTCAAGGCATACTTCGACAGCGTTCGGCACTGAAGAGCGGAAGCAGGAGGTTGTCGCCCACTGGTACCGGGAACAGATTCGAGCGGCAGTGCCGCTCTTGATTGCGAGGTGGACGCCGGTCATGGGTGTTGCGGTAAACGAGTTCTATGTACAGAAAATGAAGACGAAGTGGGGGAGTTGTAACCCCGGCGCCGGGACCATTCGCCTGAACACGGAACTGGCCAAGAAGCCGAGGGAGTGCCTGGAGTACATCGTGGTCCATGAGATGGCGCATCTGCTGGAGCCCACCCACAACGCTCGCTTCATCGCGCTGATGGACGGCTTCATGCCAAACTGGCGGCTGCGTCGTGACCAGTTGAACCGGCTTCCTGTGCGCCACGAGGAGTGGAGGTATTGATCTTCGAAACACTTCGAGGACTCGTTCGATGAGAACTTGGGCTGTCGCTTCGATCCAGCCGTGCCGTGTACCAATTAACGTGCAAGCCTGACTGTACGATTGGCGTGGGGTCCAGGGCCTATTTCAGCAGTGCCACAAATCGTTCGATTTATCGTACGCGGTGAGATGTCCAACCAGACCCAGGGAGGTCAGCGAAGATGGAGAACTCGGCGGAGAGTGGCACCTCACTTTACCCTGGATGTATTGCATGGTCGCCGCCAGCGTCGGCCCGCTGTCGGCAGGTGCGGTTGGGGGCGGGGCGCTCTGTTGACCCCAAGCTGCGATGGCGAATCCAAATACCAAAGCGGATGTAAGCCAATACTTCATCTTCATCGTTCAATGTTTTCCTTTGTAGACGCCCTATCCACGTGAGCTCATTTGAACACTCGGTTGGGGTATGCCATGTCTCCAGTGATTGTCATTCGACTCAGTCCACCATGCACTCGATTATCAGTCTGCCATCTTGAATCGTAAGCACGTAGGTATAATTGCCCTCTCTGAGCTGACGTTCTCCAATGTAGTCGATCGGGTGCATTGCCATTGGACCAGTGTCGGTGGTCAAGGTCACGCTGGCATACTTGTAAGCGTGCTCCATCGTCTGGTAGTTAGTCGACGCTCCGGCCTTGATGTCGCCATATTGTTTACCATTGACGACTACGTTCTTGAAATACACGCCGGAGCGGTTTTCAACTCGAATGTGCGGACCTGCTACGTAGGGCTCCGGAGCGTCGGCATTGTCCAGCAGCAGATTGGAACTCACCAAGCACCTCGACGTGCTTCCGACGCAGAACGTCAGGCCCCAGCCTTGCGATGGGTCTGCATATTCTTTCGGGAGGTCGAATTCCAGGCGTACAGCGTCGCCTGGCTTCCAATCTCCAATGATCGAGGGAAGCGTCTCGTTCGGCACTGCCACTCTCTGAACGCCCAATACTCTGGAACCGGAGACCGTGACGAGGTTGAATGGATAGGCCGGGAACTGAGGAGAACGAACTCCCGCATCGGGCACGGTGAAATTGACGACGAAGTGATATTTGCTAACCGCATCGGTTCTCACCACGCCAATTCTCATCTGGCGCACCCAAAACGGCGCTCCTGCTAGCAACGGCATGTATTGCTTTATGGCTTGCGCGGAGGGCGGCTCCGGCTTGGTAGCTACCCTTTTTTCAACCGCATCGGGGTGTGGCTCTGGTTTCTGCTCTGGCTGTGCCCCGGGGTCATCCCGGATGGGCTGAACCTTCCCCGCCCCAGCCTGCCTGATCGCGTAGGGAACGAAGATCGCTTGTTGGAATCCCTCAGGCGGGTAGAAGGAACGGGACTTCTGCGCGCTGTCCCAGATAACTAGAACGAGTCTGGCCGACGGCTGGCCAAAGCTCAGCTCCTTCTTTGGAACGACCAGCGTGTACCTCCTGCGTCCCTGATCGTCTGTCAGGTCCTTGAGATGTGCAGAGGAAGCAAAGCCGAAGCAGGCAGTCGTGCTTCTCTCGTCAATCAGGTAGATGGCGCACAGGCTCCCATCGTGCTGCACGCCGTAGGCCTGGTCCACGTAACGGTCGATCTGGCCATTCTGGTTCCGGTCGACCTCCACTGTGACCGAAATCGGATCGGGTTCGCTCACCGCGAGTTCCAGCGTATCCTCGGTCTCGGTCGCCGTGACGGAAACCCCTCCTTGATCGTAGAGAGTTAGGGGCGGAGCGCTCTGTTGTCCCCACGCCGCAACGGTGAATCCAAATGCCAGAATTGCGACAGACCCATGATTCAACTTCATCGTTCAATTCCTCTATCTACGCTCACACCGGGCATTCAGCCGCCCGTTTTCACGCACCCTACTCCACATCGGTAACCTTTCCGTTCGTGAAGGTCACCTTCATGTCCTTGTAATAGAAGATTGTCTTGGCTCCCAGCTTGGCGACCTTGAGTGGTGCCCCGAAAGCTGTGGTCACCTGGTCCATGGTCTGGCCAATGGCGATGGTGGGCGGCGGGGTATCGGTGGGAGGAGGAGGAGGAGGAATTTCCGCCATCGGAGCCGGGGCGGGCGCAGCTGCAGGAGTCGCGGCAGCCTCGGAAGCGGGGGCCAAAGGAGGTCCCGCTCCCAGATGAACCCAGAGTTGACCCGTGTCGGCGCTTAGATTGTCCCCTTGAATCTTGAATGCAGCGGTACGTCCACCGGTGCTATACGTCAGCGTCAGCGTGTCTCCGCTGACAGAGTATTGGCCACTGTCATGCACACCGCCCGGAGCCAGCAGAGAGAATGAACCGCCGGGAAGCAGAATCAGGCGACCGCCTCCCCCTCCTTGCACGACGTACTGCACGGCGGTGCCTGCTGGTTGAGCACTCTGTGCCGGCTGTCCCCCTTGATTTCCCTGATCGGGTGCAGCCTGATCCGACGGAACCACCGTCAGCACCTCGGCTACCAACTGCATGGCTGTATCGACGGACGGCACTTCCTTCTTGTTGGGAAATGGGATCTTGAGGGTAGCGTAGTAACGAATGTTGTCGTAGGGATCGCTGTAAAGCTGGAAAAGAACTCCGTCCCGTTGGACCTGAATCCCCGTAACCCAGCACTTTTCATCCGGCACAAACGGTCGGTGGGGGTAATCGGTTGCGGTCGCCCCTCCCGGTGCGGCCATTGTGATCAACATATCCTTACCGAATCCACCCCAGCCTTGTCCGATCCTTCCGTTCTTGTACGTATTTGATGGGGGCATGGGCGAAGCTGTGGCATACATGATCAGTCCGGGCTTTTGGATCGCGACCACATCGCCGGCCGTGACAATATCCGACCGGTCCGCCGTAATCGTGGTCAGCTTGAACTGCGTGTAGAGCTTCTGCTGAATAGCGGCCGGATCTCCAGTCTGGGCAGCAGCTCCAAAACTGAGAATCAATGTGATAGCGGCCAATTGCGACGCACGTATCCACCAACCTGTTTTCATAGGCTTCTTCGTTTCATGAGTTGTCGGGGAAGAAATCTGACGAACAGACATATGTACGCCCGGCGTCCAAGTAATGTCAACCGGAATTTCCATTTTGGGTTCACAGCACGAACCAGTATACCCGCAGTTGCCCCCACCGGGTCCGTTTTTTGCATCCGTTTCCATCCCAAAGGCTCGGGCAGACCGGAAGGGCCTTCTCCAGGACACAAAAGCCGGGTATTGCTTTGTTTCCAGGCGATTTTTCTGACACCTCCTCGTCAACTCCCCTCCTTCGTCCAGATTGGTTTCGCTTTGCCGCTACACGCTATTATCCGCCTGGCACCGGCAGAGCCTCGATGCGCCGCAGCATGCTTCCGAACAGGCGCCGTGTCAGATGGCTCTCTGCCAACAATAGCCAGTAGTAGCGGGCATGCTTTACCAACCGGCCGCCGGTCTTCACCAGCCGTTGCTGTAAGCTCGTCAAGGACCACTTCTCGATCCCCTTCGGCAGCACCAAGCGCCGCCACAAATTCCCCAGGTTGTATGCGATCACGCTCAGCCACAGCCGAACTTCATTGGACCGGAATCGATGGCAGCTAAGCCGGGTCATCTTCACCGCTTGCTTCCCCTCTTTGATCCACTGCTCGGCCGTGCCCCGCTTGTTATAGAACCGTACCACCGCCCGGCTCGGAGTCTCCAGACTGGTCACGATGAACCCGATGCGCGGGAACAACTCCCCGGCATGATGCTCGACCTTCGCCACCACCCGCCGTGCCGTCGTCCAACTGGCGGCCCTGTAGAGAAAGCCTTTGTACCACACGATCGGTTTGTGACTGGGACGCCCCGCCGGTCGCAGCAGCAGTTCCGCTACATCCCGTTCCAGGTTCTCATTGGCCGGGATGCGGATGGCATACTTCACCCCCCGCTCTTCCAGCGCTTCGTAAATCTCCGGCTTGGCGAAGGCGGCGTCGGCGCGAAACACCACTTCCTTGCCCAGTTTCTGTTGCCGCTCAATCTCGGGCAGCAGAAGTTCTTCCCACCCATCGGCGCTGTGAACATTGCCGGGACGAAGCTTGGCCGCCAGACAATCGCCGTCTCGGTTGAATAAAAGCAGCGGGTGAAAGCAGGTTGATTCGAAGTGGCCGTTGTATGCGCTCTCTTCCTGCTCGCCGTAGACCGGGATCTCGGTTGAGTCCATGTCCAGGACCGTGCGGTACCCTGAATCCAGCGCTTCCGCCTTACCCACCAGTTCCCGATTCAGCCGCGCCAGTCCCGAGAAGTTTCCATCCTCGGCCAGCATCTGCGCCTCAAAGCTCTGCAACCGGGGGGCAGGGCTGCGCCGCGATCCCAAATCTTCTCCGAGCCGATCAGACGGAAGCTCGGGTCTTGGGCCAGGCGTTCGGCATCGTTCACGTCTTCGTATCCAGCCAAGCGGCTGTACACCGATTGGCGCAGCAGATCGACAATCGGTAACTGTGCGTTCCTCGCTCGCGTGTCAGTAAGGCATTCAGCCGCAAGTTCGCCGAAGCCCAATCGCTCGTCCAACTCACGCACCAGAATCAACCCGCCGTCAGAGGTGACGCGGGAACCCTGGAAATCGACCCTGAGAGAAGCGTTGAAGGAGAGCTGAAAGGGTCGTTTATGTATCTCACCCATTGGGTATTAACCTCCAGAACGTTTTCACCGCGTTCGCACCCTTATAAACATTGACGATTGCGACGCTCTGAGGGTTCAGAATTACGACTCAAAATGGAAATGTGGGAACAACATAATTGATTGTTAGCTTGTCCTCAGGCGATCTTTGCTTGCTCGCCTGCGATCTCAACTCGTCCCCCTGTGATCTCTGCTTGCTCGCCTGCGATCATTGCTTGTCCCAATTCAACCCACTAACCCATAGATAGAACAGATAGACAGGAACAGCCAGAAGGAACCCTCATACTCCCCTTGCGTCAGGCAGGATGAAGATGACGAGCCGTGCGCCTTCGCTGTCGCTCAGACAGTCCCGAGGAGCACCCCTGTTCCGCTATCGCGGAAGCAGGGAGGAGAAGCATCCTGTATCGCCTAACGGCTCTACAGGAGCGAGGCACCCGCCTCGCCGGGCGGCTCGCGGAGTGTCTCCCGTAGGGCAGCAACATATAACCGTTCGCTCGGCCGCTCTGCTCCAGCTCCCAACTTGGTTGGTTCGATCCTGATAAGATTTGAGCTCGATAAAGCTGCCACCAAGGTGACCTGGACGTCGAATCCGAGATTTTACTAACGGTGACATAGTCCTAGAACTCCCGATGCCCATCGAGCCGGAGAACCATCGGCGACCACACCACGTGGTTGCTCGTGCCGCTCGCAAGGCATGGCGGACCTTGTGGACCAACTGCCAGGAGGCTTTCAGGTTGTGGAGAGGGGTTCGCGCTTTTCCGGGCATGCGAGCGCCGCGCCTTTAAAGGCCACGTTGTTGCCGCCGTGATAGATGCACTTCGAGGCCCCGGCCTGCTCAATTCCCCAGCCCAGCCCGAAGGATATTCCGGGGCCCTTCTCGGGGACCGCAACCTGTGACGACCACATTTGTTGCAACGTCGCCTGCTTGAGCCCGACTCCATCCATCAGCGCGACCACGAATTTCGCGTAGTCATGTGCGGTTGTGAGCAGGCTGGAAGCAGAATCTTCGGACGGGGTATTCCATGAGATCGATTCGTCCGTCTCCAACTTGCCTATGACCACTTGGTTTGCGAGGATGGGGCACCACCGGAAAGTGCTGTGCTCCATTTTGAGGGGCACGAAAACCTCCTGCTGCGCGAGTTCCTCAAGTGATTTCCCAGTTACATGCTCGACGACCTTCTGCAAGTACTCGTACCCTTCGCCGGAGTAGCTAAACTTCTCCCCTGGCGTGAACAAGAATTCGAGTGGCGTCCCTCCCGAGTTGGGGAGCCCTGTCGTATGGTCAAGGACCATGCGGGCCGTAATGAGTTTCGAGCGGGGATCCTTGTCGATGCGATCGTACGCAAAACCGTAAGTGTACAGAGGCTTATCAAGGTCGAGGACGCCGCGGTCAACAAGTCTGAGCACGATATAAGCGAAGACCGGCTTGCTCAGAGAGGCGGCAGAGAAGAGCGTATCCCGTAAGACCGGACCGTCCGTTACCCCGTCGTTCACGGCGTTTTTCTGCCCAAACTCGCCTTCCCAGTCGATCTTGCCCTCACGAATGACTGCAATGGACAGTCCAGGAATGTCTCCCTTGCGCATCAGACTTGTCACGGTCTCTCCCCACTGTTTTTCAGGCGTGACCGTGGTTTGGGCGAAGGCGAACGAGGGGAGCAGGATGAGGGAGACGGCAAGACTGCGCATGAGAACCTCCTGGGACAACCAGTGAGACAAGAAGGTACTCCGCACGGTTGAACTTTCTCTAATCATCCTTACGCAGCGCTTCTGGAAAAGTTCCCGCGTTGACCAACGACCTCCGGTACCCACACTGAGTGCGACAGTGCAGCGCACGGCGCAGGTACCGCTTCTTTACAGTCACAGTTGACTCGCGATCGAGGGGTTGACCGGCCCTGGCGACGGCCCAAAGTACCGCCCGTAACGCCGATCGCTGCTACTGCCGGGTTCGCGCTAGGATGTGCCTTGGACTTTGCGTTGGTCTAGGAAAAAGACACTATTCATTTGTGAAGAGTTCTCAGGTAACGCTCTGCTGCTCGATGTGGGAAATCGGTAACGAGAAAAACGCCGTTTGCACCAGAATGGATTCTGGGTTTACGCAGAATCGCCGAGTCTTCTACCGACCTTCCCGCACATGATCTACCCTGGGGCAAAGGTGTATAAGTCGGCAGCATGCCGGCGGCGAGGAGGCTGCTTGTATGCGAAGAAAGAGCAGAAAGCCCATTCGGCGGGAGATCGTCCTTCGTCTACCTGAACTGGACCATGCGAAGTCCGCGGTCCTCTCAAGCCTGAGTTCGCCCAACTCTCGGCGCAATTACGAGCAATTCATCACCTGGTACTGGTCCGAACCGCGACTTGCGCTCAATCGCACGGTGGTCCTTCGGGTTCGCCTGTATCTCGAATCGCTCGGTCTGGAAGCGGGGAAACTGTGCGAAGCTGTGCCACGCGAGCGGGGGCGAATTGGAGCAGGTCCAATTTCTTTTTGGTCACGCCTCGGTCTTGACAACAGAGCGTTACCTTGGGTGCAAACAGAACTTGGAGAAGCCGGTCAATGATCGATTCGGGCCATTGTTCAATTGAAATCGGATCGAAACGAGCTAAGGGCTGCTATCGCGAATCGAGCGTCGCCCGAACTAGACAGCTCTAATCGGTGCCTGCGGTAGGCTCAGGGTGTGCTCTGGGAGCATTTCTTCCCAAATGCGCTCGAGTTGGAACAGTTTTATGCCACAGTTGAGTAGACCGGGCGCATCGCTCAAAGAGTATCTGCTGAAGGAATTCGATCGACTCACTCAAAAGCGCGGCTAGAGCGGTTTCGATTCATATGTTGCCATTTGAAGGTCGTTCGAGGTGGCATTTTCTTGAGAAAAATGCCGCCTAGCCTCAAACTTTCTGTAAAGAGCTGAATCGAAACCGCTGTAGCCGCTCTGCAGTATTGCCCAAACAATTGACTGGCAGCGAGAAGCGATGACGGCGACAATAGTAAAGACCTAAGTGACTCCTGGAGAAGACGATGCGCGCTCCCAAATCTGAAGAAGAACACATCGCCGGGAGGTCCGGGCCAGGCCGGGCACGAGAGGGCTTGGAGAAAACCCTGGCAGAGGCGAGGTCGTCGGAGGCATGGCTTCGCAAGATTATCGACACGATCCCCACGCCGGCCTACTGCAATCTGCCCGACGGAACCAACGAGTTTTCGAACAAACGTTGGCAGGACTATACGGGTCTGACCTCTGAAGAGTCGAGCGGATGGGGATGGCAAGCTGCGTTTCATCCTGAAGACTTGGCGAGGACCATGGATACATGGAGGGCGCTCCTGGCCGCGGGCGAACCCGGTGATAATCAGGCGCGTCTTCGCCGCCATGATGGGGTGTATCGTTGGTTTCTCTTTCGTTGCGAGCCGCTGTACGATGAGACGGGCAAAATCGTCAGGTGGTACGGAATCGCCACCGACGTCGACGATCTCAAGCGAACCGAAGAGAAGCTGCGAGACGAGGAGCGTGAGCTTCGTCAAATTACCGACGCAATTGCGCAGACCCTTGGTGTGCTGGATCCGAGCGGCGCGATGCTGTATGCCAACCAAGCGACGCTTGACTATACAGGCCTGACTGCCGAAGATCTGCTTTCGCCGAACTTTCGCGAGCGAATCTTCCACCTCGACGATTTAGTGCGGTTGCGGCAAGAGCGAAAGGCTGCGCTTGAGTCCGGACTTCCGTTTGAAATCGAACAGCGGGCACTCAGGAAGGACGGGCAATATCGTTGGTTCCTGATTCGCTATAACCCTTTCCGCGATGAGCAGGGTCGTCTTCTCCGCTGGTATGTTGCGGGAACCGACATTGAGGACCTGAAGCGCACGGAGTCTTTGTTGAAAGCGGAACGCGACCGCTTGCGCCTACTGCTGGAGATCGAGCAGGCACTCGTCGCTAACCTCGATCTCAAAAGTCTCTTTGAGTCGTTAGCGGCAACGCTGAGGGAAGTCACCGGTTGCGATCTGATTGGCCTCTCGCTACCCGATCCAGCGCACGGTCAACTTCGGCAACGCATGGTGAACTATCGCGAAGGCCGCGGCGCGATCAAGGTGGGATTGGTAGTTCCATTGTATGGATCAGCCTCGGGAAAGGCCTTTCGAACGCGCGAGCTGGTGTACATGGACGGATCTCAAGGGAACAAGCCAAACCCCGAGATTTACGACACACCGGAAGGCAAGCGCTTCTATCAGCTGCTCCTGACAGAAGGCGTTCCAAGCGGATATTTCTTGCCGTTGGTCCACAAGGGCGAGGCAATTGCTGTCCTTCAGCTCACGAAGTACGCCGGAGTCAAATTCAAAACACAACAAGCCGACTTCCTGAAGGCATTGGCCGGCCAACTGTCTATCGCAGTTGCCAACGCTCTCGAACATGATGCGATTGTTGCTTCGCGCGACCAATTAGTTCGCGAGCAGATCTATCTGAGGGAAGAGATCGAACGGAATTCGATGTTTGAGGAAATCGTGGGCTCCTCTGTTGCATTGCGCCGAGTCTTGGGGCAAGTTTCGAAAGTGGCCCCCACTGATTCCACCGTGCTGATCCTGGGCGAAACCGGAACTGGAAAGGAGCTTCTAGCCCGCGCGATTCATAACCGCTCCCGCCGATTAAAGAAGGCCTTTATTCAAGTGAACTGCGCGGCTATTCCCCAGTCACTCATCGCGTCCGAACTGTTCGGGCATGAAAAAGGATCGTTTACAGGAGCGCTTCAGCGCCGCGTGGGCCGCTTTGAATTGGCCGATGGAGGAACCCTTTTCCTCGATGAAGTAGGCGAGCTTCCGCCAGAGACACAGATCGCACTACTGCGCGTTTTACAAGAACGTGAATTTGAACGAGTTGGCGGGAGCCAAACCATTGCGGTGGACGTACGAGTGATAGCGGCGACAAACAGAGACCTCGATGCGGCAATAGCCGATGGCGCGTTCCGTCGGGATCTTTTCTACCGCCTTAATGTCTTTCCGATTCGAGTGCCGCCTTTGCGCGAACGTATTGGGGATATCTCTTTGTTGGTCGGATATCTGATCGATCGTTACGCGCAGAAGGCGGGAAAGAAAATTCGGCATGTAGACAAGCAGACCATGGACCTTTTCCGCGCGTACGAATGGCCAGGCAATGTACGGGAGTTGCAGAACGTGGTTGAGCGCGCGGTCATCCTATGCGAAGGCGAGACTTTTTCGGTGGACGAAGCCTGGCTTACACGAGCGATTCCAAAGGCAGCCGCAAAATCTGTCCCGCTGGTCGCCAATCTGGTTGAGCGAGAAAAGGAAATGATTGAGAAGGCGCTGCGGGATTCCGAGGGCGTAATCGGCGGTCCTGGCGGCGCAGCTTCCAAGCTCGGAGTTCCCCGGCAGACGCTCGAATCGAAGATAAGAAAATTAGGAATTAATCGGTATCGCTACAAGACTTCTTGATCGCCGGCTCCCTCCCAATCTTCATCCCTGAGTGTTTCAAGCGGCGCCAGCTCTGCGTTCGCTCAGACTAAGTACGACCGAACGACGCGATTCGCGTCGGCACGCCGAAACTCGACGAATCCAAGCCGAAGTTTCAGCAAACGCCGAATGTTCGGCCCACTCATCCTCGTCTAAGCCTAGTTTAATCAATGAGTTAGAAATGGCATTCTTCGTGCTTTCCTCATTGGCATAGGCCCTAATAACATGACGCTGAAAATCGAAAGCCTTTCAGACGGGAACGGCACAACAATCAGGCTGATTGGGCGGATGGAAGAGGAGCATCTGGATGAATTGAAGGCAGAGGTTGAAAAAGCAGGGCCGAAGATTGCCTTGGACCTGGAGCAACTGAGTTTGGTCGACGTTGAGGCGGTTCGCTTTCTCGCCGTGTGCGAAGACGATGGAATCCGCATCGTCCGCTGTCCGCCTTACATCAGGGATTGGATCGATAAAGAGGCGCATCCCCAAAGGTAAGTTCGGCGGGGAGACGTGCGTCAACTTCAATCGAAGAAGACTGTATGAACCGGTGCGCCATGCCGGCTCATGAAGTGAAGAATGCGCCGCAGAGCCGGAACTACGCCGCGCGTTTCACGAAAGTTCGTCGTTGACATGGGGTCAGTTCGCAGGGGAGACCAATATGACTGGCCCGCCGGATGGAGGACCATCGCCGCGCGCCGCATCCATCGCCACAGTGCAGCGGCCGGGGACAATCGCTTCGGTTGGCTCTCCAGTTTCGGTTGTCGCTCCGCCGGAATGGACGATGGAAGGTCTACCGGAAGAATGGCAAGTCCGGTTTCGAAGCCTACGGGAGTGGATTTGTCAACTGTTGATCAAGAATCAACAACTGAGGATGGCGCTCATGGAGATGAAGGCGAGAGAGCCGGAGGATGACGGAAGTGGCAACGTATAAATCATTTGAAGTAATCCGGCTAAATCACTCAGACCTTCCTGAGCCCCTTCATTGCGTGGTCGAAAATCTCGTCGACATAAGCATCCGACAAAGGCCCCGTGCCCATCTGGAGGCGGTAATAGAGGGGGGCGTAAAGAATGTCGATCATTGCGTCGGGGTCCACGTCCGGGCGCAGAAATCCATCATTAATTCCCTGTTGAAAATAGGCGATGGCCATTTTGCGTCTTGGCATCGTCCAACTGTCACGCAGTTCAGCGGCGAGCCTGGGGTCGAATTGAGCCTCGGCAAGCAGCGCTCGGATAAGAGCCCCGTCCTTGCCGCGGAAGACCTTCGCCATCGAGCGCATCTGCAGACGGATGCTTTCCGTGTAAGTCCTGGCAGGTACAAAGAGGGTGCCTGGATCTACCCGGGCGACAAACGCGTCCATGATGATCGCGGCCTTGTTGCACCACCTCCGGTAGATTGTCATGCGCCCGACCTTGGCTCTGGCGGCAATATCGTCCATACTGATTGCCCTAAAGCCGCTCTCAAGCACAAGGTCAGCGGCAGATTTCAAGATTGCCTGATGAATCCGGGGGCTTCTGGGCCGGCCGCCGCCCGTGGTCTGCGCTCCCTCGTGTTTTCTCTCCAATTCCATGGCGTTCCTATGAAAACATGAAATTCCTGAATCCTGAATGGTACAAGACGTATCGAAACAAATGCTACTGATACGATACATCCCGTATCGAATAAGGAAAAGGGAAACGAAGACATGTTGAACGAAGAAACTTTAATTGCCGGAGCGATCGCGACATGGAACAGCAATCTTGATCGGGCCAACAAGCTTTTCTGTGGGCTGGACGAGGCGGCGCTCCAAAAGCAAGTCGCACCCGGCCGGAACCGGCTTGTTTATCTCTGGGGGCATTTGGCAGCGACTCACGACAGGATGCTCCAGCTACTCGGCATTGCGGAACGGGTGCACCCCGAGTTCGACGCAATCTTCCTGAGTTCACCGGACAGAGCGTCGACGTTGTCGCCAGTCGATGTGATGCGTGCGTGGTGGGCCGAAGTGAACCGGCGGCTGGATGCAAGTCTTCGCGAGCTGAAGTCGAATGATTGGCGCGCACGGCATACAGCAGTCTCTGAAGAAGACTTCGCAAACGAGCCCTTGCGCAATCGCTTTTCGATTCTGATCACGCGTACGAACCATTTGGCATACCACATTGGACAAGCAACGTTGGCGACGAAATAGAGCCAGCGATGCCTAGCCCCGACTGATTCAAGACTCCGAGACAAGTGCAGGCTCGGCGAACCACAAAGGAGAAAACAAATGTCCAAGAAACTAGAAGGAAAGATTGCTCTCATCACGGGCGGCAGCACCGGCATCGGCCTCGCTACGGCAAAGCAATTCGTAGAAGAAGGTGCCTATGTCTACATTACCGGCCGGCGACAGCCTGAGTTGGACGCCGCGGTAGCCTCCATCGGCTCGAACGTCACCGCCATTCAAGGAGACGTTACCAAACTTGAGGATCTTGATCGCATCTACGCGCAGATCGGCAAAGAGAAGGAACGCGTCGACATCGTCTTCGCCAATGCAGGCGGAAGCCCCCTGGTCCCCCTCGGCTCCATCACGGAAGAACACTTCGACCAGGTATTCAACGTCAATGTGAAGGCTCTTGTGTTCACTGCACAGAAGGCGCTACCGCTCATGCCAGATGGCGGCACAATCATCTTGACCGGTTCCATTGTCGGTATCAAGGGCTTCCCGGCCTTCAGCATCTACTCTGCGGCAAAGGCGGCTGTGCGTAACTTTGCCCGCACTTGGACGACCGACCTCAAGG
>Ga0302270_10004211_pt1 | contig 13499 bp, 12 predicted proteins | sample III_Bog_E2_3_FD_198773 | JGI IMG/M metagenome (GOLD analysis project Ga0302270, IMG submission 198773) | Peat permafrost microbial communities from Stordalen Mire near Abisko, Sweden - III_Bog_E2_3 | ecosystem: Environmental > Terrestrial > Soil > Wetlands > Peat | place: Sweden: Abisko... | reverse complement strand
CCGTAACGACACCGCGCCACTCCCGAACCACCGCCCCAATCGCGAGTCATCCCCCACCAATCCCTCTCCCTCCGCGTCCGGAGGGCTTCCTTCCCCTCCGGACGCGGCCCTTGCACCTATTGGAATCGAAAGAAAAAGAGCCTCGCTCTTACCCTTCCGCTTCCACCCCTCCTCCGCCCGTCTCTACTTTCTCTTCAGGCGGTTCCCGCCATTCCGGCTCTGCCACCAGCCGCTCAGCCAGGCTCGGCCCGCGCCGCTTCTTCGCCCGCTCCGCTCGCGGCTTCTTGCTCCCCGCCAGCCCCACCAGCACCCTGGTGCTGGCCAGGTCTCCTTCGAGCGCCTTCACCGTCAGCAAATCGGCAAGCTTCTCCGAGTTCCTTCCTACCCGCTTGTCCGCCGCCCGCCGCAGTTGCTCTGCGCCGTCCTTGCCCGTCCGTTCGCGTTTCTTCCCGTTCGTTGTGCTGCCCGTTTTCACTTTCCTCTTGTCTGTACTCGACACCTGCTGTCCTTCGGCCATCTTTCCGCCATTCCCGGCCACCGCTCCACGGACTCTCGCGCCCGCAGAAAAGGAGCATGTGCGGCAATCCCGCTCCGGAATCGCTTGAAATAAGCATTGTCAGAATTGTGTCTCGTGACCTCAATCCATCCGGTGCCTTTCGTCTCCCCTGCGCACGCGCGCCACGGAGATGGCCTGATGAAGATCAGGAGGGCTCTCTCCCACCCTCCGTTCTGCTCAACTTCCCATTTGGTTTGTCTTCACTCAGGCTACCGGAAACCCTCTCAATTCTCTGCAAACGCTTCACGCCCCTTCCGCAGCTCGCTGACTTGCTGTCTCGCCCTGTTCCCTGTTCCCTGATCTCTGATCTCTGATCTCTGATCTCTGAGTAAAACGTAGCCAAAAGTGCGCAAATTGTGCGCAAAAGCGCGCCAAAATCGACCAGTTAAGGCCGTTTATCACGATTTTGGTCTGTTTGTAACCGGAGGTCTCGTGAAAAAGGATGGGTTTATAACTCGGTAATTCCCGAAAATGCGATATTCCGTCCCGATGATTTATCGCTTTATAAGACGGTAGATGGCGTTATATTGCTGGCGTATAGGCCTGCAAAAGAGCAGCAAAGGCCGCCGACTGGCATAGAGAATCGCCAGCAAAGAAATGTCTTCGCTCGAAATCTGTAGCGTTAGGGATGGAGAATCTATTGCCGGGCTGCGGCCTTCTGGCTGGCGATCCAGCCGTCGATGCGGTCGCTGAGAATATCCAGCGGCAAGGCGCCAGAGCCAAGCAACTCGTCGTGGAAGGCGCGCAGGTCGAACTTGTCGCCCAGAGCCTTCTTCGCCCGCTCGCGCAGTTCCAGAATCTTCAGCTCGCCGACTTTGTAAGCCAGTGCCTGGCCGGGCCACGCGATATAGCGGTCCACCTCGGTCTGGATGCTGGTCTCGTCCAACCCAGAGTGGTCGTGGAAGTAATCGACCATCTGCTGGCGGCTCCAGTGCTGCGAATGGACGCCGGTATCGACGACCAGGCGGATGGCGCGCCACGCATCGTTCTCCAGCCGTCCGTAATCCGAGTACGGGTCCTGGTAGAATCCCGCGTCCTTGCCCAGCCGCTCGGCGTACAGCCCCCACCCCTCTGTATAAGCCGTGTAGTGCTGGTACTTGCGGAAGCTGGGAACACCATCGAGTTCCTGCGCGATGGAGATTTGCAAGTGGTGGCCGGGCAGCCCCTCGTGGTAGGCCGTGGCCTCCACGTTGTAAAGGTTGCGATTAGCGGCGTTGTATGTGTTGATCATCAAACGCCCCGGCCTGCTGCCATCGGGCGCGCCAGCTTCATAGTAGGCGGGCGCGGCGTTTTTCTCCATGTAATCCGGAACCGGATCAACTTCGAATTTCGACTTGGGCAGCCGCCCGAAGAGCTGCGGCAGCTTGGCCTGCATCGGCCCCAGGTAGCCGCGATAGGCCGCCAGCAGCGCCTCGGCCGAGGCCGGGTGCAGCTTGGGATTCGTCTTCAGGCTCGCCCGGAAGCTCTTCAAATCAGCGAAGCCGAGCTTCTGCGCAATGGCCAGCATCTGGGCCTCGTCGCGCTTCACTTCGTCCAGGCCGATCTGGTGAATCTCGTCCGCGGTCAAATTGGTCGTGGTGTAGTGGCGAATCAGAAATTGGTAGTACTTTGCCCCATCGGGCAGCGCGGAAATGCCCGGCTGCTCGCGCCCCGCGGGAACGTAACTCACCTCCAGGAAGCGCGCAAAGCGCAGGTAGGCTGGCTGCACTTCCTTGCCAATCGCCTCCAGCATCTCGTCCTTGATGCGCTCCCGCTCGGCGGCGGAGATTCCCGCCGGGAAGCTCTTCAGCGGCGCGGCCAGCGGCGAGTCTTCCGGCTTCTGATTGGCCAATTCCTTCACCTGTTCCAGCGCCTTTGCCAGCAGATACTTCGGCGGCACGCGATGGTCTTCCATGCCGATGGACATGTTCTCGCTCACCTGCTCAAAGGCCCTGGGAATGGCGTGCAGCCGCGCGATCCAGTCGTCGTAATCTTTCACCGTGGCAAAGCTCAACCGGGCCGCCAGTTGCGGGTAGGTGGTGGCGATGCCGCCCCCCCTGGTCCAGGGGCATCTCCCACTCTTTGAACTCCGCGGCCTCCTCATCCTCGGCAAACTGGCGCAGCAGCAAGTCGCGGCCGGTCTTCTCCTCATTCGTCAGCCCCGCCGGGTCAATGGCCATCAACTGCATCAGGACGTTCTCTTCGCGGGCCAGTCCGTCGTTGACGGCCTTCACTGAGTAGTTGCCGATCTGGTCGTTGTACCGCTTGTCGCCCAGAACTGAGGCAAACTCGGGATCGTGCTTAAGCCGCTCCTGCCAGTACGCCTCGAAGATTGCGTTGAGGGCCTTGCGGTTGGCCTCCACCGAGGCGGCCTGCGCCGGAGCGCTGGCCGGCGTCTGCGCCGTGAGCGCAGGAAGGGGAGCAAACAGCAGAAACGCGGCAACAGACAGGACGGGGAACGGGAATCTTTTCAACGGAGCTGGACCTCGCAAAAATATCGTTCTCCGTTGAGTGTAGAGCAAAGCCTGCGCATATTGTGCGCGAGGAAGCAGTCCTCCACGCCAAATCGCTGAGCCTACAGGCCGGCAGAAAAGTTAGGTTTGCCGGGTTATAAGCCCACCAATTCCTGCGGAGGAAAGCTCCGTTTTCAAGGGTTGCCGGTGTATGAACCCATCTTTTTTCATAAGGCCTCCGGTTACAAACAGACCAAAATCGTGATAAACGGCCTTAACTGGTCGATTTTGGCGCACTTTTGCGCACAATTTGCGCACTTTTGGCTACGGTTAAGACAGAGATCAGAGATCAGAGATCAGGGGTCAGAGAACAGGAGGGGTGGGCAATGCGGGAGACGGAACGGAGACTGGCGCGGAAGAAGCTGGATGTGGAGATGAAGCCTTACCGACAGGCGGGGAAAGAAAAGAACCCGACCAATGGGCTGTTGCGGATGGTGCGGCAGACGCTGCATGTTCCTGTGTCGGAGATTGCGGAGAAGATGGGGGTGTGCAAATCGGTGGTGCTCGATTTTGAGACAGGGGAGGCGAAGAACAGCATCACTTTGAAGTCGATGTCGCGGATGGCGGGAGCGATGGGCTGCAAGCTGGTGTACGGGATTGTGCCGCAGGGGGGGAAGACGCTGGAGGCGCTGGCGGAGGAGCGGCTTTGGGCGAGCGTGTTGGGGACAGGGTGGAAGGATGCGGTGAAGTTCTCCGATTGAGCGGCGTGGGCGGGTAACTCGGGGACAGGGGCGGAAGGGGCGGAGGACTTTAGGGGTGTATCGAGTTCGCGGCGATCGAGCCCCTTCGTGGCGACATGGGCGTTTTTTTGGGAGTAATCCTTGGCTGGGAAAAGGTTGTGCTATCCCCGGTCCCCAAAAGCGAGCGGGGGCACCCGCTCATTTGTGGTTGGTCGGAGATGGGCCACCCGCCGATGGGGATGCAACAGATATGGGGCAGCGGTCTGCTGTGACATCCCACCCTAGGCGCAAAAACAAGAACGCGCCGAGGGTGGGGCACCCTGGTCCCGATATGGCGCACTAGGGCAAAGTCCGCGGAGTCGAGTATTCTGGAGTGTTGTACACCTCTCACATCCAAGACAAGGAAGAAGAACATCATGGCGGAGATAGCTGTTGAGGCCCCCGAAGTACCCGCACAGTTTCCCCAGATCCGCGTGGCCATATTGGGCGCCGGCAAGATGGGCGGCACGCTCTTGCAGGCCTTTCTGAAGCAGCACCTGTTTGCCACCGACCAGATTCACGCCACAGTGGGCCACGCCGAGAAGGCGCTGGCGCTGAGCGCGCAGTGGGGCGTGGACGTGACGACGAACAACCTGGAGGCGGCCAGGCAGGCCGACCTGATTCTGGTGGGCGTGAAGCCTTTCCAGGTGCCGGAGCTGATACGGGAGATTCAGCCGGCGCTGACGAAGGAGAAGACGCTGATTTCGTTTGCGGCGGCGGTGAAGACACGGGCGATTGAAGATGCGGCGGAGATGGAGATCGCCGTGATTCGCGCCATGCCGAACACGCCAGCGGCGCTGGGCGCGGGCGCAACCGCGCTGTGCCGCGGACGCTTCGTGGGCAAGGAGCAGATGGAGCTTGCTGAGCGCATCTTCGAGACCGTGGGCCGCGCCGTGGTGGTGGACGAAAAGCACATGGACGCGGTGACCGGGCTGAGCGGCTCCGGGCCGGCGTACATCTATATCATCATCGAGGCGCTGGCCGAGGCGGGCGTAAAGGTGGGGCTGCCGCGCGACATCGCCACGGAACTAGCCGCGCAGACGACCTTCGGCGCGGCCAAGATGGTGCTGGAGACCGGCTACCATCCGGCGATGCTGAAGGACGCCGTGACCACCCCGGCGGGCAGCACCATCGACGGCATCATGGCGCTGGAAGAGGGCGGGCTGCGCGTCACGCTGATCAAGGCCGTGATGCGGGCTACGGAGCGGGCCAAGCAGTTGGCCGCGGGATAGAGAACAGAGATCAGAGATCAGGGGTCAGAGATCAGGGGTCAGAGATCAGTTTTTTCGTGCTGGATTGAGGTTTGTGGTTTCCCACCCTTGCGACAAAAAGCGTCGCAAGGATGGGGCACCCAGGTGTTTCCGCGGGGCTAAAGCCCAACTGCTTTGCGGAACTTTTCGGCACGACTAAAGTCGTGCTCTGATACAAGACTTGCTTTTGAAACAACGCTAGTTCCTGATCTGAAGCTAGTGTAGTGTCTCGTTATTTGGGTCCATTTTGAGGGTGTTCAGAATCAACGCAGATGAGCCGCGCATTCCCTCAGGGGCTAAAGCCCGCGTGATTTTGCAGGCTTTATGTACGGGCTGAAGCCCGTACCCTTCAATGCGGTTAAACGATCATCTGCGTGAGACATACCACTAGTTTCTGACACAGGGCTTTTTTTGAAACATGGTAGAGAACGACTTCTAACCCTTTGACTATGCAACGACCAACATGGCTTCCAAAATACCTGACGGAGCTCGACGGGCTGCGCGGCCTGGCGATTCTGTGGGTGGTGCTGTATCACTGCCATTTGCGGCTGGAGGGAACCTGGCTTTACTCCGCATCGATTTGGGGATGGGCGGGGGTAATTTTCTTTTTTGCGCTCAGCGGCTTTTTGATTACTTCGAATCTGCTGGAGAGGCGCGACGAGCCGCACTACTTTCATAACTTTCATGCGCGCCGGGCGCTGCGCACGTGGCCGCTTTACCTGCTGCTGCTGGCGTTCGTTTATCTGAACGCGCCGTGGTTTATCGGCCCCAGCGTGGGGGACGCGATCAAGACCGCGCCGTGGCTGGCCTATCTCTTCTTTGTGCAGAACCTGTTTCACTTGACGCTGCCGCCGGCCATCGGCCCCACGTGGGCGCTGGCCATCGAGGAGCAGTATTACTTTTTCTGGGCGCCGGTGGTTCGCTGGCTGCGCAAGCCGTGGATGCTGGCGACGGTTCTGACCGCGGCGCTGGTGTGCTCGCCGCTGACGCGCCACCTGAACCCGATGTGGCTGTGGGGCATGCCCAGCCACACGCTGATCAAGCTGGACGGGATTGCGCTGGGCAGCCTGCTGGCCCTGGGGCTTTACACGCTGAAGATCAGCCGCCGCATCTGGCTCTGGATGGGCCTGGGAGCGTTTGTCGCGGGCATCGCCGCAGCGGGTACAGTGGCCGGAGGAACGTCGCTGCTGGACACCGCGCTGGCGGTTGGCTTTTGCGGCTTGATGCTGGCGGTGATCACCACGACCGGCGCTGGCAACCCGGTGAACGCCGTGCTGCGCAGCGCTCCGCTGGCCTTCTATGGCCGCATCAGTTACGGCGTCTACATGATTCACATTGCGGTCTTCATCTACTTTGGCTGGTTCGACCTGCGCATGGACCGCTACGGAATAGCGGGCAACCTGGCAGTCGTGGCCTTCCGGCTGGCGGCCACCACAGCGGTTGCGACCGTGCTCTGGTATGGCTTCGAATCGCGCATTCTGAAGCTGAAACGCTTTTTTTAGGGGACCGCGCAGCTTTGTGCTGGCCCACCCTAGCCGCAAAAACAAGAACGCGGCGAGGGTGGGGCACCCATGCTCCAGAGGAACGCGGCGGGGCGTGGTCTCACGCATCTGGGGTTCGTGGTCTCCCACATCTGGCGCGATAAGGCTGCGCCAGATATGGGGCACCCAGGGATATGTGGGTCACTGATGGCCTTTGCCGCGACAAGTTCCACATTGTGAATCTCGGTTTCACTGGGTTGTGACTCGATTCACACAGAAGCACCCCCGGAGGCTGCTAGGCTTTAAGCTAACAGCGGTAGTTCCCCTTCTGAGGTGCACCATGAGCGAAGCAACGAGCAACGGTCCCCTGAGCCCGGAGTTACTGGCCAGGATGAACGCCTACTGGCGTGCCGCCAACTACCTCTCCGTTGGACAGATTTATCTGAAAGACAACCCGCTGCTGGAGCGTCCACTGACGCTGGACGACGTGAAGCCCCGGCTGCTGGGGCACTGGGGCACTACGCCAGGGCTGAACTTCCTTTATGTGCACTGGAACCGCCTGATCCGCGAGCGCGACCTGAACATGATTTACATCATCGGCCCAGGGCACGGCGGACCAGGACTGGTGGCCAACACCTATCTGGAAGGCTCGTACACCGAGATTTATCCGCACATCGAACAGAACCGGGACGGGATCAAGCGGCTTTTTCGGCAGTTTAGCTGGCCGTATGGGATTCCCAGCCACGTGGCGCCGGAGACGCCGGGCTCGATTCACGAAGGCGGCGAACTGGGCTACTCGCTGGTACACGCGTTTGGAGCGGCTTTCGACAATCCGGACCTGATTGTGGGCTGCGTGGTGGGCGACGGCGAGGCCGAGACCGGCCCGCTGGCGACAAGCTGGCACTCGAACAAGTTTCTCAATCCGGCGACAGACGGGGCGGTGCTGCCGATTCTGCACCTGAACGGGTACAAGATCGCCAACCCGACGGTGCTGGCGCGGATTCCGCATGCGGAGCTGGAAAGCCTGATGCGCGGCTACGGCTATGAGCCTTTCACGCTGGAGGGTGACGATCCGGATACGATGCACCAGCAGGCTGCGGCGGTCTTCGACAAGATTTTCGACCGCATTGCCGAAATCCAGAAAACCGCCCGCGCGGCCGCAGCCAAGGGCGAAACGGTGGAGCGGCCGGCGTGGCCGATGCTGATCATGCGCACGCCGAAGGGCTGGACGGGACCGAAGTTTGTGGACGGCAAGCCGGTTGAGGGGACTTGGCGCGCTCACCAGGTGCCGTTCTCCGAACTGCGCGAAAAGCCGGAGCACATGCGGCTGCTGGAAGAGTGGATGCGCAGCTACAAGCCCGAGGAACTGTTTGACGAGAAGGGCGCATTCCGGCCGGAGCTGGCGGAACTGGCGCCCAAGGGACGGCGGCGCATGGGCATGAACGCGCACGCCAACGGCGGCCTGCTGCTGGAGCCGCTGAAGATGCCCGATTTCCGCGATTATGCGGTCAAGATTGAAGAGCGCGGGCAGAAGGACGTGGAATCCACACGGGTTCTGGGGCAAATGCTCCACGGCGTGATGGAGGCCAACAAGGCGCAGAAAAACTTCCGCGTCTTCGGGCCGGATGAGACGGCTTCCAACCGCCTGGGCGACGTGATTACCGGAACCGGCAAGGAGTGGATGGCCGAGACGCTGCCGGTGGATGAAAACCTGTCGGAGACGGGCCGGGTGATGGAAGTGCTGAGCGAGCACATGTGCGAGGGGTGGCTGGAAGGCTACCTGCTGACAGGGCGGCACGGCTTCTTCAACTGTTATGAGGCCTTCATCCACATCATCGACTCGATGGCGAACCAGCACGCCAAGTGGCTGAAGGTGACGCGGCAGATTCCGTGGCGCAAACCGATTGCCTCGCTCAACTATCTTCTGAGCTCGCTGGTTTGGCGGCAGGACCACAACGGCTTCAGCCACCAGGACCCCGGCTTCATTGACCACCTGATGAACAAGAAGGCCGAGGTGGTGCGGGTGTATCTGCCGCCGGACGGGAACACGCTGCTCTCGGTGGCCGACCATTGCCTGCGCAGCAGGAATTACATCAACCTGATCGTGGCCGGCAAGCAGCCTGCTCCGCAGTGGCTCTCCATTGAGGAAGCGGTCGCGCACTGCCGCACAGGGCTGGGCGTGTGGGAGTGGGCCTCGAACGATGGGGGCTCGCCGGATGTGGTGATGGCCTGCTCGGGCGACGTGCCCACGCTGGAGACGCTGGCGGCTGTATGCCTGCTGCGCAAGCTGGCGCCGGACCTGAAGATTCGCGTGGTCAACGTGGTGGACCTGATGGCGCTTCAGCCATTATCGGAGCATCCGCACGGACTGGCCGACGAAAACTACGACCTGATCTTCCCGCCCAAGACGCCGTGCGTCTTTGCCTTCCACGGCTATCCGTGGCTGATTCACCGGCTCACCTACCGGCGGCACAATCACGACAGCCTGCACGTACGCGGCTACAAGGAAGAGGGCACAACGACAACGCCCTTCGATATGTGCGTGCTGAACAACATCGACCGCTTCCAACTGGCTCTGGACGCCGTAAGGCGCGTGCCCCGGCTGGCCACGCAGGTTGACGCGGTCGAGCAATGGTACTCCGAGGCGATCCAGCGGCATCACCTGTATGTGACCGAAAACGGCGACGATTTGCCGGAAATACGGAACTGGCGCTGGTCGCAATGCTAACCTTCGCGGTATCCCACCCTAGCCGCAATAACAAAGGCGCGGCGAGGATGGGGCACCCGGAGGTTCAAGCAGGGGCTAAAGCCCATAGTCATTTAGCTTGCTTTCGGCACGACTAAAGTCGTGCCCTGTTACAAAAATGGCTTACGAAAGTTTTTTCGATTGAATTGCCAACCCGCGCGTAGCGCGGCTAACAACGCTAACTCCGCTGACTCGTTCAGCCCCAACCTCAAAGGATTGAATTCATGTCTTCCTTGCCTGTATTGGTTTTGAACAGCGGTTCTTCCTCCATCAAGTTTTCCGTCTACGAGGCCGGCGACGGCCAAAGAACCAAGCTCCACGAGGGCGCGGTCGACGGCATCGGCACCGACCAGGGTTCCTTCTGGATCAAGGACGCCAGCGGCAAGAAGCTGGTGGACCAGACGCGCGCCCTGCCGACGCGCGCGGTAGCCTTCAAGCTGGTGGCCGACGCGCTGCACTCCGCCGACTTCCCTGCCCCGGCAGCCATCGGACATCGCATGGTTTCTGGCGGACCGACGGTGCTGGACAACCAGCGCATTACGCCTAAGCTGATCGACGAGATGGAGCACTATACGTCCTTTGCGCCGCTGCATACGCCCATCGCGGTTTACATCATGCGCGAGGCGCTGCGGCTGTTTCCCGGCATTCCCAACTTTGTCGTTCTCGACACCTATTTCCATCGCACCATGCCCGAAGTTGCCAAGCATATGCCCATCCCCGAGGAGTATTGCGATATGGGTATCAGGCGCTACGGGGCGCATGGGATTTCCTACGAATCGATCGTGTACCAGTTGCAGCCCAATGTGCCGGAGAAGCTGATTGCCGCCCACCTGGGCAACGGCGCTTCGATTTCCGCCATTCTGCAAGGGCAGTGCCTGGACACCTCGATGGGCCTGACCCCGACCGGCGGCATCATCAGCGGCACACGCACGGGGGATATCGATCCGGGCGTGCTGCTGTTCATCCTGCGGAAGATTGCCGAGACGGCGAAGAACGCCGAAGAGGCCGCCGACCGGCTGGAAGTGGTGGTCAGCAAGAAGGCGGGGCTGCTAGGCGTGAGCGAGTTGTCGAACGACATGCGCGACCTGCGCGACGCCATCAACGCCGGCAACGCCAAGGCGCGGCTGGCTGTCGACAAGTTCACATGGACCATCGCGCGGTGGATCGGCAGCTACGTGGCCGAGCTGGGCGGGCTGGACATGCTGGTCTTCACCGGCGGCATCGGCGAAAACGACATCAATGTGCGCGCCGAGATCTGCGCCGGGCTGGGCGCGCTGGGGATTATTCTTGACCCCAAGCGGAACAACGTCCGCGGCGAAGCGGTCATTTCGGCCGCCAACTCGCCGGTCACGGTGCGGGTGATTCCCCCGGCAGAAGACCTGATCATCGTCAACCACGTGGTGCGGCTGATGGGGGAGTAGGTAGACGGGGACCAGGGACTAGGGAACAGGGACTAGGAAACAGAAGCCGGTTGAGTCATGGAAAGAGTCGAATCGAAAACGCCGTAGTACCAAGCCCTGCTCTCAATCCCCGGAATGGCGAGGCAGGGCCAGAACTTTCAATTGCTTGCCGAGTTTGGCTAACTCCGGATCGGAAGTCACGAGCGTGGCTCCGGTGCGCATCGCCAGCTCGGCGGCAAAACAATCGGCCAAGCCCAGCTTGTAGCGGATGCGCAGAAGCGCTGTGTCCATCGCCACAGATTCGCTTACTTCCTCGGACTCGACGGCACGGCGCGCAATTTCGATATACCGGAGGGTCTGTTCCTGGCCGAAATAACGTGCAAGGACATAGGTCACTTCGCACAAATTCACCACAGAGATAGACAGACGCGCCCGCCCTGCTTTGGCCTGCTGAAGCAGATTCTCAACGGTTGAAAATCCAGGCGTCCGCCGGAAGTAACGCACCAGTGCATTTGCGTCCAGCACGTATTCTTTCACCGCGCATCCTCGATCTTCGCATCCTCACGTTCACGCTCTTTGCGCTTTTCTTCCATCCACCACCCCTCAACATCTTCTTCCACGCCGCTCAATATTCCGCACAAAGAGAGCATCGCGTCATAGGGGTTGGGAGTGAGCGTAATTTGCCCGTCCCGTTCGTCCATGGCAACTCGGGTTCCACCTTTGATTCGCAATTTCTTCCGGAGTGCGGCTGGAATCACAACTTGCCCCTTCGAGCTGACCGTCGCCATGTGCCCCATTACGTCTTACCTCCAGGTAAGACAAAGTCTACGCTCGGCACGCTTGGAACTCAAGCCGACAGGCGCAGCGGCATCCCCTCGTTCCCGGCTGGTGAGCATGATTCTAAAAACGGCAGTTGTGTCTCCTGTGAACTGGTCATCTTCTTCAAACCGCAAGCTCTAGCAGAGATTGACGATTTCACTATCCTGGTGATGTGCGGAGATGCCTTAAGCAATGGAGGAATGGAAGGAATTCCGGCGGCCCTCGGAGACGCCTCATGAAGCCGGCCCGGAGTGGCATGGACTGCAAAATGGGCGATGGGAAAGCACAGGGCTCGACATGCGCGGAAGCATTCCGGCCCCATTGTTACGCTGTGGAATTTGGAAAAGGAAGAGAGCCAGGGAGGGCGGGATTATGCGGTGAGCCGCTCGAGTTCATCGGGCTTGACGATGGTCAGGCTGGAGCCTTTGATGGCGATCCACTGGTCGCGGCGGAACTGGTTGAGGAGCCGGGTGACGGTTTCGCGGGAGGTGCCGGCCATGTTGGCGATCTCTTCGTGGGTCAGGGCGAGGGTGAAGTGAAGCTCGTGCTTGCCGTTGGCCGAGGCGCGGCCCCAATCGAGCAAGAGGCGCGCCAGCCTTCCAGCCGCCGAGCCGGAAAGCGCCAGCCGCTTGGCATCGTGAAAGACCGTCAGGTATTCGCCGGAGAGCGATTGCGCGGCGTGCATGCTGGCGATGCCGTGGCGGCCCAGGAAGTCGATAAACTCCTGTTTGCGCACGGTTTTCACCTGGCAGGGCTCGATGGCTTCGGCGGTGACCTCGTGGGGGACATTGGCCAGCACGGCGCTGAGGCCCATCACGTCGCCGGGGCCGGCGATCTTGAGAATCATTGTCTTGCCGTCGCGGGAAGTGGAAGAGATTTTTACCTGCCCGTAGCAGATAATAAACACGTTACGCGCCTGGTCGCCCTCTGAAAACAGTTTGGCTCCGCGGGCGTGGCTCATCATGACCCCGATCTGGTCGTAATCGGCCAGCGCCTCGGGTGTGAGATTGCAGAACATCCGCAGATGGCGGTGCTCACAATTGACGCAATCTTCGGGGGGGTGATGGGGATGAAATGAAGCCATGGATTCGCCGTCGTGCAACTGAAGTATAGCGCACTTTGACGGGCGATAAGGCAGGGATTTTCTATGGATTCCCGTCACGGCCTTGTGAAGACCCTACGAAGACCCCGGAAAAACAAGAAATTTTCGCCCGCGGCTTGCTAGTCCGCGGAACTTGCCCGCAACGGCCTCACCGCGCGGCTGAGACAGCAGGCGACATAGGCGCGAGAAACCTCGCGGGCCAGTTCCTGCAACAACTGCATCCGCAAGGGCGGATAGCTCTGAAACGCCTGGTTGAGGGTTTCGATGGGCAGCATCATGACGGAGCCGGCGGTCTGAGCGGCAAGAGTATAGGTATGATGGCCGTCCCCCAGGGCGGCAGCCAACTCGATCAGGTCCCCGGCGCGAGCCGGTCCGAGAGTCAGCGTGGTTTCCAGCCGCATGGCCCGGCGGAGGAGCTGGCCCGATAACACCAGATAGAGTCCCTGGCAGATTCCTGATTGGCGAAAGAGGACTTCTCCGGCATCGAAATAGATGCACTGGGCCGAGCCGTTCAGCAGCAGCCCGGTGTCCGGGGGGCACTCGAGCAGCTCCGCCACAGGATGGGCCTGGACAGCGTCCATTCGCCTGGATCTTGCCTCACGTTGCATGGTTCCATCTCCCTTTGTCTTCGCTCCGGAACCGGTCCCACGGCGGGTGCCGGCCCTTTGTGGGCGAACGCGTTTGGTGACACGAGTTTTCGGCACGCCGAATCCCATCGACAACAAATCGCTCCAAATACGACAATCCGGAAAACCGGAAGATTGAAAACAGGAGGCTGAATTCCGCCCGCCGCCTGCCCATTGCATGTGAAAATCGAAGCCGCGCCTCCTGCGCGAACTCTCGTTGCCTGGTCTCTGCTTATGCGCAAGCCGCCGGATTGCAATGCACCGGAAGCTGCCCGCTCGACCGAATCAAAACTTCCTCGGGGCGCTGG
>Ga0302270_10004203_pt1 | contig 13520 bp, 10 predicted proteins | sample III_Bog_E2_3_FD_198773 | JGI IMG/M metagenome (GOLD analysis project Ga0302270, IMG submission 198773) | Peat permafrost microbial communities from Stordalen Mire near Abisko, Sweden - III_Bog_E2_3 | ecosystem: Environmental > Terrestrial > Soil > Wetlands > Peat | place: Sweden: Abisko... | reverse complement strand
TCAGCGGCTTGACCTTAATGGCTGGATTGTTCTGGATCTCTCTGAATCTAAATATGGTAGGCACGACTGGACTCGAACCAGCGACCTCTTCCGTGTCAAGAAATGCCACGAATCGCATGTTGTTGACGGTACAGTAGTTGAAAACCGGCACAACCGGCAAAAACGGCCCTCTGGGCGGTATTTGCGACAAAAATGCGACAAACTTTTTACGGGCTTTCGGGCTGGCTGTGTGGGACCAGCCCGAAGAATATCGGTCAAATCGCACTAGCTGAAGGAGCCTTCCAAAGTACTTGGATGTTTGCCTGTATCTGGATAGAATAGTCGGAGAACATATGCAATCTCCGAGGAATATATCCGACGCAGCACAAACGCCCGATACGGGCGCGATAAGCCGCGCCATCGGCGTCTTCAAGAAAAGCGGCGGCATCCTCAATACAAAACGCGCGGTCGAACTGGGTGTGCACCCTCGGGAACTCTATGCGCTTCGAGACGCGGGGAAACTGGAGCGGCTCGAACGGGGGCTTTACCGACTTGCTAACGCGAAACCACTGGGCAACCCGGATCTGGTGACGGTCTCGCATAAGGTGCCGAAGGGGGTTGTTTGCCTTATCTCGGCGCTGGCGTTCCACCGGCTCACAACACAGATTCCGCACGCCGTTTATCTTGCGATTCCGGCTAACGACCAGGCCCCGGCGCTGCAATATCCACCACTGCGCATCTTCTGGTATTCCAGGCCGGTTTATGAAAGCGGAATCGAGGAAGTGACGCTGGATGAAACTTCGGTGCGCGTCTACTCCGCCGAGAAGACGCTGACCGATTGCTTCAAGTACCGCAACAAACTCGGCATTGATGTATGCACGGAAGCGCTGAATCTTTACCGGCAGCGCGGACGCATGAAGCTCGATCAGATTGAGCAGTTCGCAAAAGTATGCCGCGTCGAACGTGTCATGCGGCCTTACCTGGAGGCAATTCTTTGACGGTATCCGTGGTCAAAAACATGGGCGCTTCTGTTCGGCAGCGCCTGCTGAATTATGCGAAGGCGAATAACCGGCCCTTTGCCGAGGTGCTTCAGTATTACGCGATGGAGCGCTTTCTCTACCGCCTATCGACATCGCCACACGCCAGCAAATTCTTGTTGAAGGGTGCTCTGCTGCTAACGGCTTGGCGTGTACCCATGTCCAGGCCGACAATGGATATTGACCTCCTGGGTAGAACCAGCAATGAGGTAGACGACATTGTGAACCTATTGAAGGAAGTTGCCCAAGTCAATGTTCCCGATGATGGCATCACCTTTGATCTTGATTCATTTGCCGGATCGGTGATTCGGGAGGACGCCGATTACTCGGGAGTTCGCACCGTGTTCACGGGCCATCTCAACGCGGCTCGTGTGACCATGCAAATCGATATTGGATTCGGCGATGTCGTGACGCCAGAGCCGGAGCGACTTTCCTATCCCACGATTTTGGACTTTCCCGCGCCTGCGCTGCTTGGCTATACCCGCGAGACGGTTATCGCAGAAAAGCTGGAAGCGCTTGTGCAACTTCGTATGCTGAACAGTCGCATGAAGGACTACTTCGATATATGGATTCTTCTACGCCATCCAGAACTTGACCAGACCGTGCTTCGCGAGGCTATCGAGCGAACCTTCAAGAATCGGAAGATGGAAATAGATGCCACGCCGATTGGTCTCTCGCCGCAATTCGGCACCGATCCAGCGAAGCAAACACAGTGGCGGGCATTCCTAAAACGCTCAGCGTTGACAGATGCTCCAGAACAGCTCTCTGTAGTAGTCGAAGAATTACGCGCATTTTTCGAGCCAATCTTCACCAGTCTTGTCTGAATTGTCGCGCTTCTGAATGTCCTAAAATAACGATTTGTGGGCGGCGAGAATCTCACACTCACCGGCAGTGACGGCCGACTAAAAGCATTCGGATTTTACGTTTATCGCGAACACTGTAAATCTTTGACCCAACGCCGGGATTGCTCAGGTCTGTGTGGCGGACTACACTAGTCGCCAGCATCATCCTCAAAAAAATCATTGTCGATGCGCTTGACCACGTATGTGCTCTCCGTGGAGATGCCGACCTCAAAGTCAAACATGAACTTGGCGAGTTCCGTGCCGTCGATGAGGATGACCTTGATGTCAAGGCCGGTGGCATATTCGTGGGCGTCTTTGGTGAACGTCGAAGTAGTCAGGAATATCCCCTTCCTCGCTCTCTTGCCATGCAACGCACCAACGAATTTCTGAATCTCTGGACGGCCAACGCTGGCATTGTCCCAACGCTTTGCTTGAATGTAAATCTGTTCCAGCCCGAGCCTGTCTTCCTTGATTACGCCGTCAATGCCACCATCACCTGATTTGCCAATCGCTCTTCCTGCGTCGGCCAAAGAGCCGCCATATCCCATGGCCGTTATCAGCTTGACCACAAGGCGCTCAAAGAACTCCGGTGAGCAGGACTTAACCCGTTCCAGTGCATCCTCTTCAATCTGACTCCGTCGATTCAGATACCCGGTTGCCATGAGGTCATCCGGCGTATCCGTCTCAGCCGTCGCTACAACAGGGTTGCTCTTTTCGGTCTCTGCTGGTTGAGAGCGCCTCTTGAACTCCACGAACTCGGGGAAACGGCACAGGAAGGCGTTGTCAATCCTGGTTGGGTTCTCTGCCAAGACTTGCTTGCCCCGCTCGGTAATTCGGAACTGGCCGCGTTGAACGTAGTCGATAAGGAGAGCCTTCTTCAGGTAGGTCCGCGCCCAGCCGACACGATTATCAAAAACCTCCTGCTTGCCGCTTGGAAGCAGTTCCTTCTGCTCCTCCTCGGTAAGGCCAAACTGCGAGGCGAGTTCCGGCACAGTATCGCGCTTTGAATGAACCGCGCCGTCACCAGCCAGTTTAAGCAGGGGCAGCATCAGGGTCTGGTAGTCCGGAATCGACATCGCTTCCTCATTTCAATCGTCAATCAGTCAGGCTTTGAAAGGAGGTGGCCTTCACAACCTACGAGATAGGCCGCCTTCTAGACTACTTTGGTGCCAAGAATTGTGACGTTTGGCACGGCAATGTCAAACGCTTCCATCAACGCATACTGCCGCCAACGACAATCGAAATGCTCTTTGTCTAGAAGATGAACATCATCGCTTTCGCCGTCTCCGCCGTTTCCGCCTGCGTCGTCTAGTCCAATCCCAAAGTCCAAGCCGCCCCAATCTGTGAGGACGTAGCGGTTATGAATCTTTTCTGACGGCGAAGGCTTTTCGCGAATTCGTGCTAACTCGCATTGCAAACTCGTTGGTATTAAAGGCGCAATAGCGTTTCGGCAGCTTTGTTCGAAGGTGTCACCTACGCAAGCCAATCTACTCTCCTCTTGCACCACCATGCGAACTCTAGGGGCTGACCTACGACGGCACGCAAAACATAACTCAAGGAACTGCTCAAGCGGCTCAAGAAAACGACTTGTTGGTGCAAAGTGCGGATCAACTAAAACGATGTCGGAAGCCACTTGAAAAAGCAGAGAGGCTGTCTTTGCCATCTCCTGAGCAGTTCGCGGGACGGTCCTGGAGTGTGGTGCCTTCCATAAATCGGTTGAAGCATCAATTTCATCAATCTTCAGTACATCGGAATGATTTCGAGGGTTTTGTGCGGCCACTATCGCATGAAATGGAAGAGCACCATGCGTTGCCTCGGCATTAGTTAGCCAGTCTATTGTCTGCCCATCGAACCCGCGACCCGGCGATGGAATAAGATGGGGCGTAATCCTGGCATAGAGAATCTCAAGGCGCGTCCTTTCCAGCGGTGGACGTCCATTAATCGCCCGTCCCAAAATAGATGCCCATTTTTTTGGATATTCTGACACGAGACGGCCATTATGCGCCCCTACAGCGTCCGCGACGAATCGCAATCGCTGCCAGTCCGTCAGGCATGTGGGATCGATAGCGTATTCATTCACCATGGTGTTAGAAAAGCTCCTCTGCGCGCTCGGGGAAGAAGCCGTCCGGCCAATTTGTGATGAATTCTCCATCTTGCCTGATGGGAATCTCGGTAACTACTGAACCTTCTTTATCGGGAATGACATACAGCACTGCCACATCCTGCGGACTTATCTGGCATGCTCCATTTACGAGTTCACCGTTGGTCGTTTCCCTGATCCGCCGCAGCACGCGCAGGATCAAATGCTCGCTGTGGGTTTCGAGAATAAAGGTGTTCTTCCTTGCACCCAGAGCGGATTCGATAAATACATCGCCAAGTTCGGCCTGAAGAGCCGGATGCAGGTGAATTTCGGGCTGCTCCATTGCCAGGATTTTGCCCTGCGATCCGTAGGCCATCACGAGGACAGGGAGGACTTGCGAAATCCCGATGCCGACATCTCGGTGACTGACGTTGGCTCCTGTGCGCTGGTCAATCAGGGCAAGCTCGCGAATTGATTCGGAGTCGGATGACTTCAGGGCCTCAAGCAGTTCCTCAGTCCTATCCTCGCTCATGTCCGCGCCCAGGTAGGGAGCGAGTTCACTCTGCTTGTCATCCCGCTCGTATTCTTTGGCTTCGAGTTCGTTCTGCTTGTCAGTTAGCTCGTCTTGTTTCTCTTCAAGTTCACTCTGCTTCTGACTTAGCTCATGCTGCTTGTCATCTAGCTCGCTCTGCTTTTCATCGCGCGTGCTGTGCAACGCATCGCGTTCCCATTCTTGTGATTTTGCTTCGTCCTCCGCTTTCGAGTGTGCAGCCTTCAAATTCTCTTTCAATTGCTCGTCGGCACCATGATCCAAGGCCTCCTGAACAAGGTCACGCACTGTTTCAGCCGAGGTCAGTTCACTCTCTGCCTCATCAATTTCAAACTCCATCCCGTCAATTTCGCTTTGCAACTGGTTGGTTTCATCCTCAAGTTCCTGGACTGCATCCTCAAGTCCAGCAACCTCAGTCTGTAAATCCTCAATTTCACGCTCGAGTTCATCGACTTCAAAACTCAGGGCATCAACCTCTCCCTGAAGCTCTGACACAACCGACTCGCGGCCCTGTTTCCAGTCGTCGTAGCCGTCAAGTGCTGCGGCTACCGGCTCATGCAAGTCTTCCAGAGCCCGGAAGGAGCGCACTACCAGTTTGTATCGGGTTTTCAGCTTCTCTGCGCCGAGCCAGTTGTTGACGGCCAGACGGACCGCATCATCCCGCCGCACCACGTCCCAGGCGTAGCCGCCGCCTGCGTACCAGTTTGCATCTTCGCTTTCTGCGAATGCCAGGTGGCGCGGCGGAAACGAACGCAACGGGCCGAGGTACTGTAATTGCGAAAACTCATCGGCCAGAGCATCGGTCAGGCCCTTGATGAGGTCGTTCAGGATGCGCGGCAGCAAGAAGCTGATTGCCCGCGCAATGTCCCCCCTCCGGTCTCCCTTGCTTACTGGAAAGAGCATATTGGCGGGCGAAAGCTCAGCGGAGTCGGCTTTCGGCAACTCCACTGAAGAGGGAAAGAACTTCTCCACGCGCACAATCAACTGAGGGAGCAGGGTTGCAATCGCCTCGTTTGCTACGTCGAAGTCTTCCGGGCGCATCTGCTCTGAGGTGGTCTGGTTTTCAACGATTGCCCCCAGAACCTGCCGGAATACGACATGCTCGGCAGCCAGACGGTCCACGCGCAGCACGGTGCCGGAGCTATCTGCCTTGGATGCAGAGGGACGCCAACTCATCCTCAAAAGCTCCGCACCATCAGCAGAGATTTCGATGGAATCTACACGGGGTTCCGCGCCCGGCTTGGCGCGCTCTTCATTGTCGAGTTCAATACCCAGTGCGATCAAAATCGAAATACTTTCGACCGGGGCGAGCAACTCAGCAAGCCGCCGGTCCTTGGCCGGGTCCAACGCCGCGACTTTCAACTCCGCGCCCCACTCCATGCGCCGGTTCAATTGGCCGCGAAAGATGTATTGGCGGAAGCCGCCCAGATCAATGGCGTTGCCGCCAATGTCGGTGTGATGGACATCCAAGCGGGAGCGCCCACGCTTCTCGCGGCCAAACTGCGCCTCGTGCGCCAGTGCGAGGCTGTGGATGAAGCTCGATTTGCCCGCGCTGTTGGGGCCGAAGACCAGCGTGATGGGCTTGAGCGGGATGCGCTGCGTCGCGGAAAAGGCCTTGAAGTTGCCCACGCGCAGGGCTTGGAGTCGTCTGTTCATACCGCTGCCTCCTGGGGCGTGGGTAGTTTCAATTGGCGGGCCTGTACTTCCATCTCGGCCAGCAGTTCCTTCATGTGGGCCTCACGCCATTGGGCGGTGAGCTGGCCGGAAAATGCAGTGCTGAGAAGTACACTGAACAATTGGTTGAGGTCTGAGCGCATCCTCCTAATCGGGACTAATGATTTATTGAGCTGCTCTGCCAAACGCGAGAATTCTTTCTGCAATGAATCTGGCGGAACTATTACCGATATCGAAGCAAACGACGACTTGTTCAAGATTGGCAATGTCGTAAATGTGGCCAGTGCTTTCATTGTTTCTACTTCAAAGGACAACGCTGCAATTCCAAAGTCATCATTGACCTTCGCACTCCATTCGACGGCGTTAATCTGTTGATTAAAGGATGTCATTACTGGTGTCTTGCGCATCTTTCCAATGTTTCCAATGCAGCCCACCAATGCACTTCCGGCCCTCGCGACTTTGGAGAATTGTGCGCCAGTCTCAGTAAGGCTCCTTTGCGTGGCAGATAAGTCTGTGTCGAGGTCACTCGGCGTGGCAAATGGTATGGTCCCACCGAACATGCCCTCTTCTTGTGTTGGCGGAGTCCGACCTGTAACCACGTTGCCTAGTTCACCAATTCGTTCCTTTCGCCAACCCTTTGGATTTGTGCTCGGGGCGCCGAACATCTTGAGGAAGAGCGCGGGCAGAATGCGCTCTGCCTTCGCGCTGGCCTCACGACTCAGGCGGCGCAGCCGATCAGCCTCGTCCAGAAGCTCAACGATTCTGCCCTGTTCCATTGGCGTGGGCAGTGGAAATTCATGCTCCCAAAACCAATCCATAACGACGCGCGGCATTTTAGCGCCCGCAACATGATGCGAGGCTTGATTCACAAACGCTGACGAGCGAAGATAGTACGCCAGAAACCGCTGATCCAAAATCGCCGGATTTGGGCGCAAGGGGATCAGTTCAGTCGTAGCGATACCTGGCTCATCAGGAACAATCACCTTATTCAGATACGGGCGGAGCTTTGAATAGAGGACATTGCCGGTATCGAAGCAAAAGGTGGATGTTCCGGCTTCGCTCGCTGGAGCATAACGCTTGCCGGAAAGCTCGCCAGTGTCGCCTTCGATCTGGTCTAGCGATAGGTGCCACACCTGTTGATCTGACGCGAAACTGAATGCGGCAGGGTTTGGGGGTGCAATACTGCGCATTGGAGAATTAAGCCAGGTCATTTCGCCAACTCCGCCATCAACTTCTCCAAACCCTCAACGACCTTGCGATAGTCCTTCAGTACATCCGCCACAAGTTCCTTGGGGTCTTCGTCGCTGGCCTTCTCTGCAATGCGCGGCTTCCATTGACCAGCGCCCAAGTTGTACTCCGCGTCTGCCAGCTTCTGGCGCGTGGTCCACCAACAGGACGGTTCCTCGCTGCCGTGCGGTAGTAGCGTATTCGCCTCCAGGCCCGGCGGGTTGGTGAAGCCGCTGGCCTTGTAGCTCTTCCACTGCTGAAGCAGATCGGGAATGTCGTTCTTCTCCGGCGTTTCCACACGTCCGCCGCCCGAGACCTTGTCCGGATCGTAGCCGTCGTTGCGCACCTCGTAGAACCAGATCCAGTTGACTCGCTTGGCCGACTCCGATGCGGGCTTGCGGAAGACCAGCACGGCCGTCTTGACGCCTGCATAGGGCTTGAAGACACCTGCCGGGAGGCTAACGACGGCGAGCAGATCGAAATCGTCCACGAGCTTCTTGCGCAGATCGACGTGCGCGCCCGTGGAGCCAAAGAGCAACTCCTCTGGAACGACTACGGCACAACGCCCGCCCGGAGCCAGGTGCTGCATCATCAGCGAGAGGAAGAGCAGTTCGCTCTTCTTGCTGTTTGTGGGCAGGTCGGCGCGGATGGAGTCCTTGGGTAACTGCCCGGCAAAGGGCGGATTGGCGACGATGACCTTGTAGCGGCGGCGGAGATCGTCTTCCGTGAGTCCACCGAGGTCTGAAAGCGAGTTGGCCCTCTTGAGGCTTGCATGGCGGATGCCATGCAGGACCAGATTCATCATGCTGATGCGCACCATCTGCCGGGAGACATCGGTGCCGAAGACAGACGACTCCAAAATGGTCCATTCGGGAATCTTTTCGCCCGCGCCCTTGCGGTAAGTTTGCAGGCGCGGCATTTCTTGCTTCAGTTCTTCGAGCGTTTTGCCCTTCTTGTCTAGCCAGTCTTCACCGTAGATGGGATACTCACTCACCTGCTCGGAGTACTTGGCAAGCAGGTAGTCAATAGCGTCAATAAGGAAGCCCGCCGTGCCGCAGGCCGGGTCATAAAGAGTGTCGCCCAGGTCGGGGTCCATCATTTCGACCATGAAAGCGCGAATCTGGCGCGGTGTGCGGAATTGGCCGTTCAGCGCACTGGAGCCCAGATGCGTAAGCAGATACTCGAAGATGTCACCCTTGACATCGGGGCCGAGCTTGCGAAATTCAAAGGCATCCAGTTCGTCGATGACCTGCTTGAGAACGTTGGGATCGACGATTTCAAGCACGGCATCGCGGAAGTACTCGGCCACCTCAGGCTCATCCTTGGCCAGCGACGACATATAGGGGAAGACTTCATCGCGAATGAAGTCGCGCAGTTCAGGGCCACTCTTGAAGCGCCAATGGCTCCAGCGATACCGTTCCGATTGCGCCGGATACAAGAGCCTGGTATTGCCGCCATTGCCGCCTAGCCGAAGGCGCAGCTCGCGGTCGGACTCCTCCTCATCGAGCAGCTTGAGAAAGATGAGATACGAAATCTGCTCGATGTACGTGACCGGGTTTGTGACCCCGCCCGCCCAGAGGGTGTCCGTAATGTGGTCGAGCTTGCGGCGTAGTTGCTGATTCATTTCAATCCTTCGTTGTTGCGTGGCCGGTTCGTTAGGCAGCCAGGACAGATTGGTTGATCTCGTCCATTATGTTTTGCAGACCCTGTTCGCCGAACAGTTCAATGCCGATGTTGGCGGCGTTGAGAATGGAAAGCGGCGGCGCAAAGAGGTCGTCAAGAGAAACCTTCCCCTTGACCAGGCCCCGATTTTTGATGAGCGACAAGTACTGTGCCTGCTCAGGAGTGAGGTTCTTGGCTACGAGCCAAGCGCGGAAGTTCTCTTCCACGCGCTCCTCGCGGCTTTTGATCTTGACCAGCCCGAGGGCTGCCTTGATGAAGTCCAGGAGGTTGCCGCCGGGATTGCGGTAGGCCCGACGCAGGTTGTCCTCGTTGAAGTAGTGTTGCGGCTGGTTGAGGCTCTGCGCGAGTTGATCCTCTTCCTCCTCGCTGAGCGACTCGCCAGCCTTGATCTTGGCAATGATTGGGTCGGCCGTTGAGCCCTGAACGACGGCCTTCTCCCACTCGGTTACATAGTCGCGCTTGTCTACGCGTTCGCCGTCGGGGCCAACTTCAATGTAGTGAACCGCATCGAGCCATTCATCTTCAAGGCCCAGTTCGGTCAGTTCGCGTGGCTCCAAACCGCGTGGCTGTTTGGGCTTGGTCGCGTAGCCTCCGCCACCGCCAGAGAAGATGTCGGTATCCGAGTCGTTGAAATACTCGTGGTTGCGAAAGAAGTCGTAGATGACGAACTTCTCTTTGGCAATGTGCGGAGCGGTGCGAGTGCCACGCCCGCGCATTTGCTGATAAAGGATCGGGCTGCGCACGCGGCGGCACATGACCAGATGCAGAACCTCACGGCAATCAAAGCCTGTATCCAACATGCCGACGCTAACGGCTACCGCCGGAAGCTCTTCCTGTTTGAAGCGCCGGATGAGGTCGTCGGGGTCGCTTACGTCCGATGTGATGACCTCGGCGTATCGCCCCTTATGCTCAGGATGCAACTCGTTCAGGTATTGCGCCAGCCTAGCAGCATGCAGCTTGGTAATGGCAAAGACTACGGCTTTGCCAGGGCCAACCTTCTGCTTTGGGGCAAGCTCTTTGTAGCTCTGCCAGGCCAGCCGGTCAAACTCTTCCATCATCAAGCGATTGCTGGCCTCATTTGTCCACTTCCGCTCGAACTCGGCTGGGTCGTAGTGCTCTTCGTCCACGCTGGCACCCTCAGACACCAGCGTGGTAATGCCAGAGGCAAACTTGTAGGGGACAAGAAACTCTTCTTCAAAGGCTTTTTGAATCGGATAAGAGAAGTCCGGCGCATTGTCCTTGCAGTGGTAGAACTGAAACGTGTTCCGCTCAATATAGACAGCCGGGGTTGCGGTGAGGCCGATATGTAGAGCGTCGAAGTGCGATAGGGCAGTCTGCCAGGCACCGTAGATGGAACGGTGGCACTCGTCCATCACGACAACATCGAAATAACCGCTGGTGAACTCCTGATACCTGCCGATCATCGTCTGGATAAGGCAGACGGTGATTTGTTTTTCCTGCCGAACCATGCCGGGCTTCAGCCAATAACTGGAGTAGCCGGGGAGCAAGTCCTGAATGGTCTCTATGGCTTGCTTTGCGAGTTGGTCCCTGTCTACAAGGAAGAGGATGCGCTCTGCCTGGTTGGCCTGAAAGAGTCTCTTGAGGTATAGGCCAATCAAGTCAGTCTTGCCGCAGCCGGTTGGCAGTTCGATAAGGAACCGGCGCTTGCCCAATTCGACCGTGCGATCAAGCGCCCTCATTGCATCCTGTTGATAGGGGCGAACCAGCCGGGTTTCTCCCTGGCGGATATAGATCTCCGGAATCGGAATCGTCGCCAACGGCTTGCTTTCTGTGCGAAGGTGGACAAGCCTTTCGAGGTCGCGGCGCGCGTAGAACGAATTCACGATCCGGGCATCGTCATTCTGGTAGTCCCAGAAGTAGATGAGTTCGCCGTTTGTAAGGAAGATGAAGGGCGCGCCAATCTGCTTTGCGTAGGGGAGGGCCTGCTGTTTGGCCACATAAGGCTGGATAGCCGCCCTCTTAGCTTCAATGACGGCCAGGGCGCGCCCACGCTGGTCCAGCAGCACATAATCGGCCCGGCCCGCAGTTGTGGCATCGTCAACTTGGACACCTGCCGTGGACGAGTCCGTGCCAGTCAACTGCTGTGAAGCGGAACCTTGGACCCTCACTTCAGTCAACACCTGAGATTTGTCCGCCGGATTCCAGCCAGCAGCACGCAACTGATCATCGATCAGAATCCGCGCATCGGCTTCGTTGGGGTTCGTGCTCAAATCAGGCTCCTTCGTCAATTTGCCTCACGGCTTCGCGGTGGACATCATTCCTTATGCATCTGGCGTGCCAAATCTCCAACGCCGTATTTTTGCAGCCAGTTGCTGAGCGTTTGGTAGCTTCCGAGGCCAAGCAAACGGGCAGCCTCAGATTTGTTTCCGTGTGTGAGGTCCATTGCGCGCTGCAAATAGTGGCGGGCAACTCCCCCAATCAAATCAGGGAGTTGAATGTTGGCGGTGAGTGGCTTCCCCAGGATGGAATCGCTCTTTGGGGCAACCGAGACAGCCATTGATTGGGCAACATCGCGGGCTGTAATTCGTTCCCCTGCCGCCCAAATGCTCGCACGTAGCAGGGTATTGTGGAGTTCGCGGACATTGCCGGGCCAGGAATGCTGTACTAGAAGATTTCTTGCGGGAATATCCAATTTCTTATGCTTGTAGCCGGGCTGCGTTGCCGCTTCGGTGTTGATTGCCAAAAGCATCGTATCGATGAGTAAGCCAATATCCCCCTCACGCTCACGCAAGGGCGGAAGAAGGAGAACACCGACCGCGAGGCGGTGAAAGAGGTCTTCGCGGAAGCGCCCGGACCTAACCTCCTCCGGGAGAACGCGATTTGTCGCAGCAATAATGCGGACGTCAACCCGTTTCGGTTTAGAGGCCCCCAGACGGGTGATTTCTCTCTCTTGCAGAACTCGCAAAAGTCTCACTTGCGATGCGAGCGGGAGTTCTCCAATTTCGTCTAGGAACAGTGTGCCTCCGTCCGCGCTCTCAAAGTAGCCTGGACGAGCCGCAGTTGCGCCAGTAAATGCGCCCTTTTCGTGGCCAAACAGTTCAGCATCTACCAGATCGAGGGGGATCGCGCCGCAATTCACGGCGATAAATGGCTTGCCGCCCCGCACGCTGGCCTGATGAATCGCGCGCGCGAAAAGTTCCTTGCCCGTACCAGACTCACCCTGAATGAGGACGGTTACATCGCGCAGCGCCATGCGGTGCGCAAGAGCTATAGTCCGTTTCATTGCGTTGCATCGATGAACAATGCTTGTGAATGCGGCGTTGGATGGTGGGAGGCCTTGCATCAGCAGCGTAAGTTCTTCGTCTGCCTGCTTGTCGATAGCGGGCACGAATTCAGCAGTAAGGTCAAAAGGTATGCTGACCTCCTTCACGCCGTGTTCTTTGGAGGATTCAATCAGGCGGGCGGGGTATTTTGTCTTTGCGAGCAATATCCAGACCGCTGCCATCGCCGGCGTCCCCGGACTCAAGTGAAATGTCAAAGAGGCTGAGGTAGTTTCAGCTTTGATCGCGCGGATCAGGGTGTCTACAGCTCGGAAGATTTCCGCAAAGTTGGTTGGGCTCGTAAGCTTCGCCGGATGCGTTTTAATAGAAACCGATCCACCCGCATTCGCCGTCAGCCATCTAGCATAACCCTGGGTCTTGGACGCCGGATGGTCAGAAATCAGATGCACCGAGTCAAAATGGAGACCCTGAATCGCACTAAGAATAGGTCCACGTTCACCCGAGTACGCTGATTCGGATGACCGTATATCCGTGTTTCCCAACCACGCAACCAAAATTTCCATGCTGATACCGTAAGACATATAGTATAAACACAAGATTTCTTATGCGAAAACAGGATAGCACAAGATGCTTGATGGTGACGCTAAGGAGCGACCACTTCTATCGGAGTCTTCCAATTGCTTTTGCGTTGCAGATGTCGGGATCTGTGAATGAAGGTACCTTGATACCGTTCCTAGGAAACGCAACTTCCCGATCTTGCAGTGAAAACCTGGATCAGGACATGAAGGATGAGGACAATACAAATCTGATTATTTGAGAGTCGAGGCTAATCATAAGAAATCGACGAACAGATCACCAGGTTTCACGGCAAGCGCCTTCGCCAGTTTGACGATGTTCTCCAAGGCCACATTCCGCTCGCCGCGCTCGACGCCACCGACGTAATTCCGGTGGAGGCCGGCGCGCTCTGCCAGTTCCTCCTGGGAATAGCCCCGCTCGTCGCGGAGTTGCCGCAACCTAGAGCCAAATCGAGACTTAACGGAGTGTGGGGCCACATCTCCATGCTCGGAGGCTGACCACTATGCGTCTACACATGATGAGTGTGATAATGTCCTGTTGGAGTTGCCTTCGATGGGCTGCTCTCGCTCGATGCGCTACTGGAACCGGCCAACGATGACGGGAAATTCATCGAAACTGGTTTCGCATTGG
>Ga0302270_10004202_pt1 | contig 13520 bp, 9 predicted proteins | sample III_Bog_E2_3_FD_198773 | JGI IMG/M metagenome (GOLD analysis project Ga0302270, IMG submission 198773) | Peat permafrost microbial communities from Stordalen Mire near Abisko, Sweden - III_Bog_E2_3 | ecosystem: Environmental > Terrestrial > Soil > Wetlands > Peat | place: Sweden: Abisko... | reverse complement strand
CCGGCGAGCACCGTAGCGTTTGCCCGAAAGTCGGCCTCGTCGATGGTCAGCCCATAGGCATCCCAGCTATTCCACCCCATCGGCGGCGTAGGCGCCGGGTTCTGTGCGGGAGCGAGAGTTGCGGCGGCGAGGAAGAGAAGAGCGGAGATAAATAATCTGCGGCGTGCCATGGCTAGACGTATACCACAATCGCCTCTGTTCCCGCAGCAACCACACAGAGCTATTTCTCCGGTATGTGGCGCGCCAGAGATGCGTCGATGCCCCGCTGAATCGCGCTGAGGTTCTGCTCGTTATAGGGAACAACGCCACAGTTGTCGAGCAAAAGTACCTTCTTGCCGGGTGGATATTCTTGGAATTCGCCAAAGATGATAAATGGCTTTCCGGCAAGCAAATAAGTCGAACTCCACCCGGAAATCTCTTCTCCTTGATAGCTTTCTGAGGCAGTCAGTATCTGGTCCTCCGGCCAAGGCATTTTTTTCTTGAGGCTCCGAATCGCGCGCAGCTGCGTAGACCAACTAATGTTACTTCCTGTCGGCATCTCCCCTTTTCGAGAGATAACGTCGGCGATCGCAATGCTTCTTTCTTCTCGACCGTATAACTCAAGCGGCAACGTGCAGTTCTCGAACGAATCTTCCCAAGAATGACGGTCGGGTAGCTCCTCCTGATACTGGTTCCATGCCGTGGGCATAATTTCGGCCTCAGTGTTACATGGCAATATGCGCGTAATACAGGAAAAATTGAAATCAGTAAGTTCACGAATCTTCTCCCTGCCGGCTAATGGCGTATATCCAGTCTCAAACTTGATGCAGCCGGTGCATGCGCCGGGCGAACCAACCCAGTACTCCGGGTGCAGCAGACGCAGGTTCAGATTCTCGTAAGGCTCAAAATCATTGACGGCGGTCGCCCTTCCGAAGATCTCACCAAAATCCAGTTGATAACTGCTTTTTTCAAGGACTCCACCCTTGACATATAAAGTGGCCACAACGAAACCGCCCCTCTCGCCCAGAAACACGCTCGACACAGAGAACAATCGCAGGAAGGGGTAGCGGTCAACATGTGCCCAGACGAACGTGCTGAGCGTGTCCTCGATAACGATTCGGTATTCGCAGCGCTCCGCCGTACAGGAACCTTCGTAGCTGCCCCAAACACCCCATCGCGTCATAATCTTCTGCGCATCGGCCCAAGTGCCCTTATGGCTTTGCAACTCGCGCATGTCGGCCAGCAGTTGCTCCGCCCGCCAGCGCAGAATACGTTGCTGAATCTGCACAAAGACCGCCAGCCCGGCAACCAGCGCCAAAGCCACAACGCAGCCAACACGCAGTATCCTGCCCCAACGTATTCGCAAGGTCATTTCTAGATAGACACCAAGGGCACCATGAATGTTCCCGAAGAATTGCCAGCCACTGACAACCTACATCTGTATCTTCACCGGCCAGGTCTTCCAGATCTCCGCGCAATAGTCGCGAATCGACCGGTCCGAGGAAAACTTCCCAATCCGCGCCACGTTCAGAATCGACATGCGCGTCCAGGCGTCCTGATCCTTGTAGGCCGCGCTGACCCGGTCCTGGCAATCGACGTACGACTGATAGTCGGCCAGCAGCATGTACTCGTCGCTGTTCACCAGAGAACCCGCAAGCGGCTCGAACAAGCCCCTGTCGCCGTGCGAGAATTCGCCGCTCAAAAGCGAGTCGAGCACCTCGCGGAGCATCGCATTGCTCTCGTAGATCGCCCGCGGATTGTAGCCCTCCTGCTTGCGCTTCTCGACCTCGGGCGTGGTCAGCCCGAAGAGGAAGAAGTTCTCCTCGCCCACCTCTTCGCGAATCTCAACATTGGCCCCGTCGAGCGTGCCGATGGTGACCGCACCGTTCATGGCAAACTTCATATTGCCGGTTCCCGAGGCCTCTTTGCCGGCCAGCGAAATCTGCTCGCTCAAGTCCGCGGCGGGATAGACTCTCTGGCCCAGCTTGACACTGTAATTGGGCAGAAAAACGACTTTCAGCCTTCCCCGCACCAGCGGATCGGAGTTGACGGTCTCACCCACCGAGTGAATCAGCTTGATGATCAGCTTGGCCATGCGATAGCCGGGCGCGGCCTTTCCGCCAAAGACGAAGGTTCGCGGCACAACCTCCGCATCCGGATTGTGCTGAATGCGCTTGTACAAGGTGAGAATGTGCAGCACCTGCAGGTGTTGCCGCTTGTACTCATGGAGCCGCTTGACTAAGACATCAAAGATCGATTCCGGATCGGTCCGTATCCCCAGCCGGTCGTCGATATATTTGGACAGCCGCGTCTTGTTGTCCCGTTTGATCGCGCTCCACTCCTCGCGGAATTCCTGGTCGTCTACCAGCGGTTCCAGCCGCCGCAGCTTCTCCAGGTCGTGGATCCAGCCAGAACCCAGCCGCGCCGTCAGCAGTTGCGCCAACCTGGGATTGCTCAACACCATCCAGCGCCGCGGCGTCACTCCGTTGGTCTTGTTCGAGAACTTCTCCGGCGTCAGCGCGTAGAAATCGCGGAGCACGTGAGTCTTGAGCAGCTCAGTATGCAGCGCGGCCACGCCGTTGATGGCGTGGCTGCCCAGCGAGGCCAGGTGCGCCATGCGCACAAATTTTCCACCCTCCTCATTGATCAGCGAAAGGCGCTGCACGCGCCCTTCGTCGCCGGGAAACTTCGCCCGCACATTCTCCAAATGCCGCCGGTTGATCTCGTCGATGATCTCCAGATGCCGGGGCAGCAGCGAGCCAAAGAGATCCTGCGGCCACTGCTCCAGCGCCTCCGGCAGCAGCGTGTGATTGGTATAGGAAAGAGCATTCTGCGTGACATTCCAGGCCGCATTCCACTCCATCCCGTGCTCATCCATCAGCAGCCGCATCAGCTCGGCCACGGCGATCGCCGGATGCGTATCGTTCATCTGGATAGCGAAACTGCGGTGCAGCTCGGCCAGCGGACGGTGCTGCCCCACCTGAATCTTCACGATATGCTGCAAGCTGCACGAGACAAAAAAGAACTGCTGCGCCAGCCGCAACTGCTTGCCCTGCACGCCCTCATCGTTGGGATAGAGAATCTTCGAAATATTCTCGCTCGCTACCTTGTCGGCCACGGCGCCAAAGAAATCCCCATGGTTGAAAGTCTCGAAGTTGAAGCTCTCCACCGCCTGCGCTGCCCACAGGCGCATGGTGTTGGCCGTGTTGGTGCGGTAGCCCAGAATAGGCGTGTCGTGCGGAACTCCACGCACCACCCTCTGCGGAATCCACTCGACAACCTGCCGCCCCTTGGCGTCGGTGTGCCTCTCCGTGCGCCCGCCCATCTTCACTTCAAAGGCATCTTCGGGCCGTTCCAGCGCCCAGGGATTGCCCAGCCTGAGCCATTTGTCGGTCGACTCCACCTGCCAGCCATCGCGAATCTGCTGATTGAAGATCCCGTACTCGTAGCGGATGCCATAGCCGATGGCAGGAATATCCAGCGTGGCCAGCGAATCCATAAAGCAGGAAGCCAGGCGGCCCAATCCGCCGTTGCCCAGCCCCGGCTCCTCTTCCTGCTCGATCAGCACATTCAGATCGATGTCCAACTGCCGCATTGCCTGCTCGGTCTCGTCGTAGATCCCGAGGTTGATCAGGTTGTTCGCGAGATGCGGCCCGGTCAGGAACTCCGCCGACAAATAGCAGACCACCCGCACATCCTGCGCCTGGTAGTTCTTCAGTGTCTGAATCCACCGTTCCACCAGCCGGTCGCGCACCGTGTGCGCCAGCGCCATGTAGAGGTCGTTCACCGTGGCCCGCTCGGTTGACCGGCCCTGCACGAAGACCAGGTTGTCCAGAAAGGACTGGACCAGCGCCTCGACGCTTAGCTCGGTTCTCTGGTCCTTGTTTGATCCAGCATGGCGCGATTCCCCTCGCGGGAGTCTTACGGTAACATTTTCGGTCATTCCAATCCCTCATTCCAAACTGACAGAGAGTTCCTTCCACTCCGGGGAGCAGTCTTCCAAAGATAATTCCCTACCGGCCAACAAGCGATGAAAAAAACGCGCCAAAGATGCGGTGGAAGGCGGTGCATGGCCCATTTTAAGATCTCCCATGCTCTTTTGGTCGATGCAACCGGCCCTCGGCCTCCTGCGATAAGCTGTTGCGGAGGCATTTTGTCGATCCGGCCCACCAACGTGAAGCTCCGTGCCCCATCCTTTCGCTTTTTTTCTGGCGAAAGGGTGGGAATCCTCAAACCAGCCATTGGCCGAATCTAAAAACAGCGGAAGGGTTCGATTCCATCTACGTTTTGTATCAGGGCACGACTTCAGTCGTGCCGCAAACGCCGCATAATCAACGCTGGGCTTTAGCCCCTGCGGTTTGCTTTTTGGGGGACAAACGAATCATGAACGCAATTCTAGGCATCGACGGCGGTGGTACCCGAACCCGCGCCTCCATCGTGGCGGGTGACCGGCCGCTGGCGCGCGCTGAGAATGGCTCCATCAAGCGCCTGCGGGTGGGCGCCGAAGCCGCCGAAGCCAACCTGCGCGCTCTGCTCAAGGAGGTCTATGCTCAGGCCGGTGTGACCGTCGTCCGCGCCGCCTCGGTCGGAGTGGCCTCTGCCTCCATGCCCGGCACGTCGGAGTGGATCACGGCGGTCTTGCACGACTTTGCAGTCGAGCGCTCCGAGGTCGTAGGCGACGAGGTCATCGCTCTCGACGCGGCCTTCCGCGGAGGCCCCGGAATCCTGCAGATCGCCGGCACCGGAACCAACACCATCGGCCGCGCGCCCGACGGCAGCCGGGAGTCCGCTGGTGGCTGGAGTTCGCGCCTCGGCGACCGCGGCTCCGGCTACTGGATCGGCCTGCACAGCGTTCGCCGCGCGCTCAATGCCTACGATCGTGAGGAACCAACGCAAGTTCTCGACAGAGTTGGCGAAATCTGGGGAACACCCAGCCTGGACGATCTGGTCAACCTGGGCGACAGCACGCCCGGCCCGGACTTCGCTGCCCTCGCCCCCGCCATCAACGAGCTAGCTGAATCCGGCGATGCAGTCGCCCGCGAAGTCCTCGCCGAAGCCGCAACGGATCTCGTCAACTTTGTCCTGCTGGTCCGCTCCAAGCTCCGCCGCAAACACGCGATCGAGGGCGAAGTCCCCGTAGCCGAAATTCCCGTAGCCTGGACCGGCGGCGTCATCGAACAGATGGCGCTGGTGCGCGAAGCCTTCTTCGCCGGCCTGAAAGCCGCCGCCCCGGAGATGCCGGTAGGGCACGAGCCGGTGGTCTCACTCGAAGGCGCCCTGTGGCGCGCCCAATGCATGGCGGGGGATAACAGTTAAGTAGGTTGAATTGCCTCTTTTAATGAACGAGCCCAGGACGCGCGGCACTTCACCAATTCTGAGAGCCCGCGAACGACCAATCTCTATGGCAGGCGGCAGGATGAAATGTAATTGAAAGAGGTCGAGAGGATTGCGATTTGACCGAACTGCGCCAGAGCAAAACCAGGGATGGTGTAGCCTGATTCGCATCGAAGAAGGTCGCCACTCTCTGTTGGTCGCGTCTACTTGAGTGCACGGGTTTCGGGATACGTCATCCCTGGTTTTGCTGTAGGCTGATTCAATGACTGCATACCGCATTTCTCAAAACGGCCCGGAACGTATGCCATGAATCAACAACCACCGTTGCGCCTCATAGTGCTCATGCCCCTCCGGGACGACTGGCTCTCTGCCGCGGAATTGATCCGGCGGCTTGACAAAGCCATTTCTTCCGATGCCTGCACTGTGGAGATTCTCCTGGTCGATGATGGTTCGGTGCAAGAATGCGACCGTAACGACTTCCAAGGTGGCTTCTCTGTCGTGCGATCCATACGAACTCTACGTCTGCGCCGCAATCTTGGCCACCAGAGGGCAATCGCCATCGGGCTGGTATACGTTCAACAAACAACTGGCTGCGACGCAGTAATCGTAATGGATGCCGATGGAGAGGACACACCAGAGGGTGTGGTACAACTGCTTCGCGCCTATTCCGAAAACCATGGAGATAAAGCAGTCTTCGCGGAGCGGAGCCGGCGTTCGGAATCTCTGCAGTTTCGATCTTTTTATCTGCTCTACAAGTTTCTTCATCGGTGCTTGACCGGCGTGAATGTGCGGGTGGGGAATTTCAGTATTCTGCCTTCTTCGTATCTGAATACCTTCGCCGTGATGAGCGAACTGTGGAATCATTACGCTGCTGCGGTATTTCGAAGCAAACTTCCCTTTACGATGATCCCGATTCCGAGGGGAGCCCGGATTGCCGGAACTTCCAGGATGAATTTTGTCGCTTTGGTTTCCCACGGTCTCAGCGCCATCTCGGTGTTCGGAGACATCGTCGGAGTGCGTCTTCTGATCGGGTCTCTAGCCGGTTCGCTGCTGGCCGCCTTGGGGATCGTTCTCGTCGCCATGACCAGGTTTCTCACAAACTGGGCGATACCTGGGTGGGCTACTTATGCAACCGGAACTCTCGCCATCATCATGATTCAGTTGATCACGATTGCGACGAGCTTTACGTTTTTCGTGCTCTCCAATCGGACGAATCTGGGCTTTATTCCTCTGCGGGATTACTCATTATTCGTGGAGGAGGCAGTCAAAGTTTATTCTCATGAGTGACTTCAAGTATGTCGGCTCCGAACTGGAACTGTTCGCGGACGTGTTGAACTGGAAGGCATATTGGTCCGGGCAGATCCGACCATTCCTCAGGGGCGACATCCTCGAGGTGGGTGCCGGGATTGGATCGAATACCCGGCTTCTCGATCCCGGTTTCTCAGGACGGTGGGTATGCCTGGAGCCCGACCCTGAACTCGTCGGCCAGTTAGTCAAGAACTTAGAAGAAACGAATCCTCGGCGTCCGCACGAAACGGTCTGCGGAACAGTGGAATCGCTTGCCGGACAGCAATTCGATACCATCATCTACATTGATGTCTTGGAGCATATCGACAACGACCGTGACGAACTCGATCGGGCGGCATCGCACCTTCGGCCTGACGGTCACCTCATCGTCCTATCGCCCGCGCACCAACGCCTCTTTTCTCCGTTCGATGCGGCCATCGGGCACTTCAGGCGTTACAATCGCTCGATGTTGCTTGGGATTGCGCCAGCAAGCCTGCGACTGGAACGAATGAGATATCTGGATTGCGCCGGCCTGATCCTGTCGGCCGCCAATATGTTATTGCTTCGGCAATCCATGCCTGCAAAAGCTCAGCTCAAATTCTGGGATCGCTGGATCGTCCCGGTCTCGCGAGTCCTTGACAGGCTGTTTTTCTATTCCGTTGGCAAAACAATCGTAGCCGTCTGGAGATTCTCTGCTACCTTACCTTTACGCTAGCGACTCCGAAATATTGCGCAACACACCGATTTGACCATTTGCCAGGGTTAGGGCCTATATCCCCGCCAAAATAGCTATTGGGATGGTTGCGGTCGAGACTGTCCACTAGAACTTCGGAGTGCGCATCCGATGCCTTCAGCGTTGCGAACCTTTGCGTAAGCTGCGCGTTCCAGCCTTGCGTCCTTCCACTTATGAGATCCATCGCCACCATTGCGTTATTAGGACTGGCGGCAATCAGTACCGCAATCAAGAATACGATGAGAGACAGAAAAGGAGCGCGCAACCTCGGAATCGACACCTCCGGCAGTGCCTTTGACACAACAACTGCAACAGCCAGTGAACCGATCAGAAATACGCCGGATATCAAGTCCAGCGTCCTGGCTGGCGGCGGTGACTTCAAGGTCCAAATGGGCCCAGCTACTACCAAGAAAAGGATGCAGGCCTGCAATCCAACGGCGACCTTGCGATTGATGCTCGGAATCCCTTGGCGAAACGATTGGAACGCCGGATCAAAGACCACAATCGCGCACAGCATCCAAAGCTTGAGATCTAACAACCATGGAAGCAGGTACTCAAGGGACACCTTCAAGAAAGATCCGACGACCCTTATGTTACCTTTCTGCGGATCATACAGGGAATATTGATACAGGGCGCGGATGGCGTTTCCCGGAGCAACGACAACGATCGCAAAGCCGAGACACGCAATCAAACAGATGGCTAACCAGGTCAGGCGGTCAGGGCGCTTCCGAATAAAGATAACAGCGGTGCTCAAGGTGAGCACTAACACTAATATGAGCCCCACGAGTTCGTGCATCCCCGGCGCTGCGAATGCCAGAGCCGCCGCAATCGCGAACCGCCAGGCCTTAAGAGGACGATCCGCGTTAGAGGAAGATAACAGCGCCAGCAACGCAACCGCTAAAGCCAAAGACAGCACGTTTTCAATTGCGCCGGTTACCCAAAACACTCCTTCGGCAATGCTCGGCATGTTCGCCCAATAGATGCCTGCGAGGAGTGCGGTTAGCAGGAGGGCTGCGGAGGGCCGACAGCCGAACCGGCGAGCGGCGAAATAGATTAGCCAAACTGAAACAAGAGCTATGAGGATGATCCAAACTGGGTAGAAATGGGTAACAGGCAGAGCGCCGAGGACAACCGTTTCAAGACCAATGGAAGCCCATCTGCCGCTCCAATTGTTATAGGTCCACACCACGGATGGGATGAGGCCTGTAGGAAACACAGCGGGCGGAAACTGGGTAGCCGGAACTGCCGCAGCTCGGCAGAAATCATCCTGCAGCGGCAGTGCCCGCGCCGCAGTCAGGAAAAAGCCAATCGCGCTGAGAGCCAAGGAGAGCGCGAGGCTTGCTAAGGTGAGCAGCCGAAACCAGGACCTCGCGGCGATTCGGTCCGAGGAGCGGGTGAGCGGTGTCGTTGAAACATCCGGCATACATTGGCTAGAGTATCACTCACCGTGAGATTGCTGGCCAATACTCCAATTCGCGCCCTACGGCCTGTGGGCAAGAAGCCGGGTGCCTTTCGATAAGGCCAGAGGCCTTGTCAAGACACACAACTCCTTGCGGTGCGTGAGTAGCGTTTGCCGCACCGCATGTGCCTTAGCCCAGCAACTCTCCGACAAGCCCCGCCGCCGCCTTCAGCGCCGCATCGATTCCCGCCTGATCCTTGCCGCCGGCCTCGGCGATCTCCGGCTTGCCGCCACCCGATCCACCGACAAGTTTGGCAACAGCTCCCACCAGCTTGCCCGCCTGGATGCGCTTGGTCAACCCCGGCGTTACTCCGGCGATCAGTGCGACCTTGCCCTCGGGTTGAGCGGAGGCCAGCACGACCACGCCCTCGCCCAACTTCTGCTTCAAATTGTCAACAAGCGTGCGCAACTGCCCGCGTTCGAGCGAATCGGCCCGCAAGGTCACCAGCCGCACACCCTTCACGTCCACTCCGCGCGCAAGCGCCTCATCCAGCGCCCCGGCAGCCGACTTCATTCGCGCCTCTTCGAGCTCCCGGCGCAACCGCTTCAGTTCGTCTTCCTGCGAAGCCAATTTTGCCCGGAACGAATCCGAAAGACTGCCCCCCGCCGCAGGAGGAGCCAGTTGCGTGACGATTTGTGAGACGGCAAAATCCTGGCGGAAAGCATCGAGCGCACCCATGCCGGTAATTGCCTCCAGCCGCCTGACCCCGGAAGACACGGACCCCTCGCTGACAATCTTGATCAGCCCGATCTCGCCCGTAGCCCGCGTATGCGTTCCACCGCAAAGCTCCGTCGAGAAGCCATCCGAAAGCTTGACCACGCGCACCTTGTCGCCGTACTTTTCGCCGAAGAGCGCCATGGCGTGGTATTCATTCACGGCCACATCGATCGGCACGTCTTCAATGGTCTCGACGCGCGCATCGGCCAGCACTTCCCGATTCACAATGGACTCGATCTCTTCCAATTCTTCATCGGCCACCTGCGCAAAATGCGAAAAGTCGAAGCGCAGACGATCCGGATGGACCGCCGAACCCGCCTGCTTCACATGCGTACCCAGAACCTGCCGCAGCGCAGCATGGAGTAGATGCGTGCCCGTGTGGTTGCGCCGGATCGCGTCGCGCCGTTCTCCGTCAACAACGGTCCGCACGTGATCGCCGACCGCGAGCGACTCCTTGAGCAGAGCCTTGTGCGCCCGCACCCCCTGCACCGGCAGCACGGCCCCTTGAATCTCAGCCACGGTCGTATTCCCATCCGCCGAGGTAAACCACCCCGTATCGCCCGTCTGCCCGCCCGAGTCGCCATAAAAGCTGGTCTGATCGAGGACAACATCAACCAGCTCCCCAGCCGCCGCCGCCGGAACGCCCACCCCATCCTTAACAATCGCCAGCACCTCAGCGCCTTGAGCGGTGAGCTGCTTATATCCAAGAAAATCCGTCTTAGGCAATTCGCGATAAGCCGGGCTGGCGGATTTCTGGCTTCCACCCTTCCACGAAGCGCGCGCCCGCGCCTGCTCTTCTGCTCGGGCAGCTTCAAAGCCGACGTCATCAAAGTCTATTCCGGCATCGTGACAGGCGTCTTGAATGAAATCCTTTGGCAGCCCATAGGTTTCGTAGAGGTGGAAGGCTCGGTCGCCTCGAAGTTTGAGTGGAGGTAGTACCGCGTTCCGGCGCTCCTCGGCCACCGCCTCTGCTGCTCGTTTGTTGGCGACTTCTATGCTCTCCGAGACTGCCCTTTCAGCCGCGGCTTTTTCTGAATGGTCCTCACTAGATGCCGCAAGACGATCGTTGAACTTGAGAGTTGGATCTTCATCGATGAACTGACGGATTAGGAGGTTTTCTCGCTCGTTAATCCTGATCATCTCCCTTTGGTTCTCCTGTTTGGCCTCCGCGAACGCCGATTCTATCTCCTTCTCAAGTGCCAAGGCACCGATCTTTAGGACACGATCGAATTGCTTTTCTTCTGTCTTCACCACTTTGGCCACGCGCGGAGCCAAATCCACCAACTCTGGATACGCATCGTGCATTAGGTCGCGGACGACGTAGACCATTTCGAAGAGGAACGGCTTTTCCTGGCCGAGCAGGCGGCCGTGGCGGATGGCACGGCGCATGATTTTGCGCAGGACGTAGCCGCGGCCTTCGTTGGAGGGCAGGACACCATCGCTGATGAGGAAGGTGGCGGCGCGGGAGTGGTCGGCGATGATGCGAAGGCTCGCGGAATTCAAGCGATCTATCGCTTTCGACTCCTGCCATTCCTCTTCGGATGCGAAATTCTGCGACTCGGGATATTTGAATTCGACAAACCCCGCCGCAGCTTCGACCAAGGGTCTGAATAAGTCTGTTTCGAAGTTGCTGACTTTGCCCTGTAACACGGCGGCGACGCGCTCGAGGCCCATGCCGGTGTCGATGGAGGGCTTCGGCAGTGGAGTCAGGACGAAACGTTTTTCACCGTTTTCGTCGGCTATTGCTGATCGATCGAACTGCATGAAGACCAGGTTCCAGATCTCGACGTAGCGGGAGTCATCCTGCCCGAAGGGTAGATTCAGCCCCCCCGTCGCCGACCCTTCGATCCCCATGTCATAGAAAATCTCAGAGCAAGGCCCGCAAGGCCCCGTCTCGCCCATCTGCCAGAAGTTATCCTTCAGGCCAAACTCAAAAATCCGCTCCTTCGGCACGCCGGCCTCGATCCAATATCCCTCGGCCTCATCGTCGCGCGGCACGCCATTCGCGGGGTCGCCCTCGAAGATCGTCACATACAACCGGTCCTTGGGAATGCCAAACCACTCCGGGCTGGTCACCAGCTCCCAGGCGAAGTTGATCGCGTCGCGCTTGAAGTAGTCTCCGAAGGAGAAGTTCCCCAGCATCTCAAAGAACGTATGATGCCGCCGCGTGAAGCCGACGTTTTCAAGATCGTTGTGCTTGCCGCCCGCGCGGACACATTTTTGCGAAGTCGTCGCCCGCGAATACTCCCGCCGCTCCGCCCCCAGAAACAGATCCTTGAACTGGTTCATCCCCGCGTTGGTAAACAGCAGCGTCGGGTCGTTGGCAGGCACCAGCGAGGAGGAGTGCACCCGGCGGTGCCCCTTCGTCTCAAAAAAGCGCAGAAATGCTTCGCGAATCTCGTTCCCAGAGCGAATTTCCATAGCTTTATTAGTGTAATTGGCGAATGGGCGGGAACGCACCGCGATGCGAGTTAGATTCTCCGCCAAAGTTCTAAGATGAGGGTCTCGGTCTCAAGGGTACGGGCCTCAGCCCGTACATCTACACATCCAATAAGGGCCGGGCTCTACCCCCCGAGGGAATGCTACTTGTGTAAAGCGCATTCCCTCGGGGGCTAAAGCCCAGTTTTTTGTTCTATCCAGCCGTACGGGCTAAAGCCCGTACCCTTCACCTTAGGTCTGCCTTCTACCCGTATCCTTCACCCCAGGTCTGCCTTATCTGGATTGAGGTGCTGATCTGCCCTGCTCATATCTGGATTGAGGTGCCGATTCGCGCCGCCCTACAGTTCCAGCTTCTTCATATACTCCGCATCCAGCCGGAGAGACTCGATGATATCCATGTCAAACTCCTCCTGCTCGATGTAGTAGTGCTTCAGGCTCGTAGCCGCGCGCAGAATCGGCTTGTAATCCACCACGCCCCGGCCCATCACCGTCGAGTGGAACTCGCCGTTCGCCCCCTTCACCATATCCTTCACATGCAGCAGCGGGAAGCGCTCCGGCGACTTGGCCAGGTACTTCTCCGGCTTTTGCCCGGCGGCGCCAGCCCAGCCGCAATCGAGCTCGAAGCACACCAGCTTCGGGTCGGTCAGCCGCAGCAGTTCGTCGTAGAAGACCACTCCGCCCTCCGAGCCAAACTCCGGCCCGTGATTGTGGTAGCCGAAGATCATTCCAGCGGCCTTTACCTTTTCGCCGATCCGGTTCAACTCGCCCGCCACCCAGCGCCAGTCGTCCAGCGTGAGCTCTCCGGTCAGTGCGGGATCGCGCCGACGCGGCCAGGGACAGATGATGTATTCCAGTCCGAGCGTATGGCCATATTCGATCAACTCATCCTGATGCGCCTGCAACAGGGCAAGCGGGTGATGTGTGCTCGTACAACGCAGCCCGGCCTTGTCCATCGCGTTGCGAAAATCCACAGCCGTCCGGTCGTAGTAACCCGCGGCCTCAACCTCCGTGTACCCTGCCGCGCGCACCTTGGCCAGCGTGCCGTCAAAGTCCTTGGGCAGCAGCTCGCGCACGCTGTAGAGTTGCAGCCCGATGGGCAGGCCGAGCGCCTTCGCGGCCAGGCGGATCGATCCCGCTCCTGCCGCTGCTGCAACTGCTGCCGTCGTCTTCAAAAAATTTCTGCGAGAGGTGTCGCTCATGAATTCATTCTCCTGGAACATTTAGACCTTTGAAAGTTTCGTTATCTGAAGGGCATGGGTCAAAGGGTACGGGGGTTGAAGGACACGAACTGAAGGGTACGTATTCTACGGGCCGCAGAAAGAGGCATACTTCCAAGCGGGAACCCTAAAAACATACCTCGGGGGCTAAAGCCCGCGCTGATTCAGCAGCTTTTACGGCACCCTTCGACTTCGCTCAGGGCAGGCTTTGAAGTCGTGCCCTGACACTTATGGATGCTCCGCATCGAGTTTTTTCGCAGCTCGTTTTTCCCGTATTTTCATCCTTTCCAAGAAGGTTTTGCCGACCCTATTCCTTGATTGCTTTCGTCGCCGCATCCCACGTCGCTACGTTGC
>Ga0302270_10004191_pt1 | contig 13534 bp, 12 predicted proteins | sample III_Bog_E2_3_FD_198773 | JGI IMG/M metagenome (GOLD analysis project Ga0302270, IMG submission 198773) | Peat permafrost microbial communities from Stordalen Mire near Abisko, Sweden - III_Bog_E2_3 | ecosystem: Environmental > Terrestrial > Soil > Wetlands > Peat | place: Sweden: Abisko... | reverse complement strand
TCACCGAACCATAATGCTCCGACGCCGAAACCAGCACCAGCGGTTTGCCGCGATAGAGCAGATACCGCGGATTCTCCGGATCGACCTTCACGGCCTGCTGCGCAGCGGCCGCACCCAGCATCCCCGCCGCGCTCAGCAGCAGCACTCCCCATCGCCAGCTTCTCGTCAACATTGCTCTCTCCGTCCCCGCATGTCAGGCCATCAGGCCCGCTCAGATTAGGATGCCGCCCCAACTGCACCCCTCAAGAACGCAAGGAGAATAGCATTTCAGCTCTACGCTGTGTCTTGTGAAATCGCGCGCCTGCGGCAAGACCTCTTTCATCGGCCCGAGTTCAAGCTCCACCTGGAACGACATTCAGCCTGCCTTCAGGTTTACCCCTGTATGCTCAAATTTGGAAATTGTCACGCAAGCCGCAGCAAGTCGAAGAAGCTCGAATTGCCGGCCCGCCCTGCCCTGGAGACATAGTCATGCCCATCAAGCGCCTCGTCCTCGCCGCACTGATCCTCCCGCTCGCCGTCACGTGTTTTGCACAAGCTCAGCAAACCGGCCCCTACGCAGTCGTGAAGATTCAACTCGTCGGCGGCGACGGCGGATTCGACTACGTGACAGCGGATCCTGATGGCCGCAACCTCTACGTCGCCCGGTCCGGACCCGCCGGCCACATCGGCGTCTTCAACCTCGATACCCTGGCACAGGTCGGCGATATCCCCTCGACCAGCGCCCATGGCGCAGCCGTGGATACCGCAACCGGCCACGGCTTTGCCACCTCAACGCCGGTCGCCATGTTTGACGCCCACACCTTCGCGGTGCTCAAAAAGATCGATGTGCAGGGCAATCCCGACGGTTATCTCAACGATGCCTACAATCACCGCTTCTACATCCTCAGCCACGCCGAGCCCAACCTCACCGTGCTTGACGACAAGGATGGCACCATCCTCGGCACGATCAACATCGGCGGCGCGCCCGAGCAGGCCGTCACCGACGGCCACGGCAAAATTTATGTCGATATAGTAGACAAATCCGCCATCGCCGTCATCGATGCCAACACCATGACCATGACCGGGAAGTATGACGTCTCCAGCAAGGGCGGAGGCTGCGCGGGCCTCGCGCTCGACGCGCAGAACGCCATCCTCTTCGCCACCTGCCGCGACAAATCGAACATGATCATTCTCTCCGCGGCCGATGGCCACATCATCACCGACCTGCCCACCGGCAGCGGCTCCGACGGCGCCGTCTTCAATCCAGCGACGATGGAAGCCTTCAGCTCGCAAGGCGACGGCACGCTCACAATCGTAAAAGAAAATTCTCCCACCAGCTTTGCCGTCGAGCAGACCGTCCCCACGCCTGCCCGCGCCAAGACGCTCACGCTCGATGCAAAAACCAACCAGATTTTTTCCATCACCGCGGAGTTCGGCCCCGTTCCCCCTCCGCCTGCCCAGCCGCCGCCGCTGCCCGCCGGAGCGCCTGCCTGGATGCGCATGCCACGCCCGCCCATGATCCCCGGCTCCTTCCAGATCCTGGTCATCCGCAAAGCCGCCAACTGAGCCTCACGCGACAAGGGCCTCGCTCCCGAACTCCAGAAGCAAAGCCCTCACCAGCAGCGAAACCATCACCAGCAGCGAAGCCATCACACCGCGCCGCCCGTCTCGCCCGGTTCCCGCGCCGGCCGTCCAAACGGGCCGCATCGCCCGCCGCGGAATCCTCCGCGCAGCTTTTCCTGCTCCTCCGGCGTCAGTTGCTCCCAGCGCTCCTCCAGCTTGCGCCGCAGCCGCGAGCGGTCGTGATGCCGGTGGCCGCCAAAGCCGCCCACCAGAATCCGGCTCAGCACCAGCAGCCCCAGCGCCTGCCAGAAGCTGATCAGGCGCCACCCAAACAGCCCGGGTAGCAGCCAGTTCCACAGGTGCATCACCACCTCGCCCACAATCGCCACTAGCGCCGCAACCGCGAAGGGCGCCACTACAAACTTCCATTTCCGTCTCATATTCCTCTTCCTCATTTCCTCGTAAATTCCTTGTAAAGTCCCTTGAGCCGCTCGCGCAGATAGAGCACTGCGTAGCGCTTCCGCGACAGCAGCGTGTTCACCTTCACGCCGCTCTCGGCTGCAATCTCCTTGAAACTCAGTCCCTCAACTTCATGCGCAATAAAAACATCCCGCTGTTCCTCGGGCAGCTCGTCGAGCGCAATTTCCAGCGCGTCCATCAGCATGCCGCGCGCGTAGAGCGCCTCCGGCCCATCGTCGGCCGAGGGCAGCAGGTCTTCAAAATTCAGCAGTTCACCCTCGGCGCCTGCTACATCCAGGTCCGCAAAGTTCACCGGCTTCTTCTTGCGGAACAGGTCCGTGATGCGATTGCGCGCCACGCGAAACAGCCATGCCGAAACATAGTCGATGGGCAGCAGCAGCCGGTTCGCTTCCACCAGCTCGCAGAAGACCTCCTGCACCAGATCGTCCACATCGGATTCGTTGGCCACGCGCTTGCGGATGAAGTTGCGCAGCCGCGGGCGTTCCCTGGCCATGACAGCGGTAATCTGGCGGTCCTGCTCTGTCATCGTGGTCGCGCTCATGCCTCATCCATCCACTGCTGAAGACGAACAGGCGCGGAGGATATTGCAAACTCAATTGTAGAGAGGCCGTCATTCCTGTTCAGAAATTAAAAACCCCGGCCTCTGGGAAGAGACCGGGGTTAATGTTGCAGCACGAACTGGAGTGTTACCCCTGCGGCTGATCCTGCTCCGGATTGATCGTCCTGTAGCTGGCGTTGCCCTTCGACCAGACCAGCAGCAACAACGGCTTGCCGCCCTGGTTCTCATGCACCACGCTGGCGAATGCGCTCGCTGAATCCGCCGGCTTGCGATTCACTTCCACAATCACATCCCCTGGCTGAATGCCCGCATCGTCCGCCGGGCTGGCCGGCCGCACGCTCTGGACCATGACGCCCTTCAGCTGCTCCGGCGCGTTGATCTGCTGCCGTGCATCGGCCGTCAGGTTGCTCACCGCCAGGCCCAGCTTGCCGGTCTTGGCGCCGCCCTGCCCGTCGTCGTCGCTGTCGTTTGCGGCCACTTCCGTGTTGCCGTGGAACTGGCCCACCGCCAGATTCAGGTTAATCAGCTTGCCGTTGCGAATCACCCCCAACGCCAGCTTGGTCCCCGGCGTCATCTCGCTCACCGCCACCTGCAGCGCGCTGCCGTTGTCGATGGTGTTGCCGTTCAGTTCGGTGATCACGTCGCCCGTCTGGACGCCGCCGCGGCTGGCCGGCGAGTCAGGCGTAACCTGGGCCACAATCGCGCCGCGTGCGTTGTCCAGGTTGAAGAAGTGCGCGTTCTCCGGCGTCACATCGTTCATGCTGATGCCCAGGTAGCCGTGCTCCACCTTGCCGTTCTTGATCAGCTGCTCGGCGCTCGCCCGCACAATCTGCGAGGGGATCGCAAATCCTGCACCGGCAAACGAGCCGCTGTTGGAAATGATGAACGTGTTGATGCCCACCAGCTCGCCGTGCGCATTCACCAGCGCGCCGCCTGAGTTGCCGGGATTGATTGCCGCATCCGTCTGGATGAAATCTCCCGGCTTGCGCGGGTCGTCGGAATAAGGATTGGGCCGGTTCACCGCGCTCACGATGCCCCGCGTCACCGAGAACTGGAAGTACCCGAACGGGCTGCCGAACGCCAGCACCGTTTGCCCCGGCTGCAGCTTGGTCGAGTCGCCCCACGCAATGGCGGGCAGGTTGGTCGCGTTCACCTTGATCACTGCCAGGTCGTTCAGCTTGTCCACGCCCACAACCTTTCCGCTCAAAATGCGCCGGTCGTTCAGCGTGACCTTGATGTTGGTCGCGCCGTCGACAACATGGTTGTTGGTCACAATGTAGCCGTCGGGCGAGATGATGATGCCCGAACCCACGCCGTGCTCAATCTGCGGCTGCTGGTGCCCCTGCGGCAGCTGCCCAAAGAACTGCTGCAGTCCCGGCGGCAGCCCCTGCATTGGCGCCTGCATCTGCCCGTCGCCGCCTTCCGCATCGCCCGTCGCCCGCGCCGTGACCGCCACGTTCACCACTGCCGGTGTCACGCGCGCGGCAACCGCCTCCATCGCATGATCCAGTGAGGTCAACGCCTCCACGCTGTTGTCGTCAATGGCGCTTGCCGCGTGCACGTTGCCGTGCCCCACAAACGCCACCGCGCCCAGTGCGAAGGCTCCCACCAACACTGCCGAGCCGGCCAGCATCTTCGCCCCTGATACTAATTGATTAGTTGCTAGTTTCATGGTTCCAATTCTCCTTGTCGCTGATGTAGGTTGCTGGTTTGTTTGTCAAAAGACTTTGGCGAAGTCGCATTGGCCTTCGCCTGATTCGCTTCTAAATCTGTACGATCAACCACCCGTTCGCAAACGGAACCGCGGCAAACCGCGGCTGGCTCGTCTGTCTCCGTGCCGCGTCCGTCTCCGCGCTCTGCTCCGGTCCAAGACGAACCTCGCGCTGCACCGTAAACACGAGCTGCGGCATAACGTCCGCGTCACTCCACTCCGTCATCACCACCCACGCCTGCCGCTCGGCCGCCGGCCGTTGCTTCGGCCTGCGCAGAACAGCGTTGGCCTTCAACGGCCGCGAACCCACTCTCTGCGCCGATCCCGCCGGCATCACCGCCTTGACCATCTCCGCCTTCAGCCCCGGCATCCTGTCGCCACGCACGGTGCCGGCCACCAGGTCTCGCGGAGGCTGCGCCTGCGCCGTCCTCTGCTCTTGCGGAACAAAGCTCACCAGCTGCGGACTCCGCGCCAGCTCCGCGCCGCATGCCAGCACTGCCGCCATCAGGGCGCCCGTCAACGCCATCTGCTGCCTGGCGCTCATCGCCGCAACCGGCCTGCGCAGAATCCTGTGTACTCGCCGCACCACCTCCGACTGCCGTTCCCACGCGCCCAGTACCAGAGACATACCCCGCCGCACCATCGCAAACTCCGCGAGCCGCGTCAGGCAAATCGCATACGCCTTGCGTCTCCGGCTCCTGCGCAGCACGCTGTCGTCGCAGGCCAGCTCCCGTTCCGCGCAAACCCGCCGCTCCACCCATACCAGCGCCGGATTCAGCGGAAACACCACCAGCGCCGCCTTCTGCAAAAGATTGGTCCAGTCATCGCGCCGCCTGAGGTGCTCCATCTCATGCACCATAACCTGTTCGAGCTCCTCTGCGGTCAGCCTGCCCATCAGCGCCGACGGCATCAGAATGCGCGGATTGAGGAACCCGAACACGCTCGGCCGTTCCACTTCGTCGGACAGGCAAAGTTCCGCCCTCCGGAGCACCCTTCCGCTTGCTGCCCGGACTTCCAGCAGCGCCCGCAGCCCATCGCCCGCTTCCACAGGGGTTGCCCGCCGCGCCAGTGCCGTCGCCCGCACCGCGCTCCATACCAGTTGCGCCGCGCGCAGCACGCTCAACGCAGCCCATACGACGGCGACTGCAAAACTCCACCGCATGTCCAGCTCTACCGGCGCAGCCCGCGCCGCAACGGCTGCTGCCCCATGCGATCCCAGCGCCGGCACAAACTGCAGCAGCACCAGCAGCGCAAACACATGCAGCCACACCACCGAACGCGCCGCCGCGCTCAGCCCTGGAAACAGCCGCAGGCAAAGATAAACGCAGCCCGCCAGCAGCGCGCCCTCCCACACCGCAGACACCAGCGAACTCACCGCCAGCGCGGCGAGCAGGGAACTCACATGCAGGAGCGCGTCCATCTAGCTCGCCTCCATGGCTTCATCGATTTCCGGTTCCTGATCGAGCGTCTCATCGTCCGGAGCCGCGGCGATCGCTTCCTTCAGCCGCTTCAACTCCTCCGCGCCGATCTCCTCATCGCCCAGCAGGCTCAGCAGCAGCCGCTCCCGCGAATCGCCGAAGAACCGCCGCAGAACATGCCGCACCTCGGACCGCCCCGCCTCCAGCTCGCCTACACTCGAGCTATAGAGGAACGCGCGTCCCTCCTGCCGGTGCATCACATAGCCCTTGGTTTCAAGAATCCTGATCGTCGTCAGCACCGACGTATAGGCCAGCTCGCCGTCGTCCGCGGTCGCCGTCACCATTTCGGCAACGGTCGACTCGCCGCGCTCCCAGAGCACCTTCATCAGCCTCAACTCGGCCGGGGTCAGCGTATTGGATGGTTTTGGCGGCATAGAAAAATCCGGGCAGAACGCACGCGGTCAATCCTGCTTGCTGCCTCTATAGACGCGCAACTAATCATTTAGTTGCTATATTCGTCAGAATTTTCCCGGACCGGCGGCTACCCGCCAACCGGCCAACTTCCGGACCCGCGCAGCAGAGCCAACCTGCGACGTTTCAACCGCAGCAGGGCCGTCGCGCTCAAAACATCAAAAATCATGGTGATCGTCCACCAGCGTAGCGATGGTCTGCGTCGCAGCCACGCCCGGCGCTTCGGCACCTGCCGCCCCGCTGGCCGCCTCCGTCTGGGCCCGCAGCTTGGCCACCGCCAGCCAGTTGTCCTTGTGCGGCTGGTCGGCGATCCACGGCGGCAGCGGCATGCACAGGTAGTCGCTCAGCGTCTCGGCATAGCTCTCGTAAAGCTGTCTCATGTCCTTCAGCCGCTCATATGAGTGCCCGTCTCGGCACACGCTCACTCCGCTCTGGCACAGCAGCCCATACAGCTGGTCATAGCGCGCCCGCGGCAGCCGGTCAGGCTGATTGCTCACCGGCGTCAGCGAGAAGATCTGCGCCAGGTCCACCAGCGCGTGCCGGGCCATGGCAAAGGTCAGCTGCGCCTGCCGCGCCTCGTGCCCCTGCACGCCCGCAATCAGCAGGGCTGACGTGTCCAGCACCGCCGTCAGTGCGCTGATCCAGCTCTGGTTGGTGTGCTGCGAGCGAAAGTAGCACAGCAGCGGATAGGAGATGTGGCTTTCCAGCAACTCTGCCGACCAGCGCTCCCACTCCACCAGCAGCAGCCCCAGCGCGCTCTCCCCGCCCGGATACGAATGCCGTTTCAGCAGCTCCGCCGCCGTAGGGGGCGACCCGGCCCGCGCGTCCAGCAGGGAAATGCTCACCTCGCGCCGTGAAAAAGCGCTGTAAAGGACAGGGAAGTAGCCCATCACCACTGCCAGCAATCCGAGGCCGGTGCCCGACTCCAGAATCACCACCGCCCGCACCCAGCCGCTGTGCGGCGTCACATCGCCCAGGCCCAGCGTAAACAGCGTTGTCCCGCTCACATACAGGTCAGACCACGCCCCCACCCCCTGTGCAGCATCGTTGAACGGGCTGCCCAGCGCGTAGTAGATCAGCGCGAATCCCACCACCATCGCCCCCGCCCACACCGCCAGCAGAATAATCAGCGACATCGGCCCGTAGTAGCTGAACACCGTCTCGCGGCGCTTCAGGCTGCAGAAGCGCCTGGTGAGGAAAGCCCACGGCCGCCACGTGACAAGATAGAAAATCCGCGTCAGCCGGAAGCGCCCCGTCGCCCGGCGCGGCAAGATGATGGTCTGGAACGCATCCAGCAGCACCGCGAACAGGCAGATCACCCCGGCAATCTGCGTCACAATCCGCATCCCGCACCACGCTCCGTAGATTCAATCTACCCTATTTGTCATTTCCCCCGGGTGGCCGGGTAGGAAAGCCGGGTGCGGAAGCACAAATCCACTGCGAGCGATCAGCGAGTGCGCTGCGGCGGACCGCACCGCAGGTGCCGATTCACCGCGCCAGCTTGTAAGCCTCACTCCCCGCCAGCAGAAACGCCCCCGTCCCAAACACGTAGCTTGACGTCGGCGCATACACGCCCGGCGCCCCGCCCACCGGCTGAATCGATCCCAGCCGTCCGTCCGCGTACACGTGCTTGAGCAGCCCCGCCCATGCCCGCTCCACCACCGGCCGGTACTGCGCCTTGTCGAGCAAGCCCGCATTGACGCCCCACGCCAACCCAAACGTGAAAAAGGCCGAGCCCGACACCTCGGGCAGTTTGTAGCTCGCCGGGTCCAGCAGGCCCGCCGTCCACAATCCATCCGGGTTTTGGATGGATGCAATCTCCGCCGCCATGGCGCGAAACTGCTCCACATACCGCGCCCGATCAGGATAATCGGCCGGCATCTCCGCTAGCACCCGCGCCAGCGCGGCAAACACCCACCCGTTGCCGCGCGACCAGTAGAGGCTGCGTCCGTTGGCCTCGTGCGCATTCAAAAACGATGCATCGCGAAAATACAGATGGTCCTGCGTGTTGTAAAGCAGCCCCGACGTGATCCACCACTCGCGAACCATAAAGTCCAGGTACTTCTGATCGCCCGTCATGCGCGCCAGCTTCACCAGCACCGGCGGCGCCATGAACAGCGCATCGCACCACCACCAAATTGGCTTGGCCGGATCGTCCGGAATCCGCATGATCGCGTCGATGTTTTTCCGGGTCGGCTCCAGCATCGCCGCATCGTGGGTCCGCGCATACAGGTCAAGGTAAGTCTGGCTCACGGCCAGGTCGTCCGCATGCCCCAGCCGTGGCCCCGGCGACCATGCAAACTTCCTTCCCATGCGCATCATCGCCGCGCGATATTTCTTTCCGCCTGCCGCATCCGGAACCGCCATGAATCCCGCATAGAGGGCACCGAACGTCCAGTCCTGATCGAACCCGGCCTCAACTCTGTCCAACTGCCAATCGGCCACCTTTTTCATGGCACGGGCCACATCTTTTTTGTCGATCTTCGCCGACAGGTCCGTAGCCAGCGGCAACGCCGAAGCCGGCGCATCACCAATCCAGCGCGCATTCTCCGGGCCCTGCGCCATGGCCGGAGTCGCTCCCATCCCCAGCGCCGGCACGAACGCCAAAATGACAGCCAATCCCGCCGTGCACCGCATCGCACGCACAACCCGTCCCCGCTTCATCGCTATCCTCTCTGTTGACCCCGGCCCCCAATCGAGATCCAGCACAAACCTGGGTGCCCCTGCTGTCGATCTTGGGGCCTGGAAAAGCACAGCCTCTCGCCAACACGCGTCGAGCCTAGCCGCCGCTTGGCGCGCCTGTCAATCTGCGTTCGCGCAACCACCCTGTTGATGCGCATCGGGCCTGCGCGCTACCCTTGGCAGGGCAACCCATCGCCCTCGACACCCAGGAGAACCATGCGACTCACACTCATCGCCCTCTTCGCCTGCACTGCCTCCCTGGCCTCCGCGCAGGCAATCGATCACTGGACCCCCGCCCAGATCCTTGCCCAGGCCGCACAGCTGGAGCCCAAAGCCCAGGGTCCCGACGGCGCTGCCAGCACCAAGCTCACCGAGTATCCCAACCACTACACCATGGTCGCGCTGCGCCACAAAAACGGCGGAGCTGAAATCCACGACAACTACGCCGACTTCTTCTACGTGGTCAAAGGCCACGGCACCCTGCTCACCGGCGGCCCCGTGCAGGACGAGAAGATCGTCAGCCCCGGCGAGCACCGCGGCTCCGCGCTCCAGGGCGGCGCGCAGACCGTCCTCAACAAAGGCGATGTCGTCCACATCCCCGCCGGCGTCTCGCATCAGCTGCTCATCCCCGCCGGCAGCACCTTCGTCTACTTCGTCGTCAAGGTCAAAGAACAATAGGGCGCGCCGCCGCGGCCCATTCTTTCGCATCACTATTTGCGAAGAACCGCCCGCGGCTGCAATGATCCTCGCGAAGTTTCCTTGGGAATCCCAGGCCATGATGAAAATCGCAATCGCTCTTGCAGGGGCAGCCGCCTTGACCCTTCACGTATCCGCCCAATCCTCAAGCTGGCCGCCCACGCCGGGACACATCACGCTGAAAGTCTGGCCCGCCGCCGCGCCCGGCAATCCCGCCAACCCGCCCGCAGAAGCCGACACGACCACTTCCAAGGACAACCTGGTCGCCGGCCGTCCCGTCATCCGCCTCGGCAACGTCTCCGCGCCCACGCTTACTCTCTATCCGGCCAAGGGCGTGACCGGCCCCAATCCCGCCGTGGTCGTCTTTCCCGGCGGCGGTTACCAGATCCTCGCCATGGACCTTGAAGGCACCGAAGTGTGCGACTGGCTCAACTCCGCCGGCGTCACCTGCGTGCTGCTCAAGTACCGCGTCCCGGACTCCGGCCCCTATCCCAATTACCCCGGCGCGCTTCAGGACGCCCAGCGCGCCGTCGGCCTGGTCCGTCAGCACGCCGCCGAGTGGGGCATTGACCCCAGCCGGGTGGGCGTCCTCGGGTTCTCCGCCGGCGGACACCTCGCCGCAGCCCTCAGCACCCACTTCGACAAGCGCGTCTATGACCCCGTCGACGCCGCGGACCAGCTCAGTTGCCGTCCCGACTTCGCTGTCCTCGTCTATCCTGCATACCTAACTCAGGAGCAGCAGAGCTTCGCGCCCAGTCCCGACCTCGTCCCGACGGCCGCCACGCCACCAACTTTCCTAGTGCAGGCTGAAGACGATCCCGTCCACGTGGAGAACGTGCTGGTCTACGCGCAGCAGTTGAAGAACGCCAAGGTCCCCGCCGAGCTGCACGTCTACGCCCAAGGCGGCCACGGCTACGGCCTGCGTCGCACTGCGCTGCCGGTCACCACCTGGCCGCAAAGCGTGGAAACCTGGCTGCGCACCATCCACATCCTCCCCGCGCGCGAGTAGCTGGGCGCTCTATCCATTCCATGTCATTTCGCGGAATGAAGGGGAAACCGCGAACCCCCTGCGAGCGAACCGCGAGTCCGCCGCGGCGGACCGCACCGCAGGTGCCCGCTCTACAATCACCTCATGCGTCTCGCCGTGCTCACCATCTCCGACCGCTGCGCCCAGGGCTTGTTTGAGGACACCGCCGGTCCCGCCGCCGCCGCCCTGCTGCGCGCCGAGTGGCCCGCGGCCGAGATTGCAGCCCACCTGCTCGCCGACGACGAGGACGCGATCGCCGGCCTGCTTGAAGAGCTCAGCCGCGAAGGTGCTACTCTCATCCTCACCGTGGGCGGAACCGGCCTGAGCCCCCGCGACCGTACGCCCGAGGCGACTCGCCGCGTGCTCGACCGCGAGGCTCCGGGCCTGGCCGAGGCCATGCGGTCGCTCGGCGCCGCGCGCAACCCCTACGCCTGGCTCTCCCGAGCCGTCGCCGGCCTCTGCGGCCAAACCCTCATCGTCAACCTGCCCGGCAGTCGCCGCGGCGCAACAGAAAGCCTTGCCTCCATTCTGCCCCTCGTCCGCCACGCTCTGGAGATCGCCGCCGGCAGCCAGGACCATCCCTGAATAAGGTTTACTTCCGGAAAAGCCGGGTGCGCCATCCTTGCGACGCTCTTGTTTTTGTCGCAAGGGTGGGAGAGCACAAAGCCTGGCCTCGACGAATGGAATTATCTGCGCCCGTATGCAGCAAACGCTTTCCGCCAATCCCTATCCCGCGCCGCTATGCGACCGCCGGAGAATTCCCTCGCCGCTCTCTAACCAACCGCATTTTCAGCCCTTGCGTCGCTTTCCACTAATCGACGATGGTTGGGAAACAGCCGGTAAGCGTACAATTCGCTTACCCATGGCCGCTTCCCGCAAAAACTCCGTCAATCGCCGCCCAGGGGCCGTCAGCATCCGCGACGTGGCCCGCCGCGCCGGCGTCTCCATCGCTACCGTCTCCCGCGCCGTCAACCGCATCGCCACCGTCGACCCCGCCCTCTCCGAGCGCGTCTGGAAGGCCATCAACGAGGTCGGCTACCTGCCCAACACCCAGGCCCGCGCCCTGGTCTCGGGCCGCAGCCGCATGCTCGGGTTAATTGTTTCTGAGATCACCAACCCTTTCTTTCCCGAGCTGGTCCAGGAGTTTGAAAATCTCGCCGTCGCCCAGGGGTACGAAGTCCTCATCGGCTCCACCAACTACTCGCCCGAGCGCACCGAGTCGCTCATCCGCCGCATGCTGCAGCGCAATGTCGACGGCGTCGCCGTCATGACCTTCGGCATTGAGGAAGAGCTGGTGCAAAAGCTCGTCGACCGCGGCTTTCCGCTGGTGTTCATCGACGCCGGCCCCGACATGCCCAATATCCGCGTGCTCAAGGTCAACTACGGCGAAGGCATTCGCCAGGCCGTGCAGCATCTGGCTGCGCTGGGCCATCGCAGTATCGCCTTCATCAGCGGCCCGTTGCGTCTGCGCTCCGCCGTTGCCCGCCGCGACGCTTTCCTCAAGTCGATGGCCGAACTCGGCCTCATCGTCCCCGCCGATCACATTGCAGAAGGCGACCACACCATGGAAGGCGGCATTACGGCCGCGGAGAAGCTCATCGCTCTGGCCGAGCTTCCTACTGCGATTCTCTGCTCCAACGACATGTCCGCCATCGGCGCCCTGCATGCCCTCTACCGGACCACCCACACCGTCCCGCAGGACGTCTCTGTCGTCGGGTTCGACGACATCCACCTCGCCCAGTTCATGCTGCCCCCGCTCACCACAGTGCAAATGTCCTGCAAAGATCTCGCCGCCGCATCCGTTGAAGCCCTGCGCGCCGGCATCGAGAACGACCATCCCAAAGCCACCAAGACCCAGTGGCACATCTCCACTCAGCTGGTCGTCCGGCAGTCCTCCACATTTCCAAAAGGAACACTGCCGGCCCTCGTCGAGCGGGCTACGGGTAGCCGCACCTAATCCGCCCCGGAGGGACGGCCCGAAAATATCCCAGGGCAAGTCCGTCGCAGTGGACGCCTCCCTGGGAACCCGCGCCAATCCAAACCTCCGCCCCGCAGGGGCGGATTGAACGGCGCGCAACCCACCCGTTCCCCCGAACAGCCCATCTCCGCTGCTCCCTTCGTGCTATGGTCCGGCTCCCCGCCCAGTGCTACCGTTTCCGCAGGAGAATCACGTGACTCTCATCAGCTTCCTCGCCAAGCAGTTCATCGGCGTCATCGAGTGGAATGAACCTGCGGACGGCATTCTGACCTACCGCTACCCCATGCAGGATCTCGAGATCCAGAATGGCGGGCAGCTCACCGTCTCGGAGTCGCAACTGGCCGCCTTTGTCAACGAAGGCAAGATCGCCGACGTCTTTGGCCCCGGCCTGCACACGCTGAACACCCGCAACCTGCCCATCCTGACCGACCTGATGAACTGGGACAAGGACTTCGAGTCGCCGTTCAAGTCCGAGGTCTACTTCTTTTCAACGCGCCTGCAGATCGACCAGAAGTGGGGCACCGCCACGCCCATCACCATCCGCGACAAGGAATTCGGCGCCGTCCGCCTGCGCTGCTTCGGCATCTACTCCTATCGCATCGCCGACCCCAAGGTCTTCTTCAACCAGGTCGCCGGCACCCGCCAGGCCTACTTCGCCGCCGATCTTGAAGGCCAGCTCCGCGACACCATCCTGGCCGAGATCACGCAGACCTTCGCTTCGAGTGGACTTCCGTTTCTCGACCTCACCGCCAACCAGTCCGTGCTCGCCGGCAAGATCGCCGAACAGGTCAAGCCCGCCTTTGCCTCGCTTGGTCTGGAGCTCAACCAGTTCGTCGTTGAAAACATCTCCCTCCCCGACGAGCTCGCCAAGGTCCTCGATCAGCGCATCGGCATGAACATGATCGGCGACGTCGCTCGCTACACGCAGTACGCCGCTGCGGAATCACTCGACCTGGCCGCCGCCAACACC
>Ga0302270_10004157_pt1 | contig 13586 bp, 15 predicted proteins | sample III_Bog_E2_3_FD_198773 | JGI IMG/M metagenome (GOLD analysis project Ga0302270, IMG submission 198773) | Peat permafrost microbial communities from Stordalen Mire near Abisko, Sweden - III_Bog_E2_3 | ecosystem: Environmental > Terrestrial > Soil > Wetlands > Peat | place: Sweden: Abisko... | reverse complement strand
GCGGGCCGCGTTGTGGCGGCTTGAAATCGTGTCGGTAAAGCGAGCGGCCCTCGACGTGGATGTCGAAGCCGGTGATTTCCTGGTTAGGCAGGGCCGTGAACGATTCGGTCAGGCCGAGCTTGTCCCAGATTTTCCACGCGGCGGGATTGATGCAGTTGCCGCAGACCTTGGCGCGAGGAAAGGCGGCGCGGTCAAGCAGCGCTACGCGATGGCCCGCGCGGGCCAGCACCAGCGCGGCAAGGGAGCCCGCAGGCGCGGCACCGACGATGACGACGTCGTGGGAAGGCATCCGCTCAATTTAGCAACAAAAGAGCGCAAGGAGCGCAAAAAAAGAACAGTGGCGAGGGGCGAAATGGAATTTCGCGATTTGCGGGGTGGCGTTCCCAAATGAATGAATTTGGGAACGAGGGAAGAAAGCGGGGGACCCGTGCACGGAGTGCCCGGGCTACCTAAATGATGCCGGCTTTTTTGAGCGTGGCGAAGGCGCCGTTCTTGGTCAGGGTCTTGAGCGCGCGGGCAGTCAGCTTGACGGTGACGTAACGCTTCAGCTCAGGAACGAAGATGCGCTTTTCCTTGAGATTCGGATTAAAAAGCCGGGGCGTGTTGGCGGTGACGTGGGTACCGATACCGCCCTTTTTCTTGGCTTTACCGCTGCGGAGGATGCTGGTGCCGCGCGTGGGGGCGGCGCCGGTGATTTCACAAAGTCGGGACATGGGATGCTTTCGCTTTTGGTTGGGGGGCGGTTATTTGACGAGCAGGACGTTACGGGCGCGCTTGATTTCCGTGGTCAGCTTGCGGTGCATCTTGGCGGTCATGCCGGTGATGCGGCGCGGCAGGATGCGGCCCTTTTCGGTCAGGAATTTCTTGAGCAACTCGACGTTTTTAAAATCGAGCGCTTCGGTGTTGATATCAATGCGACGCTTCGGGAGTGAGCGCAGCGTACGGCGGCGGGGCCGCATAGGTTTGGCAGCAGGAGGCATAGTCTAGTCTTTCTCTTTTTTCTTGTCGTCGTCTTCCGTTGTTTCCTCTTCCTCATCGGCAAAGGCTTCGGCGGAATCCATGAACTGCGGGGCGGTATCCCAGCGGCGGCGGCCCCGGTTCTCTTTTTCGAGCTGCTGCTGGCATTCAACAGTAAAGCGGGCAAAGGGGATGGCTTCAAGCCTGGCGTGAGGAATCGGTTTGTTGGACATTTCGCAAACACCGTAGGCACCTGTTTCGATACGCTTGAGGGCCTCTTCGATTTCGTAGAGGGCGTCCTGTTCCTGCGAGAGGAGGCTCAGGGCGAAGTCCTTTTCGTAGGCGTCGCTGCCGGCATCGGCTTGATGCTGGCCAACGGCCGAGGCTTCGTTGTTTTCGGCGCGGGAGCGGAGGCTGTCCTGTGCGACGCTTTGCATCTGGTCGAGGAAATGATCGCGCAGTTCCAGCAGGCGCCGTTTTTGGCGGTCGAAGAAGGCGAGCGTTTTGGCGTCCCGGGGCAGGCGGACCTGCGGACGCTGCGGCTCGTGATCTTCGCCATCGCCATTGACGACTGCCTTGGGTTTGGCTGCTTTCGGGGAATCTTTGGCGGAAGCCGGAGCTGCTTTGTGAGAAGCAGGTTTGGGCTTGCTCGCCGCTTTCACCTTTGGGGAAGCGGGTTTCGCGGCCTTTTTAGGCTTGCCGCTGGATTTGGATTTCTGAGACATGGGAATCGTAAGGAATAGGGAAGAGTGTCGGAAAATCCAATCAAATTTTTGGAATCTTTATGTGACAGGGGCGCGGAGGATTTGGCGGACGTGCTTCTTAAGTCTGGCATTATGGGCCGAAGGCTTTAAACTGACCCAGCGTGTTTAACTTACCACCGTCCGCGCTCGTGCAGGGTTTATTGAGTCGTGCAGGAGGAAGAGCCGAAGTTCTCGTCCACTTTTCTGCGGCCAAGGGCTATGAACTTTACGACTGGAACCGCGCCGCCACCGAGCTTTTTGAGCTGAGTAACGCCGGGCCGGGCGCGTCGCCTCTGAGTTGGGTGGAACTGCCTGCGACCCTGGCCGAATATCTTTCCCAGGCCCTGCAGATGGTGAGTGGAGCGCCCGAGGAGGCAATGCCGGGGTTCAAGAATCCCCTGACGCCGGAGCGGAACTATTTTGCGAAGGTTTTTTACGAGGGCGACCCCGCGACGGAGGAGACCGAGGAAGGGCACTGGTACTTGTTCTGTTTCCAGGACTCGGTTCACTGGCTCGACAACTCGCAGGGCGCGGTGGACCAGAAGAAGCTTGAGACGATTGGCGAGCTGGCCAGCGGCGTGGCGCACGATTTCAATAATCTCATCATGGGCATCCAGTCGAATGCCGAGGCGATGCTGGCCCAGCCGAGCCTGTCGGCGCAGGCCCGCGACAGCCTGGTGAATATCATCCGGGCCTGTTCGACCGGCGCTTCGCTGACGCGCAGTCTGCTCGGTTATGCGAAGCGGCAGCCGCTGACGATGACGGCGTTCAATCTGGTCGACCTGATTCACGACGTGGCGCGCATCGGCGGAGTTACTTCGGGGAAATACCGCATCGCGCTGGGTAAGGAATTTCAGGACTCGAAAGAGCCGATCATGCTCGTCGGTTCTTATTCGAGCCTGAGCCATTGCCTGCTTAACCTGATCAAGAACGCGCGCGAGTCGATGCCGGACGGCGGCACGATTCACCTGCTGTGGGAAGGCTCGGAGACGCGGGCGGTGGTGACGGTGCGCGATCATGGCGCGGGCATTCCCGAGGCGGACATGGCGCATATTTTCGAGCCTTTCTTTTCCACCAAGAAGCAGGGAACGGGGCTTGGCCTCGCCATGGTGCGGGGCATTCTCACGCAGCATTCCGGCACGGTGGAAATTCGCTCCACAATGGGCATGGGGACATCCGTCTCGCTGATCTGGCCGCGGGGCGATATCGAGGCGCTCTCGGCACAGCCGAAGTCTCTGGAGCCGATTGACGCGCGCCGGTCGACGCATCGCATTTTCAAGCAGACCCAGCGCATTATCCTGCAGGCGAAGCGAATGCCGGCCGAGGCCCATTTCCTCGTCTATGTCATCGATGATGATGACCTGGTGCGGGACGGTCTTTGCAGCCTGCTCGAGCACCTGGGCCATCGTACGAAGTCGTATCGTTACCCGGAGGTCGCGTTGCAGGAGTTGATCGCGGCCGATCCTCCGCCCGAGGTGGTGATTGTCGATTATAATATGCCGGGGATGAACGGTGCGCAGTTGATCGGAGGGTACAGCACAGCGGTCGCGAAGGAGCGGCGCTTTGACAACACGTCGATTTTGTTGATGAGCGGCCTGCCGCCCAGCCATTTTCAGGATTTCATGTCCGAGTTTACACAGCTGAAGTTGGGCATTTTAGAGAAACCGTTCAGCTTGGAAACGCTGCGTAGAAAATTGGCGAATATCCAAGGTGTCCGGAGATTGTCCGGGCATCTGACCCATCTCACGGACGACGGCAACGCGCCGCAGCCTGGGGTGATCCAGTCGAAGAGTTGACTCGCGGTGCCGCGGCTGTAGGTGCGCGGTGCTGCCGAAGATGACTCAGTTTTTCAGCTGCATCTCGAGATGCGTGATCTGGTCGCGCAGGGAGGCGGCCTGCTCGTAATTTTCCGATTGCACGGCGTTTTGCAGGCTGGCGTGCAGGGTCTTGAGCCGGGTCTGGTATTCCTGGGCGCGCGCGGCGCGGCTCGGAATCTTGCCCTTGTGGAGGACGCCCTTGTGCATGTCCTTGAGGATCACGCCGAGGCCTTCGGAGAAGGTGACGTAGCACTGCGGGCAGCCGAGCCGTCCGGTCTTCTTGAAATCAGGCTGGGTGAAGCCGCACTGCGGGCAGACCAGTTCCTCGGAGCCGTTGGATGATTTGATCTCGTCGGCCGCGCCGAGGCCCAGGAGCATGTCCGCGAGCGAAAAGCCGGCCGGGTCGGCGACGCCCTTTTCCTTGGCGCACTTTTCGCACAGGTCGATCTTCTGCATCTTCCCGCTGATTATCTGGGTGAGATGCACCGTGGCATTTTCCGTCTGGCAAACTTCGCAAATCATAGGTGTGGTTCACGCCCTCGAGGGAGCGCTGGAAACAATATAATACAGAAGTCAATAAATGGAAACGCCTGTATTTTGCGTCTTCACCTTGAAGTGCCGGATGAATTCCCCGGTGATGGGGCCGACGTGTCCCGTGCCGATTATGCGTCCGTCCACCTCGCTGATCGGTACGACTTCGGCACCGGTGCCGGTGGCGAACAGCTCGTCGGCGACGAAAAGATCGTAGCGGGTCAGGTTGGCCTCGAGGATTTCGCGGCCCATTTCACGGGCGAGTTGGAACATCAGGCGGCGGGTGATGCCTCCGAGCGCGCCGTCGGAGACGTGCGGGGTGAAGACTTTGTCCTGCTTGACCACGAAGAGGTTGTCGGCCGTGCATTCGGCGATGTAGCCCTGCGCGTTGAGCATGATCGATTCCTGCGCGCCGTAGAGGTTGCCTTCGATCTTGGCCAGGATGTTGTTGAGGTAATTGAGCGACTTGATGGCGGGGCTGAGCGCCGCCGGGGAGACGCGCTGGGTCGGCACGGTGTTGACGCGCAGGCCGTCGGTGTAACACTTTTCCGGGTAAAGCTCGATGCTCGTGGCGATGCAGAAGATGGTCGGTTTGCTGCACTTGATCGGGTTGAGGCCGAGGTCGCCTTTGCCGCGGGTGATGACGAGGCGGATGTAGCCGTCGCGCAGGTTGTTCTGGCGGCAAGTTTCGAGCACGGCTTCGCGCAGGACGGACCGCTCCAGAGGGATGGCGAGGAGGATGGCCTTGGCGGAGTCGTAAAGGCGGTCGAGGTGCTCATCGAGGAGGAAGACGCGCCCGTTGTAGAAGCGGATGCCTTCGAAGACGCCGTCGCCGTAAAGAAGGCCGTGATCGAACACCGAGACTTTGGCGTCGGGTTCATCCACAAATTGGCCGTCGAGATAGATTTTCAGGTGCTGCATGGGAAGTGCCATCATCCCGCATTCCAGTTCTTTTCGCAAGTGGCGATCTATGTCCGGGACTTCAATAGAATGAGAGACTGCGCTGTGCCGGTCATCAACACGCCGGTTTGATCGCATCTCCAAACGATGCTTCCGTCCGCTTTGACTTGAGTAATTGTGCCGGACAGAGTTCGTCGAAGCGTGGCAACTTTGTCCCCGACTTGGAAAGCTTCGAGCTGTGCGAGTTCCTCCAATCCCGTCCGTAGAGCTGTCTCATCAACGTCGGGTACGCCAGCAATGAAATGAGCGACGAGAGAGGCGATCTGCTTTTTCCGTAGAGCCGGGACATCGGCGAAGAGCGCATAGCTGAGTCCGCGTCCAAGTTCGGCAAAGCTGTTTCCATTAAAGAAGAGAAATGGAGCCCGGCGATGGAATCCCCTCGGGTGCTCAGTGACCTCAAGAAAGGTCAGCGACTCTTTTTGGAGGACTTCCCACTCCTTTTGACACGCCGCGTGACTTTCTGGATTAGGGCCGTGCTGAGCACGTTGTCCTTCGCAGAGTCTTCGGTTGAGGTTGGTGATAGCTTGCCAATCCCAGTTTTCGAGAAAACGGGCTCGGCACTGTAGCGGTGACTGTTCGCTTCCGCCAGCTTCAGCACGTCCTCTGGTCGGAGAGCTTTCGCGAGATCCAGGCGTAATTTCATGGCTCATCCGTTTCGCTTTAGAGTTAGGTTATCAGCTTATTGGAGGGGCTCAAGGTGGAATCATTGTCACTCAAATTCGGATGCGTTGGGAGGGAGCTGATACTAATTGTCCCACAAAGTTGACTATTTGTGGGACAATTGGTATTCTGTACGAAAAGGAAAATTCATGGCTGAAGGAGTTAATGTGAGGTTTGCGGGTGAGTTGCAAAAATTCATTCAAGTGCGTGTCGGCGAAGCAGGCTTATACGCAACGGCCAGCGAATACCTTCGCGACCTTGTCCGGCGCGACTACGAGCGCGAGGAGGCCAGGAAATGGGCTTCGTTGCGCGCGGAATTGAAGGCAGGGATGGAGGCCGACGAATCGGAGTTCGTTCCGTTTGACATCGAGAAGATCATTGCCACGGCGAAGAAACGCGAAAAAGCCAATGGCCGTTGAAATTCTCCCACCGGCCGAAGCACGGCTCGTGGAGAGTTGGGCCTACACCAAGCGCGAATGGGGGCAGGCAAAGGCGGACAGCTATCTGCGCGGTCTTGGCTCTGCCATTAGGGACGCCGACAGAAAGCGAAAAAACTGGAAGCGGTTTTCCAATGCGGATATTCGCGGCGTCTTCTATCTCCGTTATCAGCACCATCGCGTTTTTTTCCGCGAGTTTTCGGATGGTATCGTCGGCGTGATTACAATTCTCCACGAAAGCATGGATTTGCCCGCACGCCTCCGGGAAGAGGCGGAATAGATCAAGGAGTAGAATCTACGCTCCAGCGCCCGCCGGTGCCAGCCGTCCCTCTTCCAGCCGGTAGATTTGCTGGCCGAGGGCGGCGATGCGGTCGTCGTGGGTGACGATGATCATGCAGTTGCCGCGTTCGGTGTGGAGGCGCAGGAGCAGGTCGATGATTTCGTGGCCGGTGGCGGTGTCGAGATTGCCGGTGGGTTCGTCGGCGAGGAGAAGCGCCGGGTTGTTGCGCAGGGCGCGCGCGATGGCGACGCGTTGCTGCTCGCCGCCGGAGAGCTCCGCGGGGCGGTGATGCAGCCGCGAGCCGAGGCCGACCTGGTCGAGGAGGCGGGCGGCGTGGGCGGAATCGCTGCGCCGGGCCAGTCGCGCGGGGAACTCGACGTTTTCCAGCGCGGAGAGTTCCGGGAAAAGGTGGTAGGACTGGAAGACGAAGCCGACGGAGAGATTGCGCCACGCTGCTAGTTTGCCCTGGGACCAGGCGTAGATCGATTCGCCAGACCAGCGCACCTCGCCGGCATCGGGGCGCTCAAGTCCGCCGAGGATTTGCAGCAGCGTGCTTTTGCCCGAGCCGGAAGCGCCCTGGATGGTGTTGAGGCCGCCAGGGCGAAAGGTCGCCTCCAGTCCGCGCAGGATTTCGAGATCGGTGTGCCCAAGGCGAAACGTCTTGTGCAGCGCGGAACAGGTGAGGGGAGATGAGGCGTCCACAGCTTCCATTGAGCCAGCCCTGGGGACGGCAGTAAAGCCCAGTAAAGGCAAGTTTCACGCAACGACGCAACGCTGGGACAGCGGCGGCTACCTTAAAATGCCCCGGAGCTCCGGGGTTCTTTGCCGTCCTCCGCAGGAGCTCTTGTCTTCGCTTTTTTTACTGACAGGATACAGCCATGCGTCCGGCGATCATCGGGTTCATCGTGGGTGTGGCCGTGATGTTGCTCGTGCTGGTTATTTTCCAGCGCGCAGTCATTAAAGTCTCCGCGGATGACCTGGAGTATCATTTTGGCACCTACGTTTTCTCTGATACGCAGTTTCCGTGGGGCGATCTCGTGCAGGGTCGCGTGGTGCGCCGCACGTTGTTTCCGGTTAAAGTAACGGTCACTTTTTACGATGCCCATTACCAGGTCGTGACGCAGGCGGACAAGCCGGGCCGTTACGGCGCGGTGGTGCGGATCGGACTTAACGGCGGGGTGGTCACGTATCGCTACATCACGCTCTATCGCACGCCGGTGAAGGTCTATTGGTGGGAGACGTCCATCCCGGTCACGGCGCAAGTGCCGAACGGGACCGGAGTAGACCCCGCCGTCCTAAGCATTCAGGCGCCGGAAATCGGCGAGGCGATTAAGAACGACTTTTTTGCGGATGGCGGCGTTTCTCCGAATCTGGCCATCCTGCTGGCCGGGCTCTCCGAGACATCGCCCACCGATCCGCCTGCGGTCATGCGGACCAATGCCGATGCGAGGGATGCCGACTGGTGGTTTGGCTTGCGCCAAGAGTTGGGATTGACTGACCACTATCCGTACCTGGTCGATCTGCCGTCGGGCTACGATGCCGATCCCGGCAAGAGGTGGCCGCTGATTCTTTATCTCCACTTTGGCACGGACCGGGGGAAGGACCTGCAAATTGTCCGCAGGGATGGATTGGCCGGCGCCGTGGCCCGGGGCAGGCAGCTTCCGGTGATTGTCATTTCGCCGCAATGCCCGTGGGGTCAGGACTGGAGCACGCGGGTTCTTTCCCAGCTCCTCGACGAGGTGAGCGCCAAATACCGCGTCGATCCCGACCGCATTTACCTCACCGGCGCGAGCACGGGCGGCGATACGACGTGGGAACTGGCGCTGGCCCATCCGGAACGCTTCGCTGCCATCGTGCCCATTGCCGGCGAGAGCGATTTCGCGGACGCGGCGCGGATCAAAGACATTCCCATCTGGGCTTTCCACGGCGAGAAGGACAATACCGTTCCGCTGAGCGAAACGATCGGCATGGTTGATGCCGTCCGTCAGGCGGGAGGGCATCCCCATCTCACGCTTTTTCCCAACGATGAGCATGATGCGTGGGACCATGCCTACTCGATGGATTCGCTCTATGTGTGGCTTCTGGCCCAGAAGAGGGGGCAGCCGGAAGTGGTTACGCCTGGTGTGCCGTAGGGGTCAATTGTAGCGGAAGTCGTAGACTGATGCTGCAGACTGCACCGCCGATAGGGACATCGGCGGCTACCAAAAACGGCGGCGGTCATTGACCGCCGTTACAAAATCAAACTACGGCTGCTGCACGACGACGCCGATTTCGACGCGGCGGTTCTTGGCGTAAGCTTCTTCCGTGTCGCCATCGACGGCGGGGCGGTCCGCGCCGTAGCTGTTCGTGTAGAGAGAGGCAGCGGGCAGTCCAAGGCCGACGAGATATTCGCGCACGGCGAGCGCGCGGCGTTCGCCCAGGGCGCGGTTGTATTCGGGCGTGCCGCGCTTGTCGGCGTGCCCGGCGAGGAAGAGTGAATGACCGGGATTGGCTTTGAACCACTGGCTGACTTGATCGAGCTTGCTGCGCTCCGAGCCGGAGATGGTTGATTTATCGAAATCGAAGTAGACGGTGTCGGAGGCGAGAGTCTGGTAGTCGGCGTTATCGGGATTGAAGTTGCCTCGAGCGGCCGGCGGGATGCCGCCCCCGGCGTCGGCCGTATTCAGCGTGTCCTGTCCGCCGGGGAGTGCGCCGCCATTATCGCCCATGCCGGTGTAATTTTTGTCCTTGTCGTCTCCGCAGGCGGCGAGGGCGATAGTCAAGGCGATGAGGAGGGGGAGGCGGCATTTGATGTTCATGGAGGGCTTCTGATTGGTTAGTGGGTCAAGCGGTTAATTATACGGATGTCAGGGGTGTTGGCAATGTTTCTATAGGTTATTAACGGGAGACAGTAGGTTCGCCGCAGCCGCCGGCGTTGATTTCGATCGGCAGCGACTGGTGCGAAGCAGTATCGAGGAGGTAAAGGTGGCTGTTGTTGGAGTAGACCAGGTGGCGCGAGTCGCGCGTCCACGAGGGGTCCTGCCCGCCGCTAGTCGTAATCAATTGGCCGGTGCGGGCGGCGACGTCATAGACGCCGATCTGGAACTGCCCGCCAAGGCGAGTGGTGAAGGCAATCAGCTTGCCGTCCGGCGACCAGTCGGGCTTGGTGCAATACGAATTGCCGGTGACGAGGTGGTCCCAATCCGCGCCGTCGGTGGTGCCGCTCGAGTTGCTGATGAAAAGCTGTGGGCTGCCGCGATCATCGGAGGAATAGACGAGGCGGTCTCCCGAGGGAGACCAGGATGGGGAAGTCTCCGCGCCGCGCGTGCGGGTGATGCGGTTGAGTGAGCCGCCATCGAGCGACATGGTGTAGATCTCAGGGTTGCCGTCCTTGCTGAGGGTGAGCGCAAGGAGCGATCCGTCCGGTGAGAAGTTGGGGCCGGAATTGATGCCCGGGAAGAATGCAATGCGCGTGCGGCTGCCCGAAGCGAGATCGATCAGGTAAACGTCGGCGTAGCCGCTTTTATAGGAGGTGTAAGCGAGCTTGGCGCCGTCGTGGCTGAGATCGGGACTCGCGCTGATTGTCCCATCGTGGGTGAGCGCGCGCGCGTTGTAGCCGTCGATGTCGGCGAGGTAGAGTTCCTTCACGCGCCCGGAGCCGGAGACAAAAGCGAGCTTGCTCGACGCGAAGCCGGGGAGGCCGGTGACGGCCTTGGTGATGGCGTCGGAGAATTCATGCGCGGCGAGACGGCCTTTGCCGGAGAAAGTCTGGTTGAAAACTTCCGCGCCGGTTTTTTTGTTCACCAACCGGCCATTCACGCTCGAGTCTTCGGCATCTCCGGTGGCGAGGAAGTCTCCCGAGCCGCTGCTCACGGGCGAGATCATGCCGGTGCGCTTGAGGTCGTTGCTGACGATTTCGGTGGCACCGCCGCCGAGCGCACCGCTGATCGAGACGCCAACGCGGGGGAGGGTGGGTACTGAGACCTCAACCTGGCCGGGAGTGTGGGTGCTGAAAAAACCGAGGGCGAAAACTAGCAGGGTTGAATGGAAAGGATGTTTTTGTAAATTCACGTTAGCGATCAGGTTTAAAGATGATGGAAATATCAGGTGGGCAGTGTTCAGGCAAGGGTTCATGCAAATAGCCGAGGCTCTTCGCGGCGGCGATGGCGGAATCGTCGTAGGTGGAATTGCCGGACGACTGGACCAGATACACACTTTCAGGTGGAACCCTGCCATCGTTTTCAACGTGAATATGAACGACGGGATTCGTCGTTATTTCCGTTGCGCCGTTGGGAATTTGCCACTGTTGGTCAATTTGGATCTTAATCAAGTTGTAAAAATCCTTGAAGGGATTGTCGTGGCCATTGGTTGAACCGCTGGTGCCTGTATGGGTCGCCGTGGTCTCGCCGGTTTCGTCGAGCTTCTCGCCAAGCTTGGCGGCGATCTGTTCCTTGCTCAGGCCCGTGCTGTCGGGTTTCGATTCGGCTTGATCCTGATCGGTCGTGTCGTCGGTCTTCGGCGCGGGCTTCTTGACGTGGGTCTTCGGCTTGGGGTTGTCGGCTGAAGTCGGCGCGTCCTCGACCTTGCTGAGGTCGACCTTGACCTTGGGCACCTTGGGTTCTACGGGTTTGGGCGGCGTGATCGGCGGGGGAGGAGTAACCGGTTTTGGCGGTTCGAGGCTGGGCGCTTCGGTCTTGAGTTCCGCTTTCGGCGGAATCGGCTTCGGGGTTGGCGTCGGTGGTTTCTTCGCGAGAGGCTTCGGCTTGGGCGGTTGTGCCGTGTGCTCGGGCGCTGTCGCGGAAACGTGATGGACGGTGGGCGCGGGTGTGCTTGGCCCGACCTTGGATGCTTCCTGCGCGCCGGCCGTTCCCTTGACGACGTCGCCTTCGGGAAGCAGCGAGATGAATTCCTGCGGCGGCTTTACCGGGGATGAGAATTCGTAGATGAAATAAAAGAGGCTGATCGCTACGACATGAAACAATGCCACTAGAATGACCCATTTCCAAAAATGGCCGTTCTGACGGATTTCGAGGTCTTCCTCCGTCTTGGGCTCAGGGCGGCGCTTCAGGTCGAGACGAACTTTCTTTTTGGGCGCGGTTTTAGGCGCCGACAAGCGGCGGGGCTTTACAGGACCGGCGGGGTACTTCATGTCTGACCGTACTATATATAGTGGTCTGGGCGAAATGACCAGACTTCAGGTGGGATTTTACGCTTTTGACGTAGAAAGGGCCGCATTGCTTCAAAAGAAAAAAAGGAGGTCCCGCTAACCGAGGCGGGACCTCCCCGACCATATCTAACATCCAATGCTCTAACCCCTGAAAAATTCATGAAAAGATAAGCTTGAGTTATGCCATCATCAACGGCAGACTAAAACTTTTCCGCTTGACGGAACTTTGGCTCCTTCTTTTGGTACCGATATTATGAAACAAACGCTCGTTCAAGATGCCCTCAAAACCGTGCAGAGCCCCCAGGTTCTGGTCAACATTATTTCCAAGCGGGTCCGCCAGCTTGGGCAGGGCTTTCGTCCGCTCGTGGCGTTCGATCCGAAGTTGACGTTTATGGACGTGGCGCTGAAGGAAGTTGCCGAAGGCAAGTTGGGCTACGAGATGATCGAAGTTCCTTCCGCCGCGGGTGGCGCGACTCCGACCCCGGTTAAGAAGAGCCGCAAGGCTGCCGCCGCGGTTTAGTATGGGTGGGGACGTGAGTTCCATCGAGTCCCATTCATTCTACGGACGGCAGGGGATTGGCCTCCCGGCCTTTTCCAATCAGTTGCCCTTGTAAAATTGCGCTCACGCGCAGGAATTGCCGTCCCTACCTTTCGTTATCCGCCATCAGGTAATCGCGCATGAGTCGGCTGGTGCTGCTTTCGGTTTGAAGTTGAATCCAGCCTGGATGCATCTGCGCGGCTGGGCGCGACCACAACTGTTGGTGCAGCCAGAACACACTTTCGCCGTCCCAAAGCAGGCGCTGTTTTTCCTTGGGCGTGAGTCCGCGCGGCCCCTCCTTGATCAGGCGCTCGCGCAACGCGGTGAGGGAACGGCTGGGCGTGACGGAGTTGTGTGAGCCCTGCCGTACCATGGAAAGATGGACCGCTTTTACGTAGGGATTGAGCAACGCCTGCACCCACAACGGTGAGGGCGCTGCGGTCCCCGTTTGTGATTCCTCATCGCCGTCGTCGAGACCTAGCAACTCCGGCGGAGGATCAGTTTCCTCCGGCGTGACGAAAAGCCCGGCGGACCTGAAGAGCAGGCCCAATCGCCTCCCGCTCGTCACCCATGCCAGAAGCGGCGCCAAAATCCATCCGGCCAAAATTGGCACGAGCCACCACGAGGCGTTGCCGAGATAGGAGGCAGCGACTTGGCACGTGACCACCCCCAGCACGGTGAGCCAGCCGTAGAGCTTGAGGCAATGAGTGAAGGTCAGGCCCGTGTCGGCGCGGTTCTGGGTGTTCCATTTGATCTGCATTCCGGAGATGGTGAGGAGCACGAAGAGGGTGTGGAACATCATCAGCACTGGGGCGAGAAGACAGGACAGGATATTTTCCAGGAGCGCGCTGAAGAGCATTCGGATGACTCCGCCGAATTGGCGCGCGCGGGGCAGCGTGGTCAAGACGCCGAGCAACCGGGGGACGAAGAGGAGCGTCAGGGTGAGGGCGAGTAAAATCCCGGCCCCGGAGTTGCTCGCCGCGCTCAGGTCTTCCGGATCGGCGGAGAACATCAGAAACCTTTGCCGGAAGTAGGCGCCGAAGGAACCGGCGACGAGAAACGTCAGCCAGAGCGGCGAGCAGAGATAGCCCATGAGCCCGATCCAGATTTGCAGGCGGCTGCCCATTTCGATTCCGCGCGCGAAGAGAAACCAGAAGTGCTGGAGATTGCCTGCGCACCAGCGGCGGTCGCGGGTGAGCATGTCGCTGAGATTCGGCGGACCTTCCTCGTAGCTGCCCGGTTCGTCATAGGCGATCCAGACCCCGTACCCGGAGCGGCGCATCAGCGCGGCTTCAACGGTGTCATGGCTGAGGACGTGGCGCTTGCCGGGATCGGGCACGGGCAGCAGCGGCAGGTCGCAATATTCGATGAACGGCGCGACGCGGATGATGGCGTTGTGGCCCCAGTAGGAGCCGGACGACATCTGCGCCATGCTGCAGCCTTGCGAAAAAAGGCCGCCGTAGACTTTGCTGGAAAATTGCAGCACGCGCCGAAACAGCGAACTGCCGAGTACCATG
>Ga0302270_10004143_pt1 | contig 13604 bp, 14 predicted proteins | sample III_Bog_E2_3_FD_198773 | JGI IMG/M metagenome (GOLD analysis project Ga0302270, IMG submission 198773) | Peat permafrost microbial communities from Stordalen Mire near Abisko, Sweden - III_Bog_E2_3 | ecosystem: Environmental > Terrestrial > Soil > Wetlands > Peat | place: Sweden: Abisko... | reverse complement strand
AGTTTCACCCGGGAGCAAATCAGCCCCACGCGCGACACGCGGCTGCGCTGGATGCAATCCGTCCTGCATTGCACACATTACGTTGCGGGGGCGGGCGAGACCGCGTATCTTCATCCGTCAGAAGCCCCGGATATAACCTTTATAAGCCGCGAACCCATTGACAACTCGAATGAAGCCTTCACCGAAATCCCCGCCTAAGCCCGCCGCGCTGCTGGCGTTTGGCGCGCATCCCGACGACCTTGAATTCGGCTGCGGCGGCGTCATCGCCGTCGAAACCCGGGCCGGACGCGCGGTTCACCTGGTCGTGTGTTCGCGGGGCGAGGCCGCCACTTTTGGCACGCCGGCGGAACGCACGGCCGAAGCCGAAAAATCCGCCGCCCAACTCGGGGCGGCGCTGGAGTGGCTGGAACTGGACGGGGACGCGCATCTGGAAATGCGCAACGCCCACGTCCTCAAACTGGCGGGGGTGATCCGGCGGCGGCAACCCGGCATCGTGCTGGCCCCCAGCCTGGTGGAAAACCAGCATCCGGACCATGCGCGTCTGGGACGGTTGGTGCGGGACGCCGCCCGGCTCGCGCGTTACGGCGGGGTGGCGGAACTGCGCGGGCAACCGCCCCATGCGATTGAGCAGTTGTTTTATTATGCGGTGACGCCCGAGGCGGAGCCGCGCGAGCCGGCCCCGGTGCTGGTGAACCTCTCGGCGCCGGCCGTGCTGGACGCCTGGACACGGGCGATGCAAAGCCACTCGTCCCAAATGGGGGCGCGCCAGTATGTGGAGCTGCAACTCACCCGGGCCCGGCTGCTGGGGCTGCGCGCCGGGGTGGAATATGCGCAGGCGTTGTATCCCAATGATCCGCTGTTATTGGATTCACTCGCGCAAACCGGCGGCGGGGCGAGAAAATTTTGAGGGATGACCAATGAAGGCTGATGCTTTGGGAGGGCGGGGACGGATCCTGCACGTTATATGCCTCTCGCGCAAGCCGTACCGCAGGTTTCCAACCTGCTGGATCGCCGATTTCCAAACCGGCAGGCCGTCCAAGTGTCGAATACGGCAGCTGGTGGCACAGCCAGCAGGTTTGGAAACCTGCGAGACGGCAGATTGGGAAATCTGCGGTACAGAAAAACGGCTCGTTCCGGTCGGTGAATTTGAAAACTATAAAATCGTATGCGATGCAGGACGCGTCTGCGCTTTTGGACGGGGCGACATGTCGCCCCGTCCAAAAGCGGCGACGTGTCGCCGCACTCCATAATCCAACATGCCCGCATCCGCGTCATTGAAGATCGGCATCACCTGTTATCCCACGGTGGGCGGGAGCGGCATTCTGGCCACCGCCCTGGGCGAGGAGCTGGCGCGGCGCGGGCACGAGGTGCATTTCATCAGTTACGAGCGCCCGTTCCGCCTGCCGGCCGGCCGGCCGCGCCTGCATTTTCATCCGGTGGCCATCAATGATTACGCCCTTTTCAAATACCCGGACTATACGCTGCCGTTGTCGGTGCGCATGGCGGAGGTGAGCCGCGATTTTCAACTGGACGTGCTGCATGTCCACTACGCCGTACCCCATGCCACGGCGGCGATCCTGGCGCGGGACATGCTCCCGCCGGAACGGCGGCCGCGCGTGGTGACGACGCTGCACGGCACGGACACCACGCTGCTGGGCTTTGATCCGGGCTACGGCCCCGCCATCCACCACGCCCTCACGCGTTCCGATGCGGTGACCACGGTGTCCGCCTTTTTGAAGACGGAAACGGAACGCGTGCTGGGGTTCACCGGGCCGATGGAGGTCATCCACAATTTTTTCACGCCGCGCCCGCCGCAGCGTTCGGTCGCGGAGGTGCGGGCGGAACTCGGGCTGGGCGAGGAACTGGTGTTGTTCCACGCCTCCAACCTGCGACCGCTCAAGCGGATTGACGTCTTGCTGGAAACGGTCGCCCGCCTCCGGCCGCGCACGAACCTCAAACTGCTGCTGCTGGCCGGCGGCAATTTTGCCGATTACTCCGCCGACGTGTTGCGCCTGGGATTGGAAGGCACCATTCTGCTCCGGGAGAACGTCAGCGACATCGAGGATTACCTGCAAGTGGCCGACCTGGGGCTGTTCACTTCGGATACCGAGAGTTTTTGCCTGAGCATTTTGGAGGCGATGTTTTTTGGCTGTCCCAGCGTGGCCACGCGCGTGGGCGGCATCCCGGAAGTAATGGAAGACGGCCGGAGCGGCCGCCTGGCCCCCGCCGGCGCCGCCGCCGCGCTGGCCGCCGCCGCGCAGGAATTGCTGGATCAACCCGACCGGCGGCGGGAACTCGGCCGGGCCGCCCAGCAACGCGCCCGCGAACGCTTCACCGCCGGGGTCATCGTGCCGCAATACGAGGCGTTATATAGACGGGTGTGCGGGAAGTGAGACGGGAAGAAACTGGTGAGGGCGGTCACCGCGAGAGCGATGCGACCGGAGGGTTCGGGAGTTGGACCGCAAATCCGCCTTCGCTAAAGCTACGGCGGGACAAGAGCGGTTGAGGACTACCGCAGTACAGGACGCTTCGCGCCTTATGGCGCGGAGGGTCATGTTCCGCTGATTTATGCGGGGCTTAATTGCCGGATTGGGGAGTTCTGGGTTCTTCGCGGTTTTCGGTGGCATAGAACCGGCTCATTTAGACAGAAAGAATTCCCCCGCTTTTGAGGTCGGGTTTAGCCGGTTGCCGATCCGCTGGCCGAGTCGGACGCCCCGGCATGACCTGGTTCAGCGCCATCGCACTGCAACTTCGTCCCGGAGGGACGACCCGACCATAGCCCGGCGTTTCAACGCCGGGGGTGGTTGGGCCGGGCCCAAGTCCCGAAGGGACGGTTGAAAATGAGCCAGCTCCCACGGTTTGATATGAATTTCAGTCGTCCCTTCGGGACTGATTGCGGGTGGGGCCACCCCCGGCGTTGAAACGCCGGGCTATGGTCGGACGTCGCTCCGCGACGACCAAACCAGAGGCCGCACACGGCTAAATCACCGCGATGATCAAACGCATCGTCCTTTTCCCATTCCACCGAAAACCGCGAAGAACCGAGTTCTGGCACCCCTGCCGGGGTGCGATTCGCTCCGCATGATATCCGGGGGTGTCGCCACGCTCGACCCCCGGCTACTTTCTGGCAACCCTTCGGGTTGGCGGAATTGCCCGGCGGCCGCCGGGATTCAAGTCTTAAGTCCATGGCAGTGGGGCTCCAGTCTGGGTGGTAACATGACGGGCTTACAGCCCGGAAGCCCGAGCCAGGCGGCGGTAGGCGTGGGTCCAGGGGTCAATGCGGCAGAGGGAGGCGTAATCGCAATAATCGCAGGCGGTGGCGGTGCCTTTGCGATAGGGGTCCACGGCGGCGTCCCCGGCGAAGATGCGGCGGCCCATGGCGATGAGCCGGGCCTCGACGCCGTCCAGCAGGGCGAGGAATTGTTCCGGCGGGAGGGCTTCGGTGAGACCTTTGCGCAGGCTGCCATCGGCGTTGCGCCGGTAGTTGAACTGATCTTCCGCCCCGGCTTGGTCCAGCAGGGGCAGGCGGCCGGCGTCGAACCGGCCGGTGTGGCGGTAAGCGCGCTGGCGTTCCGCCCCGGCGTCGGCGAAGACTTCATCGCGGGTGGCGCCGTTCTCGAAGCTGCCGCGCAGGTTGATGTAAAAAACCCCGGCGGGTTCGAGCCGCCGCAGGCCCGGCCACAACGCCGGATTTTGCCAATGGCGCAGCACGTTCAGGTAGGAGAGCAATTGCAGTTGCACGCCGTTTTCCACCAGCAGGGGATCGAGTTTTTTGCCGCTGGATTTGTAATCCATGACGACGGCCAGCGCGGTCTCGCCCGCCGGGTCGCGCCACAAATCCACGCGGTCAATGCGGCCGTGCAGCGAGAGCCTCTGGCCCGGGAACTCGGGTCCCAGCGGGAGGTTCCAGGCGGGCAGCGGCGCGCCGGGCCGGTCCGCAAACTCGGCCTCGGCCAGGGCCGGGTCGAACGCATACTGATTCCGCAGCCAGGTGACGATGACCGCCACAAAATCCTGCAACGCGGCCGACATGGCCCGGGCGGCGAACAGGGTTTTGGCCGATTCCCGGAACAGGCCGTCGCGGAAATCCGGCATTAGTTCCCGGGCGATGCCGGCGATTTTCGCGCGCGCTTCGGCCGGGGTGAGGTCGCGCCAGCGGCGGTGTTCGGCTTCGATGCGCTGGTGAAACACCTGGAGCACGTCGTGCTGGAAATTGCCGCGCTCGCGCGCGTCCAACTCGAAGATTTTCCGTTCGCCGGCATGCAGGCCGGACCGGACGAAAAAGCGGAAGGGGCACTGCGCAAATTCCTCGAGCCGGCTCACGGAGGAACGCAGGATGGGACCGTATAGCGTTTGCGCCAGGGCGGGCGACAACCTTTCCCGCGGGTCCGGCTCGCGCAGGGCGGCCAGGCGCCGCACCCAGTCCGCCAGCGCTGGGAGGGCGAGCAACTCCCGCCAGGCATGGTCGGCGGGAGTCACGGGCTCGGCCGCCGGGTTCCAGCCGGTCAGGGCGGGGGCGAGTTCGCCGGCGGTTTCAGCCTGTGGCCAGGGAATGTCGGCGTCAAAGTTTTCCATTTCCAGGCCGGGGAACAGGCGCTGCACCTGGCCGAGGAAGGGTGAGGGATTCAGCGCCCGGCCGGCGGCATCGTGCCGGGCGTGGATCAAGAGCAGTTGTTCGCCGGACCGGGTGCAGGCGATGTAACCGTAAAACCGTTCGCGGGCGAGGCGCTCACGCAAATCCGGGCCGAGCAGCATGGCGCGCTGACTTAATTCCGCCCGGTCGTCCTCGGTGAGAATCGCGGGGGCGGCCGGCGTGGCGGGGAAAATGCCCTCGTTCAGGCCCAGCACCACGGTCAGCTTGAGTTCGGGATTGCGCGCCCGGTCAATGGCGCCGATGAGCACCTGGTCCAACGCCGGGGGAATGACGCCGACGGTGAGGCCGGCCAGGCCGGCATCGAGAATGGGCAGCCAGTCGCGCAGGGGCAGCGCTTCGCCGGCAAATGCCAGGGCGACGTTGTCCAGCCACGCGTTCATTTGTTCGTGGACGGTGTGGTGGATGGCGGCCTGGCTGACGGTGGCGGCGCTCCATTGTTCGAGGGTTTCCTCGACGCGAAGCGCCCGCCAGAACTGGCGCAGGGCCGCCGCCAGCCGGCCGCCGGTGGGCGGGCCGGGGTCGGCCGCCAGTTGCCGGGCGAGTTGCTCGAAGGGCGGCAGCAGGCGGCGGCGCAGTGATTCCGCCCATTCGGTCTGATCCGGTTGGTCGGGGATGTGGATGGGTTCGCGCCATTTTTTCCCATGCCAGCCGCGCGCGAGGGCTTCGTTTTCGAGCCGGTCAATCTGCGTCTCGGCCACGGGGGCAAAGCCGGCCTTGAGCGCACTGAACCAGTCCCCGTGCCGCCAGTCCAGGGCGACGGTGCGGAGGGCGCTGCGGGTGAGTTCCGCCAGCGGGTGGTGCGCGATGGATTCCCGGCGGTCCAGGAAAAACGGCAGGTCGTAATACCGGAAGGCGCGGGCCAGGGCCTGGTGGCACCCCTCGAGGCTGCGCACGAGCACGGCGCAATCGCGAAGGCGCCGGCCGCCGCGCACGAACTGCCGGATGGTGCGGGCCGCCAGCACGGCCTCGGCCTCGGGCGACGCGCAGCACACTAAACGAATACCATTGGCGGACACCGGCGTTTCGGTGGCCGGGGCGAAGTTGCGCGCCCAGTTTTGTTCCAGCCATTGCAGGGCGGGGCTGGCGGCAAAGCGGGTCGGGCGGTGATCGCGCGCGAGGGTTTCCACGGTCACAGCGGCGTCCGGCAACCCTTCGGCACGCGCCCGGCATTTTTGATATAATCCGCCCACGCCGGACCAGAGGGAGAGCCATGAACCGCCCGCCGCCGCGCCTTCGGCCCGGGGGTGGTCCAGACAAAAGGCAAGCGTGGCCGTCTGACAATGCGGGAGCACGGCCATGAGCAAATCCAGTTCCTGCGGGGTCATTTCGGCAAAGCCATCCAGCCAGAGTTGCGCGAGATTCAGCTTCAGCGCCGGCCGGCGGCGTGGGGCGAGCGATTCCCGGGCCAGCTCCAAAAGCTGATTGCCGTCTTGTAAACGGTGGTCCTCCGACCACCGGCGGTAGGCCCCGAGCAGGAGGGCGAGATCCAAAAGCTTGGCGCGCAGTTCGCCGGGCAGGCCGGTTCGTTCGGCCCACTCGCGCAGTTGGCCGGGTGTGACTTGGTGTTGCTGCAATTCGCCGAGCAACCGGCTGAGTTGCCGGGCGAAACCGGACCGGCGGGCGCTGCGCTGAAATAATTGCAGGTCCGGTTCATGGCGCAGCAGCAGGGCGCGCAGGACCATCACACGCCCCGCCTCGCTCAAATAATCCGGCGGGGCCAGCCGCGCCTGTTCGAGCACGAAACCGGCCAGCCGTTCAAAGGAGAGAATCTGCAAACGCGCGAACCCGCCCAACGCGTCTCCGGCCAGCAACTGGCGTTCGAGTTGGAAGGTGGCCTGTTTCGGGGCCAGCAGGATCAACGGTTCGCCCGCCGGGTCGGCGGCGAGCGCGGCGCGGATTTCGGCGAGGCAGCGCCAGGTCTTGCCGCTGCCGGCGGGGCCGAGGAGGAAACGCACTTGCACGCGGATGTTTTCGCCCAAAGCCTGCCCGGCGGAAAGCAATTTATGCAAAGAGACGGGCTTTATTTTTTATTTCCTTTCCCCGCCGCAGGGCTATAATCCCGTCCTGTCGGAACGATTGGTGTGGATTAGCGGTGAAATTTACATTTAAAAACTTATGCCATTAACACATACAAAAGACCTTTTCGCAAAGGCATTGAAGGGGAAATACGCGCTCGGCGCATTCAACGTCAACAACATGGAGCTGATCCAGGCCATCGTCGAGGCCTGCGAAGAGGAGAAGGCGCCGCTGATGCTGCAAATCTCCAAGGGCGCGCGCCAGTATGCCAACCCGATTTATCTTAAAAAATTGATCGAAGCGGCCGTGAGCCTCTCCACCGTGCCGATTGCGGTCCACCTGGACCACGGCGACACGTTCGAGCTGTGCAAGGAATGCATTGATGAAGGCTTCACCAGCGTGATGATTGACGCCAGCCACGAGCCGTTCGATAAAAACATCGAGATCACCAAGAAAGTGGTGGAATACGCCCACAAATATAATTGCTCGGTGGAATCCGAACTCGGCCACCTCGTCGGCGCCCAGTTTGATGACGGCGAAGAAGGCGGCAGCCACTCCATGAGCGGCCATTACACCAACCCCGATGAAGCCGTCAAGTTCGTCAAGGAATCCGGCTGCGACTCGCTGGCCATCGCCATCGGCAATTCGCACGGCGCCTACAAATTCAAGGGCGAACAGCACCTGGACTTGGAACGGCTCAAGGCCATCAAGAAGGCCCTGCTCGAAGCCAATCTCGGGGATTATCCCCTGGTGTTGCACGGCGCCTCGAGCGTGCCCCAATACCTCGTGGTGGAAGTCAACAAATACGGCGGCAAAATGCCCGACGCCCAGGGCGTGCCGGAAGCCGACATCGAAGTCGCCCGCCGCGTGGGTTGCACGAAGGTGAACATTGACACCGACCTGCGCCTGGCCATGACCGCCGCGATCCGCAAAGTATTCTGGGAAAAACCGGGCGAATTTGATCCGCGCAAATATCTCGGACCGGCCCGCCAGGCCGTCAAAGATCTCGTGCGGCACAAGGTCAAAGACGTGCTGTGCTGTGCCGGTCATGCGTTTGACTAACCCACTTTTGAAGCTCTCGAGCCCCGGACGATTTCGTCCGGGGCTTTTTTTATTGTCGCGGCTTCCGGGATCGCAGCGACGGATCATTTGGCAGATGACAATTCTCGCCGATCAGATTAGAGTTTCCCCATGAGCGCAGCCGACATCATTCGCGAACTACCCCGGCTCACCGAGGCTGACCGCCGGGCCATCCGGGAAGTGTTGCTGGCCATCGCCAACGAAAACCCCGACGTGGCCCTCTGCAATCAAACCGCCTTGGAAGGCGCCCTGATGCTTGACCGTCTGGAGGATAATAATGCCGATCATCAATCGCGGTGAGGTTGGTTGGTGGATTTCGGAATGGCGGCCAAGGTCCGGCCCGCCCTCATCCTCACCGCCACACCGGCCGCAGACGAACTGGACTTGGTCACCGTGCTGCTCCATACGACCGCACTACGCGGCAACCGCTGGGAATTGAACATCCCCAAACCTTTTCTGAAGCCGGGCGCGTTCCACTTGCAACAAATCCAAACTGTCTCAACGGTCAAATTGGAGCGCAGACTGGGAGCTTTTTCAGCAGACGAAATGAAAACGGTCCTGGGAGTTCTGCGCCACCGGTTGGGAATCTGATCATTTCTCAGCTTGGGTTTGGCTGATTCCGGAGTCTTGACTGCAAAAATAGCGACTATTTGGCACACATGGCACATCGACTGCGCCAATAGTGTGCCACAATTACACTTTAAATATTGTTCCCGGCGCAATAAAACGCCTAAATCACGCGGTTTCCGCCATTTTCGATTTGGCATGGCGTAAGCTTTATAGCTCTCGTCGAACAAACAATTTAACAACGAACAACCAAAACAACATTAATACTATGAACCTGATACAATTCCATCGTTCCCCGCAAACTGCCGGCACCCGTTTTGAACGCCTGCCGAACTTGCAAGAAGAGCTTGAACGCCTCTTCAACTTTCCCTCCGTGACCGGTATTACCAACTGGCAACCGGCGCTGGATGTTTATGAGGAAAAGGATAACTATGTCGTGAAGGTCGAACTGCCCGGCGTCAACAAGGAGGATGTCAAACTCTCCCTGGAGCAGGGCACGCTGACCATCACCGGCGAACGCAAGGCCGAAACCAACCCGGAAACCACCGAAGTACACCTTTCGGAGCGCTTCTACGGCCGGTTCCAGCGTTCCCTCAACCTCCCTGAAACGCTCGCGGTGGATCAGGTGAAGGCGCAGTATAAGGACGGGGTCCTGACGGTGACGCTGCCCAAGAGCGAAGCGGCCAAGCCCAGGCAGATTGACATCGCACTCAACTAAGCCGGCATACGCTTAATCAGATCCCGCAGACCCATCCGGTCTGCGGGATTTTGTGTGCCCGCCCGGGTTGCCGTCCACAATGTCCAAGATTTCCTGCTCGACTTCGCGCGCGGGGAGCACGTCCGACCAATCTTCCCGGGCCCGCTGGCGCTTGATTTCTTCAAGCAAAATCTCCTGTGCGTTCATGGTTTGAATTTCCGGTAAAATTCCTGTTTGGCAAGCCAATCGTTTACCCGGCAAGCCGCCGTTTCCCCCGGCTTGATGTTATTACATTTGTGGCCACCTTGGTTTCATGGTGCTGGAATTAAAACTGCGCAAGACCGGCAACGCGGTGGGCGTGGGGTTGCCCAAGGAGGCGCTCGCCCGCTTGAATGCGGACGATGGCGAGGCCGTTTATCTCACCGAAACCACCGGGGGCGGCTTTCGCCTCACGGCGGCCAACCCCGATTTCGCCCGGAAGCTGAAGGTGGCCGAACGCTCGAGCCGCCGTTACCGTCACGTCTTGAAGGAACTGGCAAAATGAAGCCGCCGATGGTCTGGCGATTTATGAAATATTGCCGCCCGGCAGACGATCCGTTGCGGGTTTCGCTTTACCCGGCGCCGGCCGGCATCGCCCGATACGGACAATGGCGGCAGCCGCTGGCGCAGCAATAACCGCGCCGCAAATGGCAGGCGGCGGTGAACACCATCAGCCCGCCGGTAAAATAAAAATCACCGGGCAGAATTTTTTGCGACCCAAGGCCTTTCGCTTTATTGCGATGGAATTTCATGACGCAACCGGGGCAGATGCAGGCTTGGTTTTTTAATTCAAGCGGGACTTGGGCGAGAAGCTCTTCCGGGATTTTCACCCGGGCACACCAGCACGGGCCTTTGTAGGCGGCCGTGGTGCAAAGCTGGCAATCATTCGGCTGACCGCAAAGCGGGCAGTGGCCGGCATCAAAGGTTATTGCCGCCGCCGAATTCATGTCGTTGATTTGATGATCATGGGGCAGCCAGTGTCAAATCGTGAATTTCCAGGTAGGCGAGCAAATCCCTGGTGCCGGTGGCATGGAAAGACCGCCTGGCTTCATCCAGTGCCAGTGAACAATCCTTGCCCCCGGTCCAAAGCATCGCCGCGGTTTGCATCAGGCGGCCGCCGGAATTTCACGCAGCTTTACAAAACGGTGTTCCGCCACGGCCAGTCCGCCGAACAACAATGCCGCATAAAAGAGATTGCTCAACAGTGTATTTTGGAAGAATGGAATGGCGGCGGCATAACAGGCCAACAGGCCCGCAGGCGTTTTGGGATACATGTGCCCCATCGCCCAAACGCCGAAATTGGTCAGGACAAAAAACAGCAGTGCGCCAATCATTGCCGCGCCGACGACGGCCCAGACACTCCGCCGTCGTCGCAGCCAGAAACCCAAACAGGCAATGAGCGCAAAGCTGCCGTAGATGACGGGAATCAGCGGGTGCAGGCCCAAAACCAAGTCGCTCAAAAACATGGCGGCCAAGGGTACGAGCAACGCCAGGCGTTTGTCGGCGAATTGCGCGCCACCAAACAAGGCGAGCGCCGCGATGGGGCTGAAATTGGGCGGATGCGGAATCAAACGTGAACCGGCGGCCAACAGAATCATGCCGGCAAGAAACAGGAAGCGGGGTTTATTCATAATGGGTGTGGAGTTGCTTTATTTCACGAAACGGGCAGCAAATCACAAAACCAAAAGCCTTTCGTCGGATGCGGGCCCGACGGACAAGCGTAGGAGGAATTGGCGTCGGTCGGATGCGTTTGCCCGACCGGCCGATAGACTTTGTCGCCGATGGTAAAGCGCACCGGTGGTTGGAAAATTGGCCCGGCAAAGGCGAACGAATGATACTCGCCATTTTCGCCGCACGGGTCAACTTCCGCCGGCAAAGTCGCGATGAAGTCCTCATCAATCTTGCGCCCCACGGCGTCTTCACCGAGATACGCATCGTTGGCGCAGCAAATCACGGTGCCGAAGCCGTGGGCGAAAAATTCCCGGATGAGTGCGCGGGTGTCATTTTTCCAGAGTGGAAAAACTCCGTGCATTCCAGCCTGTGCCAGATTTTCCTCGCGCCAGCGTTTGAGGTCTTCGAGGAAAATGTCGCCAAACGCGCAGGCCGTCACGCCGCGCGCCCGATGGGACCGCAGGCAGGCGGACATTTTTTGCTGATACTCCTCGTTGGAACCGCGCTGGCTCACCCACACCTTCTCCAACGGCAGGCCGAGGGCGGCGGCCTGTTGTTCGAGCAGTTCCACCCGCACGCCGTGCATGGAGACGCGCTGAAAATGCTCGTTGCACGTCGTCAGCAGGGTGACCACTTCGTGGCGGTCATCCTGGAGGATCCGGTGAAGCGCCAGGGCGGAATCCTTGCCGCCGCTCCAGCAGAAAATGATTTTTTCTTTCATGCCATGAAGCTCGCCGGCCACTAAATCGGGTAAAACTTTCTCGGCCAAAGAGGGAAGGGGCTTGGCATCATTTAATCAAGGTCGTAGAGAGAGTTGCTGACGGAAAGAAAACCGGTGCCGGGAGCCACGACGGCGTCTTCCACGTTGTTGGTGCAGCAACCGGGCAGGGATTCCGAGTGGCCGTCGCAAAAGGCGGCGTTGCTGCGGTTTTGGTGGCGGAAACCCTGCGTGCCGCTGTTGCGCCCCCAGAAATCGGCGTCGCCGGGATTGGGCCAGGGCGCGCGCATGAATTTGTCCGCGCCCCCGGCATACTGGCCGTCGCCAAAGATCACGGTCTTGGCGGGATGTCGCACGGTGGAGCCTTTGGCGGGCTCGGGAATGTCCTCGTCCTGGCCGTGACCGAGGTAACTGGTGTTATAATTATAGCCGGTATAGGGATCGGTCAGCCAGTTGGCCGCGCCATCAAACGAGGGACACTGCTGGATTTGCTCGTTGCCGCGCCCCGGCCACAGCAGGCCGGGAATCACCGTGCCGGGATTGTCGCCCACGGTGGTCAGATCCCAGGCGTAGTAATAATCCACGCCATTGAGAGTGTCATCCCAATAGGCGACGGGGTAAAGATCAGCGTTGTCGCTGACATAAATTCCGACGGCCCCGCCCATTTGCCGGAGATTGCCCAGGCACTGAATGCGTTTGGCCGCAGCCTTGGAATTGCCCAGCGCGGGCAACAGCATGGCGGCCAGGATGGCAATGATCGCCACCACCACGAGCAGTTCGATGAGGGTGAAGCCGGATTTCCGGGGGACGCGTCGGACGGTGATCCGCGCGCCCCCCGGTTTCCAAAGTGATGGCTGGTTTTCCGGCATTTAGGGCACGCTGATGGACAACCGGTAAAACGCCCGGTCGGCGGGCGCGGCATTGTCCTGCAAGGCCACCGGCAAGATGCTGGACGGCGTGAGATTGGTCAAGGTCGTCCAATGAATCAGGTCGGTGGAGCGCTGCAGGGTGTGCGCCGCGTTGGGCACGGGCGTGAACCGGAAGGCATAGCTGTTGGTCTGGTTTTGAATGGATAATTGCGGCGGCACAATTTGGGTGACGGCCAGGGCGGAGAAATTGGTCACGCCGGTCAGGAGGACTTCGCCGCCGGCCGGATTGTAGGTGAACGGCTGGGAAGTCCAGTCCGTGCCATTCCATTGATATACGCGCAGATCGCCGCCCGTGCCGGTGTAAGCGACGCCCGGGCGCAACCCGACATTGGCGAGACAGGTCACCGGGCCGGGGCCGGACAGGGGCTGGACCCTGATTTTATAAGCGCTGGAGACATTGCCCACCACGGGCGCATAGGCGGAAAATTCACTCAAAGCCACCGTGCTGACCCGGGCGTTCGTGCTGACAGCGGCAAACCCCAGGGCGATGAGGTTCTGGCCGGGATTGGCCGGGTTCTGGAAATCCAGATTGGTGAGGCCCGCCGCCAGATTGTCCGGCGTGATGGCCAGCGCATCGCCCACCACGACCGGGTTGACGGCGGCAATGGCGTCAATGACCGTGGCCACGCCCGGCCCCGGCTGAATCTGGACATATTGAATCCAGGGAAAACCGGATTCCCGCAAATCATAGCCGGTGCCGCCGGCCGCGCCGGCAAATTGGTCCAACGCGCCGGCGATGGATTGACCGCCAAAGTTATTCGTATAAATGAAGGGATTGAGCGGTTTGGTGGGGTTCAACTGCTCGGCCGTCCAAGAATCGTTGGTGTCATCCCAGCGGTAGGCCTGGTCGGGGAACAGCACGGGGGTGTTCGGATATGTATACCAATTCACGCCGTCCGGGCTGACGGAAACGGTGGTCGCATGGCCGAAAACCGCACTGCTGGTCAGGGAGGCGACGCTCAAATCCGCGGCGTCGCTGACGGCTCCGGAAAGCCCGGCCAGCCCCTCAAAGAAGGAGTTGCCATAAACGATCAAATCAATGCCGTAGGGATTGTTGGGGTTGTCATAGACTTTGCGCCCAAGCTCCACGGTGATCTGGCCGCCGCTTTTAATTTCGGTGATGATATCGGCCCCGGCCGGCGACTTATCATAGGGATCGTCAATGATGGAAACCCGGTTGGTGGCGGCTCCATCTAAAAATCGCAACGTGGGGCGGCCCAACACCGCCGCCGG
>Ga0302270_10004133_pt1 | contig 13619 bp, 6 predicted proteins | sample III_Bog_E2_3_FD_198773 | JGI IMG/M metagenome (GOLD analysis project Ga0302270, IMG submission 198773) | Peat permafrost microbial communities from Stordalen Mire near Abisko, Sweden - III_Bog_E2_3 | ecosystem: Environmental > Terrestrial > Soil > Wetlands > Peat | place: Sweden: Abisko... | reverse complement strand
AGTCGCCGAGGATTTCCTTGGCCCGGACGCTATCCGTCAACTCCAGATGTTTGTAGATGATTCCCTTGAGCGCGTTGATCTCTTCCGGTTCGGAGAGACGGTGCAGGGTCACCATTGCCTTGTTGTAGCGCTGCTCGAAGGTGCCTTCCTGGTCGAGCACGTAGGCGAGGCCGCCCGACATTCCCGCCGCAAAATTCTTGCCGGTCAGCCCGAGCACGATTACGCGGCCATTGGTCATGTACTCGCAGCCGTGGTCGCCGATGCCCTCGACCACCGCTGTCGCGCCGCTATTACGCACCGCGAACCGTTCGCCCGCGCGACCCCGGATGTAGAGCGCGCCACCCGTGGCGCCGTAAAGCACCGTGTTGCCGCAAATCGAATTCTTAGATGCGTCGAACTTCGCGCTCGCGGACGGCACTAAAATGATTTCACCGCCGCTCATGCCCTTGCCAACATAGTCGTTGCTTTCGCCGATAAGCGTCATGCGCACGCCCCGGACGAGGAATGCACCGAGGCTCTGCCCCGCGCTGCCGGAGAGCGTAATGTTGAGCGTGCCATCGGGCAGGCCCTCGTCGCCGTAACGATAGGCGATCTCGCCGGAAAGATTCGTGCCGATGCTGCGGAACGTATTTTTCACCTTGTACTTTAGGCTGAGCGGATGCTTCGTCTGGAGCGTGCTCTTGGCGTCCTGCAGGATGACGTCGTCAAGCGTCCGGTCCTCAAGCTTGTCGTTGCGCTCCCAGGTGTGGAACCGCGGCGTGCCGTCGTCGAGCTTCGGCATGGCGAGCAGGCGCGAGAGATCGATCAGGTTCGCCTTGGGATGATCCGGCACTTCGCGCTGTTCAAGGTAGTCGGTGCGGCCGATGACTTCGTTCAGCGTCCGCGCGCCGATGCTGGCGAGATATTGCCGCACTTCCTCGGCCACCGCGTTGAAGAAGAGCACCACATTCTCCGGCGTGCCCTTGTACTTGGCGCGGAATTTCTCATCCTGGCTGGTGACGCCGACGGGGCATGTGTTGAGATGGCACTTGCGCACATAAACGCAACCGGTCGCGATCAGCGCCGCCGTGCCGAAATTAAATTCCTCCGCGCCAAGCATCGCGGCGATGAGAATATCGAGCCCGGTCTTCATGCCGCCGTCGGTGCGCAGCGTCACGCGATTGCGCAGGCCGTTGAGCAGGAGAACCTGGTGTGCCTCGGAGAGGCCAAGTTCCCACGGACCGCCCGCGTTCTTGACCGAGGAGAGCGGTGAGGCGCCCGTGCCGCCATCGTGGCCCGAAACCAGAACGATATCGGCATAAGCCTTGGCAACACCTGCCGCCACCGTGCCCACGCCCGCACCCGAAACGAGCTTCACGCAAACTTTCGCGCGCGGATTGACCTGCTTCAGGTCGTAAATGAGCTGGGCAAGGTCCTCGATACTGTAAATGTCATGGTGCGGGGGCGGCGAAATCAGCGTCACGCCCGGAGTGCTGCGGCGCAGTTTCGCGATCGTTGCGCTCACTTTGTGGCCGGGAATCTGTCCGCCTTCGCCCGGCTTGGAGCCCTGCGCCATCTTGATTTCGATTTCCGCCGCGCTGGCGAGATATTCCGCCGTCACGCCGAACCGGCCCGACGCGACCTGCTTGATTCGGCTGTTCTTCGAATCGCCGTTTTCCATCGGCGTGAAGCGAACGCGGTCCTCGCCGCCCTCGCCGGAATTCGACTTGCCGCCGATGCGATTCATGGCGATGGCCAACGTCTCGTGGGCCTCGGGCGAGAGCGCACCGAGCGACATGCCCGCGGTGGTGAACCGGCGGCGGATGTCCTCGATCGGCTCGACTTCCTCGATCGGAATCGGCGTCCCCTTCTTCAACTGGAGGCATTGGCGCAACGCAACCGGCGCTGCTTTCTCCACCTCGTCGACGTACTTCTCGTAATCCTCCCACTTGTTCGCCTTGTCGACCCCCTTGATGCCGACGAAGGTGTGGAAACTTTGCAACACGGGCGGCGTCCAGGCGTGGAGTTCCCCGTCGCGGCGGTAGCGATAAATGCCCTCGTCGGTGAGCTTGGAGTCCGGCGCGAAGGCGCGCATGTGGCGCGTCAGCGTCTCCTCGGCGATCTCGCGGAAATTCATGCCCTTGACCAGCGAGGTCGTGCCGGTAAAGGCGTAGTCGATCACGTCGGGGTGCATTCCGATGGCGTGGAAAGTCTGCGCCCCGCTGTAGCTGGCCAGGGTGGAGATGCCCATCTTCGACATGATCTTGAGCAGGCCCTTTTCCAGCGCGGCACGGTAATTCTTCGCCGCGGTGACGGCTTCGACAGCCTGTTCGCCCCTCTTCAATTCGCCGCGCGCGACGAAGCCATTGAGCGTGGCAAACGCCGCGTAGGGATTCACCGCCGATGCGCCGTAGCCGAGCAGGCACGCCAACTGATGCACGTCGCGGCACTCGGTTGTTTCGCAAATCAGGCTCGCCTTGGAACGCTTGTCGACGCGGACGAGGTGATGGTGGACAGCGCCCGTGGCCAGGAGCATCGGAATCGGCGCGTGGCCGGCGTCAATGTCCCAATCGCTCAGGATGATGATCGCCGCGCCGCCGTCGACGGCCTTCTCGGCCTCGGCACAAATGCGGTCGAGATGCTTCTTCAGGCCGTCCGGCCCTTCGGTGACCGGGAACCGGCACGAGATGGTGCTGCAATGGAATGGATCGGCCTTCAAGGCGAGGATCTCAAGCATCTCGGGATTAGTCAGGACGGGCGATTGCAGGCGGAGCAGCCTCGCATGCTCGGGTGTTTCATCGAGCCAGTTGCGGTGCGCGCCGGCCAGCACCTCGACCGACATGACCAGCTTTTCGCGGATCGGGTCGATCGGCGGATTAGTCACCTGCGCGAAGGCCTGCTTGAAATAGGTATAGAGAAGGCGCGGCTTTTTCGAGAGCACGGCCAGCGGCGCGTCGTCGCCCATCGAGCCGATCGCTTCTTCGCCCGTTTCGCCCATGATTTTGAGAATAGAAGGCGTCACGCCGAGTTCCTCCTCGGTGTAACCGGCGGCGAGCTGCTGCTGAAGGAGCGTGGCACCGGGCGACGGCTGCGACTCGAGCGAGGGCTTGCTTTCGATATCCTTGATGTTCTCGCGCAGCCAGGTGCCGTAAGGCTTCCTCTTCGCGTACGCCATCTTGATCTCATCATTGCGCAGCAGCGTTCCGTTGATCGTGTCGATCGCGATCATCTCGCCCGGCCCGAGCCGGCCCTTTTCAATCACCTTGGCGTCGTCGATGGTCAGCAGTCCAACCTCGGAACCGAGGGTGAAAAGGCCGTCTTCGGTGATTTTGTAGCGCGCGGGCCGAAGGCCGTTGCGGTCGAGACAGGCGCCGATGGTGCGGCCGTCGCTGAAAACGAGCGCGGCAGGACCGTCCCATGGCTCATTTAGCGTTTGGTGGTACTCGTAAAATTCCTTCACTTCCGTCGGGGTCGACGCATCACCCTGCCATGCCGCCGGGACAAGCATGAGCATGGAATGGAGGATGTCGCGACCGCCCATGACGAGCACTTCGAGCGCGTTGTCGAGGCTGGCCGAATCACTGCCGCCGGGCTGGATGATCGGACGCAGCTTTTTAATCGCGTCGCCGAAAAGCGGGCTCTTCAGCTCCGGCTCGCGCGCCTTGGTCCAAAGACGGTTGCCCCCCACCGTGTTGATCTCGCCGTTGTGGCTGAGCATCCGGCACGACTGCGAGAGCGGCCAGGTGGGGAAGGTGTTCGTGCTGTAGCGTTGATGGAAGACCGCCAGCGATGTGGTGTAATTGGGGTCGCGCAGGTCGAGGTAAAACCGCTCCAGCGTCGGCGCGGCGAGCAACCCCTTGTAGACAATGGTGCGGCTCGAGAAACTCGGGATGTAGAAATCCTTGATCCCCTGGCTCTCGGCCTGGTCCTCGATCTGGTTGCGGCAAAGGTAGAGCTTGCGCTCGAACTCGTCATCGTTCATCACCGACGGATCGGGCCGCCCGACGAGAATCTGCTCAATATCGGGACATGTCCGCAGCGCCTTCTCGCCCAGCACCGCCCGGTTCACCGGCACCGTGCGCCAGCCAAAGATGAAAAGCTTGTGTTCGCCGAGCACGACCTCGGTGATGTGGCGGCAGCGCGCCTGGGTGTAGGGGTCGTTCGGCAGGAACATCATGCCCACGCCGAGATCGGTATCCTGAAAAAGCTTGTAGCCCATCTTCTCGACCTCGGGCCGCAGCAGCTTGTAGGGCAGTTGGGTCAGCACGCCCGCGCCATCGCCGGTCTTCGCGTCGGCATCCATCGCGCCGCGATGAATCAGGTTGCAGACGCAGGTCAGCGCCTTTTTCAGGATCGAATTGGACCGAATGCCCTTGATACTCGCGACCATGCCCACTCCGCAGGCGTCGTGTTCATGCGCGGGATCATAGAGTCCGTGGAAAGACTCTGTCTGGTCGAGGATGGCTTGATTGAGAGGCATTGGGCTTAAAATTTAGAACGTAAGTTCAAAGGCACAAGGGTTATTTCTAATTTACCCGATTTTTTACCGGGCACAGCCTGCTTTCGCAAAATAGCCGCACTCGCCGGAAAACCAGCTGACTTTCCCACCGCGTTCCTTTTGTCCTGATTTTTTTTCATAAGCGCCTATTCTCATCGCAGATGAAACCCCGCGCTCAGGTCCGCCGACTGGATGTTGAACTGGTCGAGCGCAGCCTGGCTGAATCGCGCGAGCAGGCCCAACGGCTGATCTTGGCTGGGGAGGTCTGGGTGGAAGGTCAACGGTGGGACAAGGCAAGCAAGCTTTGTGCCGCCTCCGCCGCAATTGAAGTACGCGGAGGCGACCGCTACGTCAGCCGCGGCGGCCACAAGCTCGAAGGCGCGCTGACCGGCTTTCACCTCGACGTCACCGGCTGGTACTGCCTCGACCTCGGCGCATCGACCGGCGGCTTCACGGATTGCCTGCTCCAGCACGGCGCGCGCGAAGTGGTTGCGCTCGATGTCGGCCACGGCCAGCTTCACTGGCGGCTGCGGCAGGACAAACGCGTCGTCGTCCACGAGGGCGTCAACGCCCGCGATCTCGCCGCCTTTGTCAAAAGCGGTCATTTGTCCGGCACATTCGACCTTGTCGTGGCCGACGTCTCCTTCATTTCACTGCGCAAGGTCTTGCCTCCCGCCTTCGATCTGCTTAGCTCCGGCGGACAGGTCTGCGCATTGATCAAGCCGCAGTTCGAGGCCGGGCGCGCCGAGGTCGGCAAGGGCGGAATTGTCCGCGACGCGCTGGTTCGGGCACGCGTTGTGCGCGAACTGCACGAATGGGCCGCGGATTTTCCGGTGACGACGATGGGAACGATCCCCTCGCCGCTGCCGGGCCGCGATGGAAACGAGGAATTTTTATGGCTGCTGCAAAAAAAGTAAAAAAAACCGCCGCGAACAGCGGGGTTGTGAAGCTCTCCGCAGGGGTGACGGTAGGCGTCGTCGTCAACGGAACCAAGCCAGGAGCGAGGGAAGTCCTCTATCAACTCATCGAGTTTGCCCAGGAACACCCCAACCTCCGCCTCCTCTTCGAAAAACGCAGCGGCGCGCTCATCAAGAAGCCCGGCCTCTCCGCCTGCGACCTTGCCAAAAAATCGGACGTGCTTCTCGTCGCGGGCGGGGACGGCTCGCTCATCGACGTGGTCGCGTCGGTCTTCCCTGCGCAGGTGCCAATCCTCGGTGTCAACATCGGCAGCCTCGGCTTCCTCACCGCCGTTTCTGAAACTGAAGTCGAAAAAATCCTCCCCTACCTTGCCGCGCGCGATCTGCTCCTAAGTCCCCGCCTCGTTCTCGAAACTGTCTTTCACCACGCCAACGGCAGCAAGCAGGTCATTCCATGCGCGCTCAACGATGTCGCCATCACCCGCGCCCACATCTCGCGGCTCGCGCGCATCCGCGTTGAGGTCGGCGAGTATCTCGTCACCGAATTCGTCAGCGACGGCTTGATCGTTTCGACGCCGACCGGCTCCACGGCCTACTCGCTCGCGGCGGGCGGCCCCATCCTCAGCCCCGACGCCGACTCCATCGTGCTCACGCCCATCTGCCCCCATACCCTGACCAACCGCGCGCTCGTCGTCGGCATCGACCAGGTCATCCGCATCCGCATCGTTAAACAACCCGGCGTCCCGGCCCCCGGCGTCCAATTCGATGGCCGCTGCGGCGGCAATCTGCGCACCCACGAATGGCTCGAAATCAAGCCCGCCAAAGCCAAAGTCCAACTCGCCTACCTGCCCCACTCCGACTTCTATCGCGTTCTGCGCCAGAAACTGAAGTGGAGCGGCGCGAGCGTGTAATGAGGACGGACAAGATCGACCAGACGGTGCAGCCAGCCCGCTCGGGAAAATAAAACATCGCCGAAGGCAGCAGAGCTCCGGCAACGATACGACCGCTCTATGCTACGTCATCCTTATCCGTCCCATCAGTCCTATCAGTCCTATCAGTCCTATCCTCCATCCACTGCGCCTGCCAGCGCCGGCCCGTTTCCAGCAATTGCCAGTACCAGCCATTGCTCAACGCGAGCAAATGCAAGCCGATCGCGCCGAATACCAGCTCCATGGCGGCGACGGAAATGAAGGGCGGCAACCGATTGTGCCGGCCTAGCGCCATGAAGAAATTCATGAACACGATATAAAGAAGCAACACAACAACCGCCCAGGCAATGCCGCCCACGGGACTACGGCGATCGTTGCGCGAACCCTGCAACAACGCAAATAGCATCAGGATGATGAGGCTCACGGGATAGAGCACCCGGTACCACCACTCCGTCCGATACTTGGCCAGGTTGTCTTCCGAGGACGTGCTCGTCGCGATATACTCGGCAAGCCGCGGGACCGTCAACTCTTCCGCATCTGAAACGATGAGCGAAAGCTGCGCCGGCGGCGTGGTGATGTCCGGCAAATCGAATTCCTCGTAAGTCTTCTGGTCCTGCATCGCGCCATCGACGCCGAAAACAATTTCCCGCACGCCGCTCAATTTCCAAAACTCGCCATCCCACTCGCCCTTCTGCGCGAAGTATTTCTTCGTATCGTGGCCGTCCGCATCACGCAATAGAATCTCCACTCCTCTCGCCTTGTTATTCTTGGTATCGAGGCTCTGGAAAAACCAGACCCGCCGGTGCACGCTGTCGATGTAAGGAAGATTCAGGAAAACATTGCTCTTGGCGTCTTGCCCTTTCACCTGTGCGAGCACCCGGTCGCGCGTCACCTGTGACGCTGGGGCCAGCCCGTAGAGGTCAATGGCCAGGATAACCATCCAGATCAGGGCGAAAACAAGGAACGGCGAGAATAGCCAGATCGGCGCCAAGCCGCCCGATTGAAAAGCGACCAGTTCGCTGCGCCGATTGAGGCTGATCAACGTCCAGAGTGTCGAGATCATTATCGTGGCGGGAAGCACCTGCACCAGGATGCTGGGAATCTGCAGACTGTAAAAATAGAGAATCTTGGTAATCCTGATCTTATGCTCGAGAAAATCATCCAGGTTGCCGTAGAGATCGGCCAGAATCCAGAGAAGCGAGCAGGCGCAAAGAACCACCGCGAACGGAACCAGCAACCTCAGAAAGAGGTAGCGGAAGAAAATCTTCGTGAAGAACGCCATTCTCCCATTCCTAGCCCCTGTTTGCCAATTGGGCAACGCCACGTTGCGACAACGTCATGGGGGAAGTAGTTGAAAGTCACATTTTCAACTGGTACGATGACCCCTTATGCTTCTCAAGCGCTCTTTCGTATTAGCGGGCGGTATCCTGCTCTTTATCGTCGCCTACATTGTCTATTTCGACATTTCCAAAGCCCAGATGGAAGACCGCTTCAAGGCCGAACGGGAAAAATTCAACGTTCAGGGCGCCGTCCTCACCACCTCGGAACCGCCTGAACCGGCCGCTCCCGCCGCCTCACCCGCCTCCGCAACCGATACCAACAGCCTCATCGGGCCGGTCCCGCCTTCCAGTTCTTCCTCGACGGATGGCGGTGCAGGTACCGATACCAACGCTGCCCCGGCGATGGACACCAACGCCGCGCCCTCCGCAGCTCCGGCTCCCGCCGATTCAAATTCCGCCCCCGTTGCGCCCACCTCAACCATGATTTATCCCCACGCGAGTCGTTCGGTCTTCCAACTGGCCTCTTTCCGTCCTTCCGACAGCGCGGTCATCCCAATGGCCGATTCGCTTGAGGCCCAGTCCGCCGCCGCTCCAGCCGCGCCCGCGATGCCAGTCGCCAGCCCCGCCGCCACTCCCCCGGCTACTCCCGCCCCGGCCGCCAGCGCCGCATCCAGCGCCGCGAATGCCGCCACGTCCGAAGGCAGCGTCATCGTCCTTCTTTACCACCAATTCAAACCCGCCGGCGTTGCCATCCCGGCCAAGTTTCAGTGGACTATGAACCAGGATGTCTTCGAGTCGGAGATGAAATACATCCACGACAACGGCTACAACGTCATCCCCATGGCCCAGCTCCTGAAATTCATCAAGCATGAGGGCACCGTTCCCCCCAAGGCCGTGGTCATCACCATCGACGACGGTTACAAAAGCGCGGTTGTCTACGCCGCGCCCATCCTGAAGAAATACGGCTATCCCTGGACCTTCTTTATCTATCCCGACTTCGTCACCGTCGCCGAAGGTTCCGGCGCCGTCAGCTGGAACGATCTGCTTCAGCTTCAGGCGGAAGGCATCGACATCGAGAGCCATTCGATGACCCACCCGAACCTCAAGCTCCACAAGCAAAAAATCAAAGGCGTCTGGCAAAGTTTATCCCCGGACCAATACGCCGCCTGGCTCAACAACGAAACCGCCGGGGCCAAGGCGGAACTCGAGCAAAAGATGGGCAAGCAGATCACCTGCTTCGCCTATCCCTACGGCGAATACAACACCCAGGTCGAGGCCGCCGCCGTCGCCGCGGGCTACGAGGCGATCTTCACTGTCGCCGACAACCCGGTCCGCTCCACCACGAGCCTCCACAGCATCGGTCGCTACACCATCACCCAGGGCGTCGAAAAGAACTTTACCGCCTATCTACGCCAGGGCGCGCTCGGCCTTAGCTCGGCTGATCCGGCTCCCGGCGCCACCGTCACCAATCCCCGGCCCATCATCACCGCCGCGCTCGGCTATTCCGGCACGCTCGATCCCAACTCGATTGAGACCTCCGTGCGCGACTTCGGCGATGTCCGCCACGACTTCGATCCCAAGACCAACATCGTCCGGCTTTATCTCCCGCGCGACCTGATCCAGCCCGTGGTCCTCGTCAATATCCGCGTCCGTGACGCCTCCACCGGCCAGGTCATGGTCGCCAACTGGCACTTCAATTACGAACCCGACACCACCGCCGCCCCGGCCGCGATCCACCAGCCCATAACCTCGGCGACAAATGCGCCCGCGGTTGCTCCCAAAATCGCGCCCGCGCCTGCGCCGCAGGTTGCCCCCGCTCCTGCCAAAATAACCATTCCGGCACCTGCGCCCGCGACCAGCGCCCCCGCTGCTCCGCTTGCAGCCCCGGCTGCTTCATCGCCGCCGGCGCAACCGCAGACGCCCACGTCAACCCACGACTAATCCCGCTCCTTCTCCACCTCGGGGATATGCGTGAAGGCGATGCGGGCCGGCGCGGACTCGAGCGCCGATTGCGCGCCGCCGAAGTAAACCGTGTTCTTCCCGTAACATTGGTTCAGCCTGTCCACCGCCTCATCCAGCGTTTTCGCTAAACCCGATATCTCCGGCCGCAAAAGAGGCAACGTGGCGTTGTGCGCCGCCGTCAGGTGAAACAGTGTCACCCCCACCGCCAGCGGGGGTGACGAATCCGGCGGCAACCGCTGCCAGAGCAACCCGAAAACACGGATGAAATCGAGCGTTTCCTGCGTCTCGAGAAAGCTCATCTCGTCGTGCCAACGCCCGTGGCCGAGAAACTTCACGGTGACGCCAAGTCCGCCCGCCAGATAACCCATCGTCCGTAGCCTCGCCGCCGCTTTTTGCAGCAGACGATGCAACACCGCTTCCGCGAGCGGGACCGTGCGGAATTTCGGCTCCAGCACATGCGAATGCCCCACCGTGCACCGGTCCGATTCGGGCCGCTCCACCTCTTCACCCCGCAGCAGCGCATAAATACGGTCTCCCTCGATCCCGTTCCAGGCCCGCCGTAACGTCTCTTTCGGCGCGAGGCAGAGTTGCTCCACTGTCCTGATTCCGCACGCGTGCAACCGGGCCTCCCTCGCCGCGCCAATCCCGCAAAAATCGCGCAGTTTCAGCCGGAAAAGTGCCTGCGGCAGATCGCCCTCATTGAGCACGACCAGCCCATTCGGCTTCTGCATATCCGAAGCCGTCTTGGCCAAAAAACCGTTCGGCGCGATGCCGATGGAGCTGCCCAGGAATTCCCCAACCTGGCTAGTGATCCGGCCCTTAATCTGCCGCGCCATCCGCAACGCCAAATCCGGTTCCTGCCAGCGGCCCCGCAATGCGCAACTCATCTCATCGATGGAAAGGACCTTCGTCACCGGCAGGCACGAATCGACCGCCGCGATCAGCCGGTGATGATATTCGACGTAAAGCGGCGGCCGCGCTTCCACGACGATCAGGCCGGGACACCGCTGGCGCGCCTCCCCCACGTTCGTGCCCGTCTTGATCCCGAAAGCCTTGGCCTCATAGCTCGCCGCGATGCAGCAGGTGCTGTCGGTCATCACCGGCGTGACGGCGATGGGACGTCTCCGTAACGCCGGCACGTCCTGCTGCTCCACCGAGGCAAAGTACGAATTGAAATCAACGAAGAGGACACGCAAAGCCATGATTCTCATTTTGCGAGCGGCCACAGTCAGGCGCAAGTAAATTATACGCCCGTATCAATTGCCGCGTCCTTCCAAAAAAAATTTTCATCGCCAAACTCCCGAAGCGCACTAATACGGTTTGACGGCATTCAATTACCTTGCCCGGGCAGGCCAGTCTGATTTGTTCCAATTCCATTCCCGTCGTCCATGGCCCACAAAATCGACCACCACCTGCTCATGGCGTTGCTCAACACCACGCCGGACCGCATCTACTTCAAGGATCGCGACGGACGGTTTCTTCTGGTGAATGACGCGCTGAAAAGCTTTCATCACATCGCCGACGACAGCGGCATGATTGGCCTGACCGATTTCGACCTTTTCCTGACGGAACATGCGCAGGACGCCTTCAACGACGAGCAGCAGGTCTTGCGCACCGGCGACCCGATCGTCAACAAGCTCGAACGCGAGGATCTCCCCGACGGCCGCATCACCTGGGCCTCCACCACCAAGGTCGCCCTGCGTGACGACGCCGGAAATATCATCGGCACCTGCGGCATCTCCCGCGACGTCACCGAGGCGCACAACAAAGCCGAGCAGCTCAACGCCTACACCCAGGCGCTCGCCGAGAAGCAGGTCCAAATGGACGAGGAACTCGCGCTGGCGAGGGAAGTGCAGCAGGCGCTGCTGCCCCAAAATTACCCCACCTTTCCGAATCACGCGCTCCCGGCCAAAAGTGCCCTCCAGTTCTCCCACCGTTACCTGCCGGAAGGACGCGTCGGCGGCGATTTTTTTACCGTCATTCCCGTCTCGGACACCCAGGCCGGCGTCCTCATCTGCGACGTCATGGGACACGGCGTCCATGCCGCGCTGGTGACTGCGGTCGAACGGGTTCTAGTCGAGGAAATCCACGGTCTCTCGGATGACCCGGGCGCATTTCTCGGCGAACTCAACCGGCGGCTTCATCACTTCTTCGAGCCGCTGCCGACCTCCATGTTCGTCACCGCTGTCTATATGGTCATCGATACCGCCACCGGCGTGGTCCGGTTCGCCAACGCCAGCCACCCGCAGCCGCTCCACATCTGCCGGACGCAGCATACCGTGCGAACCATGGGCGACATCATGAAGCAGCACCCCTTTGCGCTCGGCGTAACAAAAGATTCCGTCTATCCCACGGAGGAAGACGTGGTCAAGGCGGGCGATTTTCTCCTCCTTTACACCGACGGCCTCTGCGATCTCGGCGAAGATAAGGACCTCACGCCGGACGACCCCCGGTTTCTCAGCCTCGTCCAGAATTGCTCCCGTCAGCGCGGGGAAGCCCTGCTCGATGCCCTCCTCACCCAGGCCCGTCAGTTTTCCGGCTTGGAGAATTTCCTCGATGACGTTTGCCTCGTCGGCATCGAAGTCGAACGGCTGACCGGGCCTTGATACCAGGATCGTCGAGTCTCGGGCGATCCCGGCATTGAACACGCCCACGCGCAAAAACCCCGCTTCCCTTGTCGGGCAATTCAGCTACAATTACCGTTCCCATGTCGGACCAGGCCCTCACCCGTAATTTCTGCATTATCGCGCACGTCGACCACGGCAAGACGACGCTCTCGGACCGCCTTTTGCAGGCGACCCACACCATCAGTGACCGCATTCTGACCGCGCAGCATCTCGACTCGATGGACCTCGAGCGCGAGCGCGGCATCACGATCAAGGCGCACCCGGTGACCATGGCTTACACGGGCAAAAACGGCACCATCTACATGCTCAACCTGATCGACACTCCCGGCCACGTCGATTTCGCCTACGAGGTCTCACGCAGCCTCTCCGCCTGCGAGGGCGCGCTGCTCATCGTCGACGCCGCACAGGGCGTCGAGGCGCAGACCGTCGCCAACGTTCATCTCGCCAACAAGCTGAATCTCAAGCTCATCCCGGTCATCAATAAAATCGACCTGCCCAACGCCGACATCGAGACCTGTAAAAAGCAGCTGGAAGACGTCCTCTCCATCCCAGCCGAGGAAGCAATCCTCGCCAGCGCCAAGAACGGCATCGGCATCGAGGAAATTCTTGAAGCCATCATCGAGCGCATCCCGCCGCCGCGCAATTACCACGACGACTACACCCGCGCCCTTGTCTTCGATTCGCTCTTCGATACCTATCGCGGTGTCGTCAACTATGTCCGCGTCTTCTCGGGCGAAATCAAGCCCGGCACGCCGATCTTGCTCATGGGCTCCAATGGCCGGTACGACGTCAAGGATGTCGGCATTTTCACACCCAAGCAGATTCGCACCGAGTCGCTGCAGGCCGGCCAGGTCGGTTATCTCATCGCCAACATCAAGACCACCGCTGAAGTAAAAATTGGCGACACCATCACCAATGCGCAAAAACCGGCGTCGGAACCCCTACCCGGCTTCAAGACCATCACCCCGATGGTCTACAGCGGCATCTACCCTATCGATACGTCACAGTTCGAGCAGCTCAAACTCGCCATCGGCAAGCTGCAGCTCAACGATGCTGCGCTGACTTACTCAACCGAGAGCTCCGTCGCGCTCGGCTTCGGTTTCCGCTGCGGATTCCTCGGCCTGCTCCACATGGAAATCGTGCAGGAACGGCTCCGGCGCGAATACCAGATGGACATCATCGCCACCTACCCGAGCGTGGTCTATGAGGTCAAGCGCACCAACGGCGAAGTCCTGATGCTCGACAACCCGATGCAGATGCCCGATCCCTCAGTCATCGAGTCGATCGCCGAGCCGATGGTCAAGGCGTTCATCATGATCCCAAACGAAAACATCGGCGACATCATGGGCCTCGTGATGGAAAAGCGCGGCACCTGCGACCACACCGAGTCGCTCGACGGCAAGCGCGTCATGCTCCACTGCGATCTC
>Ga0302270_10004128_pt1 | contig 13625 bp, 8 predicted proteins | sample III_Bog_E2_3_FD_198773 | JGI IMG/M metagenome (GOLD analysis project Ga0302270, IMG submission 198773) | Peat permafrost microbial communities from Stordalen Mire near Abisko, Sweden - III_Bog_E2_3 | ecosystem: Environmental > Terrestrial > Soil > Wetlands > Peat | place: Sweden: Abisko... | reverse complement strand
ACTTCTCTTTCATGCCCGTGGCGCGCATATCTTCTGCGTAGTCGCCGCCATTGAGCACCCCATTCCACGCTTTGTTTTGGATCGAGCCATCGGCAAACACAAGCGAGCCACCACTCTGCTGAGTCAGCATAATGTTGCCTTTAACTTCCAAAAAGGTGCCGGTGACACCGCTTGGAGCGTTGGCGCCAGGTGACGTCGTGCCGATGCCAACGTTGCCATTGATTATGCGCATGGCTTCTCCACTTGTGCCGCTGCCAAAAGCCAGGCCATACGAGCCTCCGGTAGGATTAAAGTCAATGTAACCTTGGCCTGTAACATCGGTTGTGTTTTGAATCCGTGTCGTCGCGGTGTACCAGTTGTTTCCTCCGGTTGAGTCTCGAATCTGGAAGAAATTCAGATAGTTGTTATTGCCGTTGTAATCCCCGAGCGAGAGCATGTTCGTCGTGTTGCCTGAAGTATCTCCCAAGGCCGCCGCGTCTACCGTCAGCAAGGCGGCCGTTGGGTTAGTCGTTCCAATCCCGACGTTACCCCTCGTTGGAAACGTGTTTGTCTACGCAGCCGCGCCGGCTGCAAAGGCTGCGATGCAAAATGGCACTCCCCCCAACCGTTTTCGCATGGTTGTCGAATCCCTTCGCTGCAGAGTTGCGCACTCAAACCTTCGATTGCCTTGGCTAAACTTTTACGCCTCTCGACCAAGCCTGGCATGCGACAAAGCTAACTCTTTTGTAAGAATTCCGCGCGCTAACTTGGAGGTAGCGGGGAGGAGTTATTAGTTATGCAATAAATATCCGGGATGGTTCTGGCTCCGGGGAGACCCTGCAATGAACTTATTCCATAACCGCCTTCCGCTAGTTTACGGACAGCGTGAATGCCCCCAGGCTTTTCCTGCTCCATTCGGCTGCCTCCTCACTTCTTCGCTGCGGCCTCGTCCAGAAACACAAGCTCCGAACTTAGAGGCTCCCGCAAATGCACCGACAGTCCAGCGCCCATCAATTCCCTGCCGGAAACATCTCGGTCCGGCAGGTTGCCGTCTTCAAAATGCAGACGGTAGCGTTTGCCGGAGCCTAATCCGGAGAGCACAAATCGATGCTCGTTCTCATCCGCAATCGATCCGCGGAATGCATAAACAACGCCCTTGTTGCGCGCGGGGTCCCAGTACTCCAAACCGTCCCAATGCACTCCATCGGGCCGAGCCGACACGTGATAAAGCCGCGCATCGCGAATCAGCGGCCGAAGCCGGCTCTTGTACAACGCAAACGCCCTGCGTGCCGCCTCGCGCTGCTCGTCCGTCCAGGCAGTGGTGTCGGTCATGATCGTCACCCAGCCCATCATTCCGCTGCGCAGCATGTAGAGAAAGTTCTCCAACTTTGGCGCCGGCCACTTCTCCACATAGCTCTCCAGCATCGCCGCCGGCAGCAGGTGGCTTGTGTCGTAGAAGGCCCGCCGGTTCGAAAGCGGATCGTAGGTGTCAGTGATTGAAAAGTAGTCCCCATGCGCCGCCGAACCAAAGTCAACCATCCGCCCGCCATCGTTGCAATTTTCGAAGAGCAGTCCGGGATGCTCTTTGCGCGCCTTCTCGTAGATGTCGTAGTAAGCGCGGACGGCATGGTAGCTTACGTCGGTTGAATTCGATGCCAGCACGAAGTCCGAGCCCCAGTCGTGAATCACTTGCATCGTGCTACGGTTCGGCGCCGCATGCGGATGGTCGTCACGGGTGCATCCCTGCGCAACGAGGTAGCCGTCGTGCTCCAGCATGTCCAGGTGATAGTCCTCGACGATGCGCTTCACTTCTTTGGCTGCATAGTCGTGCGCGGCAGGAAGCCCAATGTCGATCGTCTGCCCCTTGAACTCCTCCGGCTTCCAGTCCGGCTTCAGATCGGTCACCAGCCAATCGCGGACCTTGGGGTCGCGCACATTCAACGCGCCCGGTTCCGTGTCCAGCGCGGCCTGCGTCCAGTCCGTCCAGATGCCGAACCGCAGCCCCTGCCGATGCGCCTCATCCGCAATTGCCGCCAGTCCGCGAGGAAACTTCTTCGCGTCGGGATACCAGTCGCCCACGCCGCGGAACCAGCCCGCATCCACGTGAAACATATCCAGGCCGAGTTCTTTCGATGCGGCAATCATCTTGAGCGCCAGCGCCTCGTCCACTTGCATTCCGCTGCCCCAACTGTTGTTCACCATCAGGGGATACTGCGGGTCTTTCCATGTGAGCGGGTTGCCGAGAACGGCGCGCACCCATGGGCGGAGCTGGTTCCCGGCGCCATCCGGCCCACCGTTGAATACGCCAAGAAATACCGTTGGAGTTCCAAACGTCTCGCCTGGCTCCAAACGCGTCTTGAACGGCCCCGGCTCCGGATCAAGGCCGAGCACGGTACTCAAGCTTTCGCGGGTGCGCTGCAGAGAAATGCGCGTTCTGCCGCTGAACTCGATGCCGGCATACCAGCCGCTTTCGCTTCCATTTGCATCGTAGACAATCTCTGCGGGAATAATTTCGCGCTTCTCGCCCTTTACCGGATGGGCATAGGTTGAGGACTTGCCGGTCCAGGTGTAGCCCTCCGCGATTGTCTCCAAATGCGTTCCCTCGGATGACGGTGTATCCGCTCCCTTCTCGACATAGAAGTTGCGCAACTCCCGCGTGGCGGCCACTCTCCAGTCCAATCTCAGAGAGTCAACCATGGGCAGCCAAACCTCGTGCCCGCTCAGGTTTTCGATCATGATGCGATGCTCGACCGGCCCGAAATCCGCACGCACTTCCCACTCCCATTGCAAACGCAAATGAGGCTCCGCGCACTCGTAGACAAAGACAACCTTGCGCAAATCCGCATGGCCGAGTTCCGGTTTGAGTTGCCAGGCCAAGGGAACTGCAGCGCCGTTGACTTCAACGGTAGAGGGCAGCGGTTCATCCGCCTGGTTGTCCCATGAGGAACCTTCCAGGCCGGCCACCTTCGTGCCCTCGATCCATATGAGCCTTGGCCCGTGAGCATCGTCGCGCAGATACACTTGGATGCTGGAATTGGAGACAATCTTCGGCGGGAGCGTAGTGGTGGCGAGGGCCGTGCAGCAAACTACGCAACCCGCAGCCAATGCCGCGCTCTTCACGCCGCGCATTCGTTTGAAGTTCAGCATACCCAGCATCTTCTCAGCACCCGGCGATATTTGGCACGCACAAAAACCCGCTCAAGGTTCGGCATTTCAGCGTGCGCCGAAGAAACGGTTCGTCATAAACGATGCTGGACGAGGGTCGAGGTTTCCCATCCTTGCCGCGGAAAAAAACGGAAAGGATGGGGCACGGAAGTCTACAGAAAAAGCGAAAATGGTGTAATGGCGATCTGGCTACGCACAGACCAGTTCGACGCATCCCCTTCTCGGCAAGTCCTACTGAAACTTGCGGAAGCAGATATTCTCCCCCTCCAGCCGGTACTCGGCTGAACAGACGTCGCCCCCACAAATCATTGTCTCCCCGCCACAAAGCTGACGGCGGGTGATCAATCCCAGGGTTCCGCAACGAGGGCAGGACATCACGGCAACAAACGGGTTTTGGGCGTGACCCAGCTTGGCCTGGTTTTCCAGCACGAAAACCGTTCCAGGGTCCATTCTTTCGGGAATCCATTCTTCCAGAAACTGCAAGTCGGCTGACATCCTGCCCTCCAAATCTTAAGATGGGTTGATGTAACCGAGCCGCGTCGCCGAGTTCCGGCCGGCTCCGTTGTCGAACAACAGCAGGCTGCGAATGGCACTACGGGGGCTGACTTGCCTCCGGTCCAACACAGTGTCTGTTGCTGGGGTCGTCCAAGTCAACAGCAATCGAAGTGCGGGAGTATCGAAAGTGATTCCCTGCTCCGTTTGGGAGGCGCTGTTCCCTAGTGCGTCGCCCCCGGCGCTAGTCTGGCTTGAGGTCCGGCAACCTCGTCAATCGCCTTGTAAATCTCCTCGTTGCGCACGATTCCCTGCACGTATTCGCGCGTTTGCGTAAACGGAATGGACTCCACAAACTCGTCGATACCGCTGTAGGGGCCGGCTGCCTCCCAGTCCAGGACGCGCCCGTCGCCCGCGTTGTAGGCCGCCATTGCGTACTCCGGTACGCCTCCGACCTTATCCAGCATGTCGCGCAGATACCGCGTTCCCAGCCGGATATTCATCTCCGGATCAAGCAGTTGAAATGTCTGGAAATGCGCGATGCCCTCTTCCTTCGCCATCTGCTTGCCGGTAACTGGTAACAGTTGCATCAGCCCGTAAGCGTTCGCATAAGAGATTACAGATGGGTTAAATTCGCTCTCCTGGCGGATCAGCGATGCCACCAGGTACGGATCGAGGTTATTCTTTGCCGACTCCGTCTTGATCGTGTCCCACCACGCCAGCGGGAACAGTATCCGCCAATAGACCAGTGGAATGGACTTGACGGAAGCGGAAGCAGCAGAGGGCAGCGCCTTCTTCAGTGCCCGCATGGCGCGGTACGTCTCGCCATAGGACGCGTAAATCTGCGCCTCCGCCAGGGCGCTCCAAGACGATGAATCGGGATCGGCGGCAATCTCCTGTGCGATATATTCGTTCAACCCGGCATTGGCCAGCAGGCGCGCCTTGGCCAGGTGCGGGCTCTCCGACGGAAAGCTCTCCTGCAGCACAGGAACCGGAGGCGCCTGGATGCGATCCAGTTGCGGCTGTGCCACCTGTTGCGTACTCCCCAGCGCAGCCAGCCGTTGGCGCGCCACCTGCGCATAAAAAAAGTGCTGATAGGCGCGCGTCAGCGTGCGATAGTTGGCCACGGCGTTGGCCGGCTTGTGGTCAAACGTTTCATAAAGCCGCCCGCGCCAGTAAATAGCAGCCACCGTATCTCTGTCGCCAGGATAGAGCCGTATCTGCTCGTCGAACAGTCGCGCCGCCTCCGCGTAGAGCCCTTGCCTGTAACTGAACCATCCTGCTCGCCAATGCGCTGCCGGGGCATCCTTATTATCGGGAAAATGCGCCGCCAGGTAGCCGTAGTACTTGACCGCCATCGGGTAGTCGCGCTTCAGCATGTACATGTTGCCGCTTGAAAACAGCGCTTCCGCCAGCCACGTGCTATGCGGAAACCGCGACTCCATCAACTCGACAATGCGTTGCTGATCTTCAGCATCGCCGCGGTCGCGAGCCAGTTCCATCAACAGATAAAGCCGCCGAGCGCCGTGCTCGTCAGCCGTGTCGGGCAATCCCTGCACCTGCGCCGGCGTCAGCCGCTTCAGCTTCAGCTCGCAGGCCGCCGCATCCACGGCAAAGCCGGCGCGCATCGACGCATCAAGGCTCGCCTTCTGCGCCAGCACACGATATTGCTCGTCCGCCTCGGAGTAGTGGCCGGCGTTGTAGTAGGCGTCCCCCAGGCTGCGCAACTCCGCCACGGTCAGCGTCGATTCAGCGCCCATCGCCGTAAGCTTGGCGCGCGCCGTCTGTGCGTCCCCGCTCAGCGGATGCCCCAGCAAGAGCTTCTTGAATATCTGCTCCGCCTGTTGCGTCTGCCCCAGTGCAGCGGCCACCTGTGCCTGCGCCAGTTGGTAACCGGACCGCCCAGCTGAACCCGCACCGTCCGCCAGCACACGCTGCGCCTCCGCTGCGTTATTCAGGGTAAGCAGCACATTCGCTTCCAGTTCCGGCACCTGCGGATTGAAGATGCTGTCCGGATAGCGAGTCGCGAAGCCGCGAAGCTGGGTTTCCGCTGTCTGTTCGTTCCCCGCCTCGTGGTTCGCCTGTGCGCCCAGGAAATCCGCGTAGTCCGCCAATTCCTGTCCTGCCTGTCGAGCCAGGCGCAAGTTGTCCGCCGCATCCGCAAAGCGCCGGTCAGCCAGGTCAGCATGGCCCAGCGCGAGGTAAGCCGCCGACGCCGCCTCGCCCGTGTGTTGATGCGCATACTTGGTTACACCGGCGTATGCCGCGGGGGTGCGCAAAGTTGCCAATTGCTGCGCCATGGGCCGCAACTCGGCGGAGGCCACAAACGCCTGCTTGATTCGCGCTGCCCGCGCCGCCCTGGCCGACCTGCTGGCCGACGTCTTGCTCTTGCGGCTTGCAGTCTTGCTGTTGCTGTTTGCGGCCTTGCTCTTGCTGCTTGCGGCCGATGATTTGGTGGTCTTTTTATGACTGGTAGGCGCCGAACTGCCCGGCTGCGCCGCGGAGCCGGCAGTGGTTTGGGCCGCCACGGGAGAAACAGCCAGCAGCATTGCCAATGCGCCAGACAGCACGCGCATCGAGCGAGGAGTGGAAGTTGGGGAATTCGCGACCCTCATGTTCTCACTCTAAGCTGGTTTTCTCCTTTGGGTGTCATTGGGAATCATCGGCGTTACCGCAATGTGCACCATACTGGGAACGCTGGCCGATCTTCCCGAACTCATAAACCGCGCCACGCCCTATAGATGATCGATATTTGTTGCCCTGGAGACATTGCTTAGGGTATCGTTCCCGCATCAGCTACGTTCCCGCGTGCATTCCCCTAATCCTTCGATGACTCGCTCAATTATTAGGAGCATCCGAAGTCGCGGCTTGCATGAGACGTCTCTGGGTGAACCCAAGCCAGTTGCACCAAGCTGCTCCGTGCCCCGTTCTTGCGACTTGTTTCTGTCGCAAGGGCGGGAAACCTCAGCCCTCAACCAGCCTCGCTTATGAGGAGCCGTTGCCATGCATGACGTTTCGACCCCCCGTCCGCACTACCTGCTTGCATTTGCGCTTTGCGCGCTGCTTATTCTGTCTGCCCGCCCCGCCCTGGCCCAGTCTCTCGACCCTCGCAGCCCCGCGCCGCTGCAGTCCGGAGAAAACACCGGCACGGTCGGCGACTTTGTTGGAAGCAACTATTTCTATCTGACCGGCGGGCCGGGCGCGGTCAGCATTGTCGTCAGCTACAGCTCCATGAGCCTGCTGGGCAACGCTCAGCGTTCCACGCTCAACATAGAACTCTCCGACGACAAGAAATCATGGACCGAGCGCCGCACTATCTCTTCCACCAAGGAGTCCAGTTCAACCACCCTGACCGGCAACCTCAAAGTGCCCACCAGGCTGATTCTCTCCATCATCGCGCCCAACGGCGGCCTGGTCCGCGCCGGCGGCGATTACACGGTAAATGCCACCTGGGCCGTGACATTCGACCCGCCCCTCAACCCGACGCAGTTGATCGTCGGCACCTATACGCCCATGTCCGTACACGACAACGAGGACAGCGCCGCCAAGTTCTCACCCGACGGCGCGCTGGAATTTGCCAGTGGCACCGTGGGCAAGGTCAGCTTTCCCATCCTCCGGATCGCGTGAGAGGAACCTACCGGTCACTGGGTTGTAGTATCTGGCGCTGTAAGTTTCCCCAACGCCGTTTTCAACCACCGTTGCCCGCAAGCCTAACGTCACTGTGAAGTTGCAGACATTGGGCCCCTGATTCCATGTCGGATTTTTACTCGGAAGCCCCTGATGCGGTTTTTCTCTTAGCTGCGGCTTCGCGGCTAGAGGCGGTTCATAGAACACAGGGCTCGGGGCTGGCTGCATGGTTGGCCTGATTGTACGGCTTGCGTGCCGGATTGCCAGCACACTTTTGTGGGATCGGGAACCGGATCGGTGACGGATTGCGGCGCGGATTGGAGGGCGATTGAAGCCTGGATCGGCCTGGGATTGGGCAGCGGATCAGGGGCCGATTCCGGGACGGAAGCGGCCCTGTATAAGCCGCTGCAAGCGGCGGCTAAGAGAGGGCGATTGCTTGGCTCTAAAGCTGCTCGATCCTGAGGCCGGGGATCAGGCGGAAGTGGCGGAGATTGATGGTTAAGACAGAGAAGCCAAGCTCCAGCGCGGTGACACCGATCAGCAGGTCGGCGAAGGGGATGGTCACGCCCTTGGCCTGCTGCTCTCCGTCGATCTTTGCCCCCAGCAAAGCGGTCGCTTTGGTGTAGGGATAGACCGTCAGAACTTGCAGCAGCGCATCGACGAAGGACTGGCGGCGAAGCCGCATCGCCGGGGTTTGGGCGCGATAGATTCCGTGGGCCAGTTCCGTCAGCCCAACCGAAGAGAGCGCCGCCGGCAACAGACCTAGCGTGGCCACAAGCATGGTCATCATGATCGGCCGCAGCCTTAGCACAGCGCCTTCGATTGCGGCCTCTTCCACGGTATGGCCTGCAGCTCGCAACTGGTTGATGTATTCAAGCATGATGACTCCGGTTTGCACCGAGACGCCGAACAATGCGAGCATCCCAACGCTCGATGAAACGCTGATGTTGGTATGCGTGAATAGAAGCGCCACCATTCCGCCGACACGCGCCAGCGCCACGTTGATGAGGATCAGCCCAGCCCATTTGAACGACTTGAACATCATGTACAGAATGATCGCGATCAACAGAACCGTCAGCGGCACAATCAGTGCCAGCCGCTTGTCGGCGCGCTGCTTACTCTCGTACTCGCCGACCCACACGTAGTGTATCCCCCTGGGAAGAGGAACCAGTTTGTTGAGCTTGTCGATGGCTTCCTCGACAGTGCCGCCCAGGTCGCGTCCGCGCATGCTCTACTTGATGGGGATGTACCGCTCTTCATGCTCGCGATAGATCTCTTCGGCACCATCCGTCGTCTTGATATTCGTTAACTGAGCCAGCGAAACACGCTCGCCGCTCGGGGAGAGAATACGGACATTCTGGATCGCTTCCTTTGTGTCGCGAAACTGCTTCTGGTCGCGCAGCACGAGGTCGAACTGCGCTTCGCCGATCAGGACCTCGCTGAGGACATTTCCGCCGACCGCGGTTTGAATCGCATCCTGAATATCGGCCACGTTGATGCCCCAGCGCCCCGCGGCCTGGCGATCCACAGTGAAGGTGAGATTGGGCAGACCGATGATGCGGAATAAGCCGAGATCGGTCACGCCATTGATCTTGCTCATTACATTGACCACGTCATAGCCCTTTTCTTCCAGAGTCTTGAAGTCGTCGCCATCGATCTTTACCGAGAACTCGCCTTTGACGCCGCGCACTGCTTCTTCCATGTTGTCTTCAAGGGGCTGCGAGAAACCCCATATTACGCCGGGAATCTTCTCCAACTGCAGATTCATGGCCGCGATCAGAGCGTCTTTGTCCTGATGAAGGACAGGACGCCACTCTTCTTTGGGTTTCAGGTCGACGTTATATTTGGTGTTGAAGAAACCCGTCCAGTCGGTGCAGTCATCGGGGCGGCCAATCTGGTCGACCACGTCGGTAACTTCAGGAAAACTGGCCATGATCAGACGAGCCCTGTTGGCGACTTTCAGGCTCTCCTCGGGACCGGTGGAAGGAGCAAGCGAGCCGCGCACATAGAGCGCACCTTCATCCGGGTGAGGCAGGAACTCGGAACCGATGACGCAGCCAAACGTCAGGAAGACAAACAGGGCAAAGCCAGCCAGGCCAACACCAACAGTAACGCCGCGATGATGAGTGGCCCACCTGACCCCATGCCTGTAGCGATCGATCAGATAGGTCATGATGGGGTTGTGCCACTCCTTGGCGCCTTTTCTGAACAACAGGCTGGCCAGCACAGGAGCGACGATGATTGAAAACAGTAATGCGCCAAGCAAAGCGAAGGCCACCGTCCATGCCAGCGGCTTGAAGAGACGACCTTCGACAGATTGCAAAGTGAAAATCGGCAGATAAGCTGTGATGATGATGGCGATGGCGTAGAAGACGGGACGCTGCACTTCGTGTGCGGCCTCTTTAATCTCCTGCTGCACGGTTCGCGTTTCGTCCTTGTGTCCGAGATGGCGGACGATGTTTTCGATCATCACCACGGCGCTATCGACTACCATGCCGAAATCCAGTGCGCCCAGGGAAAGCAGATTGGCAGGAATGTGGCTCAGGTCGAGACAGATGGACGCGAAAAGCAAGGCGAACGGAATCGTAATGGCAATGATAACGGCGCCACGCACGTTGCCGAGAAAAAGGAAGAGGATGATGGCTACAAGGATGATTCCCGCAGTGAGGTTATGCAAGACGGTGTGCGTGGTGAGATGGACCAGATCGCTGCGGTCAAGATATGGAATCACCTTCACGCCCTTGGGCGGGATGTGGTCGTTGATTTCTTGCGTCTTTTCTTCAAGGGCCTTCAGCGCTGGGTCTGCATCAGATCCCTTTTGCAGCAGAACAGTGCCTTCGATCCTGTCCGGGTTGTCAATGACTTTGCTGTCGTCGTAATGCTTGTTACCGTCCTTATCCACGGTGTACGGATGGAATGATTTTGAGATCTGACCCAGCCTGATCTTGGGTCCCTGATCCACCATGGCAATATCCTTGATGCGGATCGCAGTGCCGTTCGAGGCTTTGATCAGGGTGTTCTCAATCTGCTGCACAGTTTCATACAGGCCTTGCGCCTGTACGTTGATCTGCCGCGTGCCCGCGACAATGAAGCTGCCTCCGGCCTTGATGTTGTTGATCTGGAGCTGCTGCTCAACCTGTCCGGTGCTCAGGCCATAGCTGACCTGCTTATCCGCATTGAGCCGGATCTGGTATTCCTTGGTCATGCCGCCGAAGGTGGCCATGTCGACGATGCCGGGAACATTCTTGTATTGCTTTGTAAGAACCCAATCCTGGAGCGACTTCTGTTCCATGACATCGATATTCGGGTTCTTGCTCTCGATGGTGTACCAGTAGATCTGCCGGGCGGGGCTCCAGTCCGTCTGCAACTGCGGGATCAGGCCGGCTGGAAGCGTAACCATACCCATGCGTTCCAGGACTCGTTCGCGATTCCAGCCGTTGTCGGAGTTGTCGTTGACGTTCATCATGAGGCTCGAGATCCCGGCCCGACTGAAGGAGCGCATGTTCTTCATGTCCGGCAGTCCGGCCATTTGAATCTCGGTCGGAATGGTGATCTGCTTTTCGATGTCCTCGGCGGAGTGGCCCGGCCATTGGGTAATGATGTTGACGTAATTGTCGGCAACGTCAGGATATGCATCGACGGGGAGATTGTGAAACGAGATTGCGACCCAGACGAACAGCATCGTAGCAACTGCCAGAATGAGAAAGCGGCTTTTCAGCGCAAAGTCTACAAGTTTCTCAATCATTGCGCCTCCAGGGTGGCTTCCAGTTGTAGGACGTTGGAGACCCCTGCTGACCTGGGTTGATGCCCGAGAGCAGCTCCTGCTTGTTGCCGGGCAGAATCTTGCCCGCCTGCACTTCAACCCTCTTGAACTGCTTGTCGCCTGCCGGGATGAATACCCAGGCGACGTGTCCGGGGATGGTCAACATGCCGGCGATTCCTACGTTACCGAGGTTGAAGACAGTGTATGCGGGGCCGTCGCCGGGCACCTCCTGGGTCGTCCATCCCACAACGTCAGAGTAAAACTTGCCGGCGGCTTTGGTATCGCTGGTCATAAGTTCATACCAGCCGAACTTTCCTTGGGGCGTAAACATGGCGACAGTTCTCCTTTTTGGCGGATAGACCAGGATGTCGACGTCCAGTCGACTCGTATTTTGGTATCAACTCGATCGGAGGTATGTCAATCGGTTGGCATGTTAATTCTCGGGCAACTGAACCTGTGAAGGCGGAGATGTTGCTCATCACGATCCTGATGGTAGGGGACCACCGCATTCGGTCCGAACGTACTGCTTCGGATGGGGACTGCGAGACCAGTTTCAGAGTCTTGGAAGTTAAACCGGCGAACCGTCTCCAACCATGCTTTCGTCTTTCCCAGGGTCAATGCCGGGCTCCAGTCGGGGTTCTGTACGGTTGGCCGACCAGAACGAAGCCGCAGGCGCCGCGGTCGCTCCAGTTTTGGCCTGAGAGCAGGTTATCGGCCGGTGTAGAGTATTGGTGTTATGGCGGTGTCTGCATCCATGACCCGGCCGGCCATCGAAGTGGCCGACATCGTCCGTGCCCGCAGTGGGCAGTTTCTGGAACGCTTCAAGGCCATTCTCAGCGATCAGATGCTGAAGGCATTTCGGGCTGTGTTGCGTTGCCGCACTCGGGCTCTCGGCGGCCATAAGGACAGGTGTGTGGGTTGCGCTTACTCGCCGCCGATCTCCTACAACTCCTGCCTAATGGGGAGCTTTTTCTTATGGAGAGCCAGGCGACAAGAGCGCCTAAAGCCAACGGTTCCACGCCCGTGGAACTGCCCATTAAACTTCGACCTTCAGCATTGAGACCTTGCGGTTCAACAGGTCGGAGTTCGGAGTTTCTGAGGCGTAGCGGAGCGATCGCTCTGGTTGTCCGTATTCTGCTGGATTGGCGCGACCACATCTCTCCACAAGCGCTCGATTATTGGCGATTCACAGATGCCACCTCAGGTGCCGCTGTGGTGTCTTGAGTGCGAAGAGCACTCTTCAAGCTTAGTATCCGCATTTCGCGATGGGTGCGAGTGCGCGAGCAAGGCACCAGCCGGGGGGCCATTGTAATGGGGAGTTTTTCGTTGTGGGGAGTTCTGCGCGCGAGTGGATGAGCCAGCGGTCATCCGATCGGCGGTGGGGTGTTTGGACTCACCATAACGTTGGGTCCTCCTGCTAAGGTGGTGCCGCCGTTATTGGCATATCACTCAAGGAGAACACCATGATTGAGAAGTACTTTTCTTGTCCAAGAACAGTCAGGAGTATGCGGGCAGGTCTCTGTGGAACCCATATTGATGGCTTCGCGAGCACACTTGAAAAACAGGGCTATGCTCGTGCAACTGCGATTCATTACCTGCGCGCCGCAGTCCATCCCGGTAGTTTTCTGCAACGCAAAGGCCGCACTTTGGATGATGTGGATGTCCACATGCTGGAGGTTTTTGGCCGTCATTTTTCACGCTGTCGCTGCTCTCGGTACAACGGCAGGAAAACCGGCTATCACGCTCGCTTTGGAGTAAAACTCTTCTACCGGTATTTGGTTCAGCAAGGTGTATGGCAGAGCCTTCCGACTGATGAAGTTACCAACGATCTGCCTGCATTGGTCATTGCTTTCCGCGACTGGCTTCACATACATCGTGGCGTTACTCAAGGGACTCTCCGGTATTACACCCGTGGCGCGGCGGAACTGATCCATTCACTTGGGGAAGATGTCCGTCAGTGGAATGCCCAGGGCGTCCGTGCGTTTTTGTTGGATCGCGCGAGCCAGTGTGGCAGTGAAGCGACCCAGAGGCCGATCACAGCCGTGCGAGCGTTCCTGCGGTATCTCATTTTCTGCGGCGAAGCCAGAGACGATCTCGACCTCGCCGTTCCGGCGATCGCCCATTGGCGTCTGGCCACACTTCCGCGCTGTCTCTCAGCACAGAAACTCGACCGCCTCATCACCGCCTGCGACGGGGCTACTCCAGAGCGCCTTCGCGACCGCGCAATTGTATTGTTGCTATCCCGGCTCGGACTCCGCGCTGGCGATGTGGCCCGGCTTCGCTTTGCCGATATCGACTGGAAGGCCGGCACCATACACGTTACCGGGAAGGGCCGACGCCAAGTGAGTTTGCCTTTACCCCAAGATGCCGGCGAGGCTCTGCTTCGCTACTTGGATTCCCGACCTCGAGTTGGCGATGCTAGTCATGTATTCGTTCGCAACATCGCTCCGTTTAGGCCATTTGTCTCTGGCAGCAGTATTTCTAATGTTGTGAAGCGTGCTCTTCATCGCGCTGGTATTGAGAGTCCGGCAAAAGGTGCTCATTTATTGCGACACACCGCTGCAACAGCGATGTTGAGACACGGGGTGCCGCTCGACAA
>Ga0302270_10004121_pt1 | contig 13641 bp, 16 predicted proteins | sample III_Bog_E2_3_FD_198773 | JGI IMG/M metagenome (GOLD analysis project Ga0302270, IMG submission 198773) | Peat permafrost microbial communities from Stordalen Mire near Abisko, Sweden - III_Bog_E2_3 | ecosystem: Environmental > Terrestrial > Soil > Wetlands > Peat | place: Sweden: Abisko... | reverse complement strand
AAGGGGGCCATGCCGCCGTCGACAATCCAATCGTTATTAGTAATGGGATCGCCGCCGGACTGAATGTTGAACCCAAACGGCACGGGGTTCGACGCCACGACGAAGGAATGAACGGTGAGGTCAGCTGCCGAGTTTTGCGCTTGCGCGGGAAAGAGCGACGTGAAATTACCAAGAAGGATTATAACGCTCCCGAAGTTGAGGAGGTGTCTTTTTATGCCCATAAATCGTTTGGTGGAAAATCCATCGAGATGGTTAAGGCAAGCTCCAGCTAATAACTTAAGTCATCCCTCTACTTAACGGTTCTTCGACCGCACCGGACAAGCCGGTCTTGCCCGGGATGACAGATTTTATTGGGTCGCTTACGCGACATACATCAAGCTGCGACCCTTCTCGGAGCGATTCAAGGCAATAAGAAACCCAGGGCCGGTTTCGCATGGCGGAACCAACCCTGGGTTAAAGATGGCAACCCAGTTGGGGTTGCGGCTACCGCTTACTTAGTAACGGTTGCGACCACCACCGGAACGACCGCCGCCGCCGCCGCTGGATTCGCGACGGGGACCGCGCGCTTCCATGGGACGGGCTTCGTTGACCGTGAGGTCACGACCGTCGTGGTTCTGGCCGTGCAGGGCTTCGATGGCTTTCGTGCCTTCTTCGGCGCTGCTCATGGTGACGAAACCGAAGCCGCGGGGGCGATTGGTTTCACGATCCATGATGAGGGTGGTTTCGGAGACCGTGCCGTATTTCGAGAATAAAGCGTTGAGGTCCTGTTCGGTGGTTTGGAAGGAGAGATTTCCTACGTACAATTTCATACTGTGTTGTTTTCTGGTTAAGGTTGCGACCTAGCGCCGACTATTGAAGAGCATGACTTGCACGCATTGGGATACCGTTGGGAGCGAACAGGTGACAACCTGCGACACTACTACTTGGCTTCAGATGGAAGCGATTGATCGAATAAGCGACTACAGTCGCATGGTTTGAGCAGGAGTCAAGGGTTTGTTTTCCGATCACAAGTAGCCATCGACGGGGCGCATGGCGGCGAGGACGTCGGCGACGGGGATGGTGGCGAAGGAGCTGGCCGAGTCGGACATGGCGTAGGGCAGGATGAGGATGCCGTTATGGATCAGCGCGCCGCAACTGTAGACGACGTTGGGGACGTAGCCCTCGCGCTCGGTTTCATCGGGGCTGAGCAGGGGGCGCGGCAGGCGCCCGATGACGCGCGAGGGATCGTTGAGGTCGAGGAGAAAGGCGCCGATGGAATATTTGCGCATGGGCCCGACGCCGTGGCTGAGCACAAGCCAGCCGGCCTCGGTCTCGATGGGCGATCCGCAATTGCCGATCTGCATGAATTCCCAGGCATAGGTTGGTTTCATCAACGGCTGGCGGGTGTACCAGAAATGGAGATCGTCCGAATACATCAGGTAAAGATTCTCGCCATCCTGCCGCGAGATCATGGCGAATTTGCCGTTGATGCGGCGCGGAAAAAGCGCCATGCCCTTGCCCTGGACTTCGCGGCCGTTGAGCGTGGCGATTTTGAAGTGGAGAAAATCGGGCGTTTCCAAAATTTGCGGAATGGTGACGCGCCCGTCGTAGGCGGTGTAGGTCGCGATGTAGCTCGCCTTGCCGTCCTGCTCCACGAAGCGGACGAAGCGGGCGTCCTCGATGCCGTTGGATTCGTTGGGCGAGCCGGGGAAGATGACCCGCTCCGTCAGCGGCTGGTCGGCCGTGTAGAAAAATTCGTAATTCGACTTGGCGAGGTTGAGGATGCGGCTGGAGGCTCGCTCATACTCTACATTGCGGTGCTGGGCGTGGTGGCGCAGGTAGTCGATTTCCTCGGTGAGCTGCTCCACGGTGAAGTGGTCCGGGAGGTCGCGGAAAATTCTTTCCCCGACCACGTCGGCCAGTCCGAGTTCATGCACCTTGCGCCAGAAAATCGCCTTGTCGTAGGAGACGGGCGGAATGTGGTCCGGCGAGGTGACAAAACGGGTTGGGGTATCGACGGTGACGATCCCGCTCGCGTCGACGGTGCCGGTGCGGAAGGTGATCGATGAGATGTGGCCCTCGCCGGTCGCGCGCAGGCTGAGGACGAAGCGCATCGTGCCGTCGGGCAGGCCGCCCTGGTCGGGATGGGGCACGATGGAGGGATTGAAGAGCGCGGCGGCTTCGAGCGAATACTCGTGGGTGAAGTAAGCGCCGAGCAGCAGTTTGCGCTCGTCGGAAAGCGGGCGGTCCGTCGGGATGAGGTGCTGCACGGAGGCGTAGCGTTTCAGGAAAAAATCGCGGGCGCGCTGATGACGCGTGTCGAATTCGTCGAGGACCTCCTTCAGCTTCGCGACGACTTCCACTTCCGGCAGCGCCATGACGCGCGCGATGATGCGCAGCGGACGCTCGTCACCGATGAGGATGAAGGGGCGAAAGAGAACCCGCCCCGCGTTGGACCGAAGGATGATTCCCGTTCGGGTGATATTCATGGTGTCGATGGTTGGGGAGCCGGTGGGAGGATCATTTCGCGCTGGCTCGGTTTTTGAAACGACTTGAGGTCATGCTCGAGCAGTTCCATTTCGCTCAGGGCCATGAGATAGGCGAGGGTCGACTCGGCGCCCTGGTTAAGATTGGCGCGGTCAACGTGCAGGCCGTCGCAGCAGCCGCCTGTGGCTGGGTTGTAAAGGGAAATGCCGAGGTCGTTGCGGCCGATAAACCACTCGAAGGCGAGCCGCGCCTCCTCGTGCCAACTGGCGTCGTTGGTCGAGCGGTAGGCCTCGAGGCAGGCGGAGACGGTGGAGTGCGCCTCGATCGGTTGTTGGTCGAACTCGGCCGGTTTTCCGCCGCGTCGATAAAAGCCATTGGAGCCGATGGGACGGAAATGGCCGCGGGGCGATTTTTGCACGGAGACGAGCCAGCGCAGCGACTTGAGCCCGATCTCGAACGCGCGCGAGTTTTCGGCCCAGCGACCGCTGAGAATCAACACGTGGGGCAGCGAGGCATTGGCGTAGCTGACGATGTCCTCGAACCAGGGCCAGTCGTCCTTCGCATTGGCCTCGAACAGTTCGATCAGGCGATTCGTCAACGTGTCGCGCACCTGAGCGGCCATCCGGTCGCCGTTGAAGCGGCGGAAATATTCGTAGATGCCGAGCAGCGTGTTGGCCCAGGCGCGGGGCGAGGCCGTGTCGAGGATCGAAGGCAGGGCGCGTTCGAACAACTGCGCCGCCCAAGCCTGGAGATCGCGATGCTTCGACCTCCCGACGCACGTCCCCAGAGCCCAGAGCGCCCGCCCGTGGCTGTCTTCGGAGCCGGCATCCTCCAGCCAGGTACGGTTGAAGCCCATGAAATTGCGGAAGCGCTTCAGGTCGGGGTTGAACGCGTATTGCAGGCTGCTCGCGTAGATTTCGCTCAGGCGGGTGAGTTCGCCCGCCTCCACTTCGAGGTCTTCGAGCAGCACCGTGAGAATCAGCGCGCGCGCGTTGTCGTCGGTGCAGTAGCCGTGCTTGAAATCGGGGAACGAATAAATCGCGTGCTGGATGATCCCCGTCGAGTCGGAGAGGCGCAGGAGATGATCGAGCGAGATGGCGGGCAGTTCCAGGTTCTCATCGGCCAGCGTGCGGACTTCGAGCCGCCGGATCGAGCGGCGGGTGGGGATGCGGCGCGCGTTTTCGAAGGAGGCCATGTACTGCTGGGCGGCGCGGCTCCAGATCATGTCCCGGCCGGCGAGGTAGGCGCGCTTGCGCATGGCGTTGCGTTTGATTTCGTCCTGGAGCAGATCGAGCATCGCCGCCGCCATCGCCTGGGTATCGTTGAAGGGGACGAGCACGCCGCGGTCGTCGGCGAGAAGTTCCTTCGCGTGCCAGTAGGGCGTCGAGATCACCGCCTTGCCGCTGCCGAAGGCGTAGGCGAGCGTGCCGGAGGTGCTTTGCGCTTCGTTTAGGTAGGGCGTGATGTAGATGTCGGCGACGCCCAGGAATGCCTTGAGTTCCTCGAACTCGACGAAGCGGTTGTAGAAACTGACGTGGCGCTTGATGCCGAGGTCCTGCGCGAGGCGCTCGAGGCTGAGGCGGTAGGCTTCGCCGTGTTCGCGCACGAGGTTGGGGTGCGTTGCACCGAGGATGATGTAGATGAGGTCGGGATTTTTTTTGACGACCTGGGGCAGCGCGCGTAAAACATTTTCGATGCCCTTGTTGGGCGAGAGCAGGCCGAAGGTGAGCAGCACGTGCTTGCCTTCGACGCCGAACTGGTCCTTGTAGAAATTGGAGTCGACGAAGGGCAGATCGGGAATGCCGTGCGGGACGAGGTCGATCTTGTCGTCGGGGACGCCGTAAACTTCGCCGAGCATTTTGCGCCCGCGTTCGCTCATGACCACCAGCCGCGAGGAAAGCGCGCCGACTTCCTGCAACACGCGTTTTTGTTGCGCATCGGGATCGCGCAAGACGGTGTGCAAGGTCGTGACGACGGGAATCCGCAAATCGCGCAGCAGGGCGAGGATGAAACTGCCCGCCGGGCCGCCGTAAATGCCGTATTCGTGCTGGAGGCAGACGACGTCGGCGTTGCTGAAGTTGACATAGGCGGCGGTGCGGCGATAGGCGTCGAGGTCGCCCTCGGGAAATTCGAACCGCACCTCGCCGGGATACTCGTAGCCCTGGGGAAGATCATTCACCGGCGCGACGAAGCTTTCCACCGCCGGGTATTCGTCCCGCAGGGCTGTGCGCAGATCGGCGGTGAACGTGGCGATGCCGCATTTGCGCGGAAGGTAATCGCCGATGAAGGCGATTTTTTTAATTTGGGTGATCGGATCGGCCATAAGAGTTTCCCTAGAAAAGTACCTGCATAAGTTGAAGCCGCAACGGGGCGATGCCAAAGTCACGCGGATAAAGACGATGAGGCTGCCCGGCAAATGCGCTGACCCATCGCCGGCTTGTCGGCGAACCGGCCAAAAAACTCACGCGCCTTTATTCTGCGAGATGGTGTGAAGGTAGGCGACCCACAGCACAATTACCACGACGATCAAGAACACGCCAAAGACAATGAAAAGGAACCGGTCGCGCTGGCGTTGGCGGGCGAGGTCGCGTCGGCGCGCGGAGGTCGGTTCGGCGACGCGGGTTTGCGGGCCGTCATCTTCCAGCCGCCAGACGGGCGGTTCGCCCCGCTGGGCCACTGCGGGTTCATCGGAGTGCTGTAATTCCTCCGTCAGCCGTTTTCTTTGTTCGGCGAGTTGCCGTTCCTGTTCCGCCAACTGACGACGACGGGCTTCGAGCGGGTCAGGGTCGTTGCGGTTCCATGCCATGTCGGCACGCTAGCTTAAAAATTGAGCCGGGTCGCGTGGAAATGTAGGGGAGATTCCTCGTTCCCAAGTTGCACTTGGGAACGAGGGAAAATGATCAACTACGGACGCGAGGGATTCGCGTCCCTACCCAAAGGGGCCTCAATGGTGCAGCACGATATAGGCGAGAATGAGGAAAACGCTGAGGAGGCCCAGCGGCAGCGCAGAATAGAAGAAACCTTCCCGGACCATGGCGCCGATCGATTTTTCGTAGGACGCGCCGCCCTGGTCGGAGATGAGATCGGAGGGCGCGTCCTCGATGGCCTGGCCTTCCTCGGCCTGGCGCAGGGCTAGAAGCCGTGCGCGCGACTGGCTGTAGATGGCCTTTGCCTGGTCGACGCGGGCGAGGGCCTTGGTCAATTCGGTCGGCAATTCCTCGGCGGGCCAATCGGCGGGATTGAGGTTCTCGGTCTGGCCGAGATGCTCGGCAAAACTGTCGCGGACGATCTTGATCTGTTCCAATTCGCGTTTGACCTCGAACTCCTCGCGTTCGAGCAGGACGAGGCCGCGCGTGAGTTTCTCCACGATGTCGCGGCGTCCCTCGTCGAACTCGCGCTGCTTGCGGCTGAGTTCATCGAGCTCCTTTTTTTGGCGTTCGATCTCCTCCTGCTGCCGTTTCAGGTCGAGGAGTTGTTCCTCGACGCGCTGGACCTTGAGGTTGATTTCATTTGCCGTCGAGGTATCGGCGGCCTGGCCAGCGGCGGGCGGCAGCAGTTCCTGTTCTTCGTGAAACTCGGCTTCGGGTGCGGACGCGGGAAGGGTTTTGCGGGCCATGAAGGTTAGGTTATTGGGGGATGATGAGGACCTGCCCGATTTTCAGGCGCGCGGGATCCGGGAGGGTCGCCTTGTTGGCTTCTTCAATTTTTTGCAGGCCGCTCTGGGCGTGGCCCGGGTACATTTTCTTGGCAATCTTGCTCAGCGTATCGCCGCCGACCACGGTGTAGTTTTTGCTCGGGCCGGTGTAGGGCGCCGGCGCGTCCGGTGCGGCGGCAGAGGTGGCGGCGTTGGTGGCATCGAGCGGCAGGGCTTTCTGCGGACCCGCATTGGCCGGCGCGGGGGCGGTGGTATCGGTTGAGGCCGTCGGCGGTACACCGGCCGCGGCGAGTTTCGCCTGGAGCTGAGCGATGGTCTGCGCGGCATCGGAGACTTCTTTTTTGAGCGCGGCATTTTCCGCCTTCAGCGCGGCCACGTCATCGCCGGGCGCGGCGGAGGAAGCGGCGGGGTTGGCGGCAGTGGAAGTATCTTGCTGGGCCAGCACGTAGTACGGGTTGCACACGGCCAAGCCGAGCAAAGCGGCGACGGTGAGGCTAAGACGGCGTAACATAAAGATTACAGTAACAAGCATGTTCGATCGTGCAAGACCAATGGCCCGGCGGTTCCTTTTCCGGCTTCGCCGCCGGGTAAAGGTAGGAGTTGCATACGGGCGATTTCGGGCAAAACTTACCTTATGAACTCAAACCGTTTTCTTGCTTCAGTCTTTGCCGCGTTGCTCCTTTCCGGGACGGCATGGGCGCAAAATTCGAGCACCCCTTCGGGACCGGTTTCGGGGACGGTCAACGATGCCTTTCAAGTCGCGCGCCCGTCGGTGAAGCCGGAGGTCCAGAACAAGGTGGTCTCCTGCTACGGCATCGGGACGCCGAGCACGATCCAGAAGTGGTACATCATCTTTTACGATCCGACCATTGGTACCCATGGTCGCGTTGTGTTGGTGGAAAATGGTAAAATCACCAAGACCTACCCCGCTAATGGCGGCAAAACCTATTCGGACACGCTGACCTTCGATCCCTCCCGGATTACCAGCGAGGGGCCGGCGTTGAGCGCCGCGCAGAATTACGCGGCCAAACATCATATCGCCTACGACTCAGTCACTGCGTTGCTCAACCAGTCGAGCGCGACGAAGCCTTTTCGCTGGCAGATTGGGCTGATTGAGAAGGGGGCCAAAAGAGGGATCGTTTACGTGAACGCGCTGGACGATACGGTTGCCTCCTACGCCAGTCCTGCTGAGGCGAAGAAGTCTTCCTCCAGCTCTTCGAGTAGTTCCGACACGGGCTTTGCGAATGACGTGAAGCATACCTTCCTGGGTATCGGTGGTGACTTGGAGCAGTTCTTCACTGGCGATCGGACGGTGGATAAATAGGGCGATCCGCGACGGCGCGGGCCTGTGCCAATTGTCCCAAACTTGCGGATACCCCAAAAAGCTTGCCGGCGGCATATTCGCCGATAGAGTGATTAAAATCATCTTGCTCGTCCTCATTGAAGAGAGGCAATGAGGACGAGCAAGAGTTTGGTTGCTGAATCTTTTCGGATGCAATTCTTCGAGGTTTGCCTCGGGCGGCGCGCCGAGGTCGTCCCGGCGGCGGTCCGCCGATGGGGACATCGGCGGCTACCTCAAATACCTCGCCGTTTCCCAGATGTCCTCATCACAAAAAAAGCCGCCGGCAAGAAACCGGCGGCTTTTTCTTTTAGGGGTGAAGTGAGTTATTGAGCGGCAGGCGCGGCAGGCGCGGCGGCAGGAGCCGTCGTTGCGGCGGGCGCGGTCGTCTTGGCCGTCTTCTTGCGCAGTGAGTGGGCCGTCAGGGCACCGGTGGCGTCCTTGTCGTAGGAGCCGGTGACTTTGTCGCCAACGGCGAAATCAGCGATCGTCGCCGGTTTCTTGTCCTTTTGGATGATCGTCGTGGCGGCGATGGCCATGGTCAGGGTCTTCTTCGTCGAAGTCACGGTGATGGAGGAAGCGTCAACGGCTGTGAGCGTGCCTTCATACGACGTCGGTTTGGTCTTCTTGGCCGGCTTGGTGGCGGTGGAAGGAGCGGCCGGAGTCGCCGTGTTGGTGGAAGTTTGGGCCTGGGCGGTTGTGGGCGCGCCGACCAAAGCGAGGCCCACAATGGCCACGAGGGCCGAAGTAAGGAATGTGATTTTCATGTCGATTAACTAATGTGGAGATTTTGACGCTCCTCCTCAATACAACCTTCATCTTTTTTTCAAAAAATTTGACCGCTGCTTTTGGCCCATAAGGCGGGCCGTCTACGCCCTTGGGCCCATTGACGCTCTCCTTTCCGTTCTTTACCGTAACAAACTGGCCTGCTATCCAAAGCCGGTAAGTCATCCAAAGGAATACATTTTATGAAAATCACCGTAGTCGGGGCCGGTTTTGTCGGCGCCACCACCGCGCAACGTCTGGCTGAAAAGGAACTGGGAGATGTCGTCCTGCACGACATCGTCGAAGGAATGCCCCAGGGCAAGGCGTTGGACATGCTGCAATCGGCCTGTCTCGAGGGTTTTGATAGCGACGTCAAGGGCACGAACGATCCCGCTGACTACGCCGGGTCCGATATTGTCGTCATCACCAGCGGTCTGGCCCGCCAGCCCGGCATGAGCCGCGACGATCTCCTGACGAAGAACGCCGAGATCGTCGGCGGCGTGGCCGACAACGTGAAGAAATATGCGTCCAACGCCATCGTCATCGTCGTCAGCAATCCGCTCGATGTGATGACCTACCTCGTCGGTGCCAAGACCGGCTTCCCCAAGGAGCGTGTCATGGGCATGGCGGGCGTGCTCGACTCGGCCCGGTTCCGCGCCTTCATCGCGATGGAGCTCGGCGTCTCCTATAAGGATGTCGAGGCGATGGTGCTCGGCGGTCACGGCGACGACATGGTGCCGCTGGCGCGCTACTCGACTGTTTCCGGCATCGGGATCGAGGCGCTCATTTCGAAGGAAAAAATCGACGCGATGATCACACGCACCCGCAACGGCGGCGCGGAAATAGTCAAGCTGCTGCAAAAGGGGAGCGCCTACTACGCGCCATCCGCCGCCGCGGTGCAGATGGTCCAGAGCATCGTCCGCGACGAAAAGCGCGTGCTGCCCGTCGCTGCCTATTGTAACGGACAATATGGCATCAAAGGCCAATTCGTCGGCGTCCCCGTCCAGCTCGGCCGCAAAGGCGTCGAGAAAATCATCGAGCTGAAACTCACCGACGACGAGCTGAAGCAGCTCCAGGCCAGCGCGAACCACGTCGCCGACAGCGTTGGCAAGCTGAAGCTCTGATCGAGGGCGGCTTGACGAGCGCTATCATAGTGATAGCATTGTGCTATCACTTATGGCGCAGGTACTAGTTCGCAACATCAAAGATTCCGTTCTGCTCAAGTTAAAACGAAACGCCGTTGAGAAGGGCATTTCGACTGAGGAGCATCTTCGTCGCGTCTTGGAGGAATCGATCATGAAAAGAAAGACGGCTAAAATGAGTTTCAACGAGTATCTCGTTGCACCACCCTTCGTCGACGTTGATCTGATGAAATATATTCCCAAACGAGACAAGAGGCACCGCAAGATTGATCTGGCTTAGCCGTCATGGCGTTCCTGCTGGACACGAACGTGATATCGGAGCTGCGTAAGGCGGAGCGTTGCTCGCGCTCCGTTCGTCGCTGGCATGATCTTTCGCAGGGGGAGGAGAAGTTTCTTAGTGTGGTCGTTTTTGGTGAGCTGCGCAGTGGGATTGAAAGGCTTCGTCCCAGCGACCCGGCGACGGCCCACTCGCTGGAGCAATGGATGCGGGGCCTCAAGTCAAGTTTTGCTGACCGGATCCTTCCCGTGACATTGGAGATTTGCGATCAATGGGGATATTTTTCTGCCGAGCAAAACATGGCTCCGGCTGACGGTCTATTGGCCGCGACGGCCAAATGTCATGACCTCACGATCGTCACCCGTAACGAAAAACATTTTCAGCGCGTCGGAGTCGATTACTTCAATCCGTTTATCGGCGAAAAACCCTAGCCATGCCCAAATACGCCACCATAGACGAAGGCTTCGCCGCTGCCGGAATCGACCGCGCCGAGCGACACCTCTTCCTTTGCCTCGGCCCCGACTGCGCGCCGATGGAGGAGGGCCAGGTTGTTTGGGACTATCTTAAGCGCCGCTGCGCCGAGCTGAAGCTGCCCGTCATGCGGACCAAGGCTGGCTGCTTTCGGGTTTGCGTCGGAGGGCCGTGGCTTGTGATTTACCCTGAAGGCGCCTGGTACGGCGCGATGACTGCGGAGCGTTGCGAGCGCATCCTCCAGGAGCACGTGATTCAGGGCCGGCCCGTCGCCGAATGGATTGCGCGCACCCAGCCGCTCTGCGCAACGGAGGGTCAGCATCCGGCCTGACCCTGACCCCACCTACCGCCTCGCCCGGAAACACTCCCCCGAGTGATCCTCCACCATTCCGACCGCTTGCATGAACGCATAGCAGATGGTCGGCCCGACGAAGCGGAAGCCGCGCTTCTTTAAATCCTTGCTCATGGTCTCGGCCTCGGGAGTTTGCGCGGGCAGCAGCTCGCCCTTTTTCCGGTGATTGCGCTTCGGCTTGCCGCCGACAAAGGACCAGATGTAGCGGTCGAACGAACCGTGCTCCTTTTGCACCTCAAGAAACGCTTTCGCGTTGTCCACCGTCGCCGCGATTTTCAGCCGGTTGCGGATAATGCCCGGGTCCTGCATCAGCGCAGCCGTCTTCTTCTGGTCAAACCGCGCCACTTTTTTGGCATCGAAGTGGGCGAAGGCTTCACGGTAACTCTCACGCCGCTTCAGGATCGTCAGCCAGCTCAGGCCTGCCTGCGCGCCTTCCAGGATCAGCATCTCGAAAAGCGTCCGGTCATCATGCACGGGTACGCCCCATTCCTCGTCGTGATACTGGATATAAAGCGGATTGTCGGCAGGACACCAGGCGCAGCGCGTTTTCATGGTTTTTCTCACTTTAGAGGCAAAAGAGCACAAGGAACTCAAAAAATGGAGCTGAATCGCTGATGGATTGGCTTTTGCCTCAGAAGTTCGCTTTGCTTATTTACCGCTAATTAATCGTGTGCGTGGAAGAAAGAACCACGCTAAAAGCATCATGTGACGGAAACAGTCCCCCACATTCAAGGACCGCTTGTCGTGCGCAGTCCCAATTGGCTGGGCGACGCGGTCATGGCCTTGCCGGCCGTGCGCAATCTCAAGAACCTCATCGGAGACAGTCCGCTGACGGTTGCCGCGCCCGAGAAGCTGGCGGTCCTGTGGCAGAAATGTCCATTCGTCGACCAGGTCATCGCGCTGGAAAAACCGCGCAACCTCGCGGCCACGGCCGGGCAATTGCGCGAGGGAATCTTCAACTCGGCCGTGCTGCTGCCCAATTCGCTCCGCGTCGCCGCCGAGGCTTGGCGGGCCGGCATTCCGCAGCGCATCGGTTATGCGCGCAGCGGACGCAGTCTCCTTCTGTCCAATCCCATTCCCACTCCGGTGCGCAACCCGGCCCGGCTCCATCAGCGCTTTTATTATCTCGACCTCGTCACCGCACTCGGCGCGCCGGGCGAGACCACATTGCCGAAACTGCGCAAGGACCCAACGGTCGTCACCGGCTCGCGCGGGCTTGTCCTGGCCATTTGTCCCGGCGCGGAATATGGCCCCGCGAAGCGCTGGCCGGTGGAAAACTTTGTCGAGGTCGCGCGGCACTTCGTGGCCACACGCAGCGCGCGCATTCTTTTGCTCGGCGCCGTGGTCGACATTCCCGTGGCGGAGGCTTTCGTGCAGCAGATGCCCGGTGCCGATACGCATGTCGAGAACATGGTTGGCCGGACTTCGCTGGCTGAATTTATGTCGATGCTCGCCTCGGCCCGGCTGGTTCTTTGCAACGACAGCGGCGCGATGCACGTCGCCTCCGCCCTCGGCGTCCCGACCCTCGCCGTGTTCGGCTCGACCGAGCCGCAATTGACCGGCCCGATGGGTGCGCGCAGCCGCGTCCTGCGGCACCACGTTCCGTGCAGCCCCTGTTTCCTGCGCGAGTGCCCACTCGATTTCGCCTGCATGTCAAACGTCACGCCGCAGATGGCCATTGCGGCGGCGGAAACAATGTTGAGATGACCCATGCACCTCTCCTCGCGTCTAGCCATCTCCTCCGATGCCGTCTTGCTCGGCGCCTTGAACCATCAACTCATCCAGGACGAGGGTCATCGCAATCCGATGACGATTCCCGAACTACAGGAAAGAATGCGCTGCTGGCTCGAACTGGAATACAAAGCAGTTATCTTTGAAAATGAAACCGAAGTCGTCGCCTACGCCTTGTTTCGAGAGGAGCCGGAACTGATCTACCTGCGGCAACTCTTTGTCCAGCGGCACTGCCGCCGCCGGCGAATCGGACAGCAGGCCCTGCACATTCTCCGCAAGGAATATTGGCCCCCGCAGAAACGTTTGACCGTGGAAGTCCTCACCGCCAATTCCGCGGCCATCGCTTTCTATCGAAAGGAGGGCTTCAGCGATTATTGCCTGACGCTCGAAATCCCAGTGACTTGATTCCAAAAAGCCATCCCTTCATCAGCCTTCATGTTCCTCCTGTCTAAATTCTCCTGCCTTCCTCTGCCTCCCGCCTCTGCAGCCCTCTGTGCGAAATCCCCTGCTTTTTCCCTCCAAAAAAATTCCGTTAATTTGGTAACTTTGGAAATTCCGTAATTCTGTCATCCCTTTTGAAAATCTCCGCCTGCATCATCACTCTTAACGAGGAGCGCAACCTGCCGCGATGCCTCGCCAGCGTCGCCCCGCTCGTCGATGAGATTCTCGTCATCGATTCCGGCAGCACGGACAAGACGCTCGAGATCGCGCAAAAATTCGGCGCGCGCGTCGTGCACCAGGACTGGCTCGGCTACGTCGGTCAGAAAAATTTCGCCCTCGACCAGGCGCTGAATCCCTGGGTGCTCAGCATCGACGCCGACGAGGAGATTTCGCCGGATCTCGCCGCTTCCATCGCGCGCGTGAAAGCCGATGCGGCGGCGGATTCGCCGGGGGCGCCGAACGGATACCAATTCTCGCGCCTCGTTTTTTATCGTAAGAAATGGATACGCCACGGCGATTGGTATCCCGACCGGCTCGTGCGCTTTTTTCGCCGCGCGGAGGCGCGCTTCACCGGTGGCCGCGTGCATGAGAAGCTTGAACTTCCCGGCGGGCATCCCATTCTGCCGGGGCATCTCCATCATTTCACTTATGAAAACGCCTCCGATCGCGCCGAACGCTGCGCCCGCTACGCCCGGCTCTGGGCGCAAACGGCCCACGAGCAGCATCGCCGCGCCCATGCCTGGAGCGGGCCGGTCCATGCGCTGGGGCGGCTGGGCAAGGGCTATTTCCTCAAGAGCGGATTTCTCGACGGCACTGTCGGCTGGGACATCGCCGTCGGCAACGCCAGGGAAGTCTGGCTCAAGTACGAGCTGCTTCGCAAAATGAACCGTGAGCATCCCGCCCCCTCCAAATGAACTCCCGCTTTAACCCCTCCGTCACCCCGGGCGATGACCGCGTGTACAATTTAAACGTTGTCATAAAATCCCGTCATCCTGAGCGAAG
>Ga0302270_10004110_pt1 | contig 13666 bp, 5 predicted proteins | sample III_Bog_E2_3_FD_198773 | JGI IMG/M metagenome (GOLD analysis project Ga0302270, IMG submission 198773) | Peat permafrost microbial communities from Stordalen Mire near Abisko, Sweden - III_Bog_E2_3 | ecosystem: Environmental > Terrestrial > Soil > Wetlands > Peat | place: Sweden: Abisko... | reverse complement strand
AAAGATCGGCTCCTGCGGGCCTGGTGTCCGACTGGTAGATCCGGTCCAGACTCTGCAGATGAGCGGAGGCTTGTACGAGCATCGGCATCTCGCCCCACGATCTGGCGACGCGCACACGGCCCTGCTGATCGCTCCAGTTATCCACCTGGTCGCCCCATTCGCGTATCCATGAAGGCCCTGAAGAACCCTCATGTGGATGGCTCCCGTACGTGATGTCCCATCCATCGAAGCCAGGCACCGGTTTACGAATTGGATCTCCTGCCGTGTAACATCCCGGCCCGGGGAACTCCTCATGCACAATCCGGTATAGCTCGGCCGCCAGCGAACTGTTGTCCGATTCGTTCAGGGCCGCTTCCCAGATGACCACCGATGGATGATTGCGATCCCGCCGGATCATATCGCGCGCATTCCGATAGACACGTTTCTTGAAAATCTCATCCCCGACGAACTGCCAGCCGGGGTTGGAAACAATGGCCAGAATGCCCAATTCGTCGCAGGCATTCATGAAGCTTGGATCCTGGGGATAGTGGCTGCGATACGATGTGAAGCCCGCCTCGCGCAGTTTAAAGGCATCGCGATAATGCGCGGAAGGCGGCAGGGCATAGCCCACATAAGGATGGTCCTGGTGCCGATTCGCACCAATTGAGAAGAATGGCTGGCCATTGATGAGCAAGCCGCGGCTCTTTTCGAATTGAAAGGAACGGATGCCTATGTGCGTGTACTCGTCGTCGATGACCTTGCCGTTCGCGTTTACTGTTGAATGAAGCCAGTAGAGCTGAGGATCTTCCGGATGCCAGAGCCTTGGATCTACAACTTTCAATGTCTGTGTGGCCACATGGCGAGAACGGGCCGGCACAGTAACAGTGATGGACTCCGTCGCCGCTGACTTCCCATCGGGGCCGATCAATCCTTGCACCACGTCGCAAACGCGGCTTTCATCCGACTCGTTGACTACCTCGGTCTGGACCCGCACTAAGGACTCGCCTGTTGCGACCGAGGGGTATGTAACAAACACACCCCCGCCAGCAACCGTGTTGGCAAGAATTGGATCGGTGATATGCAGAGGATTAAGCACTTCGAGATCGACGCTTCGATAAAGGCCTCCGAAGTAGCAGAAGTCCAGCTCGCTCTGCGGCTTTCCCGGTGGCACCTCGGGATTGTCAGAGTTATCAAGCCGCACGGTCAGGGTATTGGGTCGGTCGAACCGAATCTCTTTGGAAATATCAATGGTGAAGGGTATGTAGCCGCCATAGTGGGTTAGTTGATGAACGCCATTCAACCAGACATCCGCAACCTGCATGGCGCCCTGGAATTTCAGGTAAACAACACGATCCTTCCAATCCGGCTGGGCGAGCAACTCGCGCTTGTACCAACAAACACCCTGATAATTGCGGCCGCCGCTTACGTCCCGTGGCTCGAGTCTTACTGAATGTGGTAATGTAACCGGCTCCCATTGCGCGTCAGCGGGAGGGTTCATTTCATCTTCCTTCACTGACTTCGAATCCGGTGAGGGTGCTGGCGATGCCGGGCGAAAGAAGTGCCAGTCCTGATTCAAGTTCAGCACGAGGCGCGCGACCGGCATTCCGTATGAAGCGATTCGAGCCGCGCTGCCGTCATCAGCCTGCCCCGCTCCATGGTCATTCTCGGAATGAAGTACGCCCGACAACATAATTCCTGAAGCAGATAAAGCACCAACTTCCAAAAAGTCCCTTCGCGATAATGGCATGACTGTCCTTTTCGTTCTTGTTTGTGCATCGGCATTGCAGGCGAGTTGTAATCGCCACTTTGCTTGCACGGTCTTGCCGGCAGTGCAGGCTTCAATTGCAGTTGCGCCTGTGCCAGGCATTACCGCTCCTAACTGGCAGCGGTACTCAAAGCCGATCGAAGAGCCGCAACTGTGCCCTGTGCCTCGCGAAATGGCTTCCCGGCTTCATAAAGCATCAAGCGATTTCGGATTGCGCTTGCCATCTTCGAATTTCCCCGCTTCTCAGCGAGACCCAGCGCCTGTTGCGCCAACGCAATTGCGCGCGGGAACTGCCCGTTCTCCGCGTACGCTGCGGCAAGGGTATCCAGCATGTCGGCATCGTCGGACGGAGCAAGGTTCCTGGCGGCTTGGGCGAGAGACAAGGCCTCCCGGCCGTTGCGAAGCGAGGCATCCGGAGTTGTGGCCAGCAGCCACGCGGCGCCCAGAGTGGCTGTCGCGCTGCCAGGGTCGATTTCCCGCGCCTTTTGCCAATGTGCAAGCGCCTGTGCGCCTTTCCCTAGATTCTCATAAGCGCTTGCCAGGGCCTCCTCGCAGGATTCGAAGTGCGGTCTGATCTCAATGGCTGCCAGTAGCTCCGGCAACGCCTGCTCCGCGTGTCCCTGATCCAGCATGAACCTTCCCAGAACGAAGCGGTTCTGAGCCGACATGGGGTTGATGCGAACTGCCAGGCGAAGGTGTTCGAACCCCTCCTGGAACTCTCCATGAACGTAAAGCGATATCCCCAGGCCGTTCTGAGCCTTTGCGTTTCCCGGATCAAGCGCCACCGCTTTCTTCCATATATCGAGGGCCTTGTCGTTTTCTCCTTTGTCCTCCAGTTCCATGGCCTCGTCGATGAGCTTGTAGAGTTCGACGGCGGGAACCTGAATGTCCTCGATCCCATCCTCGTCTGTGTTCACGAATTCGGGAAGGTTCACGGCGCGGTTGGCCGCGGTGGAGTTGTCGATGAGAATAGCGGGGCTGGAATTGCCCTCACTGTCGAGATGCGTGAGATACATCTGCGTGTAGGGCGAGCGAGCCTTCGACGAAAAAACCAGCCAACGCCCGTTGGGCGAAAAGCTATGCCATGAATTCATGAGCGAGGTGTTGGCACGGAGGCGGCGCGCCTCGCCGCCTGCAAAGGGAACGATGTAAAGCTGGCTGTCGGGACGCATGAGCTGCCCGTTGCGGCACTGCACGAAGACGATCCATCGCCCATCCGGAGAGACCTTGGGGAAGTTATTGCTCATGCCGTTATGTGACGCGCCCTCGATTGGCTCAGGCGTGCCGCCGTTGCCATCGTTGAAGGGAACGCGGTAAAGATCGTACTGAATCTGCGTTTCATTGGGATCGTTGGCGTGCATTGCTTTCGGTTGCCCCGGCGGATAAGGGTCAACTGCTTCGGCCCGCGCAAACACAATGTATTTGCCATCCGGACTCCAAACGCCATCTGTTTGCACAAAACGTGGATCGTCGGCGCCCGGCAGAGGCTGGCGTTTGCCGGCGGCACGGTCATACCACTCCAGAATTCCCCGTGTGGGATAGAACACCTGCAAAAAGCGATAGTCCTTGAAGTTTGTGACGTAATAAGTGTTTGAGATATCCAGCGCAGAGCCGGCAAAGGTGCTCAGGACAAAACGCCCGTCCGGCGACACCTGCGACATGAAGCCCACGCGAACCTTGCCTGCCTGGCCGTCGGTATTCCACTGCACAATATCCTTGTTCTGAATGGACATGTGCTGCGCGACCGGGACGACGGCGTAAAGGCCTTTGTCGTTGGCCGGGCCATCGACGTCGATGCCCATCGTCTTGCCGTCGCGGGAAAATGAATGGCAATTGGCGCAGGTGGGCATATTTGTCAACACCGTGCGGCTCTCCGGCTGGCGAATATCCCTCAGCCGCCAGCGAATCAGATGAATGGACGCGGGAGACAATGGCTGGACAGTACCGTTTGCGCCGGCGCTCGGCATGAGCGGAACATCGCGGTAAAAGATTGGTCCGTTCACCGGATCGGCAGAGGTGGTAAGTGAAATGCTTGCCCGAGAAACCTCGCCGCGCGCCTGGCTGGAACCGGTAATCGTGAATGTGGCGGGCGACTCCTTGGAGTGCGCTTGAATGTCCTGCCAGGTGGACGCGTCCGGAGTCCACGTCCATGAAGACGCTTGCTGCGGAGTGAGCTTGGGCAGTTCGTTTGTGTTGCTGATGCACTCCGGATCGATGGCGCCGAGGTGCATCCGTTCGGCTTTGGGTTGAAAATGCATTGGAGCAGATTTGTCGGCAAAGACGATTTCGATTTGCCATGAGCTTGCTGCCGCATCGCGCCAGATAAATGTGGGCGGCGTGATTCCGGGCGGGAAAATGGAGCCATTTTCCGGATAGTCGATGGAAATGGGCCACAGATCTGCACTGGATTCGCTCGATAAACGAGTCTGTGCCGCCCCGATGACACCGTGGCGCATCGGTAGAAAGCAGGAGCAGGCAATGAGGATAGTCAGGATTGTGCCCACGGCCGCGAGTGAGCGCTTATGCAAAAATGACGACCATGACAGCCACTGGAGCATCCGTTGAACCTCCGGGTTCACGCTCGACCAGTGACCCACAAAACAATGTTACGACCGTGCACCTGGGGGAAGGCCATGCGGGAACACCGTCGATATCGAAGAAATGAAACAGGCCCGGGCAGCTGGATGCGCCGCCCGGGCCTGTGGGTTGGTTAGAAAGTGAGTTTCAGAGCGGCCTGACCTATACGCGTGGTGTTGGAAGTGCCGCCAAAGCCGCCGTTGCCGCAGTTGATTTCGCCAGCGCATCCGTCCCCGCCGGCCGAGCCAGAAGGCGGACTGGCATCCGGATTGCTCATGACCGGGTGGTTAGTGGCGTTGTAGAACTCGAAGCGGAACTGAAGCTGGTAATGCTCCAGGATCGTCCAGTTCTTCATCAGCGACGAGTCGATGTTGAAGCTCGGAGGGCCCTGCATGAGGTTGCGGCCGCTGTTGCCGAAGGTCCCGTCGTGACGGGTCGTAAACGCAGCCGTGTTGAAGTATTGCTTTGTCCAGTTGGACCGCCCGCCTTGGCGAACCTTGAGCGGCACTCCCGGGACACGGTCAGGGCGGTCGGAACTGCAGCCATTGAAGCAGCCGTCGCCCTTGTTAAGCTCGCCATAGGCAGCATTGCTGTTGCCGGGTCCGAGGCTGAACGGCGTGCCCGACTGCCAGGTGATGATGGGACTGATTTCCCAGCCTCCCAGCGCTTCGCGCACAATAAGGTTCTGCGACCTCAACTCCGGACTGCGGTAAACAAAGTTGCTGGTCCAGGTGAAGGGGATATTTGCATTGCCGGGGCCGCGGCTCCAGCGCAGGTTGGCGGGATTGTTCATGCCGCTTGTTTCGCCTGCAATGTCGGCGAAACTCGACACGTCGAGTGTCTTCTCCCAGGTAAAGCTGGACTGCGCCTGGAGGCCATGGGACAAGTGCCGCTGAGCGGTAACCTGTAGCGAGTGATAGCTAGCCGTGGCCCCACTGTCGTATTCCAGGATTTGGGTGAAGGCGGGGTGCGGGTAGGAAGCTAGTACGAGGCTGCCATTGGTGAGGTTTGTTTGCGTTGGCAGCGGGCAGGTTGGGTTGTTGTAGTAGGTGCAGTAGCTGTAGCCGGCGAAGTTCCTATCTATCACGTAGTCCTGGTGATAAGACTCGCTGCCTACATAGGCCACGCGAATCGCCGTCACCCCGTTGATCTGATGCTCCACGGAGGCGTTCCAGGCCTCGGTCATGGCCGCCTTGAAGCTCCGGCCGAAGGAATCCTGCACATAGACCGGGCCGGGTATCGCAGAGTTCTCGGGGGGCTTGTAGGTGGGGTTGGCCCATGGGATCTGGCCGGGGCCGGTGCCAAATGGGTTGCCGTTTGGTGTATCGAACGACGGGGTCGCCCATGGATTGTGGAAGTTCATGAATCCGGCCATCGCCTGGCTGGTGTTCGGCGTGCAGTTAGTGACTACGCCGCCAGTGGAGCAAATCGGCGAATTCGACGGCGCGCTCGGTGAAAATGCCGGAGCAAAGGGCGCCATATCTACGACGTGGTTGTAGTCGGAGTAAGGCACCGGAGCGCTGAACAAGCCGAACGCGGCGTGGAAGGAGGTGCGGGGCATGTTCTTGGGCTGATAGGCAACGCCGATGCGGGGCTCAAAGAATTTCTTGTCCGCGGGGCGAAGGCCTGCATTCATATTGGTGTCACCGGGGTAAATGAGTCCCGTTGGCGCGGCGGGGAATATGAAGCTCTGCTGGCCAGCCACGAAAGCCGTTCCACGGCCTCCGATAGAAGCCGGCGGCGAGTCCGGATCCCAGCGCAATCCGAGGGTAAGGGTGAGGCCGGGTTTCAGGCGGAACTCGTCGTTGACGTACGGGTCGATCAGCCATCCCTGGATGTCGGCCAGTTCGCCAGCTCCCTGCTCGTAGTTGCCCATGTAACCCATGAGCCAGTCTGCCACGCCATTGCCGCTGTACGTGCCGTTGAAGTCGATGATGGCGTCGGCCGGATAGTTTAATGCGTTTTCGACCGAGCGCTGGTGCACCAAATCGATGCCTGTCGATATGGTGTGACGATGGATGGTCTTGATCAGGGTGTCGGAGAAGCCGATGGTGCCACGGACTTCATTCGAGGGCTCGGTCCAGCCGCCGTTGGAGCCGCCGAAATAGGCGCCTTCCATGTAGCAGACCGGCTCAGTGATGTTGATGTAGCGCGACCAGCACATCTGTTTGCCGTTTTTGTCAAGGACCGCAGTGCCGTTATGCGAGCTCTGCTGGGTCCAGAAACCTGTGAAGGTGTTGACCGTGGTGGGGTTCACCGTCCAGTTGTGCTGGGCGATCTCGTTGAAATACCACATCTGCTCGCCGAAGGTCTGGCTCCAGTTGACCAAGTTGATCACGGAGAGGACATTGCCAGGCGTGTCGCCGGCAGGCTGCACGAATTTGTCGATAAAGGAGCGCAGGGTGAGGCGCTGGCTCTTGGTCAGATCGTAGTCAACCTTGGCCGTGTACTCGTTTTTCTTGGAATTTGCCAGGGAGGCCGATGCGTACAGCATCCCGCCGGCCAGATTCTGGGCCGCCGAGGTAGGAGGCGCAGTCCCTGAAGCCGCGGCTGTGTGACCGGGGAGCCCGTCGTTGGTAAACTGCAGGGCCACCGAATCAAGACCGGCCGTGCCGCCGATCACCTGGTTAGGCACCCCATTGACGGTATGGAATGGTCCGTTCAGCCAGCCGCAGTTGGTTGTCTGTTCCGATGCAGGTACGTTAAAGCCCGAGCCGCAGTTGGAACTGTTGGCCTGAGCGTAAGTGATGAGCCCGCTGAAGTCGCCAGTCATCATCTGCTGGGTGGGCGTGGTGGTGGAATTGCTCGTTGTTCCTGGGCCGCCAACCTGGACGGTTCCCTGGTAGTTGAAGAAGAAGAACAGCTTGTTCTTGAGGGCCGGTCCGCCGACATAGCCGCCGAACTGGTTTTGCCGATAGACGTCCTGCTGGTGGTTGCTCCAGTTCGATGCGTCGAAATCCCCGTTGCGCATGAAATCCCATAGGCCGCCGTGCCATTGGTTGGTGCCGCTCCTGGTGGCCATCGAAACCACGCCGCCGGTCGAGAAGCCATAGACGGCGCTGAAGTTGTTGGTGATCAGGCGGAACTCCTGCGTGGCGTCGGAGTTGGGCGTGGGCGAGTTGGAGCCCAGGTAGGTATCCATATTGGAGACGCCGTCCAGCATGTAGAAAGTGCTGCCGATGCGGCCGCCATTGGAGGAAGCCACGGACTCGCCGGGAAAGGAGAAGCCGTTCTGCTGCCAGGCAACGCCGGCCCTGTTGCCTTCGAGCATGCCCGGCGCCAGCAGCGCCAGAGAGGATGGATCGCGGCCGTTCAACGGCAATTCGCTCACCGCTGCCTCGTTGATCGTCATGCCCAGCTCGGCCGAGGTGGTGTCGATCAGTTCGGCATTGGCGGTTACGTTGATCGTCTCGCCCTTGGCTGTCGCCACCTTCAATTGGACATTCTGCGTAGCATAAAGGTTGGCGTTGATGACAATGCCCTTCTGCACGTATTCAGCGAAGGAATTGGCCACAACCGTAAGCGCATAATGGCCCGGCTCCAGCAGCTTGAACAGATAAACTCCCTGTCCATCGGTTACCGCATTTTGCGTGTAGTTGGTATCGACATCGGTGAGGGCGACAGCCGCGCCTGGAATGGCCGCACCCGAAGGATCGGTAACCTGACCTGTCAGGCTTCCGCTTGTGCCTTGCCCGAAGAGCAAGGCAGCCGAGCTGACGAAGCCGAGAACGGCTACGAGCAGCAGACTTCGTAAACCCTTTGCGTTGATCAATTGCATGACTTCCTCCTGAAGCAAGTACCCATGGACGCATTCATTGGGTTCAATATCTCCGTGGAATTGTGCCGAAAGGCTTTTCTGAAACCGTTTTCATTCCTTTGAAATCGTTTTCATTCGCTTGATACACATTTTCGTTGTGGTGCTTCCAAACTCGATGAAAATGGAACAGCGGAATGCTAGCGCCACATTTACGACGATGTCAACAGAAATCGGCGCAAAAAAAGGCCCGCGCCATCTGGGACGCGGGTCATCTTTCCAATCGCGCGGTTTTGGCCGCGTTCGCCGTGCTCATCCGATTGAAACTGCCGCCTGTGTTTTCCACAGCCCTCAGAGGGGAAATCTTCGAGGTGAGTCGAACGATACGCTTCATGGCTTGCTTGTTTGGCCAATTCGGGCCTGATGAAGTCATGTATCCGCCAAAAGTCGGATCGGCAAAGATTTTTTCCGTTCATGGGGTGCTGCGCATCTCCGGTCCGCGAAGCGGCCTCTTGTTGCGGCTACGAGCAAGATCTTTCACCCCGGCAAGGGCACGGGCCCCAGTCCGACTTTCGCAGGTGGCTTGTCTCTTCGCGGGAATGTAAACTGTGCATGACCCTGGCAGTGCGCGCAGGGAGTTGTCTTGCCCTTGAGCAGTGGGGAACGGCCGCATATGAAAACTCATCGGACAACGATGCTGAGAATGAAAGCGCGAATCCGGCCTCGGGTTGGGCTGGTATGCGTTGCAGCGGCAATTCTGCTTCTTTCCGGGCCATTTGCGCATGCGAGTGCCTCGTGCATCGCCTCGCCTGAGTTGCAGGCCCGTCTGAAGGCTAAGCCCACCAGTGAGAGCTATGCCAGCCTGGGAAACTGGTTCGCCGACCAAAAGCGATTTGACTGCGCCGCCACCGCCTTTGCCTGGGCTTCCCGATTGCAGCCGAAGTCGGCTTCTCTTGCCTATCTATGGGGACTGAGTCTCTGTTCCGCCGGGCAGGACGATCGTGCTCTTGCGCCGCTGAATCAGGCAATACGGCTGGATGCAAACGATATTCGCCCCCACCTGGTTCTCGCCGCGGCCTTGGAGCGGATGAAGAAGACAGCGGAAGGCGAGGGCGAATGGCGGGCGGCGCTGGCCATCGACCCAGAGTCCGCAACCGCTCTGGATTCCCTTTCCCAGCATTTTGTCGATCAGAAGGACTACTCTTCCGTGATCGCTCTGCTCGACAAGTCCGGCAAGGAGCGGGCACGAACACCGGTGCAAAGCCTGAACCTGGGAATCGCCTACGCTGGCAGGGTGCAGCTCGACAGGGCGGTCAACGTGCTCCGCGAAGGACTGAACGACAATCCGGATTCGCTGCCCATTGCCGATGAACTAGCGGTGGTGCTCATGCTCGCCGACCGCGACGAAGAAGCGTTTGCGGTGTTCGATCTTGCGCTTGGCAGACATCCTGACGACCAACCCACACAGATTCTCTACCTCCACACGCTTGTCTCGAGCCACTCCGAAAAAGCGCCCGAATTTGCCCACAAATTGCTCGCCGCCCATCCGGATCAGTGGGAGGTGCTTTACCTGAATGCCGTTTTGGAATCACGGGAAGCGGATTTCGCGGCAGCGCGCGTCCATCTTGACCGCTCCATCGCTCTTAATCCGAACTATTCCGAATCCCAGGCCGCATTGGGAAGTATTCTGGCCAAGCTCGACGACCTGCCGGGTGCCAGGCAGCACCTCGAGAAGGCCATTGCCCTCGGTGATGCCGACCCGGAGGTCCAATACGATCTGGGCAAAGTCCTGCAGCGGATGGGCGATACCGCACAAGCGCAGGAGAAGCTGCGCACGTATCAGCAGTTGAAGAAGGCGCGATCCGATACGACCCAGGCAGCTGGAAAGGCCGAAGTTGGCGACCAGGCCATGGCATCGGGGAATGCCGCGCAGGCCGCATCGCTCTATAAGGAAGCGCTTGAAACCGATCCCGATGAACCGCTTCTCTTTTATAAGTTATCCAGAGCGCTGGACAAGATGAAGGATTTCGCCGGCGAAAAAGCGGCACTCCAGCGGGCCATTCAATTGAACCCCAACCTTGCCGAAGCGCAGAACCAGATGGGCTACCTTGCCGATCGAGATGGCGACCTGGCACAGGCGGAGGGCTACTTCCGCGTCGCGGTGCGCGTTTCTCCTTCCTATGTCGTCGCATGGATCAACCTGGCGGCAACTTTGGCGAGCGAAGCCAAGTGGCAGGATGCAAAAGAGGCACTGGGCCACGCTCTCGAAATAGATCCAGACAATGCCCAGGCACGTCAGCTCTCGCGTGCGCTCGCGGACTCAAATCCAGGCCACTGAAGGCGCAATGTCGTCATGCAAGTCCATTACGACTACACTCAATCAGTAGAAGGTTGATCAAGCGAACTGGAGCAGTTGCTTGTGTTCGCAATCAGGAGAGGCACTTTTCTAAAATAATGCCGGCTACGCACCGATCATTCCGCCGCTGGTCGCGGCGGCGTTTCCTGGAAGCAGTTCCTTCATTTCTCGCTGCGGTCCTGCTGCGCCGCAGGGCAACAGCGCTCTCGCCGGAAGCAGCGAGCCTGCCGCCCTTTTCGCAATTCGTCGATGTAGCCCAGGCTGCCGGCCTGACCAAGGTCATGCCCTATGGCGAGGGTACGACGGCCACCTACCTCACCGAGATCATGGGCGGCGGCTGCGCCTTCATCGACTACGACAACGACGGTTGGATGGATGTCTTCATCCTCGGCGGGCGCCGCCTTGAGAGCATTCCCCCCGGCGCAAGCAACCGGCTCTACCACAACAATCGCAACGGCACATTCACAGACGTCACTGAAAAGGCTGGGCTCTTCGATGCCGGCTGGGCGGTGGGAGTTTGTGTGGGCGACTACAACAACGATGGATTTGAGGACCTTTTCCTCACGTATTTCGGACAGAACCGGCTTTATCGCAACAACGGCGACGGAACTTTTACCGACGTAACCGCTCAGGCCGGGTTGCTCTCGCCCACTATCCGCTTCGGCTCCGGATGCACCTTCATCGACTACAACCGCGACGGCTGGCTCGATCTGTTCGTCTCCAACTATGCCGACGTGGATATGGCCAAGATGCCCAAGCCTTCGCTGGAAAGGCCCAACTGCAACTTCGAAGGGGTTCCGGTCAACTGCGGCCCCAGCGGCCTCCCGCTGCCGAGCCATCTGCTCTACCGCAATAACGGGAATGGCACATTCACCGACGTGTCGAAGGAGTCCGGCGTGGGCGCCCTACGCGGCTCCTACGGCCTCACCGCTGCCGCCTTTGACGTAGATGAAGATGGCTGGCCAGACATTTACGTCGCCTGCGATACCACCCCCAGCCTGCTGCTGATGAACAACCACGACGGAACCTTTCGCGATGAAGCATTGTTGCGCGGAGTCGCAGTCTCCGACGACGGGAAGGAAATGGCGGGTATGGGGGTAGGCATCGGCGACTACGAGTGCAACGGCCGCCTCGACATTGTGCGCACGCATTACATGAATGAGCCAACTGGCCTCTACCGCAACCAGGGCAAAGGTGAATTCGAAGACGTAACGGCGCGTGCCGGCTTGATCCATGAAAGACGATTCGTCAGTTGGGGTGTAGGCCTGTTCGATCTCGACAACGACGGCTATCCGGACATCCTTCTTGTCACCGGGCAGGTCTACCCTGAGCTCGAAGCCGTAAATCCGAAATACCCGCGTCGCGGTCCGCGCATCCTGTTCCGCAACCTTGGCAACGGAACTTTCCTTCAGATTCCGGAAGCGAGCCAGCCCGCCCTCGACGCGCGCCACGTCAGCCGTGGATGCGCGTTTGGCGACTTCGACAACGACGGCGATCTGGACATCCTGATCATGAATCAGAACGAAGCGCCCTCTCTCCTGCGGAACGATGCTCCCCCCGGGAATCACTGGATCAAGGTCCGCCTCTATGGGACAAAGAGCAACCGCAGCGCTCTCGGCGCCCGTGTCACGATCCGCAGCGGAAACAAAACTCAGGCGCAGGAAGTCATGAGCCAGTCCAGCTATGTCTCCGCAAACGACCCGCGCCTTCACTTCGGGCTCGGCCCCACCGCGTCTGTCGACCTCGAAGTTCGATGGCCGATGGGCTCAATCGAAGTCCACAACAACGTACCTGCCGACATGCTGATCACTTTGCACGAAGGTTCTTCATCCATCAAGGCGGAGAAGCTCACTCCGGCCATTCAGCCTGTCGCCGGCCACAAGACATAGACACTGCTTCTCTTCGAAGGCTTGCGGTATGAGGAGCAAGACCTGCCGTTAAGCTCTAAACTGCAGCCTCACATTTGCAGGCGATGCGGCCTGTTCCTCCAGGATGTCGATTTCGTTGGAATTCTGCAGCCAGTCAGCGGGAACATGGTAGTAGCGCTGCGATGGCGTATCGGGTGGGCTTGCCGCCTCAATCAGCCAATGTCGCCCGATCATTCGCGCGTTGACCCAGATCATTCCTTTGCCCAGTTCATACGCGTCCAGGCGGAAAACTGCCGGAGCGGCGAGCAGAGACGCAGACACACCGATCCGTGTCTTGTGCCACCGAAGAGGCCGAAGGCCGCTCTCCTCCTGCCACGAGATTGTTTCAGGATGAGCGGCCATCACGCGCTTTTCTCCCACAAGGCCCGGTCGCATCGTCCAATGCCGCAGCGGTGAGCCGTTCCAAAGCACGCCTTCCCAGATGCCTTTGCGCTCGAAGTTCATGGGGCTGGCTATTTGCCAATCGCCTTTGATCATTCCAAGCGCAACCGCAAGGATATCCATACGGTGATCGCCGGCGGCCAGTGAAGGCAGGACAAAGGAGTGCCTGAAACCGTGCTCTTTGTTTTGTTCGCTGACGTTTGCCACAATGCGCAGATGCGCAGGATCGTCGGGTGTAATGGCGCCGCGATCCTCCTGCAGTGGGAGTTTCGAAGAACCTGCGAGGATACTGTCAATGTATACGTAGAAAAAATCGCCGCCATAAGGAATAACGATCTCCTGCTGGCCCGATTGATTCACATGCAGCTCAGCGCTGTACCAGCAATAATCTGTTGAATCCTTTGTCAACGACAGTTGCTCCACCGGGTCCATCGCAATGGTGCCATTGTCTTTGCGGTCAGGGGGCAATGGCTCGTCCCAGACCTGCCAGACCGGCGCTTGCTCTTCATTCGCAGTGACTGATTTCCATTCTGAGGTGGAAAATGTCTTCGTGACTGTCTCGTACTCGTTGTCCAGGTCGAAGAGCACGTTCCCACTGCCGTCGAGCAGACGAACCTGCACGTTTGCCGTTTCGGCGGGCCTCCGATGTGAAGCAGCCGCATCGTAACCCTTTTGCACGAGTTGAAGCACGCCCGCGTTGCTTTGCCAGGTCACTGTTCGCTCAGCGTTTGCGACGTTTTCACTGCGCGCGCCTTCAAAAAGAATTGCGCTATGCTCCTGCATGAATGCATGAAAGCGGCCTAGGAGTGCGTCGGGGATAGCGATTTCGCTGGCAGGTTTCTGCATTAGCTGCGCTTGGGCGGGCATGAGTGCGGAGGGTAAGGGGGATTCATTTCGATGCGGTTTTTGATGGGATTTCGGGTCAT
>Ga0302270_10004104_pt1 | contig 13678 bp, 10 predicted proteins | sample III_Bog_E2_3_FD_198773 | JGI IMG/M metagenome (GOLD analysis project Ga0302270, IMG submission 198773) | Peat permafrost microbial communities from Stordalen Mire near Abisko, Sweden - III_Bog_E2_3 | ecosystem: Environmental > Terrestrial > Soil > Wetlands > Peat | place: Sweden: Abisko... | reverse complement strand
TCTCTGCCACGTCGGCGAACCGGGCAGATCGCCCGCGGCCGTCCGAGGTCCCTCCATCGATCCGCGATGGACGCGGGTTTCGTTTTCCTACGGAGGTGTCGTCATCTCCTGGCCAGTCGCAGGATCCAACCGGCCAGAAGGACGATGGCGAGCACGCAGATCCCCCACCAGAGCCACAGGTCGGAACCCATCCAGGAGTTGTTCATGTGCATCATCCGCATGCCACCTTCGAGTTCATGTGTGCTTCGCAGCCGGGTCCGGAGCCCGGACCTCGCGTGGATCCGTCAGTAAACGCCATGGGATCGCGCCTTTCCGTCCCGCCACCGGAGGGAGGCCAGGCTCTTCCGGGTGGATGCCGGATCCACGTGCAGGATCCCGTGGATTCCGAGGCCATCGGCGATGTCCGCGAACATGGGGGTGTTCTCGATGTAGGCGACGTTTTCCGGCCGCGTCCGGGAGGCGTCCAGCGCCAACCGGAAAATGTCCGGATCCGGCTTGCGCAGCCCCACGTAGCACGAGGACACGAAGAAGTCCACCACTTCGTCCAGATGGAACGCCGCGATCCGGTGGTCGTTCAGTTCGCGCCCTTCGTTGCTCACCGCCACGACCTTCAATCCGTGCTCGACCTTCAGGTCGCGGACCAACCGGAGCATCTCCGGGATGGGTGTGGATTCGGCGAACATGAACTGCCGGAAGCTCGCGATCGTGAAGGGCCGCTCGCGATGGAACACCACCAGTTCCAGGTACCGGTCCAGGTCGATCTTGTCCACCTCGTAGGCCTCGAAGGCCTGGTGGTGGCGATCCTCCAGCTCCTGGGCGTCCAACCCGAACTCCTGGGCCGCCCGGGTCCGGGAGGCGCGGCCCCAGCCATCGGAGAGGAGCACCCCCCCGATGTCCACGAACAGGGCTTCGATCAGCGTTGCCATAGGATTTCGCCGCATTCCAGCGGAACCTGGACGTTCTCGAAGCGGGGTAGGGCCCGCACGGTGTAGTCCGAAGCCGGGCGGGAGTCGGAGACCGCCCCGCTGTAGGCGTAGCTTCCCGGAGCTCCGGCCAAGGCGCGGACCGTTCCCATCTCGTGGCGCACGGCGACCTCGCCGTCGAGACCGTCCGCGTAGAGCTCCAGCCGCACCGCGGCGGGCTCCAGTTCGTCGAGCCAGATCTGCACCTCGAAGAGATGCTGGTCGCTGCGGGTCTCCACCTTCAACTCCCCGAAGCGGAGGCCGGCCCATTTCCCTTCCAGGCTGGAACGCCATTCCACGATCTTCGCGCCGAGGGCCCCGTTGTCCGCCGAACGCGCCCGGAAGGTTTCCGCCGCCGGGAGGTAGCGCTGCTCGGTGTATTCCCGCACGGCGCGTTCCGCCGAGAACCGCGGCGTCAAGCGGGCCATGCTCTCCCGCATCCGGTTGACCCAGGCCACCGGGATTCCTCGTTCGTCGCGGGCGTAGAATTCGGGGATGACGTGGCCCTCGAGCAGTTCGTACAGCGCTCGAGCCTCCACGGCGTCCAGGCCGGGATCGTCGCCGTGTTCCAGGCCGTCGCCCAGCGCCCACCCGACTTCGGGCGTGTAGGCTTCCGCCCACCAGCCGTCCAGTTCGGAAAGGTTGATGCCCCCGTTGACCAGCACCTTCATGCCGCTCGTTCCGCAGGCCTCCCAGGGTCTCCGCGGCGTGTTGATCCAGACGTCGACGCCTTGGACCAGATGCTCGGTGAGCATCATGTCGTAGTCGCTGAAGAAGATGGCGCGTCCCAGGACTTCCGGTCTCTGGACGAAATGCGTCCATTCCTGGAGCAGGGCCTGGCCGGCCTGGTCGGCCGGATGGGCCTTTCCCGCCAACAGGATCTGCACCGGTCTCTTGGGATCGGTCAGGATCCGGATCAGGCGGTCGGGGTCGTGCAGGAGCAGGTTGGGCCGCTTGTAGGTGGCGAACCGCCGGGCGAATCCCAGGGTGAGAATGGTGGGATCGAACTGGTGCTTGGCCCCCTCCACCTCCTCGCGCGCCGCGCCCGACTCCGCCCGCTGCCGGGACAGTCTCGACTGGATGTGTTTCGCCAGGGACTTGCTTGCCGCGGTGTGGAACTGCCAGAGTCGCGAGTCGGAAATCCTCCGGATCTCCTCCTCCATGTTGCTGGTGTTTCCCAGCCAACGGTCCTTGCCGCAGGTCTCCGTCCAGAGGTCGTCGGCCGCCGCGGAATCCCAGCTCGACATGTCCACGCCGTTCGTGATGTGGCCTACCGGAACGTCGTTCCTGGGCCAGCGGGGAAACAGCGGCTGGAACAGGCGCCTGCTGACCTCTCCGTGGAGACGGCTCACGCCGTTGACCGCGCCGCATCCCCGGATGGCGAGGTAGGCCATGTTGAAGCTCTCCGAGTCGTCGTTCGGATCCTTCCGACCCAGCGCGAGGAGGTCGTGGAATGGAATTCCAAGTCTCTGCGCGGCGTAGCCACCCAGGTACTGCTCCATCAGGGCCGGAGAGAAACGGTCGAACCCTGCCTCGACAGCCGTGTGCGTGGTGAAGATGTTCCCCGCGCGCGTCGCGGCCAGGGCGACGGCGAAGGACTGTCCCGACTCCTTCATGAAGTCCCTGGCTCGCTCCAGCACCGCGAAGGCGGCGTGCCCTTCGTTCAGGTGGCAGACTTCCGGCTTGTGCCCCAAGGCTTCCATGAGTCGCCATCCCCCGATCCCCAGCACCATCTCCTGCTTGAGCCTCATCTCCGGACCGCCGCCGTAGAGTTCGCTGGTGATCCCGCGATGCGCCGGGTAGTTCGCGGCGTCGTTGCTGTCGAGCAGGTAGAGCTTCACCCGGCCCACTTGCACCTGCCAGGCCCGCAACCAGACGGAATAGCCAGGCAAGGCGATCTCCAATCGCAACCATTCGCCGTCGGGATTCCGCAGCGGGGTGATGGGCAGGTGTCCGGGATCGTTGTACGGGTAAAGGGCCTCCTGTGCGCCTTCCCGGTTGATCACCTGCCGGAAATACCCGCGCTGGTAGAGCAGACCGACCCCGACCACGGGGATGCCCAGGTCGCTGGCGGCCTTGAGCTGGTCTCCGGCCACGTTCCCGAGTCCACCCGAATAGATGGGCAAAGCCTCGCTCAGCATGAATTCCATGCTGAAATAGGCCACGCAGCTCAGGGCCGATTTGGGGTGGTTCTCCTGGAACCACGACCGCGCCTCCTCCGTGTGCTTCATGTTCTCGATGAGAACCTGGACGTTCTTCCGGAAATCCTCGCCTTCGAAGGCCTCGCGGATCCTCTTTCGGGAAACCGTCTGAAGAACGACCCAGGGATTGTTCGTCAATTCCCAGAGTTCGGGATCCAGTTGCCTCCAGACGCCGTCGGTGGCATGGTTCCAGGACCAGCGGATGTCGAGCGCGAGCTGGGACAGGGAATCGAATTCCTCGTTCTCGGTGGGTTTGGCCGGATCGGAGGAGTCCGCGATGCCTGTCGCCTCGCTCAAGACGCGATCCCCGGATGCCGGAGCGCTCTCGCGCATGCAGTCGCCGTGCTCCGGATCTGGTTGAAAGAGCGGTCCGCCTGCCCTCGGCTGGCTTCGTTCTTGGACATTTCGTCGCTCCTTCTCTCCGCTGCGTTCCCAGCCAACATCCAAAATTCGTCGCTCCCCGTTTCTTCGGGCACCCAGGGGGTGATGCCATGGACGCCGCGAGCGAGCTACCGTTGGGGCCAGATGCAGCCGCCGGAACCGAACGTGCGTTGGACACCTCCTTGCCGCCCCTGATCCTGCTTCGATCGCCGCTTTTGGGCGTCGACCTGGAAGTCGCCTTGCTGTCTGCGGGTCGGTCCGTGATTCCGGTTTCCGCCCCCGAGATCACCCTGGTGACCCTGCGCAAACTCGCCAGCCAGGGCGCCACTTGCCTTCTGGGCGTCAACCATGCCCCACCGCTGGCACTGCTGTGCCGGGAGGCCGGACTCGCCTACGTCAGCTGGACCATCGACCCCCTTCCCCTGGAGCGCTGGACCCTGCTGGAGGGGGCGCGATGCTTCCTTTTCGTGCACCGCAAGGCACTGGTGCAGCCGCTGATGCGCATGGGACATCCGAAGGTGGAATGGCTGCCATTGGCCGCACCCGCCCGGCGCTGGTCGGACCCGATATCCGCTCGAGGCGGCGCCTCCCCATCCTTCGTGGGAAGTTCGCTGCAGGACGAGAGGAAACTTTTCACCTCGCGGTTGGCGGCATGGGGACTGGGAGGAACCTTGGAAGCCCTGGTGTCCTTCCTCGATTCCATGGCCGCGATGGCCGAAAGGAACCGCGATTTCCAGGGCTTCCTGGTCCAACCCCAGACACTCCCGGCCTCGTTGGTGCAGGCTCTGGAAGGCCGGGTGGAGCGCTCCGACCTCGCCGAGGCGATGGACGCCGGACTGGCTTGGCGGTACCGGCGGATGCAGGTCGTGCACATGGCGAAGAGGGGGTTGGCGGTGCATGGCGACGGCGGGTGGGAGCAGGAGGTGGGGGAGCGGTGGAAGGGACCGCTGCTCAACGGAACCGACATGACGCGCGCTTACCGCGAGGCCGCCCTGAACCTGGACGTGCCCCGATTGCACCAGCGGGAAATCGCGACCCTGAGGGCCTTCGACGTCCTGGCCAGCGGGGGGCTGCTGGTCGCGGAATCCGGCACGGAACTGGAGGAGCTCTTCCAGCCGGGAGTGGAGTTCCTGGCCTGGAGAACCCCCGAGGAACGCGACGAGTGGCTGGACGCGGCGCTCGCCGGGGGTGGTGCCCGGATGGACGGAATCGCCGAAGCCGGCCGGGAAGCCGCCTGGAGCCACAGGTTGGATGTCCGCGTGCATCGTATCCTGGAAGCCGTCGACGAAATCGGTTAAATTTCTTCGCATTCTTGTTCCTTTCCGACCCGAACGCCTGGAGATCCCATGAACTTCTTGACCCCGAGCGACATCCTGGAAGGGAAGGCGCCGCAGGACGCACAGTACGTGGACGTCCGCGAACCGCCCGAACTCGCCCAGGGGCGCTGGCCCCTGTTCCGCAACATGCCGCTTTCCACCTTCGACGGCAGCTACGGCGAATTGGACAAGAACCGTCCGGTGGTGCTCATCTGCGCGGCGGGCATGCGTTCCCTCAAGGCCGGGACCTTCCTCCAGAACCACGGATTCTCCTCGATCTGGAACGTGGACGGCGGGATGGGCGCGGCGGTCGCCGACGGCGCGCCGGTGGAGTAGGGGAGAACCGTCCGCTAGGTCCCTTCGCCCGCGTCCGGAAGGGGCAGTTCCAGCTGCTCCCACGGGGAGGGAGAACGATCCGCCGCCTCGAATTGGCTCACCTGCAGTCCCAGGAGCCTCACCGGGACGGATCCGGCTTGGGTTTCGGCCATCAGCTCCTCGGCCAGCCGCAGCAGGTCTTCGCCGTCCGACACCGGGCCGGGGAGGGTGCGTGAACGGGTGACCTGGCGGAAGTCGTGGTACTTGACCTTCAAGGTGACTGTCCTGCCACCGGTCCCGCCCAGGCGATCGGCCACCTTCGCCGAGAGCACGGACAGGAAACGTCGCATCCACAGGATGTCGGTGGTGTCGGTCCGGAAGGTGTCCTCGGCTCCCACGGACTTGCGGGAACGGCCGGCCACCACGGGGCGGTCGTCGATCCCCAGGCTCAGGCCGTGCAGGAACACGCCCTGCTTGCCCAGGAGCCGCTCAAGGCGGGTCGTGCCGGCCAGGCGCAGATCCAGGCCTGTGCGCACCCCGATGCCCTCCAGGCGTTTCCGGGTGGCGGGACCCACGGAGAAGAACTTGGAGACCGCCAGCGCGTCGATGAATTCCAAGGCCTTTTCGGGAGGGATCACGGACAAGCCGTCCGGTTTCCGCAGGTCGGAGGCGATCTTGGCCAGGAACTTGCAGTAGCTCACCCCGGCGGAAACCGTGAGGTGCAGTTCGCTCCGCACCCGCTCGCGGATCTCCCGGGCGATGGGAGTGGCCAGCGGGATTCCCTTCTTGTTCTCCGTCACGTCCAGGAAGGCCTCGTCCAGGGAGAGGGGCTCGATGGCGTCGGTGTAGTCGCGCAGGATCGCGTGGAACGTGCGGCTCGCCTCCGAATAGGCCGGGAATCGGGGCGCGACGAAGACGGCCTGCGGACACAACCGGTGCGCCTGGGAACAGGGCATCGCGCTGCGCACCCCGAACTTCCTGGCTTCGTAGCTGGCCGTGCACACCACGGCGCGGGAGTCGGGCGGCCCGCCCACCACCACCGGCAGGCCCCGGAGTTCGGGCCGGTCGCGCTGTTCCACCGCCGCGTAGAAGGCGTCCATGTCGACGTGGACGATCTTCCGGACGGAATCCGTCTTCATCGCCGGGCTACAGGTACTTGGACAGGATCCGGCGCGAGGCGTACAGGTATTCCAGCCCGGACGCCGCGGTGACGGCGGCCACCATCCACATCAGGAGGCGCGGCGCGATGTGGAAGAACAGTTCCCACCCGGGCCAGTGGACGTGCATGTCGCGCAGGACCCCGTCGAAGCAGGCGAAGGTCAGGATCGCGATGATGGTCCCGATCTGGATGGCGGTCTTCCACTTTCCCGAACGTCTGGCCGGGATCACTTCGCCTTCGTGCGCGGCCAGGGTCCGCAGCGTCTCCACCGCGCTCTCGCGGTAGAAGATGATGGCCACGGACGCCACGGATGCCCATCCCGTGCCCACGAAGCAGAGGAAGGTGGTCATGGTGGAGATCTTGTCCGACCACGGATCCAGGTACTTGCCCAAGGTGGTGACCTCGCCCCATTTCCTGGCCAGGTGTCCGTCCAGCCAATCCGACACGGCGGAGGACAGCGCGATGAGGAGGGCCAGCACCTGGAAGACCAGGTGGTTGTTGGTGAAGTCGGAGTCTCCGTCGTAGAAGAACACCGCCATGAAGACCGGAGCCATCACGATCCTGGAAAGCGTGATCTGCGTGGCCACCGTGATGTGGCTGCGGGCCTGGGGATGCATGAAGTGCTTGACCAGCCAGATGCAGGACGAGACCATGACCAGGACGATGGAGATGCCCGTGCAGACGGATGCGTAGGGCTGGATCTCCAGCGTCTGCAGGAGCACGGTGGCGTACACGGACCAATGCGCGAAGTACTGCCACACGTCCCGGGGAACGGCGGGCAGCCGCAGCCGCTGGCGGGAAACGATCAGGATGAAACCCGTGATGTAGCGCAGGAACAGGGTCGCCACCAGCACGATCAGGGCCAACGGGAAGGGTTCCCATTCGTCGCCCCACAACCGCTGCGCCAGGAACCAGACCGCGAGGAGCAGGAAGACCCGCTCGAAGGCGTGGACCCAGATCTGCACGGCGTCCTCCTCGCGCCACCGCTGGTCGATCCAACCCAAGGCGGCGCCCCCGACGAAGGCGATGGCGAGGAGGGTCACGGCTTCGTAGTCGCCGTGGAACGGGATCAGGAGGAGGATGGGAATCCAGAGGGCGAACAAGGCCGCCTGGGCCCAGGCGAACCAGCGCGGACGCACGACGGGGAGTTCGAATTCCGTCATGGCGCGCCCACGAGAAGGGAGAGGGCGTGGGCCCGGACGGCTGGGTCCTCCGGCCTGCCCAGCATCCGCGACAGTTCCTGGATCCGGCCCTCCCGCTCCAGGTCGCGCACCTCGGAATAGGTCCGGCCGTCGCGGGTGGACTTCTGGATGGACAGGTGCCTGTCGGCCACCGCCGCCACCTGGTGGAGATGGGTGATGGCCACCACCTGGCGCTGCCGCGACAGCTCGCGCAGGGCCGTTCCCACGTGGTGGGCCACGGTTCCGGAAACGCCCGCGTCCACCTCGTCGAAGACCAGGAGCGGCACCGGGTCCACTTCCGCCAGTCGGCTCTCGATGGCCAGCATGATGCGGCTGGCCTCGCCTCCGGATGCGACCTCCGACAATTCCCGCCAGCCCTCGCCCGGGTTCGGGCAGAGCTCGAACACGGCCCGCACCAGGCCGTCGGGTCCGGGCTCGATCCTCTCCTCCAGGCGCGTCCGGAACGCCGCTCCTTCCATTCCCAGGCTGTTCAGGCTCGACGTGACGTCGCGATCCAGTTCCAGGGCCGCCGCCGCCTGGGACGTTGCCAATTTCCGTCCCAAATCCACCGTCCGGTCGCGGAGGACGGCGGCCTGGGCTTCCAGGCGGGAAGCTTCTCCGGCTCCCTCCTCCACCAGCGCCAGCTCCTTCTCCAGCCGGTCCCTCAGGGCCACCAGTCCCGCCAGGTCCGTGCGGTGCCGTGACTTGAGCTTCTGGATCCGGGCCAGGCGGGCGTTCATGCGGTCCAGCTGGGCGGGATCCACCTCGTCGGGGACGTCGTAGCCGTCCAGGAGCGATCCGATCTCGGCCAGCCGCTCGCGCGATTCGCGGAGCGCTTCCAGGGCCGGGGAGAGGGTCGGATCCGCGGCGCACAGCTTTCCCATGCTCTTGGCCAGCAAAGCCAACTGCCTTTCCAGCGCGGAACCTTCGGCCAATATCTGTCGCGACTGGCCCGACCATTCGGCGATCTGTCCCGCCTGGGAGAGCACGGAGAGCTTCCGTTCCAGATCCTCCTCCTCCCCGACGGCGAGTTCCGCCTCGGCGAGCTCACGGTGCTGGAATTCCGTGTTGCGCTCGGCGGCTTCGGCCCGTTCGCGCAGTTCTCGCGAGCGTTCCAGGGTGCGCCTCCACTCGGAATGCGACTCGCGGCAGAGCCGCAGGAGGTCCGTCTCCCCGGCGAGATCGGCCAGGAGCGGGGCATGGTCGGTCCGGGAGAGGAGCCGCTGCTCGGCGTGCTGGCCATGGAGGTCGAACAGCCGCGCGGTCACCGAGGCCAGGTCCTTCAGGGAGGCGGTGGTTCCTCCGATGCGGATCCGGGACCTGCCGGTGGCTTGGATCTCGCGGGAGATCAGGATCTCCCCTTCCTCCGGTTCGGCGCCGATGGCGGCGAGGAGAGCCGTCAGAACGGGATCCGGTGGAACCTGGACACGGGCGCTCACGATGGCCTTCTCGCTGCCGCGACGCACCAATTCGGCGTCCGCGCGGGCCCCGCGAAGCAGCTGGAGGGCCGACAGGAACACGGACTTGCCGGCTCCCGTCTCGCCGGTCAGGCAGGTGAAACCGGGGCCGAATTCGGCGCGCGCGTTGGCGAAGATCGCCAAATCCCGGATTTCAAGCTCGAGGAGCATTGCTCAAATGTGCAAAATCCTCCGCGACGGCGGGGATCCTCCATCGGGTGGGAACGGCGGGAGATTCGGAGGCGGAGGGAACGGGTCGGCCGGTGTGGTGCCGCCAGCAGACGCGCGCGACATCGGCCAGCAGCACCCAGACGGCCAAGCCGAAGGCGACGGTGAGGACCGCGTCCAGCCGGTCGTTGAAGACCAGCCGGGAGAGGTGGGAAAGCTGTTCGGGGGGAAGCTTGCCGGTCGCGGCGTTTTCCACGAGCATGCGGGAATGGGCCAGGAATCCCACCCGCGGGTCGGCGCTGGAGAGCTTGAGCCAGGAGGCGGATGTCGTGATCGCGGCGAGCCAGGCCATGGGGATGGCCGTCGTCCAGGCGTAGCGGACCTTTCCGGACTTGACGAGGATGGCGGTTCCCACCCCCAGCGCGATCACCGCCAGCATCTGGTTGGAGATCCCGAACAAGGGCCAAAGGCTGTTGATGCCTCCGTATGGATCCAGTGTCCCGGTGTAGAGGATCCACCCCCAGGCGCCCACGATCAAGGTGGAGGAGAGAAGCGCCGAAGGGAACCAGGAGGTGCGGCCCAGGGGTTTCCAGAAATTGCCCATCAGGTCCTGCAGCATGAACCGCCCCACGCGGGTCCCTGCGTCGAGCGTGGTCAGGATGAACAGGGCCTCGAACATGATGGCGAAGTGGTACCACAGGGACTGGATGCCGCTGCCGAACACCTTGGAGAGGATGTCCGCCATTCCCACCGCGAGCGATGGCGCGCCTCCGGTGCGGGCGAAGAGGGTGGCTTCGCCCATGCGGTGCGCGAGATCCGCCATTGCCTGCGCGTCCACGCGGAATCCCCACGAGGAGATGGTCCGCACCGCGTCCGCGGGAAGCTTCCCCACCGCGCCGGCGGGGGAGTTGATGGCGAAGAAGACGCCGGGTTCCAGAACCGTGGCGGCCACCATCGCCATCATGGCCACGGCGGATTCCAGCAGCATGGAACCGTAGCCCACCAGCCGGATGTCGCGTTCGTCCGTGATCAGTTTGGGCGTGGTTCCCGAACCGATCAGGGCGTGGAATCCCGACACCGCCCCGCAGGCGATGGTGATGAACACGAAGGGGAAGAGCTTGCCTCCGAAGATGGGACCGGAGCCGTCGACGAACCGGGTCAGCGCCGGCATCCGGATGTCGGGATGCAGGACCACGATCGCCACGGCCAACAGGGCGATGGTGCCGAGCTTCACGAAGGTGCTCAGGTAGTCGCGGGGGGCCAGGAGCAGCCAAACGGGCAGCAGCGCCGCGCAGAAGCCGTAGCCGATCACCCAGCCCGCCAGTTCGGACGCTCCCCGGTCGAAGAGGGGCGCCAGAGCGTGGTTTTGCGCGATCCACCCGCCCGCCACCACGGCCAACAGGAGCAGCGCGATGCCGATGGCCGAAGCTTCCAGCACCTTGCCCGGGCGCAACACCCGCATGTAGAGACCCACCACCAGGGCGATGGGGATGGTGAGCGCCACGGTGGAGGCCGCCCAGGGACTGTGCTTCATGGCGTTGACCACCACCAGGCCCAGCACCGCGATCAGGATGACCATGATGGCCAGCACCGACACCAGGGCCACGGCCCCGCCGAAGGGCCCGAGCTCGTCCTTGGCCATCTGCCCCAGAGATCGGCCGTCCCGGCGCGTGGAGAAGAACAGGGTGGTCATGTCCTGCACGCACCCGCCCAGCACGGATCCCGCCAGGATCCACAGGGTGCCGGGCAGATATCCGAACTGGGCCGCGAGGGTGGGCCCCACCAGGGGTCCGGGACCGGCGATCGCCGCGAAGTGGTGCCCGAACACCACCCACTTGTGGGTGGGCACGAAATCCCGTCCGTCTTCCAGCCGCTCCGAAGGCGTGGCGCGTTGTCCGTCCAGTCCCAGCACCTTGGCCGCGAGGAAGGCGGAGTAGAACCGGTAGGCCAGGGCGTAGACGCACACGGCGGCGCAGATGAACCACACCGACCCGATGGTCTCGCCCCGGTGCAGGGAGATGGCCGCGACGGAGAGGGTTCCCAACGCCGTGACGGCCGACCAGAGGAGAATTTTCGACAGACGCATTCGGTGGCAATATAGACCGGATCCCAGGTGGACCCCGCTGGTTGGATTGACTGGTGTTGGTCGCCACGAGTTCGCTGGGGTTCCTACATTTCGGACCTCTTCGTCCACCTCTCGATCAGGAGTCCTTCCATGAAAAAGCCCATTCGCGTCGCCGTCACCGGAGCCGCCGGACAGATCTGCTACAGCCTGATTCCCCGCATCGCCTCCGGCGAGATGTTCGGTGCCGACCAGCCCGTGATCCTGCAGCTCCTGGAAGTGCCCTTCGAGAAGCCGCAGCAGGCGCTCAAGGGCGTGGCCATGGAGCTGGAGGACTGCGCGTTCCCGCTGCTCCAGGGCGTCGTGCTCGCCGACGACCCCATGGTGGCCTTCAAGGACGTGGACTGGGCGCTCCTGGTGGGCTCCAAGCCCCGCGGCCCCGGCATGGAGCGCAAGGACCTGCTCACCGACAACGGCAAGATCTTCGTGGGCCAGGGCAAGGCCATCGACGCGGTGGCGGCGGAAAATGTCCATGTGGCGGTGGTGGGCAATCCCTGCAACACCAACGCCTGGATCTGCGCCCAGAGCGCCCCCCGAGTCCCCAAGAAGAACTTCAGCGCCATGACCCGTCTGGACCAGAACCGCGCCATGAGCCAGCTCGCCGCGAAGGCCGGCGTCCACGCCAACGAGGTGACCCAGGCCATCATCTGGGGGAACCACTCCGCCACCCAGTACCCGGACTACTTCAATGCGAAGATCGGCGGAAAGCCCGCGCCCTCGGTGATCGGCGACGAGACCTGGGCGAAGTCCACCTTCATCCCCACCGTCCAGAAACGCGGCGCGGCCATCATCGACGTGGCCGGCGCCTCCAGCCGCTTCAGCGCCGCCAATGGGCTCATCGACCACGTCCGCAGCCTTTTCACCGCCGGTTCCATCATCCACTCCGCTGCCGTGTGGTCCGACGGATCCTACGGGATCCCCGCCGACATCATGGCCTCCTTCCCGGTGCGCACCAAGGGCGTCGGCGAATGGGAGATCGTGCAGGGCTTCGAGCTCAACGACTTCGCGAAGGAGAAGATCGCGGCTTCGGTGAAGGAGCTGCAGGAAGAGATCGCGGTCGTGAAGGAAATGCTCGCCGCCTAGACCGATTGACACCAAGAGGGGGGAGTCATATCTTTGCCCCCTCGTTTTGGAGCGTTCGTCTAGTGGTTAGGACACCGCCCTCTCACGGCGGTAATAGGGGTTCGACTCCCCTACGCTCTATCAGAAACAGATTCGAAGAGATCCGAAGAAGGCCGGGAACCCTAGTAAAATAGCGGATCTCGGCCTTTTTCGTTTTCCCGAGCATCCGCGGAGATTCGACGAGATTCGAGGGTATCCAGGAGGAATGCGTACATTTTGCGTACGATTTGACGTGGCGGACTAGCCCTCCACGGTTCGCAACGTGAGGTCTCAGGATGCCGAAGCTTGCAACCACCAAAGCGCCAGCGGTCTTCGCCAACGCCGGGTGCAAGGGGAAGGACTACACGATTGCCGATGGCCGCGGGTTGTCCATGCTGGTGACGAAGGATGGCCAAAAGCTCTGGATCTTCCGGTACCGGGTCAGCTACGAAGACCGTCCGGGGGCGAAGAGCGTGGAGCGGAAGATCGCGATCAAAGGGGGATATCCGACCGTGAGCGTTCGGGCCGCCCGAGAAGAGGCGGAGCGGATGCGGGAAATGCTCGCACGAGGCGAGGACCCGGGAGCGATACGAAATGTCGTTCGGCAGGAAGCTAACCAGCAGAAGCAGCTTGCCCGCGAAGAATCCGCTCGAAATGCAAACACCTTTGAGAAGGTTGCGCGCGACTGGCACGCCAGGGAACGAGAGCACTTAGTGCCGATCTACGCCGACGAGATCATGCGTCGGCTGGAGAGGAACATTTTCCCCATGCTCGGGGCGATGCCGATCGCCGAGATCAAAGCACCAGATATCCTCATCCCGCTCAGGGAAATCGAAAGCCGCGGAGCAAGAGAAACTGCCCACCGCACACTTGGGGTCTGTGGCCAAATCTTCCGTTTTGCCATTGCCTCAGGAATTTTGGAGAAAGATCCGTCCAGTGATCTTCGAGGCGCCCTTGCCCGTCCCGTTGAGAAGCACTTCGGCGCTCTCACGGAGCCAGAGAAGATCGCGCCTTTCCTGCAAAGGATCGATGCCTACAACGGTACTCCCCAGACGCGCATCGCCTTGTGGTTGAGCGTCTACACCTTCGTTCGTCCCGGTAACCTCCAGACTGCGCGTTGGGATGAGTTCCGAAACCTCAAGGACCCCGCACACGCGGAATGGAGGATCCCAAGTGCCAAGATGAAAATCAAAGGACGAGGCGACTTCATTATCCCGTTAGCGCCACAAGTCGTGCGCCTCGTGGAAAGTCTGCGTCCCGTGACGGGAACAAGCCCATACCTCTTTCCGTCGGTCAGGGATCCTAGCCTCCCCAT